>Ga0194130_10000240_pt1 | contig 109791 bp, 102 predicted proteins | sample TA2KigsurfametaG_FD_160084 | JGI IMG/M metagenome (GOLD analysis project Ga0194130, IMG submission 160084) | Freshwater microbial communities from Lake Tanganyika, Tanzania - TA2015050 Kigoma 12 surface | ecosystem: Environmental > Aquatic > Freshwater > Lake | place: Tanzania: Lake... | reverse complement strand
AGATGAAGAAATAGAAAATAAAACAGATGAAGAAATAGAAAATAAAACAGATGAAGAAATAGAAAATAAAACAGATGAAGAAATAGAAAATAAAACAGATGAAGAAATAGAAAATAAAACAGATGAATTAATTGAAAAAAAAAATATAATAATAAGAAATTGGAGAAATAATAAATATATTGATGATAAAATATTAGATGAAATAAATAATTGTAATTATGAAATTAAGTGTAAAAAATGTAAAAAATTTAGTAATAAGATAAATTTTATAGATAAAAATGGCATCATAACAAAAAAATGTATAGAATGTAGAGAGAAAGCAAGAATAATTGACTCAAAAAGGAATATAACAGAAGAAATAATTATCAAAAGAAAAGAAAATGCTAAAAAACCTGAACGCATAGAAACAAAAAACGGATGGAAAGAGGAAAATTATGATAAAGTAGCAGGTTATTGGTTAGATTATAGAGCTAAAAGAATTGAAAATGAGGATGAAAAATATTGGGAAAATAATGCTTCCTGTATGAAAGCATGGAGAGATAAAAATCCTGAAAAGGTAGAACAAATAAATGAAAATAAAAAAAATAATATAGAAACATCATTTAAAACCTATATTATATCAGCAAAATCTAAAAATTTATTATTTGAAATAAAAAGAGAAGAATTTATAGAAATTTGTAAAAAAGAATGCTTTTATTGTGGAGATATACAAGAAAAAGGTTTTAATGGTATAGATAGAATAGATTGTAAAGGAGATTATATAAAAGATAATATTGTATCATGTTGTGAAATTTGTAATTGGATGAAAGGTTCATTAAATCAAGAAGTATTTATAAAAAAAATAGAACATATTATGACTAATAGTAAATTAATTGATGGAAAACTTTATGATAAATATTTTACTAATAATAAATCTACAAATTATAAACATTATGCTCTTAATGCTGCTAGGAGAAAAATAGAATTTAATTTAGATAAAAAAATATTCTTATATTTGATACATCATAATTGTTATTTATGTGGTAAAAAAACCGACAATGAACATCAAAATGGTATTGATAGAGTAGATAATAATAAAGGTTATATTTTAGAAAACGTCCAACCATGTTGTGGAAATTGTAATTTTATCAAAAATAAATTTTCTTTACAAACTATATTTGATAAATTTAAAAAGATTTTAATCAAAAGAAAATTTGAAGTAAAAAATATTGAGTTTATACCAAAGATTATTACAAAAGAAAGAATTGATAAATTTTTTAAAAAAAATATAAATAATTTTCAAAGTGATAATGAAACAGAAAGTGATGATAGTACTATAGATACAGATGAAGAAATAATTAGAAAAAATGTTAATAAAAATATTGAAATTTTAGAAATCAATATTAGAGAAAAAGAAAAAATTAGGAAACAAAATTATAGAGAGAAAAAAACTGATGATAATGTATTGAAACATCTTAATAAAAAAACTCCTGAGGAAAAAAGAGAAGCTGAAAGACTGAAGAAACAGAAACAGCGAGAACAACTAAGAGAAAAATATGGAGATGAAGAATTTAGAAAAATGCGTGCGAAAGAAATAGCTGAGAGTAGAAAGAAGAAAAAGGATTTAGAAAAGAATAATAAATAAATTTTTATAACTAAATAAATGTTGGTCCCTTTACAAAGAAAAAATATTATTTTATAATAATATTTTTTTATAATTAATCAATAGAATATATAAAGAATACAATAGTATAATATAATATATAATTGTTGGTCCCTTGATTTTGTCCCCTCAATTTGAATACGCCAAACCTCCCATGCCACTCATTATTCTTAAAACATTGTAGTTAGTATCATAGATATAGCATTCGGTTGATGGTCCAACGACAGAAAGAGGAGGAGGGTTTCTTGAAGGATCAGCATAAGGAGTATCAGTCCATAAGTGGAGGATAAGAGTGGTGTTATCAATTCTTGAAAGATTGCAAGTGCCTGAGGGTTGATGTTGTTCGGGATGTAAAGCGAAGGAATAAACATTAACACCGTTAGCGGGAGTAGAGCTGTGGTAGTTGTAAGTTTCAATGAGGTTAAAGTAAGCTCCTTCTCTGGTATCAAATCTATCATGACCGTTAAGTTGGATAAGACCAGTCTTGACGGGGTTATATTTGTTATTGATGAGGAGACCAGTAACAGTAGGTAAGATAGCCCAGATATCCATATCGGAGTATCCGTTTTGGCCACTGCTAGCAGAGTATCTGTTATCAGTCCAGCTTGCGACGGGAACTGAAACATCTCTAACAGTGATATCTTGTTCTACAGCCTTAACGGAGTAGGTTAAAGTTCCAACTTTGCCAGTGCCATCAGCGGAGATGACGTTGTAGTAAACAAGGATAACAAACTTAGTAACATAGTCACCGAGGTTGTAGCTTGGTTTTTGAGGGTTAGTAAGAACATCACGTCTGAATTTGAAGTTAACGTTAGAAACATCAGCAGAAGCACCGTTAGCTTGAGCATATAATTGTTTAGCATATACGCTAGGAGGTTGGCTGTCATCAACACCTTGACCAGCAACATAAGTAAATACGGAATATTTAGAAGAGTTAGTAGTGTTAGTATTTACAGGGTTGACAGTGTTCCAGTTGTCATAAAGAACAGATGAGATATTAACTTCTGGGGAAGCGTTAGGAGTTGGAACAGGGATAGCTGAAGTATCACCGACAGTGACTGAACCGCTGATAACGTTGTTAGCAGCATATTGAAGAGCGAGAGCCCAGTCATCACTGTTAGAATAGCAAAGGAAGGGGGAGTTTCCAGAGATGTAATCACCAGATTTGATATCCCAGATAAGTTCCTTAGTTGGGTGATTAAAGCCGAGTTTAACTCTGAGAGGGTTATTATTAACGGATTCAACACCAGTAAATTGGAGTTGGTTAATAAGGTATTCATGACCAACTTGAGCGAATCTTCGTCTTTCTTCAGTATCAATGTATACGTAATCAACGAGTAAAGACATATCAGCCATAACACCAATACCATTTCCAAGTCTGGATAAGGAGAGGTTGTTAGAATAGCAGATTAATTCTTGGAAGGGGTTGATTTCAATCCATAATCTGACTTCGTGGTATTGAAGAGCGATTAAAGGAAGAGCTAAACCAGTGTTAGTGTTGCACCAGAAAACAAGAGGTACGAATAAGATATAGTTTTGAGTGAAGTTTCCTTGAGCATCAGGAGATCTGAGTAAGGTAAGTTCATCAACATTTCCAACAAGTGCGTTGTAAGCAGGTTCAGTATTAACATCCTTGGTAAGATCATGCCAAGTACTCATCCAGTGTCCCCAGTGTTTATCAATTTGAGAACCACCAATTTCGAATTGGATGTTATCAATGAGGAAGTTTCCTACTTCTCTAACCCAAGCAAATAAATATTTGCTTCGTTCGAGTTCTGATTGAGGAACGTTATTCATGGTAACTTGTGCTAATTCAACTCTTAAGTACATCTTGGTTACAAGATCACCGTTTCTAGTGATAGTAACAGTGACTCTCTTGCCAAAATCTGCAGTACCGTTGAGAGTAAGTTCAACAGTTTCTATAGCAAAGTTAGTGTATCTTCTGTATACGACTTTAAAGAAAGTAATTTGAGGATTTCCGGTAAGATAAACATCTTGAGCACCGTAAGCTACTAATTGCATTAAACCACCACCCATGTGTTATTATATATTATAGATTTAGAAAAAAAAAAATAAAAAAAATTTAATAAATAATAAAAAATGCTTTATATATTTAATATATTAAAAAAATAGTAAAAATAATAAAGAAGCCAAAATATGATTTTTTTTATAAAAATATAAAAAATAAATTTTAAATATAAAAAAATTAAATTTAAAGATCTTAGAATTAAATAATTATATATGAATAGTTATCAGTTTAAATTTAAACCTGATAAAATCAAATATCTTACAAACATTAGTACCTTAGATAGTTCTCATTCTAAGATTAGTGAAGATATGATTAAAAAAAGAGAAAATCTACCTAAAAAAGAATTAAAATTAGAAAAATTACAAAAAAAATTAGAAGATATTAATAAAAATATAGATGATGAAAATTTTACAAATATGAAATCTCAATTATTAACTGATATAGATAATTTAGAAACTGAAATAAATGAAATTATTAATTATGATAAGGAATTAGATTATTATAGTAGAACCTATGATATACTTTTTAATTATTATGATATAATTGATGGAAATACAATTATATCCGAAGATAAAGTTTATGATGAAAATCTAAAAGATAATATTATACATAATAATAAAAAGAATAATTTTGATGAAAAGGAAAACATTATAAATGATGAAAAGGAAAACATTATAAATGATGAAAAAGAAAAATTTGTAAATGTTAATGAAAGTAACAGTTTTTTTCAAGATATAACAGAAAACGATATTTTTAAAAAAGAGAGGGTTGATAAATTAGAGATGTTAAATTATTTATCAAAATTAAGAAGAAAGGAAAAAAAAATTACAAGAAAAAGAGTAAAAAATATTGAATCATTAATAAAAGAAAATAATAATATTTTTGATTATTTAGATTCAACAAAAGAAAAATCTGAATTAAATAGTAAATTAATAATTAATAAAAATATAATAGAAGAAAATAAATCTGAAGAAATATTAAAAGAAGAAAACAATGATTTAAATCAAAAAAAAATAAAGTTAGATAGAGCTTCATTATATGAAGATTATAAAACATTATTAGAAGGATATTTTTTACCCAAAAAAAATAATAAAGTTTGTATAAATTGTAATATAGATAAAATTTTAATTTATTCTGAAGGTATATATGCATGTGTAAATTGTGGGGATGTAGAGAGATGTATAATTGAAAACGAATCTACCAATTATAAAGATCCAATGATTGAAAAACCAACATTTCCATATAAAAGAAAAAATCATTTTTGCGAGTGGATATTTTTTATAATCTTAACTGCTCGTAAGAGCATAAATTCCATTATATGGTAAAAAGTTTATGCTAGTATTATTATTATTATAATGCAACACATTCAAATTGCGGGAAAATCATAATTCCTAATTACCACTCTTATTTAGTAATATTTAAGAGGAACATGGTTAATTGCCATCCCCAAAGGTAAAAAGATTAGGAAAACATGACAATCCGCATCCAAGTTTCAATATTCATATATTGAAAAAGGTTCAGAGACTAGATGGATGTGGGTTCATTTTTTTATTTATAGAAATAAAAAATGAGCTTAAGGTATAGTCCAAAGGGTTAAGTCAATTTCAAGCTAAAGAATCAACTGAAATAAATAATGAGATTATTGAATTAATAGTTAATGAATTAAAAAAAATGAGAGTTAAAAAAATAGATAAAGTATCATTAACACAATTTAAATCAATATTAAAGAAATTAAAATTAAATGATTATTATGAACATATTCCATATATTAAATCAAAAATTACAAATAAACCAGCTCCTACGATTAGTAGAGAAATTGAAAATGAATTTAAAAAAATGTTTGATTTAATACAAGAACCATTTGAAAAATATTGTCCTAAAACAAGAATTAATTTTTTAAGTTATTCTTATGTTTTACATAAATTCTGTCAATTATTAGAATTAGATGATTATGTCAAATGTTTTCCTCTTTTAAAAAGTAGATCAAAGTTAAGATCACAAGATGAAATATGGAAAAAAATATGTAAAGATGTTAAATGGGAATTTTATCCTAGTATATAATATTTATAAATATTATATTTATAAATATTTTAATTTTATAATAATAATATATATGGATAATAACACAATAAATATTGAAATAGATAATAATTATTTTCTTTTATATAAAACAATTAAATTATTCTTAAATATAATTTTGAACTATTTTTTTATTTCTACTATTTTAAACACTTATTTATCTACATCTGAAAAAATATTATATATTATAACTTTTAATACTGTATTATTTTATATATTAGATTGTAATTTCCCTGTTTGTAATGTAATTATTACAAAATAACTTGTTACTAAAAATCTATTTAAAATTAAATTTATTTTTATAACTATAATAGTAAAATGAGTAGCTTGCAAGAAGATTATTTAGATGAAGATAAAGTTATTAAAGGACAAAATTTTGTTTGTTTATCTTTTTTAACTCCACTTTCTTTTCCTGAAGATAAAAGAGAACAATATAAAAATCAAAAAATTCTTGGTTTAAAAGTTAGAGGTGTTTATAAAACTTATGAAGAAGCTGATGAAAGAGCTAAATATTTACAAAAGGTTGATAAATATCATCATGTATTCGTAGGAGAAGTTGGTAAATGGTTACCATTTAATGTTGATACAGCTGATAATAATGTTGATAATCAAGTATATAGAGAACAAGAATTAAATCAATATATGAAGGCATATAAAGATTCTTTATCAGAAGAAGAAAAAGCAGAAGCTGAAAGAAAAGAAGGTTTATTACAAGGTGCAAATGTTGTAACAGGAAAACACGATGCTCCAGAAATTACAGGATTAGGAACAGGACAATTAGAAAGTTTTAAAATACCAGAACCAATTAAAGTTAATACAGAGAGAGTAACATTAGAGGATGGTGTTACATTAGAAGAGCAATTAGATAAGATTGAATCATATAAAAATTTATCTAAAGAAGAAAGTGAATTAAAAGAAGTAAGAAATCAAAAAGTAGAAATTACAAATAATTTAGAATCTAGTAAATCTACATTAAAAGAATTAGAACAAAAAATGGAGACTATAAGTCAGATTTATAATCAATTACACAATAAATAATAAATTATAATATATAATATATTGATATTATATATGGAAATATTAAAAGGAATTTTTTTAATAATGTTAATAATAGGTATAATATTAATAATTATATATTATTTTTCTAATAATTTAATTGGGAATAATAATGAACCAAAAATAATTTACAAATATATACCAAGAACATTAGAAGAAGAAGAAACACAGCCAATATATGTATCACAAATATTTAAAACAATGTTTACACAACCATCAGTATGGATTAATTCTATTGAAGATGACTATTTTAGAAAACAAGAAGATATTAATAAATATTTTATTTCACAAGCTTAATCTTAATTTTATTTTACGCTTAATTTTTACTAAATAAATTATAAATATATTTTATTTAGATTAAACAACAACTACTGCTGCAGGTGGTACAAGTCCTCCTAGAGCATCAGTAATCTCTTGTTGAGCTCGAGCTGCATCTTTTACTGCATCTGGTTTCTGCATAAATAGTGCGGCATCCTGAGCCATAAATATGGCGTTTGCTCTTGTTTGTTCTGGAGTTAATACAACTGTAGGTGGTACATAAGGCGCAGGTGCTACAGCAGGTGGAAATATTGCTGCTTTTGGAGCATCTGGAGCAGCAGGACCTACTAATCCTTGTGCTATAGTAATAATATGTCTATTATTTAAAAATCTTACAATAGCTAGAGTAGTATCAACACCAAATTTTACAGCATTATTTGCTACAGTATTAATTTCAATCTGTGTAACGTTTGCCAGTTCTAGTGTTGGATCAAATTGATGAGAAACTTTACCAGGCCATGGTTGTATTACTGGTTCTGCAACTAATCCAACTTGTGGCATTAATGCATGACCTACAAGAGCCATCTTAAATTGACCGTTTTCAAAAGGATCAAAGAAATTACTAAAAGCAGTTGGCAAAAGATCTGTAGCTGTAAATGGTGGAAGATTTAGTGCATAGGTAAAGAATTCAGCAAATGTATAAACTCCAGATGATACACAACCGTATTGTCCTGCGGTAGGTCTAAAGCCATTATTAAAATATGAATTAGGATTATTCTTCATTAAACATAGGATAGTTTCACCAATAACTTTGGAAGATAATGAACCTAAATGTTCTCCATTACCATTAACATGATTATCTTTTAATCCATAATAAAATAATGGTGTAGAATCTCCAAAAACAGTTTCTAAATGATTTAAATCATTAGCAGTAATAACTGGAAAATCTTGAGTTTGAATAATCATATTTCCTTTAGTTCTTGTTAAAATTTCTTCTTCAGGGATTCCAAAAGCTCTTGCTAAATCTTGTCCTGTTGGTAAATTAAAAGTCTTTCCTCTTAATAAATTTCTTTCAGCAAGAGAAGCAGTATCAGCTACTATAATAGGTAGATTAAATAAAGTTTCATTTATAAAAACATCAAATCTTTCGGCAACTTGGAAACCTTTAGAGAAGGGCATAGGGAAAAACATACTCCAATCTATAGTAAAATTAGCAGGTAATGGTTGAAATCCTCTTAAATCAGGATTAGTAATAAGAGGTGCAGGTAGAGTTGGACTAAAAATAGGAAATACATCAAAATTCTTATTTACATAATAAGCATCCCTAACCATTGAATGTCCCATTCTATACAATGCTCCAGCAAATTCAATAGGCATATTTGGATACATTGCTTGTATTTCAGGACTAATAACTGGCACACCATTTGCATCAAATAATCTTGAAAAGAATTTTCCAGTAATTGATGCTAAAAAATCATTTACAACCATCCATTGATAATGATTGGTAACAATTTGTTTTGAAGTATCAATTTTTTGTTGAAGTGTAAAATCAGGATTAGCAATACTAACATCGCCAAATACTCTATTATGAAATTTTAAAAATGCTAATTGTAATTCACCAATAATTTGATTTTCTTCATTACGAGGATCAGCAATAATAGCAATACCTGCTGGTGTTCTTGGTAAATCTTCATCACCGTTCGCATTTCTACCTAAATCAAATAGACCAGACGCATTTAAATATTGATTACTAACTCCATAAACATTATCTAAATCAAAAAAACTAGTTCTAGTATTTTTAAGAGTAGCTAGATCAGCTGTAGTTCCTAATTGAGAAGATTCATCAAATGTTAAATCATGATCTATAAATTGTCCGAAATAAGTCATACCAGCAGATACTTTGGAACCTTGTGTAGGTGCTCTAGCATTTGGATCAAGCATAGTATTAGCTAATAATGTTAAATCTGCATCAGCAGGAAGAAATGGTGGTAAATTAGCAAAACATCTATTAAAAAAATTTTGTGGTGGTGCACCGTGAGGAACTGGTAATGGTGTTGTCATTGTATTATAATTATAAATAGATAAATATTTTATAATTTTCTATACCAATTTTCACCAAGCAATACTATCAAACCCCCATTTACTAATACCTTCTATAAATACACCATAAGATACAGCATGAATTATAATCACTATAGATGAATGATAATTTTTTGAAACTAGCATTAGAATTAGAGCTATAAAATAATGATGAAAATGAATATTACCTCCAGAGTTATAGAAAAAATAGAAAGTTAAGAAAGTTATTAAAAACTGTGCTATAAGAAGTATAGAATTAAGAATTGGATTAGAACTTATAAATAGATAATAAATAGAAAGTAATAGTATAAATGATAAAATTACAGCAACAAGGGCATAATCAAGAGTAGAAACAATATAATTTGGATCTAGAGCAAAAGAATTAAGAGCAGGTATATAATCTAAAAATCTAAAAAAAAGTCCAAATATAAAAGGAATAGTATAACATTTAATAAATTTTTGTTTAGAGATATTGGTTAGTATATTTTTAGGTGAATGATAATAGATTATAGGACTTGATAGGATATTAAAAAACATATCATATTTAAGTATATTAGTATTAGAGATAGAATTTATAAAGACACCACCAATAAACCCATAGAAAAGATAAATCCAATACCATTTAAGCATATTATAATAATTATTATTTTTATTACTAATTCTTTTTTCATGAATTTCATTTTTGATTAGAATTTCAATATCATTAGTAATTTTATTTTCAGTAATATCATCATCATTTTGTTCAAAATATTTATTATTTTCTAATTTATGAATAATATCATGACGATGATCTAATATATATTCTAGAATAGAAGCAGATCTTTTTGAATTATTCATTCTTTCTTATTATAATTTATTAAATTATATTTATAAATAATTTAATCTAATTTTTTTTATCATTTATTTTTTCAACCATTAAAGTTTTATCATTGGCAGCTTTTTTACCACACAAATCCATAATATCAAATTTTTTATTCTTTTTTTTCCAGAGAGTATCATAATTATTATTATGATATTCAATAAATTGTTTACAACCGATCATACCAATATTTTGATTTGATGCCTTAAACCAGAAAACTTTATCAGTAAAACTACTTCTAGCACCACGATTTACAATAACCATACAACCAAAATCTTGGGTAACAACATTAAAAACTGTTCTAAATGATTCAAAAGTAGGAAACATTCCTGCATAATGATCAAATAATCTTTTTAAGTTTGAATAAAAATCTTCTGCCAATAGAAATATATAATCAAAATTACATCTTAATTCTGGTGTAATACCTAAAGGGAATTGCATCGTTAATATATACATTAATCTATAATGCCTACCATTAAATAATAATTCCATAATAGGTTGGTCTTTCATCCATGAACTCTTTTTACTTAAACAATCATCCATTAGTATAAAACCTCTAGGATCTATTAATTTACCATCTTTTGCTTTTTCCTTTTGTTTTTCAATCATAACATCTTGACGATACAACATTCTTTCTATAATTTCACTTTTATATTGATAATGAATATAACTATCAGGAAAAAAATCAGAATAAAATGGAGGATCAGACATTTTTTCTGTAGGTGCAATTATTAATCCAACTGGTATATCTTTAAAATTTCTTAAAATATCTCTACATACCCAACTTTTTCCTGATGCTCGTTTAGCAATCATAACTATAGCAGGATTTTCTACCATACTATCTAATTTAAATTCCTTAATTTGTAATTTTTTATCACCTCCAATCATAACATCTCTAACTCCAGTCATAAATTAATTATATAATTAATTTATATTTTTTATTATGATTATATTTCTAATATCCTACACCAAAAGGTTGCTGTCTTGGACTTAAAAATATTGATGGTTCATTATTAATTAATTCATTCATAAAATTCATTTTATTTGATTCATTCATAAAATTCATTCTTTTATTAGCAATACTATATGAAGGAACATTATTTTCTTCATCCCAAGTCATATATAAATAAAATAATAAAGTTCCAATTAATGATATTAATAATGGTCTTTTAAGTTCTACTCCACCAAACATATTACCACCTCTTAAACTTCTCATATTAAATAAAATGTATAAAACAGCAAACATTATTAAGAAAGTTAATAGAATTTGATTCAATAATTTCATTTTGTATATATATATATTAAAATTATATTTTTTTATAAAAAAATAAATTATATATTATTTATTTTATTAATACATCAAAATATTTTTCTTGTTCTGATAATGTACTACTATTATTTTTAATAATTTCTATACTTTTTTTTATATCTGATTTTGATGTTATTTCTTTTAATCTTTCATTTTTATTAATTCTTACGGCTGGAGGACTAGTTATAACTTTTACTTCTGATGTATTTGTATCATTTAAACTTGATGTTAAACTCTTTTCAGAATCGTTTTTATAATTTATTTCTGAATGAGAATCATTTTTATTACTTATTTCTAAACTATCTGAACTTGTTTCTGAATTGTTTTCTGTTATCTTTTCTAATTTATTTCCTCCTTCCATAACTCTTTCTATTTCTTGATTTTTCATTTCAAGTCTATCTTCTATAGTGCTTGTTATTAATTTATTACCAAAACCTTCATTAGATGATAATTGCAATTCTAAAACTTTAGAAGGTTCCATTTTTTTTTCTTCTAAATTAATAAATTCTTCTATATCATTTAGATCACCTTTATAACTAGAAGAACTTGGACTATCTTGAACTAATTTATTAACTAATGGTTTGTCACCGTATTTATTCCTATTAATCATTTCATAAACCATTTGTTTTATATCTGAAAGTTTGGTTGATTCTTCTTTTTTCTTCTCTATAGTAAAATTAATTCTCATATATTCTTTTAATATTTCATTATATGGTAATGTTTTCCTTATAGAATTACTTATGCAATTTTTTATAATTTCGTAAATTTTTTCTTTTCTATCACTTTTTTTTACAAATATATCACAATTATCCAAGAAATATTCACTACTTTCTACATAACATCTATGAATAAAATCTTTAATTGATAATGAATTATACATTTCACTATCTTTATAGGTTGAATTTTCAATTGTTGGGTCATAAGTTAAAAATAAAACATGACTTTTAAAAGTACATCTAATTAATTCATCAAACCATTCACTACATTTACTATTTTGTTTAATTTTTTTATATTCATTTTCAATTTCTAAATTATTAAGAGTTGAAATATCTCTTAAACACATTTTAAAAATATTAACTACACCAGGATTATTAATTGTTCTATCTCTTTTTCTTCGTTCTTCTAACATATTATACATATTAATTGAATATTCCAACATTTCACATAATCCATGATAAATATTTGGAGTTAAAATTTCACATAAAAAATTAAAAAATTCATTTTTACTTTCAGTTAAATATCTAAAATCCATAATAATATTAATAATTAAATAATAATTAATATTTAAACATATTAATTTTATAATATAAAAATTTATTATAATTTTTTTTATAATTATCTTTAGTTTTAATCTACACTAATTAGGTTCATATATAGGAGTCAAAATGCACCAGGCTGTTCTGTGATAAACCAACTATGACCAAAATGAAATACGTAGTTATTATGCATAGTTCCTTCAAGTAATAACTCAACCTCGAACCTAATCGTTGATATAAACTGGTATACATTTTTTACTAAATCAAAGTATTGTTTCATTGGATTAGGATTATGTTTTTGCTTACTATCATCATCTGATGATGGTTCCATTTTAACTGCACTAGTAGCCTTATTAGTTTCTGCATTGTGAGTAATACTGATCAAATTTAAATTTTTTTTTCTAAATATCTCTTTCAATGAATCAAAGTATTTTGGTTCAAGAATTTTATAAAAAATTTGGTATTCTATAAATTTTTCGTATTGTGGAGTATCCGCAACTAATGTATATCTCCTCCCTCTTATAAATTATTTTTTAATAAAATATATTTATTTTTATATTTTAAATATTTTTGTTTATATAATTCTTCTTCTTCAAAACCACCTTTTTGTCCAGAAAAGTTTTTATAAGCATCTTCTAATAATTTAATAAATTCTTGAGTTTCCTTAGCATGACCAATTTCAACAGTTTTTGATAATTTATCATTTTTTATTTGTGCTAAAAATACAGTTGGATAACCTTCTACTTTATCTACTAATTCTGAATATTTAGTTTCAAAGATACCTTTATCTTCTTCCATATCATAAACTTCAAAATCCATATTTACATTTTTAAACATATTATTATTTTTAACAAGATTTTTTGATTTATTAAATACTGGTAAAAAATCTTTACAATGACCACACCATTCTACTTTAGAAAGAATAACTTTAAAATCTTTTTTAGAACCCATAATATATATTATTTATATAATATATAAAAATAATTAAATTTAATTAATCAGTGTTACTACCTCTATTACCATAGAATTTAGCTTGATCTTTTGTCATACAAGTGCATCCATAACCATCTTTAAAATTCATACCACTATATTGATTTGCCACATATTTTTGTGCATAATCACAATTATTATCACTTAGAGGAAAAGGAGGAGCATATTGTGCGGGACAGCAATTTGGACTAATAGTATTATAAGTAATATCATATTGGGCAGTATCACCAACAGGATCTAACATATAAGTTCTTTCAAAATTCTTTCTTAATTGTTGATTATCAGATTGTTCTGTAATTTCATCAACAAGGGGATTTTTAGAATTTTCAGTCCATTTAAAACCTCTTCTATCAAAAACATCAGTAGGACTATTTTCATTTACACCATAATTACTACTAGGTCCCATTACTTTACCATCACTTTTAGGATTTAAAGATGGTTCTTGTAATTCTCCATATTCTAATTTATCAGCTATATCGTTTTTATTTGTATAAATATAATTTTGCGTCATTGGTTGATAATTTTCAAGATATCCACTTCCAATAGGCCATCCTCTTATCCATTGTTGTAATATCCAAATAACAACAATAGCCCCAACCACAATTAATATAATCTTTACATAATTTGTTTTTTTTGCAGAATCAGAATCAGAATCCATATTATAATTATATATAGTATATACTAACAAAAAAATAATTTTTTTTTAAATAATTTAATCAATTTATATGAAATAAAAATAATTAAACTTATAAGCAATAAGTTTGCAAATATAGTCTATAGTAATAATTAAATTTAAAATAATTACACCTTTTTCACTGAAAAGTAGGACAGTAAAAACTATTTAAAGTTTTGTTAATTTACTATTAGTTATAATATGGTTTGTATATTTCCTATTAACTCCTACTGAAATTCCTAAGCTCTCAAAGCGAAATTATAAGGCTTTTCATATAGTAGTTTAAAATATAAAAGCATCTAACCCGCTTTATTATTAAGCTGTCACCGAAGGTGCCTTTGGCAAGTAGATGCAAGCCCGTTAAAAAGGATTAAGTTTCAAGGGTGCAATTACTACTTTTATACTATCCCACTTTTCAGTGAAAAAGGTGTAATGTAAAGATTAAATAAAAGTAGCATAATACATGTATATATAAGTAATAATAATTGTTAATGAAAAATATATTTTATTTATTGTTTCATCGGGTTTTTCATTTTTAATATAAAATTCTGTTATTATATTTCTTTGAATATAATAAACAACTAATATTATAATTGCTAAAATAAAAGATATAATATTTAATATTATATCAAAATTTTTTTTTTTTTTTATAGAATCAATAAAAATAATTACACTAACTATAGCAACAAGAGAAATATTAACAGTGCCTATTGTTTCACTAAGAGAAGGTATATAAAGATAATCTCCATTATTTTTTTTAGGATCTTGAAAGCCACTAAAAAATGACATATATATTATATTTACATATAAAATAAAAATAATAATATTAATTTATCTACGATGATTCACGCACTAATTTATTAGTGTATCTATATGTAGAAATACCCATAGCATTAATAAAAACAAACCAAACAGGAAAATAAACAAAAAGATTAATTAAAACAAGTATAAATAAAACTATAAAAAAATGATTAATTGAAAATATTGTTTCCATTAATAATATATATATATATTATAAAAATAATTATAATTTAGTTAATGATAGGTAAATAAAAATTAGGAATAATCCATTTTGGTTTATCTTTTTTATTTATTTTTTTAGATTTTACTCTACAAATAAAGTCAATAGTAATATCAAATTTTTCAAGAACTGAATTAATATTTTTAATATATTGTAAATTTGTAGCTATATGTTTATAAAAATTATTTTCACTAAATTTTATTTTATGATATTTTTCGTAAGATTGTTTATAACATTCCATATACACATCATTTATAAGATTATCAAATATATCTTCATCTATAATAATTTTTTTTTCATTAAAAGTTCTTTTTCTAATATTATAAATACCTTCAGGAGTTATAACAAGAGAACCATTTAATATACCTCTATTATGATGATCAATAAAATGATAAATATCATTTAAAGATGGAAACTCATATAAAATATCATCATTAACAAATCTAGAAAATAATTCTGGAGTTTTAGGATGAGTATGAAAAATATAGGGAACATTTAAAGCTTCAATATTATTTTTTGGTAAAAAAATGAAAGGATCATCTTTATCAGTTCTATAATCATTTAAAACAATAACTTTATCTACAATATTAGCTTTAAAAATTATAAAACCAGAATGTTCAGAAAAATAAAATTTTTGAGTATTAAAAATATTTTTATTTTTATTAATAAAGATATTATAACTACCTTCTTCATAAATACCATCAATAATATTTATATTATTAGAATGTAAAAGACCAAAAGAATAAAAGTTATCAATATCTAATTTACATAAATTTTCATATAAAATAGGGTTAATTTTGGAATGTTTAACAAAAAGATGATATTGATATGAAGTAAATTTAAATTTATCAAAAATAAATTTCTGATTAAAAGTTTCATTACATTCATAACAAATATTAGAATCAATAATTTTGATTTTTGAATTATTTTTAATTAAATTAATTTTATCGAATAGAATAGTATTATAAATATAAATAAAATCAGTCATTCATATTTATAAATTAGAAATTAATAATTTCTGTTATTAAAAAAAATTTATTAATATTATTTTCTGTATTATTAACAATCCAAATTGTATTAATATCATTAATTTTTTTATTATTTTGTATAATAGATTTAATTAAATTTTGTAAATCATTTTCATAAATTAATTGATTATTATTATTTAATAAATATTTTTTTTCATTAAGAAAATAATCTCTAATATTTTTGGATATTATTTTAGAGGATTCATCAGAATAAATATTTGAATCATTCCAAATGAGCAAGAATAAATTTTTAGAAATATTTTTAGATATAAATAAAAGAGAATATTTACATTTTATATTATCATTAATAATAATATTATCATTATCAAAATTAATAGTGTATTTATCTTTTAAAGTATTTTTAAAAATATCTTTATATCTTATCATTAAATTATAAATATAAAAAATTATTTAATTAATATTTTGACAATTAAATGAATATAAATATTCTAAATTATCTTTTAGGTTAAAAAAAGCTAATTCTAAATTTATATTATCATTTTGTTTTTTTTCAGTAATAACAATATCATGATGAATATTTAAATTATTTTTAAATCTTTGTATTCTATTTTCGGTAGGATATTTAAAACAAATACCACCATATTGATTAATAGGCAACAAATTTTTTTCATTATAACTAGATATATCCAAAATAAGATTATCTATATTATTTTTTGTTTTAAAAACATGAATAAATTTTTCATTAGAATCAAAAAGTTTTAATGTATTAGAAGCTGTATCTAGATTATTTGTAAAATAAGCATATAATTTAATATCACCAATTTTAATTTTATTATTATTAATACTTTTATTTTTAGAAGCATGAAATAAAACTGTACCTTCCTTAATAGTATATTTATCAATAATATTAATATTGTCAATTGTATTTTCAGCAATATCTATTTTATCTGTATTATTATTAATATCTATATCATTAAAACCACCTCTTAATTTATCAAAATTAAGTGAATTAATATAATTTTGTACTAAATTTAAATCAGAAAAGTTTTTATTTATATTTATAAATTTTAATATTGTATTTAAATTATCCATAATTATAAATATAATATATATATAAAAAAATTATTATATAAATAAACAATGGAAAAAGATATTAATTTTAAAAAATTACTATGTTATAATATTGTAAATAATAATGAATGTTTATATAAAACAAAATGTATGTTTGCTCATAGTATAGAAGAACAAAAAAAAGAAACTATAAGAGAACATATATATTATTTAATAAATTTATGTGATGATTTAAGTACAATAGATATAAATGAGAATAAAGAATTATTAAATGAATTTATAATATATACGAAAGAGTGTAAAAATTGTTTATATAAAAAGTGTCCAGGAGGTTTTAATTGTAAATTTGGAGCATGTTTAAAAGAATTAAAAATTTGTTATAATGATTTAATATATGGAAAATGTTATTGTAATTTACGAGATGAATTTACAATAGAAGGGAAAAATATAAAAAGATGTGTTAATGGTATACATTTAACAGAAAAGAAATTAATACCTTATCAACAGAGATTAAATAATGAATCAAATATATCTGATTTATCATTATTTATAAATGATTTTAACTATGGTATAAATAATAGATTTAATACAATAACATTAATATTAAACGATAGTACAATTGAAAAAATAAAACAATTATTAAAATACAATATAAAAAAAATTAATAATAAATTGATTAATTCAGAAATTAATTTAGAAGATACTTCAGATAATTCTAGTTCTGATACATTTAATACAGAAGAGGATATAGAAATAAACAAATTATTAGAAGAAATAAATTAATAAAAATTTGATTTATATATTAATTGATATATAATATATATTATATATGAGTAATTTAATACAAAATAAATATATTATTAGAAGTAAAAAAGATATAATAGGTTCAAAAAAAAATATTGAATATATAGAAGATTGGTTAGAAACATATGATGAAGTTAAACTATATTTAAAAAAAAATGGTTTATTAAAAAAATCAGCAAAAGGTAGAAAAAAAAAATTAGTAAATTTATCAGATAAAGAATTTGAATTTAGTAAAAGGAAAGGTAATTTATTAATAACTGGTTCACATGGGTGTGGTAAATCATCAATTATTAATTTAATTTTAAAAGAAAATAATTATGATATTATTCATTTAAATCAGATTAATAGTAAAATAGATATTGAATTAATAATAAAATTAGCAAATAATAATTTAATGGAAAATAATTTAAAAAAAGTTATAATAATTGATGAATATCAATCAGTTATAACGTTAAATGATAAAACAGCAATATTTGATATAATTAAGGATAATAACTATAATAGATGGATACCTATAATAATTATAACGAATAATCAACATAATAAGAAATTAAATGAAACAAAAAAATATTCAAATGAAGTAAAATTTTATCCTCCATTTCAAAGTGAAATAATTAAATGGATATATGATATATGTAAATCAGAAAAAATAAATATTGAATATAATATTATACCAAAGTTTATTGAATATTGTCAAACTGATTTAAGAAAAATTTTAATTCAACTTGATGAATTAAAGATAAATTATGTAAATAATAAAATAACAAATTTAATATTTGAAGAATTTATAGAAATTATGAAGAAAAAAGACCAAAATTATGATTTATATAAAGCAACAGATAAGATGCTATCTGAATATTCAACGATTGATAATTGTTTAGAATTATTTGAATCTCAAAAAGTATTAATGCCTCTAATGATACATGAAAATTATCATGAGTTTATATGTGAAAATGAATATTATAGGATATTAGATATATTATCAAGAGGGGATGTGTTAGAAAATTATATTCATGGAGAACAAAATTGGGATTTATTAGAGATACATGGTTATATTAGTTGCGTTATTCCATCGTATTATATTAATAAATATAAAAATAATAAAAAAAATAGGAAATTAGATTTTGCTATAGATTTAAATAGAACTTCGGTTAAAAAAATGAATTTTAAAAATATTAATAGAACAAATGAAAGAATATATAAAAATAATAAAAATATTAGAAATAAATCTATAGAAGAATTTATATATATGATTGAAATTCTTGATAAAAATATAACAGAAATTAATATAGAAAAAATTTAATAAAAAAAATTATAATATAATATAAATCATTTTTTATATAAAAAAAAAATATATAATTAATAATATATACTAGTATGTCTGCTCAAGGTACATCAAGAAAAATTGCTGAAGGTGAAGATATTGAAAGAGAAGCTAATAAGCTTTTAAGAAAAAATTTAGAAAACAAAAGACCAACTGAATTTTTATTATCAGAACTTAGATCAAAATATAGGGATGAAGAAATAGTTGAAAATATACGTTCTAAATATGTAGAAAAATTAAGAAAAGTAAGAAAACTTGCTGAAAAAATTTATGAAAAATTAACTACAAAACATCCCAGTCTTTCTATAAAAGAATATATCAATAAAGTTGCTGAATATAAAAAGAAATATAATTTTGATGATTCAGAAATGCAGAGTATCTTACAAATTCTCTTTAGAAATAAACAAGTATTACAAAATAGTGAATTTTTAGAAATTGGTCAAAATGATATGGGTAGAACATTAGGGTTCCAAATGGCAACTAGCAATTATAGTTCAAAGATGGAAGTTAGACCAGATGAAATGGAACAATTACAAAGTATTTTACAATTAAATGCTGCTACTAAAGAATTACATCAAAGAGTAATTTTACAATCTATGATTTACAATGATGTTTCAATTGGTGCTATTGTTGGAGAATTTGATAGACAAAGAATTAATATCTTTTCTTACATTCATCCTGTTGTGGCAGCATTATTCTTACCCAAAATTGAATTTCTTGAACAACATATGTTATTAGCTTCAATTTCAAATATAGTACAAAAACGTTATGAAGGTTCACATTTAGAAACACAACCTGATTATGAATTATTTTATGATATTTCAACTGATCCTTCAGAAGTAGCATGTAATGTTGACTATAACTATATTTTAAATGGCAAATCAAAACCTATTACTGATTTACATGCCAGAGTCAATGTACAAATTAAATTATGGGATGCTGTTTTAAGTTTAAGACAAGGTAAATATTATACTAATGATTTAAACTCTTTTATTGGTGCTATTGATACATGTAGAAATAGTGTTTTTGATGCTGCCGACTTTGCTTATGTTAAAGATGAAGGCACCATCTTAAGAAAATTATTTAGTGCTTTTTCTATCAGACCTATAATAGTATGCACAGCACCTGTTATGGGTATTAGCACTAATACTTCTCCATTATCAAATCTAGCAACCACACATATTACAACTATTCCTATGATTTCCTACAGAATTTCTCCAATGGATAATAACTTAAAAAAAACTTATAATTTAAATCATGCTTTATATCAAAGACAATTATACATTCACAAAAGACAATTAACTGTTAAAACCCAAAGTGTAATGTATTGCAGAGATATATTAGTATTTTATGTTCATAGAAGATTTCAAACTATTAACTTAGGAAGACTTGCTAGACCATATGAAGTTTTAAGATTACCAGTCACTGTTAATTCTATGGAGAAAATACATAGAGCTAAGGTAGATTTTTCATATTCTTTAAATATTGGAAATGTACAAAGATTTGATATTAAATCAGTTGTAGCTGTAGAATTATCTCCACGTGATCAAAATATGATTATTGGATGCAGTGCTTTAGTAAGAGCAAATCACAACTCTGAAGTTGGAGGTGATGTTGTTTTCTATTACAATCCATTAAACTTAATGAGCAAGGACGTAAGTAAAATTAAGCCTCTTACTTTTATGGATGCTAGAACTCCTAATGTTACCGATGGTGATTTCTATTCAGTTAGTTCTGAAAGAGGAACATTATTTGTATACACATATTCAGCTTTAATAAATGTTAAACCAAGTATTTATGATTTTAACTTAATGAGATAAAATATAATAAAATAATTTATATAAATTATTTTAGTTCCATATTGTAGTAACTGAAGGCAAAGATAATCTTCCAGCTCTACTAACATTAACAGGCAAAGGTATGGGATCAATTGGTTTATCAATTATATTAAGATATTCTTCATTTTGTTTTATATTTGATATCATATCTGGTAATATTCTATTAATAACTTTTTCATTTAATTCTTTAACTTGATGGATTATTCTATAGGGTGAATTATAAGAATCTTGTATATATACGGCTCTCATAACTATTAATAAATCAGATTCATTTTGATCTACCTGTAATTTATATTTACCTTTTGATTCAATAAATATACTTTTTTTAATTTTATTTTGTAATCTTTTTATATTATCTGGTGAAAAAAATACTTCTCCTAATGGAGTTGGTGTATAAACACTCTTTAATAATGATTTTTGTATACTATTTTCTGTAGCCCAATTATTTCTTTCTGTGGAATTATTATTATCTATATCAGTATATTTATTATAATTTTTTATATCTTTATTTTCATCATTATGATAATTAAATATTAAATTACCCTTAAATGTAAAATCATTATTTGTATATTTATTTATAAAACTGTAATTCATATATATTATTTATATATATAAAAAATCTTTTGAAAAATTATATACTGTGTATATTTATACGAAAAACATCTATAGTATCTATTATTATATCTAATTTAGAAGTTATTGATTGATCAGTATTATAAGTAATTTTTAAATTAGATAGTCCTAATTTAGAACTTTCTAATAGAGATGCTATTTTATTCATGGCTATTTTATTATCTTTCTTCTTTTCTTCATTATATTTTTCTATACCATAATTTATAAGTTTATTCAAATATTCTATTGTTTTATCTCTATCATCTCCATAAAAAAATCTTTTTATAGAAGGAAGATATGAATTATCTATTTGTATCTCAAAATTTATATCATTCTTATTTAATCTCTTTTTTATAATTAATTTATCATATTTCTGTACTTTTGATAATAATGTTAAATTCGATAATATTATAAAATTATCTATATTTTCTTCTATATTTTTCTTATAATATAAATCTTCTTCTTTTTCAGCTTTAATAATAATTTCTTTTATATCCATCACTATAATTATAATATATTATTATATTATAAAAATTTATTATATTTCATAACTTTCAATTATATAATCTAAACTCGTAGACGGTTCACCTGGTTTTGTATCTTGTTTTATTATTTCATTTATCGAATAATGATATAAAATATCTAATGGTTTTATCATTTCTATTAATTCTTTATTTTCATGATTTCTTGTTAAAATTTTACACTCATTATCACTTCCATCTTTAAATCCCATAAATAATACTATCTCGTATGTTAACCATTTAGATTCGTATAATATTAATTCTCCTTTTCTAAATGGTCTAACATCTCCTTTTGATAAATATCTTACTTCTGGTTCTCTTAATGGTGTTCCAATTCTATTATGAACAAAATTCTTTAAATTTGTTTGTAGAATAACATTAAATTCATTAATAAATAAATTTTTATTAAAATTTGATAAATTTGAACTTTTACTTAAATTTTCAATATCCTTATTAATTATATCTAAATATTTTTTAACTTTTTCAGATGGAGCAACGCCACCTGAAGTTTTAAAATCTTGAGTAAAATTATTAAAATTTATACATTTTAAAGCATTATCTATTACCATTTCTGTAATTTTCTTTTCTAATATTTTTTTTTCATTTATATTTTCTTCAAAATCTAAAGAATAAATTTTATATTTATTCTCTTTTGGATCTAAATCTCTATAATTACTGTCTATTAATAATAAATTACCATGATTCGGAATATAATATTCTATTCCATTAATTATATATCTCCAATATTGAGTACTATCTTTAGTTACTCCTACTTCTTTAACATAAAAATTATATTTTAATTCCATATCTGTTATTGTAAAACATTTTTTACACATTATATAAAAAGATATTAACATTTGTGCTATTATACTAAACCATTCATCATCTGACTTGAAACCTCTATAAATTTGTTTATTTATATTAAAATCTTTCTCATAAATATCAGAACACCAATCAAAAAAATTATAATTTGGTGATTCTGTTAATAATATTAAAACCTTTTTAGAATATATTTCTGTTAAATTATTTATTAAATTTGTTTTTCCATTTCTATTGAAATTTATCCTTGAATTATTATCTATAAAATAACAATATGATTGAACAAAATTTGGTGATATTAAATTTTTACATATTTCTTCTCTTATAAATTTATAATAATATATTTCACGCCAAATATTATAATCTTTAAAAGATAATTGTTTTAATTTATCATTTATTTTATTATTAAAAAAACTATATATTTGTTTTTTTTGTTCTTCTAATAATTTACTTCCAAAATCAAAAGAACTTAAAAATTTTATTTTATCTGGATCATCTTTTTCTTCTAATTCTTTGTCCAAATAATTTGATATTTTTAATTTCTTTTTTTCCTTATCTAAATTATCATCTTGTAATACATATATTATATCTCTTATTAATTCTTTATTTTTAAAATCATATGTTGTATCAAATACTATCGGTCTTTTAATAATTTGATTTAATAACATAGATTCTGCTAAGGTTAATCTATATGTACGCATGTTAATTGCGCTACTGTCTTTCTTACATTGTGTTGTTGAACCACTTTTATCAAACATTATTGGATAGCATGAATTATATATAAACATGTCTTTTGGTAAACTATCATATGGATTATTACTAAATTTATTTGTATCATATGGATTAAGAGCTATTAATTTTAATCTTGATAATATATTATTATCTCTTCCACCAAAAGTTATACCTTCACCCTCTTCTTTTTGTATAAAGGTATTTCTAACATGTAGTGTTAAATTATTTCTTTCTTTTAAGCTTTTATATGATGTGTATATATTTGGTTGAGGTAAAGCATCTTCATAAATCATAGAGGCATGAAGATGATCACCATCTGGACCACCTATATTAATATGATAGTCCTTATAAATAAAGGGAGTATAAAAATTTTTCATAAAATTACTTAATTGTGTTTGAAATTGTGGAGGCATATAAGGTGTTGTTAATGCTATTGGCTCTATGGGTATAGTTGCCTGTTTATCAGCTGCTGTTGATTTACCTGGTTTTGGTGAAGATATAAAACTTTCTTGTCCTTGCCACTGTCCAACGTTATATCCAACATTTTGTCCAACATTATGACTCGATTTTTGTTCTGGTCCTTCATTTGATATATTTTTACTATCATTTGATTTATACGGTGTATTTATTGGTTGTACATATTTTGGAATAATTTTTTTACCACCTTTTTGTTTGCTTGAAGCTTTCTTATTACTTATATTTTTTTTTTTAAAAAAAAATTATTAGTTGAACCTCCTACTAATTCATTTATATTTGTATTAAGTGATTTAATATTATTATCAGAAAGTAAATTTTCTTTACTTAAATTAACAGTAGGCATAGGTAATTTACCCATTCCCTCTTCCATATCTAAAAATGAAGATTGCATCATTGGAGGTTGCATCATTGAAGGTTGCATCATTGGAGGTTGCATCATTGGAGGTTGCATCATTGGAGGTTGCATCATTGGAGGTTGCATCATTGGAGGTTGCATCATTGGAGGTTGCATCATTGGAGGTTGCATCATAGAGGGTGACATCATAGGTGACATCATTTGAGATTGCATCAATTGTGAATGCATCATATTCATTTGATCATTTGTATCCATATAATTTTCTTGTTGAGGCATCATATTCATAGATGAATTAATTAAAGGCATAGGTAATTTACCACTATTAATGAGATTATAAATACCTTTATCCATAATTTTAGCTTCTCCGCCATTATCACTTGAATAAACTTGATTATTTTGAAATTTATTAATATCCATCATATTTTGAACTTCACCTATAACAGGAATTAATTGGTCTGTATTAATATTTTTAAGAATATTTGACATATTATTTTTATTATTAGCAACTGGTGCTTTATTCATTAACATTCCATCTTCTTCTAAATCTAATGAAGATACCGAATCTTCTTTAGTTTTATTTTTATATTTAGATTTAGATTTAGATTTAGCTTTAGCTTTAGACATAGACTTAGATTTAGATTTTTTATAACCAGAATCAGCTGGTGTTTTATTATTATCATCATCACCTTCAATATTAATATCTTTTTGATTTGCTTCATCAGAAGAAAATTTTGTCATATAATTACTCAATTTTTTATCATTAGCCTTAACTTTTTTTAATGAACTTTTCTTCGTTTTTTTACTTTTTTTGAGGGGTAAATCACCATCTTCTAATCCCCATTCATCCATAGTATCTAAATTTTCTTTTTTTGAATATTTTATATTAAATTCTTTTGATTTTGAATTCATATTAATAAAATTAACAAAGAAATTATTTTTTGATAAAATATGAATTGGAATAATTGAAAAAGTATATTTAGTTTTAAATTTAATTTCATCAATTAATGGAGAATTTATTAAATCATATGAAATAAAATTACTTATAATTATTTTTATTTTTTGTAAATTTTTTTTATCAATTTCCTTAAAATCTAAAATAGATTTAAAAAAGAAATAAATATCATAAGTTGAATTTGTTATATCTGTTTCGTATATATTTTTAAAACCATCTATTGATGAAAATCTATAATTAAATAATTTACAAATAAATTTTGGATTAACTAATTTAAAAGACAAATCACCTAAGATTAAATTATATGTTATATCTTTTTGTATTTTTTGAATTAAAAAAGATTCTATACAAAAATAATTATGTCTAAAATTTGATAATTTATAATTTAAATAAGCATAAACAAAAAATATTTGAAAAAATATTGATTTTATTTCATCATCAGATAATTCAACACTTAATAAATTGGATAATGTATCATAACTATGATAATGTTCATATATACTTATACAAAATTTAGAATTATTACTTGTATCAAGTATTTTATATTGTTCTACTATTAAATTAAAAAAATCTTTACTTGCTCTAAGTTTATCAAATTCTATATTAAAATTACATATATTTAATAAAAAAAAAGGTATTTTATCATTAATTATAAATTCACTTATTATTTGATTAATAAATAATTCAAAATATATATCAATTATATTTAATGTATCTTTATATTTAGTATTGTGTTTTTGTATTATTAATGTTAAAGGATGATTTTTAAAATATTTTTTTAATACTAATTTTTTATAATCTTCATCATCTTTGTTAAAATATCTATTTTCTATAATTGTCATGATTTTAAAATTATCTTTATTTTCTAATGAACTATTAAGTATAAATTGATATTCAAAACTATTATCTTTTATAAGTGTTTTCATATTTATTCTTTCTGGTTTTAAAATAGTATATATATATTCTTCTGTATTTTTTCCATAAACAAATTCATATAATATATTAACTAATTCAATAATATTATTATATTCTATACTCATTGTAATTTTTTTATTATAATAATAAATAATAAAAAATTTTTCTTATCATTTTTTTTTAATAAAAGGCCTAAAAAAATCATTATCTAATAAATCTATCGGTTTATATAATTCATGATTTACTAATAATCTACATTTTTTATTAACATAATTTCTATCATTATTTGGTCTATATTCTTCTGGTAAAACATAATTTATGAATTTTTTTACTTCTATCGGAACATCTTTATCTGTCATTAATTCTGGTAAAAATCCTTTATATATTAAAGTACAAAAAAAGTAATGTATATCATAATATCTATTTTGTTCGGGTGTAATATTAATTTTTTTGGTCCATTCTTGACATACTTTACAATTTTCTACTATACCAGGTATACACGCAAAATCAAAATCCCATAAATATATGCAGTATCCAATAGCAGGTAAAATATAATCTTTTTTATTTACTTTATATAATAATTTAATATTTGATGTATCAACTTTTGATATTAATATATTATTTGCTTTTAAATCATTATGTCTAAATGATGGATATTTACTCTGTATAATTGCTAATGTTGATATAATTTGAAAAAATAGGCATTGCCAATGTATTAATTGAAGTTTTTTATAATTTTTCTTTAAAAACATCCCTAAATCACCCCTATTTGCCCATTCTGATATTATAACAGATACATTCTCATAATAATTACCATCCTCATAGTTCTTTATAAATTCAGCGTATTTAGTATTATCAGCTGGAACTATTTCCTCTTCTTGTAATTTTAAAAATGGTTTTATGCTTGTATTAAATGTACTAATAGGTAAAATTAAATGGGGTGTATGACATTTAACTACAAAATAAGATAATAATTTTAACATGTATATTTCAGCATTCTCTGGTCTTGTTAAACTATATATTGAACCATAACCATCTTTTTTTGGATAAGCTACTATTTTTACAGCAAATGCCATTATTTCATTTCCTGCATCATCTGTAATTATTCCTTTAAATGTATTACCATATGCTCCACTCTTAACATATATTAATTTACTATCTAATCTATTTATAACTTTATAAAAATTTAATGATTTTTTACCTAATACTGTTCTTGAATCAAGACTCCTATTTTCCTTATCTTTTTGTCCAATATAAACATCTGTATCTGCCGTTTCATCAACGTTATTTAATGGATTCGTAATTTCTAAATTTGATAATTCCATTAATTTTTTTATACTAAATAATCTTTTCTGTATAGTTGATATTGAAGTATTTTTATTATTTTCCATTATATAATTATATTTAATAAATAATAAAATCTTATATAATTATAAACTCATTTTTTATTGTTTTTATTATTTTTATTTACTTTTTAATTTATATTAATTTTTAATTATAAAAATTTTCTTGAATTTGGTTCTTTTCATCTATAATATTAACTAATTTAATATTTTTTATATATTCATCGTATTCAACTATAGGTATTTTAACTTGACATTTCCAAAATAAAGATTCCTTATTTATATCTATATCATATTTCTCTGGAAACATGTAGCCTATCTCTTTATTATTCCTTATTTTGGTTATTAATTCAGTTGTTATAACATATTTATAAGTATCAATGGGTATTGCTAATAATAATTGCTCAACTGGACATAATTCTCTTCTATCATTTTCTAATTTTATCATTTTTGGAAAATATTTTATAATATCTTTTATTAATGGAGCTATCATGAAATTATACCCCCAAGACCATGATTTACAATCATCTAGATAATAATTTATACACCATTCCATACCAGTAATATATTCTTTTACCATTTTCTTGATTATACTTTTATCAATAACAGAATCATTTATACCAAGATAATAATTATAATATTCAGTTTCACTTGAAAATTCTATCTTTTCTAAACATTCTGTACTCATATTATCACCTGAAATAAATTTATCTAAATCTTTTTGTCTTTGAATATCATTTTTTTCATGTTTATCTCTGTTTATATTTTTCCATATACCCCACTCTGTATATTCAAGTTTCTTAAAAATTTCTAATACTAAATCATAATTTATTATTAATTTACCATCCTTATTTTTTTCTATTATGTCTTTATTAATAATTTTTTTGGCTTCTTCATAACTACTAATTATTTTATCTAATCCATTACGTTTTATATCTGTCGTTAATAATCCTGGAATAAAATCATTACCTACTAAATAACATAACATTATAAAATCATTCGTTTTTATATTTAAATTATTAATCATTTTATGTAATTCATTTATTTCAACATAATTATAATCTACTTCATCTTCTATTTCTAATGTCTTGTTTTGAAATATAGCTTTTTCCCTCATTATATATAAATCATGATCTATATCTAATGATAATGCTAAAAATAATAAATCTGCATCTAATCCATATATAACTATCGTTTCTTCTGATTTAACATTACTTCTAATATATTGTAATATTTTATGTTCACCCTCTCCTTCAACATGATAGGATGAATATATATATTTAATTTTATTTTCTTCTCCTATTTTTTTAACTAATTCTATCATTCTCTTATTTATTCTTTCCATATATTCTGTTCCAGGTGTTAGTTCAATTGATGATATTGGTATTCTTGATTCTATTATACCATCTTCTCTTATAGTTTCTTCTGATTCTATATTATCTATTTCTTCATTTAAATTATCATACTTTAATTTAATCTTTGTATCATACAAGTATCTATGTCTTCTCTGTCTTTGTTGTAATATTTTGGCTATAGGAGCTACTCCATCTATTGCTATATATATGTATTCTGGATTTATTTTATTAATCATATCTAATATTCTTGTTTCTATTAATTCAAATATGTTATCTTCTATTTGTTCTCTTGTTTCTTTATTATCTATATTAATTTTATCTTTTATTGTTTTAACACATGGATGTAATAAACAATTTGTATCTAACATTAAATATTTTACTTTTTTATTTATAGTGTCTCTTATAAGATTTTTTGTTCTAAGTTTCTTTTTATTATCTTTTAACCATTTAAAAAATCCTGGTACTCCCATATAAATATATAGAATAATAATTATATATATAATATTTATTATTTTATATTCAATTTTTAAATTTTATATATATATATATATATAAATGCAAAATTCTTTAAAGAAAAATTCTAATTTTAATCAAGATGAACTTCATGCTGAAGATGTTGCTATGTCAGTTGATGATGCTCAGCGTAAACTAATGCATCAAGGTGGAGCTAAGAGAAAAGCAAGAAAAATGTCTACAACTCTCGATATAGAAGGAACTAAAAAAGGCTCTAAACGTAAATCTTCTAAAAAAGGTTCTAAGAAAAGTTCTAAAAGACACTCTAAACAAAAAGGTGGTGACCCTGATGAATCACTAGTCGGCGGTAAACGAAGATCTAAAAAAGGTTCCAAGAAAAGTTCTAAAAGACACTCTAAACAAAAAGGTGGTGACCCTGATGAATCACTAGTCGGCGGTAAACGAAGATCTAAAAAAGGTTCCAAGAAAAGTTCTAAAAGACACTCTAAACAAAAAGGTGGTGACCCTGATGAATCACTAGTCGGCGGTAAACGAAGATCTAAAAAAGGTTCCAAGAAAAGTTCCAAAAGACATTCTAAACAAAAGGGCGGTGATCCTGATGAATCACTAGTCGGTGGTAAACGAAGATCAAAAAAAGGTTCTAAGAAAAGTTCCAAAAGACATTCTAAACAAAAGGGTGGTGATCCTGATGAATCACTAGTTGGTGGTAAACGAAGATCTAAAAAAGGTTCCAAGAAAAGTTCTAAAAGACACTCTAAACAAAAAGGTGGTGATTTAGGTGATCCTAATGAATCACTAGTCGGTGGTAAACGAAGATCTAAAAAAGGTTCCAAGAAAAGTTCTAAAAGACACTCTAAACAAAAAGGTGGTGATCCTGATGAATCACTAGTCGGTGGTAAACGAAGATCTAAAAAAGGTTCTAAGAAAAGTTCTAAAAGACACTCTAAACAAAAAGGTGGTAATGACGAACCATTAGTTTGTGGTAATGATGAATCACTAGTTGGTGGTAAACGAAGATCTAAGAAAGGTTCCAAGAAAAGTTCCAAAAGACATTCTAAACAAAAGGGTGGTGATCCTGATGAATCACTAGTCGGCGGTAAACGAAGATCTAAAAAAGGTTCCAAGAAAAGTTCCAAAAGACACTCCAAACAAAAAGGTGGTAATGACGAACCATTAGTTTGTGGTAATGATGAATCACTAGTTGGTGGTAAACGAAGATCTAAGAAAGGTTCCAAAAAAGCCTCTTCAAAAAAACGAAGATCTCGTAAACAATCTAGAAATGTAATGCAAGAATTAGAAGGTGGTAAACGAAGATCTAAAAAAGGTTCCAAAAAAGCCTCTTCAAAAAAACGAAAATCTCATAAACAATCTAGAATGGTAATGCAAGAATTAGAAGGTGGTAAACGAAGATCTAAGAGTAGTTCTAGAAAAAGTTCTAAAAAACGTAGTTCTCAAAAAAGAACATTACATCCATCATTAGCTGAAAGTATAAAAGTTAATAAAATAATTTCTGAAAAGGTAGGTTTCAGTGTTAGTCCAGCTTTAATTACTTATGTTGCTAGAAAATTCGGTGATACTGCTAAAGCATCAGTTAAAGATCCAAAAGATTTTAAAGCAATTAATAAAAAAAAATTAGAATTATTTGAAGATTATTTATCTAAGAATTCTAAATCAAAGATTGTTAGTGAAATAGAAAAAATTGGTAATGACCTTAAAGCAGCAAGAAAAAGAAATTCTAAAAGTAAATAAATTATTATAAAATTTAATTATATAATTAAATTTTTTATTATGAAGCAACTGGGAAAGATGTATATGGAACTATTAAATTCTTTCCAATTGATGTAACATTAGCATAATTTACTTTTCGTAAATCATTATATTTATTGTAACCATCAAAAAATTGTTTAGGAGGAGATGGACATTTATTAATATTTTCATTTATTTCTTTTTTATATTTTGTATCTAATTTTAAAAGTGGACTATTTGGATTTTCAACTAATTTAACTTTATTATTTAAAAATCCTTTTCCAGTATTTTTGGGATCTACTAAATATGGTAAATTATTCATATTATTATAATTATTTGATAATTCAGTTAAAGTATCTTTATCATTTTTATTTATTATTTGGGTAGCATCATTATTTGAAACAAGCTGATAATCTGTATTAGACTTATTCATAGCTGGATTATCTATTAAATTACCATAATTTTCTACAGATTCAGATTTACAATTCTTATATTTTTTTTTATCTAAAAGATTATTTTTATCAGATAAATCAAATGTAAAAAATTTCTCTATAAATAAACCTACTATTATTATTATTAATATTAATATTAAAAAATCTAAATTTATTATTGATAAATCATCTGGCATTTTTATTATATATATATTTATATATAAAATATTTAGAATAAATATTTATTTAATATTTATTCACTATTAAAATCATTGTTAATATTATAAATTGATACTTTTTGTAAAATATATAATAATAATACAATTAATATTAAAGCTAGTATTAAATTTTTTGACATTATATTAATAAATATTAAAAATAATGCGAATTTAAAATATAAATTATTAAATAAATTTATTGTCTGAGTTGAATATACATCATGGTTTATACTTATAAACATTATTATAATGAATAATAATGATAAAAGTAAGAATTTATTTTCTTCAATATATTTTGATACTTCATTTATTTCTTTTATTTCTTTTTTTACTTCCATTTATATTTTATAAATATAATTTTTTTATATTTTATTTTATAAATATTATATTATATCCTCTAATTGTATAATTTCTTATTTTTTTATACATATTTTTTAACTTATATAATCTACTAAAATTATAATTTCTAGGCAATTTAATAAATATGTATCTCGGTCTATTCTCTCTTTCTAATATTTCTTTAATAAAAATATCTATTCTAATATCTCCTAAATATAAATCTATTATATTCCTCTCTTTATAATTTATTCCCCCCCATGGAGGATCTAGGTATAATACATCAGTTTTCCAATTATAAATCTTTGTTGAATCACCATGGTATAATTTTATATTTTCTAAATTATATACTTTAATATTATTTTCTAATGCTCTATAATTATTATCATTGTATTCTATTGAATATACTTTTTTAAAATTTAATCCAAATAATATTGTATCTCCTCCTACACATCCTGTTAAATCTGTTATTATCTTGTCTTTAGTTGTTTTTATTTCTTTTTTTATTATTTCTAATAATCTTTCTCCATCTTTTCTCTTTGTTATACTATATTTACCTTCATCTGTTATAATTAAATTATCATAGTCTATTCCTTCTTTTTTAGCAAATATATTACTGTTTTCTAAATTACCTATTTCTAAATATTTTTTTTTGTATTTAAGATATTTATAATAATATGTTAATTCTCTTTCCATATTATTTAATATAATATAAAATAAAAATTGATATATATATTTAATTATACTATTATATAGATATGTCTTATCCTGATAATAATATAAATATTAATGATAATTTTAATTGTTATATAAATAAAACTCAACATGTTGATTGTTATTTAAATAATTATGGTCTATGCATTAAAAAAAATAAAATTAAAAATAATTTATTACATAAAATAAGAGATCATTTAACTGTTAAACCTATTGCTAATTTAGGTTCAGAATTAGAATCATATGAAATATTTTATGAAGATGAAAATTATATTGTTTTACCAAAATTTTTAAAACCTATAAAAGTTATTAATGGAGTTGATGAGTATTTTATTAATTTTAATATAAAAAAATATAAATTCAAACATAAAACAATAAATATTAGTTTTAAAGGTAAATTAAGAGATTATCAAAATAATATTATTTTATATGTTATGGATTTGTTTAAAAATGCTGTAAATAAACCTAAAGGTGGGATTATTAAATTAACTTGTGGTGGTGGTAAAACTATTCTGGCAATTGCTATTGCTTGTATGTTGGGTTTAAAAACATTAGTTCTCGTCCATAAAGAATTCCTCCTAGATCAATGGAAAGATAGAATACAGGCTTTCTCTAATGCTTCTGTTGGTATTATTAGACAAAAAGTATTTCAAACTGATTTTGATATTGTTATTGGTATGATTCATTCAATTTCTGCTATTGATTACGATCAAGATGTTTTAAACGAATTTGGATTAGTTATTCTTGACGAAGTCCATCATCTTGGTTCTAGAATGTTCTCAAAAACATTATTAAAAACATCTGCTGAATATACTATCGGATTATCTGCCACTCCAGAAAGACAAGATGGTATGATGAAAGTTGTTCATAATTGGATTGGTGATATTATTTACCAAATGAAAAAAAAATGTGATTATAGAGTCCTTATAAAAAAAATATTTTTTAAAAGTAATGATAAAGTATTATTTAAAGAGAAAAAAAGATGGATTAATGGAGATTTAAGACCAGATCATACCAAAATGATTGAAAATTTAGCTTTAATTAATTCAAGAAATAATTTAATGATAAAACTTATTGATAGTTTGAGATGCATGGGAAGAAAAATATTAATTTTAAGTTCAAGAATAGAACATCTTAATGTTATTAAATCTGGTGTTGATAAATTAATTAAAGATTCTAATGAAGAACATATTTATAATACGTATTATTATATGGGAAGCACTAAAAAAGGAGAACGGAAAATGGCTGAAAAAGATGGTGATATTATTTTTGCTACTCTTCAATTAGCTGAAGAAGGGTTGGATATTGATAGATTAGATACTATTTTATTGGCATTACCAATTAAACAAGCCAAAACAGTCACACAATCTATTGGGAGAATTTGGAGAAAAGATAAATTAGATGATGTAACCTCAATTCCATTAGTTTTAGATGTTTCCGATTTATTATCTATTTATCAAAAATGGTCTTCTAAAAGAAATGAAATTTATGCAGTTAATAATTGGTATATTCAAAATTTTTATTTTGAAGATGATAATTATATTTATAATAAAAATGAAGATACTAATAAAAACTTTATTAATATACTTTTTGATGATATTGATGATGAAAAATTTATTGAAGATAATCTAATTATTAAAGAAAATATTGATGTAATACCAAAAATATCTGATGAAATAGTAGCACCACAAAATATTGAAGTTAAAAAAGAAGATAATTATAAAAATGGATATGGTTTTGGAAAATTTAGAAAAAGTGCACTTATATAAATTTTATTTTTATATTATTATCTTCATCAATAGTAATACTAATATTTTTTTTTTCTATTGTTATTGTATTTTTATTTTGTTTTTCCATAAAATCCCAATTAAATTTTGAATTACTATTTGTTGTGGTAAAATCATTTTTATCTTTTTGAGATTTTATTGATGATTTATCTAATTCACTAGTTTCTGAACAATTTTCAATAGTAGATATTTTATTAATTTTTGATGAAATAATATCAATATCAAAATTAAAATCTGAATCTGTTTCAGATTTTAATTTTGGTGATTTACTTGATATTGATTGTGTTTTAAATGATGATGAATTAATTGATGATGAATTTTTTTTAGATTTAGTAAAGATAGATTTAGTATTATCACTTGTAACTGATTTAGAATTATCACTTGTAACTGATTTAGAATTATCACTTGTAACATCGGATTTAGTATTATCGCTTGTAACATCGGATTTAGTATTATCGCTTGTAACATCGGATTTAGTATTATCGCTTGTAACATCGGATTTAGTATTATCACTTGTAACATCGGATTTAGTATTATCACTTGTAACATCGGATTTAGTATTATCACTTGTAACATCGGATTTAGTATTATCACTTGTAACATCGGATTTAGAATTATTGGATATAGATAATGAGTCTGATGTTCTATATATAATTTGTTTTTCATTATTTTTTTTTTTTTTTTTTAAGAAATTAGTAATTTTAATATTTTTTTTATTAATTTTAGGCATATTATATTATTAGATAATACATATTTTTTAAATTAAAAAATTGATTATTAATTATAATAAGAAATTTAAATAGGTTATAATATAATAAAATATTAATGAGTAAAAATACTTTACCGTTTTCAGAAAAATATAGACCAAGAACTATATCTGAATTAGTATTAGATAAAATTATATTAAATAAGATAAATAATATAATATTATACAAAGATTTACCAAATATTATTTTTACTGGTAAATCTGGTGTAGGTAAAACATCAACTATACATTGTATTGCTAAAGCAATTTATTCAAGAAATAATATTCACGAAGCTGTTCTTGAATTAAATGCTTCCGATGATAGAGGTATTAAATCAGTTCAAGAAACAATTATTAACTTTTGTAAAAAGAAAGTAATATTTGAAGAAAATTATGCTCAACATAAATTACTTATTCTAGATGAAGCTGATAATATAACTCCAAAAGCACAGCGATTAATTAATCTATTAATGGAAAAATATCCTCAAACTAGATTCTCTTTTATTTGTAATAATTCTGCTGATATTATTGAATCAATACAAAGTAGATGTGTTATTATAAGATTTACTAATCCCCCTCAAGAATATTATTTAAATAGACTAAAATTAATTTGTACGAATGAAAAAATAAATTTTGATAATGATTCATTATTGTATTTATTTGATGTTTCTCAAAAAGATATTAGACAAGCTATAAATATATTAGAATTAACTTTTACTTGTTATAATAATTTAACAATAGAAAATATTAATAAAATATGTGATATCCCATCAAAAAATATATTAGAAAATTTATTAAAAAATATATTAAATAATGATGTATCTGGTATAGCTACTATCATTAATCAATTCAAAAATGAAGGTTATTATTCAATGGATGTTTTATTACATTTTATTCAGTACTTAAAAAATAAACCTTCTACAAGTCCAAACTTTGAAGATTTAAGAATTTCATTAATTAATACATTATCAAATTATTCATATATTATGAGTAAATCTTCCGCAAATTATTTGATATTAACAAGTGCTTTTCTATCTTGTATATAATTTTTATAAAAATTGATTAAATATATAAATATTACTATTTATATATTACAAATATGGGATTTTTAGATAAGGCTAAAATTTATAGAGATGTAATTCATGATACAATCACAGTTTCAAGAGTCGCCAATTGTATTATCAATACTAAATATTTTCAAAGATTGCGTTATTTACATCAATTAGGTGTTTGTTATTATGTTTTCTCAAATGCTAACCATACCAGATTTGAACATTCTATCGGAACTTATCATCTAGCACAAAGATATTTAAATAATCTAATCCAAAATTCTGAACCAAGAGATATTAATAAAACTATTTTACAAGTCCCTTTTATTAAAAATTATGCACTCACAAATTTAAATCTTGATGATACTGAAGAAAATATAAAATTCCTACAAAATCTTAAATCACATATTATTGATGATTATATCGTAGAATTAATTAAAATTGCTGGTCTATGTCATGATTTAGGTCATGGTCCTTTTAGTCATTTATTTGATGAATGGCTTCATAGCAAAGAAGAACTACATGATGTAGAAATTTCAGAAGAATCTATAGATTTTTTAGAGCACGAAAATAGATCCATTATAATATTAAAAAAAATAATAGAGACTTCTTTTATTTTTGAAGAAGGTGAAATATTTAGATTAAGTGAATTTATTAATGAAGATGCTTATAATTTTATTGCTGAATTAATTAATCCAAATTCAGAAACACCAACTAATTTTATCTTTCAAATCATATCAAATAATTTAAATGGTCTAGATGTTGATAAACTAGATTATTTGTGTAGAGATTCGTTTTATCTTGGGTTAAATACTCCTTTCCAATTATCAAGAATTATTGATAATGTTAAAGTATTGGATTCTAATATTTGCTTTCCAGAAAAAGTAAGTTATGATCTTTACAAAATTTATAGAACTAGATATGATTTACATAAACAATTCTATAATCATAAAACTGTCATTACTATTGAATATATGATTAGATCTATTATGGATAAATTAGATAATTTCCTTAAAATATCTGATATAGTAAAAAATAAAGATATTGATGGATTTATTGAACTAGTTGATTCATCCATCTTTACTACAACTAGTGTAATTAAACAATTAAAAATACCAAATTTATATCCTAATATGCGTAAAGATATTGATGACATTAATAAAGTTATTGATAATATTAATAAGAGATGTCTCTATAAATGTATCTGTCAAAAAACTTTTCCCTCTAATGCTGATTTAAATATTGATGAACTTGTTGAAGAACATTATCATATTAAAAAAGATGATAAACAAAATATAATTCCAGTTTTGATTAAAATTGGTTTTTTAAGTGGTAATAAATCTCATCCTTTTGATAATATTTATTTCTATGATAAAAATAATTATGCTAAATTATTAGCTAATACAGATAGTAGTGTAAATTGTTATGGTGAAATATCTTATTTAATTTCACATATATTTCAAGAAAAACTGTTTTTTATTATATTAAAAAATTGATATAAGATATATGATATCATTTTTTTGTATTTTTATAAAATTACCAATACTTATTATATATAATTTTAGTGCATTAATTTGTAAAATATTTAATACTTTTTAATTATATATAATGGATTATTTATATTTAGCTTTTATATTTATATTAACTTTAAAAGAAATTTTTTATGACATTTATATTTATTTTGTTATATTTTTAATTATAATTTCTGTACTTTATTATATTTATTGTTGGTATAATGGTATAGAAATAATTGATGAATCTTTTTATACTGATTTAGTTATAGAAAAAAAAAGTAATAATATATTTAATTATGAAAAAAAATTAATTTTACCAGAAGATTCTGATAAAGATAGTGATGATTTTTCTGTATCATTATCAGATATTATACAGAAAAAAGATAAAATAAAAGAGAAGGAAAAAGTTAAAGATGAATTAGATAAAGATATTAAAATAACAAATCTAATAAATTTAATTGGTAAAGATAATATTGATAATATAGCAGATTTATTACAAATAGCAAATTATTATGAAAAAAAATATCCTAATATTTATACAAAATATAAAAAAAATTTATATCAATATAATGATAATTTTTATACAATAAATTTAGAAAAAGTTTATAAAATTAAAAAACCATTAATAAGACTAAAGAAGATGATTGGTTTACAAACTATTAAAAATGATATTATTGATTTATTATTGTATTATTTAACAACTGAAGAAAATAATAATAATATGATGCATATGACTTTGGAGGGTCCTCCAGGTTGTGGTAAAACAAAATTAGCAAGAATTATTTCACAATTACTAAATAAAATGGAAATACTTTCATCTGATAAAGTAGTTTATGCTAAATCAACTGATTTAATTGCTGAATATGTTGGCCAAACTGGAGCTAAAACACAAAAAGTTATTAATTCTGCTTTGGGTGGTGTTTTATTTATTGATGAAGCTTATGCTCTTGGCACTACTACTGGTAGAGAATATAATTTTGGTGCTGAATGTATAAATGTATTAAATCAAAATTTATCTGATAATAAAAATAAATTTATTTGTATTATTGCTGGTTATCCTGATGAACTTGATGAAATGTTCTTTTCTTTTAATCCTGGATTGAAAAGAAGATTTCCTTTCAAATTTACTATAACCAACTATTCATATCAAGAGTTAATGAAAATTTTTATCCAAAAAGTTTATAAACTTGGACTAAAAATAGATTCAGATATTGATTTAGAAGTATTTTTTAAAGATAATTACAAACAATTTAAATTTTTTGGTGGTGATATTGAAACTTTATTACAAAATATTAAATATTCTAATTCAAGAAGAACTATATGTCGTCATAGTAATAATAAAGTTATAACTATGGAAGATCTAAATAATGGACTTGAAAAACTTAAAAATAGTAGAAAAGAAAATAAAACTAAAAAAAGTAGTGGTAATAAACTTTATGATTTAATAAAAAAAATAGTTATTAAATAATTTTTGTTTTGAGCATAAAGCCAACATTTTTTTATAAAAAAAGTTGAGTTCTATGAACCAACATTTTTTTATAAAAAAAGTTGAAAAAAATCATATTTAAATACCCTAGTCGTTGATATGGCCTCGTCATCTCAAAAATCGATACCTCAACCATCGTCACATCAAACATCGTTATCTCATGCCACCAAATTACAATTGTTGGTTTGGTGTAGCAGAGTATTTTTGATAAGACGTCTTACGTGCAATCCTCAAAATCGGCGCAGATCGCAGATCAGAAATATTGAGAGATTCTTCAATCCTTCGAAACTACCATTTCCTTATTGGAAATTATTCTTCCAAGGGAGGCGGCTATACCAAAGAGAAATGTTTTGCCAAGCTGTTTCTTGCTTTGAGTATGCTTCTAAGTTTCAGATTGGTGAAGCATGTTCTTGGTTGAGCATGATGCGACTTGGTGGCAGGAAAACCGTTCAACAAGATATACAACTTGCGGTTGCTTACGCCAAGGAAGCAGAAGAACGTTGTCCTCAAAAAAAGAGAATTGTTTGTGACATGGATTTTTTTTCGAGGGAACCAATAGCCACCGCATTGAGGATGTTTCCTGAACTGCAGAAGGAGAGGGATGCTGAATTACTCCTCACCCCACCATCTGGAATTGATCCTGACCTGCAGGTTTCCGTAGATCCAAACGATCCAAATGGAAAAATTAACATTTCTCATGGTGAGAGAAAATTCAGACAACATCAAGGCAAAACAGTCGATGAAGTTTTTGCTTGTGGATCTCATTCAGTTTCTTTGGGTAACCATAAGGAAGCATGGATATGCTTTTACCTTTTGACAAAGCTAAATGTAAGGCATGGCTTTTCTCGGATCGCAGATTTGTACCAAAATGGCTACGGAGTGAGCAAGTGTCTTGAAACAGCTGACAGATGTCGGTTGAGAAGGACTTTAAAAGAAGATGAAGATTTGAACGGGACTGATGATAAAGCCCTTGCAAGAAGCTTGTGGAGTCAGGGTAATTTTCCTATGGCTAGTTGGTTTTACATTCTGGCTAGTTTCCACGGATGTCCTAATTCAATTGGTGAATTACTTCGATTGAGACGAACAAAAGGTATGTCATCTTCGCATAAACAAGCATCTATTGAGTTGGAGACAGCTAGAGCATGGGTGGTATGTTCAAACTACCAAAAAGCGGAATGGCACTATCATCTAGCTATATTTTACGGTTCTGAAATTGCTGCTGTTGAAATTGACGCAATGCGTGATTTGATATACTATCTTGAGGGGGGGGAGTGAATACAAAGTGTATCAAACGCAATATTTATATATGCAAATACATTCATTTTTTTTATTTTATATATTGACTTTTATAAAAGAATACAAAAAAATAAGCGTGTAAAAAGTTAAAAATGTATAAATAATTGTATTTATACTTTTTATATGACTACAAATTTTTAATAACGTTATGATTATAAATATAAAAAATTATGCCAATATCCACTTTAAGTCCGTTGCATAAAACTTGATATTTCTTGATAATAGGAATAAAAAGTTTTTGATTACAAATGGTAAACTTTAAAAAACAATTATAAATATTTTTATATTTATCTACAAAATAAATAGAGGCAACTCTCAATAAGTTTTTAATAGTAAATTTTGGTTTTATTTACTATAAACAAACCTTCTATTAAGAATTGTAATTAATGTTTATTTTATAAAAAGTAGAATTCGGAGAACCAACTTTTTTTATAAAAAAGTTGAGCACAAGGCCAACATTTTTTATAAAATATTATCATATTTTATAAAAAAGTTGAAAATTATATATGACTAAGTGTACCATAAAATGTCTTTTCTAGAGTGGGTGAATTGTCACCCCGCTCATCAGCAAGTTGGGCATCAAAATATTCAAGAATTACGAGCATACTCCGCATACGTTTTGTCTTCAATCAAGTGTGTGCTGCGCAATCGTCATGCGTCGCAAATGCACATTGATTATTTAAATGTATTTCCCATCAGTATTCGGCGACGGAAACTACGCACTTTGTTATGTCGCGGCACATTGCGTACTTTACTTGTGTGTCGACTTTTGGGCTTACTTAGCCCTTACAGTATAAGGAACACATGGCATTACACCCATTGTGTTATTTCACGAAGCCATTTTCTTGTTTCAAAAAACGCAGCTCAAAATCTATTTGAGATGGGTCAGCGCTTTTTCGCAGAACAGAGGTACTCAGAAGCATTCTATAGCTGGGGACAAGCCGCAATAATGCAGCATACGGTTTCTCATGCGTTCATATCACAGTTGTTGATTGAAGGTAGAAGGTATGTTAAGAAGGATCCTAAACTAGCGTTTAGTTTTGCCCAATTAGGAGCGGAGTTAGGCTGTGTACACAGCAAGGGTGTTCTCGGATACTGCCTTATTTCAGGCAAAGGTGCTTCAAATGTCGAGGATGGGCTTAAACTTGCTAGAGAGAGTGCTGCCGCTGGCAGTAGTTTTGGCCAATTTGCGCTTGGAGAGTACTATAACAGTTGGTCAATCAAAAATTATGTCGAGGCTGTGCGATGGTTAAAACTTGCTGCAACACGAGGTCATTCAAGCGCTCAACACAAATTGGGCTTAATGTATGAGTGGGGACAAGGTGTTCCCAAGGACTTTGTAGAGGCTATTCGTTGGCACCGCCTTGCTGCAGCACAGGGACATGCAGATGCTCTGTTTAGTTTAGGTTGTAAATATGAGTTTGGTCATGGTGTTGCTATAGATCGTTTTGCGGCAAGAACATGGTATGAACGTGCTGATGCACAGGGCCATCCGGAGGCGAATGAGTACTTAAGTCGCATATGGAGGATTATAGAGGGTGTTTCGTAAGTACTATTGAGATGGCCAACATATCATTTTAATTTTTATATTTTATATCATAAATTAATTATTTATATTTTTATTTTACGGGCATCCCGTAAAATAAACTCAATACTAAATTGTTATATAACATTCATTTTATATTTCTTTATTATCACATGATTTATTAACAATACAAAAATTTATAATTTAAAATTTATACTATTAAGAACATATTATATGTCTCTTTCAAACAATAATGGTGAATATCTAGCTATAGATTTTGGAACTTGTAATTCAGTAATATCTTTAATACAAAATTCTAACGCATCTATAAATTCTATACAACATATTCTTGATGATTTTTCTGGAGATGTTTTAATTCCAACAACAATATATTTTTATAAAGATGAGATTGATGAGAATTTATCAATGAATGATTTAGTTTATTCTAAACATTATATTATAGGTTATGAAGCAAATGAAGCTTTATCTCAGCAAAAAATATATGAAAATTATTTTTATCAATTTAAACGATTTTTAGGAATTAATAAAAATAGTAAGGTTATTAATACAGAACTATTATCCAATTTTTCTAATATTTATACACTTGATGATGAAACCATCTATTTTAATATATTAACCAATAATGATAATAATAACAAATATATTAAAATATCATTAATTGACATAGTAAAATTATTTTTTATAGGTTTAAGGGAAATAATATCATCAAAACTTAATATATCTGATAAACAAAAAATAACAACGGCAATAACAATACCAGCATATTTTAATGATTTACAGAGGAATCAGTTAAAATTAGCGGTTGAAAATTCAGGTTTTGATATATATAGAATATACAATGAGCCTACATCAGCATCAATATATTACATCAAACATTTCTATGATGTTTGTGATTCAAATAAAAAATTTATAATTTATGATTTAGGGGGTGGAACGATTGACACAACTGTTATTGAATATCATTATGAGAATAACACATGTGAGATTTTAGATATAGATGGTAATAGTTCTCTAGGTGGTTTGGATATTGATAATATAATTTTACAGGATATATATAGTAAATATAGTATAGATCCAAATAATACGAAATTAAGAAATAAATTAAAAAAATATGCTGAAGAGATTAAAATAAAGTTAAGTTTTTCTACAAATCATAATATTATATTAGAAGATGTACCAATAATACAGAATAACGAGATAATAATTAAAAATACGGTTAAATTATCATATTCAAGACAATATTTTAATATGATAATTAACGATTTGATAGATGAAATGTTGTTATCTGTTATTAACATGAGTAAGAAATATGAGATTGACAATATTATATTAATAGGTGGTCCAACACAGATACCATTATTATATGAAAAATTATTTAGTATGATTAAAATAAATGATGTTGAAATAGCAAAATCGGTTATAAGCAAAAATAATTTGTTATATAAGACAATTGTAGCAGATGGAGCATGTTTATTAAATAAACTTGGTAGATTAGATAATGATATAACGTTATTAGATATTATACCAATGAATATAGGTATATCAGGACAGGACAATAAATTATCGGTAATGATTAAGAAGAATTCTAAAATTCCGACAAGCGTTGAAAAAACATTTTCTACATCATACGATTGTCAAAGAAATATAGATATATTAGTTTATGAAGGAAACGACGAGGGAGATTGTGCTAATAATAGTTTAATAGGTTCATATAAAATTATTGGAATACCGCCATTACCTAAAGGAAAAATTTTAATAAAATTATTGTTTAAAATTACATATAATGGTATTTTAAATATATCAATAATTGGTTTTAAAAATCCGTTTGACGATAATTCTAATTCTTTTGATTATAAATTTAACAATAATATTAGATTAATTAGTAGCTATATGGCAAAAGATTTATTAAAAAAATTATTGAGTTTAAAAAAATAAATTTATTAGTTAAATTTTATATTCACTATATTTTTTTTATATATAATATTATTAATGAGTTCTGAAAAATATAATATAGATAATATGGATAATGAATTATTTGAGGATATTTCGCAGGACGTTGTAAATATTTTTAGTAAAAATAAAAAAACTTTTGATAAATCTGAGTGTAAATGTATTCTCAATATAATCTTTGAATCTATTTTTGATGAAAAATTAAAAAATAAAAATTTTAATTATATATATAATTTAATTAATAAGAATAATAATCAATATGTCACTAGAACTGAATTAGAGCCGATAATTAAAGCTTTAATTGTAAGTTTTGATGTAAATTATATAACAAATTCAAATTCTTTTAATGATAAGGTTTGTATAAAAATTGGTAAACATTTATTACCAATTTGTTATTATATTAAAAAAAACGATGATTAAAAAAAAGTTGAAAAAAATTGATTTTTAAATTTAATATATTATTTTATATATATAATAAATAATATAAGATATAGCATGCAGGTTTTCGTTAAGACTCTTACTGGTAAGACTATAACTCTAGAAGTTGAAACATCTGATACTATTAATACGGTTAAAGCTAAAATCCAAGATAAAGAGGGAATTCCTCCTGATCAGCAGCGTTTAATTTTTGCTGGTAAACAATTAGAAGATGATAGAACCTTAGCTGACTATAATATTCAAAAAGAAAGCACTCTTCATTTAGTTCTTCGTCTTAGAGGAGGTGGTTTAGGTGAAGGAGGTAATAAAAAACAAATTTTTATTAAAACGCTACAAGGTAAGAATATTACTCTTGAAATAGATGATAATGACACAATTGATTCCATTAAAAAGCAAATTGCTGATAAAGAGGGAATACCTGTTGATCAACAACGAATTGTATATAATGGGAAACAATTAGAAGACGGTAATACTGTTTCTAGCTATAATATTGGAAGTGATTCTACACTCCATCTTGTTCTAAGACTTAGAGGTGGATAATTTTTCTTATTTTTATATCACACTATAAAAGAAAGTGTGTTTTAATAATATTATAAATATATAAGTATTTTTTATATATTCATATTAAAATGGGGAAAAAAAATAGAAAATCTAACAATTTTGGTAAACAAACACAAGATATAGAGGAAGATAATAATTCTGAAGAAGGGACACAATTAAATTTACAAGATGATAAAAATTCAGAAGATGAAGTAAATTTACAAGATGATAATAATTCCAAAGAAGAAGTCCAAGTAAATTTACAAGATAAAAATGATTTAGAAACACAAGTAAATATAGAAGAATTAAAAGAAGAGAATAAATTTTTAAAACAAGAAAATAGTAGACTAGAAGATGAATTAAAAATATTAAAAAAAGAATTAGAAGAACAAAAATTAAGAATTGAAGGATTAACTAAATTAGAATTATTATTAAAGATAAAAGAAAATTTAAAAAGTAAAAATGTGGAGATTGTTAATGAAAAAAATAAATTAGAAGAAGTAACTAAATTAGAAGAAGTTAATAAATCAGAAATAAATTCAACTGAAAAGATAGTAGTAGAAACAAGAAAACCCCAAAATAAGAAATTAAATCCATTTTTTAGAAGATTCTATTAAAGATTATAATAATTCAAATTTTAGTTTATCAAATTCTATATTAGATGAATTATTTTTTAGTAATTTAAAAAGATGATTATAATTAGGTAATTGTTTAGGTTTTAGAGAATATAAATAAACTAACCATTTTATTAAAAAAGAATATTTTCTTGGAATATATTCTTCGTATGGAGTATGGAATTTAATTTCGGCAATAGTATTTAATTTTAAATTTTTATTAGCTTTATTCTTATGATAACCACATTTACAATCATTTTGAGTATGATTATCAAAATCAAATTTATCAGTATCTTTTTTATGTCCAACCCAAGGTAATTGTTTTTCTGTCATAATAACGATTAAACAATAACATAAACTTATTAAATCATCAACAATAGTTGGACTATTAAAAGCATGAATATTCATACTAATATATCTAATAGTTCCTGTAATACTTTTAATTTGATATGGTTGAACTAATAAAACCTTACCATTTTCATATTTATAATATTCTTTAGATAATCCTAAATCAATAATCATAGGTAAAAGTCTATCAACATTATTATTAATTTTTTCGTTTAAAACAAAATTAGATAATTTAATATCTCTATGAATAATACCACATTTATGAATGGAAGATAAAATGTATAAAAAATGAAAAGCTAGATAAAATTTGCAGTTTTCAGTAAATTTATGATTTTCTAATATATTTTCAAAATTTTCACCACATAACTGCATGGTTAAAAAATTAAAATCATTACATTCAATATAAGAATAAACTTGAGGAATAATTTTATATAAATAATCTATTTCATCTTTTTGATTAAGTTCATTAGGAATTAGAAGTAGATTATTTTTATTAATATGATTATAAATCTTAATACTATTATTATTTTCTAAATTTTCAATAATATTTTTATATAGTTCATTTTTATTATTACATAAATTAATATATTTATTAATAACAAATATTTTTCTTGATATTTTAAATTCTCTCAGTAATGTTAGATTATTATTATCTTTTTTTTCTTTAGATTCACATTTAACAGCTATATTATTATTGTTATTATCAATTGCGATATAAACACTACCGAAAGCTCCATTTCCTAATTTATCTGATGTTATTTTCATTTGATCGATCAATTTATTAGAATTAAACATACTTTATATTTTAAAATTATATAATTTATTATTAATATAACCTTATATTGTAGAATTAAAAAGATAAATTTTATATTGTTAAGATAAAAATTTTATTTTATTTAATTAAATTATTATGAATAGTAATTTAATTAGTAAAAATATTTCAGGATATTTTGATGAATTAATTAATAAACCAATATTAATAATACCACAAAAAGAATCATCCATAATTACTTTTTATAAAAATTATGTTGAACATAATTTACTTTTAATTATTATTATAATTTTTATTATTATATTTTTATTATTTAAATATTATACAAAAGATTGTGAAAATATTACTGATGATAATATAATAGAGAAAAATAAAATTAGGAAAAAAAAAGAACAAAATAAAAAGTTATTATATAAAATAAATAAAGAAAGAGAATTATTAGAAAAAGAGAAGAGTGAAATATTAAGTATTATAGATGAATTAAGTGAAATAAATTATAAAAAAATTATTCCAGTAAATATTGAAGAACAAATAATAAAATCAAAAGAGCAGATTAAAAAATCTAATGAACAAAATTATAAACAAAATAAAATTAATTATAATAAAATTGATTATGAAGCATATACAAATAATCAAAGTTATTCTGACGATTATTATGATATTAAAGAAAATAAATCTGAATTAATAGATGGAATTTATTTTGAAACACCATATAATTAAAATATGATTAAGTATAAAATAAAAATATAATTAATTAATATATGATTAATATAAATATAGATTTATTTTTAATTTTAATATTAATAGGTATAATAATAATTTATATTACAAGACCTATAACACAAATTATATTTAAGATTCCAAGAAAAGATATAATTTTATCTAAATAAAAATTATATAGTTATAAATTATATAATGAATAATAATACAGATAAAAATATTAAAACATTAATTGAAGATAATAATAATTTAAGAAAAAATATATTATTAAGTTTAGAAATATATAAAACAATTATTAATTTCGATCATAAATATATACATACTCTTAATAATGATTATAAATAAATATTGTAAAATTAACACCTTTTTTATAACTATTATAATGTCATTAGCTATAGTTTGGTTAATATATTATTTTACGCCACATAATAATTTTTACTTCTATAATAAATAAAAATATTATTTTTTGTCTATTATTATTATAAAATCATTATTATTATTTGGCAATAAACCTACTGATTTTAAAATATCTTCTGATAATTTTAATTTTAATTTTTTATCTCTTTCATCTTTTGCTGATAGGTCAGGTCCTTTATTAATTTCCATAAGCAATGGGGTTAAATTATCGTTAATAGCAATATCAGCACCATATAATTGAAAACCAACGCCTAAATCTTCAATTGTTAAAATATCTAGATAGATATTAAAAATATCTTTTAATAAGTTATTAATTTGATTAAAAACATAATCAGAAATTTTTAAATTTTTAATATTTTTAATATCATTTTCTATATTACTTAATTCTCTATTTGAATCTAAATAAATACGAAAATCTTCATGTGTTAATGGATTTTCTTCATAAATTTTTCTATCAACATAACCTGTTGTTATATTTTTAGAAAATTCTTTATTTTTTTTTTCAAATAAATCTGGTGTATAATACATAAAACCATCATTATAAATAGATACTTGTACATTACCATTAATATCTTTAATAAATAAACAATAAACTCTAAGATTTATTTTTCTACCATTAATTAAATAAGGATCTTGTAATAATTCTTGAATTAATAAATATTTATTTTTTGAATTAATTATTTCTTCTAAATCGTCTAGAATAAGTAAACCTTCTTGTCTTTGTGAATTATTTTTAACTATATATAATTTATCTTTTGAATAATTATCTTTAAAATCATTTATATCATTAACATTATTTAAATTCCATGTATATGGCATTAAATTAGAAGCTTTACCTTCATAATAATATTTAATAATTAACCATAGAACTATTTTAGATACCAAATAATCTGTATTTTTTAACATAAATATTCTAACATTTTTTCCATTTATATTATTTTTTATATTTTTATTTTTTATATCTGTAATTTCTTTATCAGTTGTTTCATATGTACAAGGCATTATTAATGCAGCTTCTGTTATATCATCTGTTTTTAAAAAATTATTTATTTGAAGTGCTTCATAAAAACAATTATTTTTTAAATATGAACAATCAATATCATAATATAATTTCTTAAAAAATAAATTTTTATCTACATCTATACTTTTATCATTAAATATATTAAAAAATTCATAGTTATTTGCTATATTACAATTATTATTTAAATTATATAAATAAAATAATATAATTAATAATGTTATTATAAGTATAGATATAATTAATAATTGTGTTATATTCATATAATATTAATATTAAAAAAAAAATAATAGTATTATAATATAATATAATGGATTACATGAATATACGAAATGAATCAGAATGTCTTGATCAAGTATTAATGATTATATTTGTTGTTTTAGTTATTTTTTTTATTGTATTTTTCTTTAATGTTAAAAATAATGAATCAATGGAACAATCCGATTCAGATATAGAAGATATAAAAAAAAAGTATAAAGAATTAGTTATTTCATGTTCTGAAGAAAAGGTATCAAAAACAGATACCGATATTGATGAATTTTTAAGAAGAATAAAAAATAAATATAGTAATGAAACTTTTGAAAATTTAAATGAGAACGTTGTAATAGAGAATGTTGTAGGTGATAATTTTGTAAATAATGTAGTTGTAAATAAGAATGAAGTTATAATTGATGATGTTGTAAAAAATAATTCACAAAATATTAGTGGATTTTTAAATGGAGATCAAGCATGTAATATGGATCAACAACAAAGAGAATTAGTTGATGATTATAAAAAGAAATATTTTAGAATGTATAGACATCAAATTGAATGTCCCAAAAATTGTCAATTACCTAATGTAAATCTTAGTAAATGTGATTTAGCAGATGATAATAGATGTGAAGGTATTTTCACAAAAGATTATAATAATCCAGATGTTTTTACCTTAAGTCATTTAGCATTAGATAAAAATAATAATAGAAAATGTGTTACATGTACATCAAATGATGATAGACAAACTGCAGATATGATGATTCTAGATTTAAATGTTAATGAAGAAGAAGAAGTTAAAATTAATGAAAGAAGATTAAATAATAGAAATAAATTTGCTGACTTTAATAATTATATTGAAAGAAATGGAGTAATGGAAACATCAGTTGATAAAATAGCAGAATTAAGAACATGTACTACTGGAACTTGTGGTTTAAATTCTTATGGTAAAAAAGTAAGTGATGTATATAATAATTTATTATCAACCTCATATACTGAAGATAAAAATAAATGTGTAAATGGACCAGTTGAGGGAGTAAATGATAGTAATTCAAATGATACATATGCTATGTTAAATCAAAATTATTAAATCAAAATTATTAAATCAAAATTATTAAATCAAAATTATTAAGTCAAAATTATTGAAAATGATATAATATAATAGATATATATATTAAATATATATATGTATAAACATAATTTTAATAATAAAAACAATTATCAAAATCAGAATTATAATTCCAACTACAATAAGTATCATGAAAAAAAGGAAAATAATGATAATGAAAATTGCAATGATAATATAAATATATCAATAAAGGAATCAATTTTAGATTATTTATACAATAGAATAGAAATTGGTGATCATAAATACACAATTATTAGGAATGTAGGTGATATTTATGAATTAAAAAATGATAGATATTATGTATCAGGTAATAGTTGTGGAATTAATTCAATAATAATTTTTATGAAAAAAAATAATAATTATTATAGTTATTTAATTGATAGAAGAAGTATTAGTTATAATAGACAAACGTTAAATAAATCAAAAGTAAGATTCACTGAAATTAAATTATCAGTTGATTTAAAAATTTATGATGGAACAATTATTGATGGTATATTAATTGATAATGATTCTAATAAAATATCTTTAAAAAATAATATTGTTAATTTAAATATGGAGATTAATTCGGTTGGAAAAAATGATAATTCAAAAATGTTATTTATGATAACTGATGTTTTTGTTTTAAATGGGAAAAGTATAATTAATATGAATTATAAGAAAAAGATGTATTTAATGAATGATATACTAAATAAATATGTTGAAAATAATAATAAAAATAATATTGAATTATTTATTTCTCAACCTTATGAATTAAATCAGATATCAAGTTTATTTCAAGATAATATACAAAAAAATTCAAAAAAATATAATATTAAAGGAATTGCTTTCTATCCTGAATTATCAGGTAGTAAATTAATATACATATTTGATAAAAATGATGAAAAAATTAAAGAAGATTTATTAAAAGGTTTAGAAAATATTGAAAATAATTCCTTAAATTTAGAAGAGGAAAGTGGTGATAAGGATTATAATATTATAGATAAAAAAATCATATATAAATATGAAATTAAAGATATTGAAAATATTAAAGAAATTGTTCTTAATCTTGAAATGAAAAAAACATTAATTAATGATGTTTATAAATTATATGCTATTTTTAATTATAAAAATAAATATATTAAAAAGAAGATAGGAATTGCATATATACCTTCATTTGTATTATCACTTAAATGTAAAACCTTATTTCTTAATAAAGAAAATATTATTATGAAATGTTTATTAATTAATAATAAATGGATTCCATTAGAAGAATCAAATATTAATAAAATTGATATAATTAATTTAGATACACGATTTAAGATTATTGAAGAAATATTAGAAAATTATGATGATTTACATGATGATGAAACATGATAAATAATATTAATTTTTATATATTTATTCAAATTCTAAAATAATAATACTAACATTATCATAAGAACCTTTTTTTAAAGCTTCTTGGGCTAAATTTGCTGCTAAATTTTTAGAATTTTCTTTTTTATAATCTTCTAACAAAGAAAATAAATCTTTATTATCAACTACATCCCATAATCCATCACAAGCCATTACTATATATTTTGTATTAATAGTTATTTTATTATAAAAAACATCAGGAACTTGTGATATATAAGGTGCATTATCACCATCGCCAAATGCTCTAGCAAGAGATAATTGTCCTACTCTAAACACACCTTCTGAATCTTTATATATTTCTCCACCTATTTTTTCTATTCTTCTTTTTTCAATAAAATCATCTGGTTTATGATCTGTTGTAATTTGTTTTGTATGTCCACTTTTATAAACAACAACTAATCTTGAATCACCTAGATTAACTGTATTAAAATGTAATTCATCATCATATTTATACATAATATTTAATAAACATGTAGAACCAGAGCTATATCCTTCTTTTTTTTTTAGTATTTTTTCTTGTAAATGATTAAAAACGCTTTCATGATATTTTTTTTTAAAAGGACAAATTTTATCTTTAGTACAATAATAAAGAGGTAATTCTTCTGATACAAATTTGGATATTTCACTACCTCCATGACCATCATAAATACCAAATATATTAATATTATTCATATTTTCATTAGTATTATTAATATTAGTAATAATTGTATGTTCATCTTCATTACTTGGACGTCTTCCTTTGATTGAAGTAAAAGAAATATTAATTTTATTTACCATTCATAATTTATATTTATATATTAATTATAAATTAATTAAAACATATTTTAGATACTTCTATTTCAGAACTTTCAGAATCAGTTTCTAATGTCGTTGTTTTCCATATATTACTATTTTGTATTGTATCTGTTTCTAGTAGATCATCATTATTATCATTAGATAATTCTATATATTTATTAATCTCTTCATAATTAATTAATTTAGATTTTTTATAATTAACTTTAACTAAATTTTTTTTAGTCTTTATATATTTTTTTTTCATTTGTGTAGAATCTTCTAAATCATCATCATTATTTTTTATAAAATAACATATTATTTTTAAAATCATTATTATTATATTTTCACATTTATTCTGTTGAATAGTAATATCTAATTCAATATTAGTATCTAATATTTTATTTCTATCAAAATCTCTAATAAATTTTAAAATTATTGGTATATAATTTATTTCATCGTTATATTCATTATTTGTTTGAATATTATTCAAATAATATGAAAAAATACCATCGTTTGTAGTTTTTAATATTTTTTTTGAATCAATTAATTTATTCATTAACATATAAGTAATTTCAAATTCATCTAATAACATACTATATACAATTAATGGGATTCTGTCATTTTTAAATAAAGGATCTATTTGATTACATATTATTTTAAATATAATAATCTTATTATATTTTTTTAAATTACTTTTTAAAATTAAAAATCCTATATGTTGATTAATCTTATCTTGAAAGTTAATATTAAAAAAATTATTTTTTAAGAATGTTAATATAAATTTTAACTTTATATTTTCATCTAACTCTTCTTCTTTTTTTTCAAATAAATAATTAATTATATTTTTACCATTATATAATTTATTACCTAATTCTTTATTTTTTTGTAATAATGCTTCTGCTATTATATGATTTTTGTTATCTACACAGTGAAATATTATTGATTTATTATCAAAAATATTATTGATAATTATATTATAATTAATTAACTTTATACCTAAATTGTTATAATTTTTATTTATACATAAATTTAAATATGTATATTTATCATTATTATTTTTATTGTAATTTTCATTTATATTATAATTATATTTTTGTATCACATCTATAAATTTTGTGTATATTAATTCATTTTTTTTATCATTTTCTTTATTTATAAATAATATTTGATAAGGATTAATTATATTATTATTTCTTTTATTAATATTCTTTATTTTTTCATCACTGTGATGAAATATATAATCTAATATTATTGGTTTTTTATATAACAAACATTTTTTTATAATATTTATTATGTCTTCTATAGTAATGAATATATTATCATAAAAATCATTATTAATAAAAATATTATCAGTTAATTCAAATTTATTTATTATATCATCACCATCCCAAACTTCTATTAATTTATCTAATATTTGAATATTAGTTATATTAATTTTATTTTTGTAAATAATTTTAAAATATAAAACTTTAATATCTATATCTATCTCTTTATTTGTTATCAATTCATTTATTATATTATTAACTTTTTCTAAATTATTATTATTATTTTCTAAATTCTCAATATTTTTTATAAATTCTATACCATAATTATATTTTTTTAATGTAAAGCATGAATTTAGATAAATTAAAAAAAAATTATTAATATCATATTTATTATAACTATTGTCTACTTCTTTTAACTTATTAATTAAAAAAATAATTAAATTATTTATTATTTCCTCTTTTAAATTTATATTTAAAATTATATTAATTAGACTTTTATCATTTATTTTATAATTTATATCTATAATATTAATATTTTTATACAATTTATTTAGGATATTATTTAAACTTTCAATATTATTATTAAAAATTTCATTACTTATAAAATATTTAAAAACTCTTAAATTTTGTTCATTTAATAATAAATTACATATTTTAAAATTATTCTTTAACCACTCATTTATAAGTTCAATATTATTTATTATATAATTTATATTAAAATCATCTGTTAATTCTTTTTCATATTTATTATATTTACAATATACAAAATTATTATAATATCTAATATCTTCGTGTATACATCTCTCTGGTTTTATTAAACTTATTTTTAATTTATCATTTCTCTTTTCTATATTATGATATTGTTTTAATAATATTATAATTATTGGTATAGTTTTCAAATATATTTCAAAATAATCTTTATAATTACAATAATTTAAAGTATAAAAAGATTGTAATTTATCAAATTTACATTCACATGGTAGTAATGAAATAATACCCAAAAATTTATTTATTAAAAAGTTTAAATATAAAATAGAATTATTATTAACAATTCTATCATTTTTAAATTCTGTTTCAAAATTTTTTAATAATTCTTTGTCAATATCAGTTATACAACATTTACATTTATTTCTATATTTTGGATTTATAACAATTAATCTTAATAATAAATTATATATTGTTTTAACACCTCTAATATTATTTTTTAAAGCATAATATAAATTATTTTTATAACATTTATCATCTGTTTTGAATGTTTTATTATTTTTTAAATTTTCAATAATATTATTATATTTATGCTTTAAATTACATTTTCCATTACATAATAATTTATCTTTATTCATTAATGATACATTTTCTAATATAAAAATATAATTATTTTTAATAACTTCTTCTTCTATTTCTAATAATTTTTTTGTATTTATTTTATTAAATTCTTCTTCTAAACTTTTTTTATTTATTTTAAACTTTAATTTATATTTTTTTTCATATTCAGTAATTCCTAATTCATCTTCTTCATTGGAAGTACTATCACTATTTTTTTCATTACTAATACTTTCTTCACTACTTTTATTAGTACTTTCACTAATATTATTACTGCTACTTTCACTTTTACTGTATTGAGTGCTACTTTTTATACTATTATCATTAATACTTTTTTCACTATTATTGACATTATTAGATGTTAAATCAGTAATTGATAATGAATGCTCTATATTTTTTAAAATTTTTTTATATTTAGATGATTCTGAGTTTAAAGTATTAACACTTGTCATTTATATAAAGTAATTAAATTTTTAATAAATTTTAAACTCTATAATATAACTAATCTACTCAATTATATATACTCTCTCATAATTTTTTTGGACAGATTTTCTATATTTTATTAAATAATAAATATTTATAATTAAATAATTTAGTAGAATAAATATTGATAAACTAATAGTTAATAATGAAAATAATATAGAATATAATATAAATAATAAATAATTTATTGTTGATTTTGAATTTTGAATATAATTTATAAAAGAATTATTATAAACTACTTTATTTAAAATTTTAATTATAAATAAATTTTCTATTTCTAGATCAATTTTATTATTATATAAGACATTATTTATATTTTTTTTACAAATAATACATTTATTCTTTTTAAGTATTTTTTGTAAACATTTATCATGACAAATAATATGACAATTACAATTTTTTAATTTAAAATATATAGATGTTTTTTCTAAACATATATAACAATTATCCATTTTAATATATTATAAACTTATTTATAATAAATCAATTTTTATAAAATATATAGAATATATTTATTTAAAATATTTTTAATATATTTTTTTTTATATTTTAATATATATATATAATGAATAATGTTGATTTCAAATGTGTTCTTACACAAGCAGTTGTTACAGGTGTAGTTGTTTATCTATTATTAGCTTATATTATACAACCATCACCCTTAGTAACTTTAGATAAGTCTAAAGTAGAAATGAATGTAGCGTTATATGCTGGTCTGGCGTCGTTATTAGCAGGTTGGTTAACTGGATTTATACAACCTTCTTGCCCACAAAAATCTACACTTTTTTAAATAAATAATAACAAACATATTTTATTTTCTAAATAGATGATAAAATATTTTACTAATATATATTATTAAAATTATGGATGATTATATTAAGGAAATATCAAATACAGAAATAGAAATAACAAAAAATATACTTTTATATGTTAAAGACCCAATTAAATATGAATATATTAAAGATAATTTAATATTAGTAGGTTTTAATAATAAGTTAGGAAAAAATAGTTTAAATATTTTAATAGAATATAAAGAATATGATATTATAAAAGATCTAATAAAAATTAATTATAAAATTCTTGATTTTAAAAATTTATCAGAAAGAAATTTATTACAATCATTAATATTAGTTGATAATTTAAATGATTATATTCTAGAAGTTTTACAAAATATTTATGTTAAAAATAAGTCTTTTTTAGATAAAATTATATTACATGTTGATAAAACTAATAATAACTTTATTGATTTACTTATAATTATTATCAATAAAAATAATAATTTAAATAATAATGAAAATGAAAAATATAATTTTATTAAACCTTTGTTAAATATTTTAAAATTTTTATTTTTAATTCAAACATTTTCAGAATTAATTATTAATAAATTATGTAGTAAAATTGATAATGATAATTTTTTATTATATATTTTAACTCAAATAAATATAAATAATATTGAAATTACAAAAACTCTTAATAATCATTTATGTATAGATATTTTATATTTTAATAACTATGTTAAATCATTTAAATATATTATAAGTAATTCTAGTTTAATTAAATTTAAAAATATAGATGATAACATAATTTTTAGTTTAGTTAATAGTATTAATAAAGATGTCCCTAAATTAATTATTGAAATATTAAATAAAAGTAATCTTTTAGAATTAAGAGACGTTAATAATAATAATATAATTTTATTATTTATTAAAAAATTTAATATTAATTATAATTTGATTTTAAATTTTTTAAAAATAATTAATAATAATGATATAATTTTTGAAAAAAATACCGATAATATATCAATTTATGATCTTATAAAAAAAAATAAATTTTTTAATAAATTAAATATTAAATATATAGAAAAAAAATATAACTTTTCTAAAATAAAAAAATTAATTTGTTGTAATACAAATATTGGTATTTTTAATTCAGATACATTACATAATATTATTTATACTTATAGAATTATTACTAAATATAAAAAAAAATTAGATATATGTTTTAATAATTATGATAAAACAAAACAAATTAATGAACTATTTAAATTAGAAATTTCAAATACTGATACAAATATTATAGATATTTTAAATTTATATATTTCTAATTTTTATAGCTTTCATTCTCATCTTATTATTTGGAAAAATAATAATACTTACTATATTAATGATTATCTTTTAAATTTTCTTAAAAGTAAATGTATTAACAATTATAAAAAAAGATTTATTTATATTAAATTATCTATTGTTATTGTTGAAAAAAATATTAGACATGCTAATATTATTATTATTGATAATAAATATAAATTAGTTGAAAGATTTGAACCTTATGGTGATATTTATAACGAATCAATTTTAGGTTTAGATAATATAATAAAAATTAAAATTGCTGATTTTATAAATTATAAATATAATCTTATACAAGCTTATCCAGGATATCAAACTAAAACTATTGAATATAATAATAATTATAAATCATATGGTGATCCTGGTGGTTATTGTTTAGCTTGGTGTTTTTTATTTTTAGAAGTTAGATTGCTATATGATAATTTAAGTAGTAAAGAAGTTATTAATTTAATAAATAGTTATATTTTAACAAATTTTGAAATAGATTTTAAAGATATATTAAATGATAATCAATTAAATAAATTTATGGTATTTATTAGAAATTATGGTTATAGTCTAGATCAATATAAAAATAAATTAATGATTAAATTTAATCTTCATTTAAAAACAATTTATCATCTGAATTTAAATGATAATATCTATAATGAAATATGTTATAAATTAAATAAAAGTTTAGATAAAATATTAAATTAATATATTTTTTATTATTTATTATTTAATATTATAGAACTACTATAATGAATAAAAATTTTAAAGATAATAAAAATAAAAATTCAAAAGATAATATTAATGTTTTATTAGATACTTTAAAACAAAAAATAAAAAGTATAGATAAAAATACTTCTAACTCACCTAATAAAATAAAAGCTTTTCGTATATCATTACCTACAAAATATTCTAAAAAATATATAGGCTTATTATTTGATGATTGTGATAATGATGATTATACTGATAATAATTCTGATTCAAATACTTCTACTAAAAAATCATTTATTAAATTATGTAATTATTCTAATTATATTATAAATTATTCTATTCATCTAAAAATTGAACCTAATAATATTATTGATTATTCTTTTTTTTCTTTAGGTATTAAAGAAAAAAATAATAAAAATATTAGAATTATTAAAGGCAGTAAACAACAATTTATTAATAAAAATATTGCTATTAATAATAATATAATAATTAATAATACTGTTATTTTTTCAAGTGATAAAGATCAAGAATTATGTTTGATAGCCGAATTAGGTTATGATTCTAAAATAATTAGTAAAAAAAGTATTATTAAATTAGTTCAAATATAATTTTATCTTTTATTTGGTGGTAAATATTTTAATAATAAATTTTTAAATATATCCTCTTCTGATTCTATTTTTATAGGAACATATTTTTTATTTATATATCTGAATAATCCATATTCAGATAATTTCATATCTAGATTTTTAGCATGAATTCTTAACTTCTGATTAAATTCTCCTGAACCAGTAAAATGTAGTAATGCTGTAAAAAATGAATCTGTGGGTACTATTATGATATCTACTCTTATTACATTATTAAAATTAAAATCTATTTTTGGTAATTCATTAATTTTAGAAAATGAAGCAAATCCTTGATAATGACTAGTAAAATTTTCTGTTAAATTATCAACTAAAAAATCTAAACTTTTAACTGCTTTTTCTAAATATATTTTTGTATTACTTACATCTTTTAATTCTTTATGTGTTATTAAAATATCTATATCAGATGAAAAATCTTTTTCTCTTCTATATGAACCACATATTACAGAAACAAAATTTTTATCAGTATTATATAGTTTTTGTTGAACCCAGTTCTCTAATCTTGCTATCAATATTCTTGGTATTTTATTAACTAATTTATTTCTATATTTTAAACCTAATTCTATTTGTTTTGTTATTTTAATTTCTCCTTTTTTTATTTTATTTACAAAGTCATCTAATTTTGTAATTTTATATTTATCACGATAATATGATGCTTTAACTGGTCCTATACCGTAAATATCAGATAATTCAGATTTAACCGAATCTTCCTCTCCTATTTCTGATAAATGTCCAGTTTTTATTATTTCATTTATTCTACCTATAGTTTTTGGTCCTATACCCCTTATATTTTCTAATTCTTCACCGTTTAATAATTTTTTTTTTAATTTAGCTATAATTATTATAGTTTTTTTAAGGGCTGCTAATTTATAAAAATTTTCTTTTGTTGTTTTTTCTGAATTACTATAATTATTATATATATAATTGTAATATTTTATTAACTCATTTACGATGTTCTTATTTTCCTTATTTATTATATCTATTTTTTCAAAATCATCTAATTTATTCATATAAATTATATTTTATATTTTTATTTTATTTATATATATTATTTATTATATACTTATGAGTTCAGTTGTAGTTATAATTATGATTCTATCTTTATGTGCAGCATTGATAGTTGGAGGTATTTTTGCTGCTGGTTTTGGATTAACAATTTTACAAAATCAAAAAAAAATAAAAGAAGAACAAGAACAAGAATTACTAAAACAAGAATTACTAAAACAAGAACAAGAATTATTAAGACAACAACAAACAACTCCACAATCTACAAAACCTGCTGCACCTCCACCTCCTCCACCTCCTCCTCCAACTACAAAACCTCCTACCTGTGATAGAGGCCCTCAAAATAGTTTAAAAGGATATTCTTGTCCACAAATTGAAGCAATGAATTTGGGGAATGCAATGTCATTTTTTGGTGCTAATGAACAAACTCAATTTATGCTACAAAAAGGTATAGATTTAGCTAATTTAGGTAATAAATTTCCTGGAGAGGTATGTTGGTCTAATACCATACAAAATTGTGTATCTCCAACTTGTCTAGAAACATATCTAAATCCTAAAGATTTAGCTATTTGTAAAATAAAATATATGTTGAAGGACCCAAAATATGCGGCAAATACTTTATTTGATGCATGGACAGGGAAAGCAACGGATAAATATAAAATAACTAAGATTGATCTTGGATTATAATAAAAAAAATTAATAATATATTTATTATCTAGGATATTTACAATCAGATGTTTCAACAACTTGACATTTCTCTTTCCATAAATCTATTTGTGATTGTTTAATATAATTAAACATAGTGTTCCAATCATAATTATTACAAGAAGTTGAGGTTTGAGCTGGAGGAAAACATTTACCATTACCATACATCCATCCACCTAAACAACTATTTTCTCTTTTAGCATTTACTGTGTTAAAACAATAATTAGTTGTATTCCAATTCCAAGTTGAATTGTTAAAAATAGCTTTATAGTCATTATTATTTCTTGAAAATTGATATTTACCTAAATCACCTACCAAATCTTTAACATTCGCAAATCCTTCATTTACATTTAGTTTTGTTAACCAAAATTCAGCAAAAAATCTAAATTGGGATGCTAATTTATTGGGATCATTTTCGTTAGGAACCATAATATTATTCATTTGTCCATCCCATTCTATAAAATTATCTATATAATTATTATTATTTATAATATCATCTACCCAGTTTGATTTACCATTTCTTAAATAAAAATTAGGAATTGGATTAACTGATGGAGTAGTTGAAATAAAATATTTATTATATATAAACCATGTAGCAGCTCCTAAAATAATTATAATAATTAATATAATAATAAACATATATAATATATGTTTACAAAAAATATTAAATTATCTATTTAAAAATTTTTACTATTTTATACCATAATAATAACTTTTATTGATCTTACATAAAAATTATTATCAAATTGTAAAATTAATATTAAAATAATAATATTTTTATTATATATATATATATAATGATTTGGATTATAATAATATTATCAGTTCTGGTTACTATTGTAGCTATCGTAGCTGGAAATTATATTTTCTCCTCTAATGATAATAAATCAACTTCAGAAACAAGTCCTAATATTATTAGAAACAAAATATTAACTACATCAATACCAATAATAACACAACCACAAATAACACAACCAACAACAACACAACCACAAACAACACAACCAACAACAACACAACCACAAACAACACAATCACAAACAACACAATCACAAACTACAATATCAATACTAAATACTACACGTATACCATCAACTACACCAGCACCAACAACTACACCAGCACCAACAACTACACCAGCACCAACAACTACACCAGCACCAACAACTACACCAGCACCAACAACTACACCAGCACCAACAACTACACCAGCACCAACAACTACATTAGCACCAACAACTACATTAGCACCAACAACTACATTAGCACCAATACAGCAATTATATGAATTTACAACGCATACTTTTACAACAGCAGGCAAAGTTGGGCCATTTGGCCCAAATTTAAACGAAATAAGAACAGCATACGCTAATGTAGGATGGGCTCAAAATAATATATATTTAAGTATGATAACACAAGGTATACAATTATGGAAAGTTCCTAAGTCTGGAACATATAAAATTCGTGCTAAAGGAGCAGGAAGTGGTGGTGGTGGTCAAACAACGCTAGATTCTTTTAGTAGAGGAAGAGATATTGAAGTAACATTGTCCCTAACGATTGGTGAAATAATTTATATATTGGTAGGCCAGATACCACAATGGGGTGTACATTACAGTAAAGGTGGTAGTGGTGGAACATTTGTTGTTAAGGGTGATATATCAAATCCAAACCCTATTTTAGTTGCGGGTGGTGGTGGAGGATTAGGTTCTCGTAAAAATTTTACTTTTGATGTTAGTTTAAATAGCAGAAGTGATGCTGCACCACTAAATACAATTAATGGAAATAATGGTTGTGGACAAAATACATATAGTGTATGGTATTATAATTATGCTATAGGAGGACAAAATGGAAGCGGTGGTGAGAATTCAGGATGGGCTTCTGGAGGAAGTGGACTAATTGAGGATGCTTCTTCAAGAGCAACCTACTATACATTAGTAAATGTAAATACTACTGCAAAATCGTTTAAAAATGGTGGAATTGGAGCGAATCCAGCATCTAATGGTGCAAGTCGTGGAGGTTTTGGTGGTGGAGGAGCAGCAGATGATGGCAATATGGGAGGTGGAGGTGGTGGTTATTCTGGTGGTGGTGCTGGAGGTGTCACAGGTTCTCTTAATGGTAATTTTGCTTATCTAAATGGCGGTGGGGGAGGATCCTATGGAATAGGTGGTTCAATTGATTATGGAGCAATAAATACAGGAGATGGTAGTGTTACAATAACCTTATTGTAATTATATTCATAAATAATAATATTTTTATTATATATATATATATATAATGATTTGGATTATAATAATATTATCAGTTCTGGTTACTATTGTAGCTATCCTAGCTGGAAATTATATTTTCTCCTCTAATGATAATAAATCAACTTCAGAAACAAGTCCTAATATTATTAGAAACAAAATATTAACTACATCAATACCAATAATAACACAACCACAAACAACACAATCACAAATAACACAACCACAAACAACACAACCACAAACAACACAATCACAAACTACGTTAATACGAACAACTACATTAGCACCAACAACTACATTAGTACCAACAACTACATTAGCACCAACAACAACGCCTATACCAACAACGCCTATACCAACAACAACTCCTATACCAACAACAACATCTCCACCAACAACAACGCCTATACCAACAACAACATCTCCACCAACAACAACGCCTATACCAACAACAACATCTCCACCAACAACAACCCCCAGACCAGTTAAATGGGTTATTTGTGGTTATAATGCTGCACAAATACCAACAATTGGATATTCATATGATGGATTAGTATGGAATATGGCTGATAATTTTATTTCATCAATTGGAAATTTAGATAGTGTACCATATAATGGAAATATGTGGATCGCAGTTGGAGAAAGTATGAGTTCAGTTTTAATAGTTACTTCTACTAATGGTATAAAATGGGATATAAATAATAATTATAGACCTTATGGTCGGTATAGACAAATATGTTGGAATGGTTCATTATGGGTAATTGTTGGATATAGAGCGGATCCATGGGGTACGTATAAGGGTATTATTATAACTTCAACGGATGGCTTAAACTGGACAGAATCATATTCCGCTTCTTGGGGTATTTCAACTGTTGCTTTTAATCGCAGTAATAATACATGGGTTGCGGCAGGAGGAAAATCAATTGTATATTCTACAAATGCTAGAGATTGGATAACTGTCAACAACAACAATAATTATAATATAGCAAAAATAATAGTTATAAATTCACAATTTTTTGCTTTGGAAATACCACCGTATTTGGCGAATATAGTATCTTCATCTGATGGAATTACGTGGAATTATGTAAATAGTTTTCCTTCTTTTGGATCAACGACTGTTATAGGTATTCCTGAAAATATTATATTTTTTAAAAATAAATTGATTATTGGTGGATTTCATACAAATCAACTGGCATATTCAGAAGATAATGGAAGAACTTGGAGAGGAACTATGGTGTCCCCATTAAGCACAACTCGTACAATGGCTACTGCTACTGATAATAATTTTATTGTAGCAGTAGGTCAAGATTTTAATAATCCAAGTAACAAACACTTTGGTCAAATTTTAATATCTAGTGATGGAATCGCTTGGTATTCAATATTAGTTAATTGGATTATTGCTATAACTGGTGTAGCATCAAATATACCAATCTAAATAAATTAAAAATTATATAAATTATATTTTTTAATTGAAAACAATTTAAAGATTTGTTATTATATAATAATACAGTACTAATACCTATATTTGATGTCGATCAAATATGTCGCTTATATTAAGCAAATGATTTAATTTCATTCTCTTAATTTAATTTATTTTTTTCCAAATCCAGTTAGGTTTAGACCTACCGCCGTATGTTTTTCTAGCAATAACACCCATAAATTTAGCATTTTTTAATTTTTGAATATATTCTCTAATTAGATTATATCTAATACTTTGGAATACGATATATCCATTAGGTTTTAATTTATTCCACAATATCTGTAAGGAAGCATATAAAAATTTATTTTTCCAAGTATCAAAATTACTAAAAAGATTTATAGATTGTTTATCATCATTTGAATATATTTCACCATCAAACATTGGTGGACTAAACCAAACAAGATCCTGAGAATTATCAGAAATTTTATTTATAGGAATTGAATCAGGTAATCCATCTAAATAAACAATTTGTTTTTCAGGATTACCAAAAGTATTAATTAATTTATTAAATCCATTAGTCAACAACGAGTTTGGATCAACACTTGTATAATAACAATTATAAATAATACTAGTAAGCAGTCTAGTTCCATATCCAGCAGCTCCATCTAAAATTTTAAGATTTTTAAAATTATCGTAAGAAATATCACTAAATAATATTTTCCACATAGTTATATAGAATATAGTACTTTCAGCACTAGTTTGATAAACTTCTTTAAAATTATAAAATGAATCTCTTAAATTTTCATAATTAATATTGATATTCTTGCTAATTAAAAATTTTAAAGCTTTTTCTAATAAATCATGTTTGTAAAAATAATCATATAATGAAGGTGATGAATTATTTTTCTGAGCTTTAATTCTAGCTTCTTCAGTATAATAATCAATAATTATATCAATCGTATTAAAATCTTCTAATGGAACAAATATAGAAATATATTTACCATTAAATCTTATATCCTCATTCACAGGGAATTTTTCTCTATCTAACCTATATTTTTCATTATTAATATAATTATTTTTTTCACACTGTTCTGGAAATACTGGTAGTATTGCTTTTTCATATATCCAATCGTAAAAATCAGAACAAAATTCAATAAATCGTTTTTTTCTTTCTTTTTTCATATCATTTACACCATAATCATGTCGTGCATTAACTTCTAATAATTTAACCTTATTTTCATCAGTTATCATAAAATCAACACCAAATACTTCAAAAGCATATTTTGATTCTTCATAAGAAAATGCATTATCTTTAATTATTGAAGATACAGCTTTCATTATTTCTTCCATCTGTAAATATATTTTATCTGTTATTTCTTTAGATAAACCCAAATCTTCTGGAAAATATTTATTAATAGGTGTAGATTTAAAATGCGTATCATGTATTTTGGTATTTGTATAATCACTATTACTATATGGTAATTCAGCTGTAATTATTTTACCTCTATCCCAAAAATGCCATTCATATCCATTTTTATATGGTAAACCTACACAAATCATCAAATACATTCTTAAATGAAATTTTTTATTAGATAATATAGGTAATATTAAAGGATTTGTTATATATTCACTTATTATAACATGTTTATCCGTTTTATTATATCTTTTTGTTTTCTGTCTAGCTTTTTCTAATTCTTCATTATTAGAAATAACATAAACATCAGCACCACCTCCAGCACCTGGACCAATTGGTCTTATGATATAAATTTTATTATTATCTATTCTTTTCATTTCTCTAAGAGTTGTAGTATACATCATATACTTTTTACATAATTCAGGATATAATTCTTTAAGATTAAAATAAAGAGCGGATTTATTAGTAATTACATCCTTTTTATCAGTATCACCTTTAACTCCTCCACCTTCTAATAAATTTTTAAGTTTTGTTTTAACTTCATAAATTCTTTTATCATATTTTAAATAATTATCACCTATGGTTGCACCAATCCAAGCAAAATCAACATATGAAACATTTTCATTATTAATATCTAATTCTTTCCATACCCGCACTCCATCACAAGTTATATTATTTAATATTTCACGTAGTCTATCATGGATTAGTCCTTGATTATCATATATAACATAAGTTTTAAAATTTCTATCTAAACTTTGAGCGTAATTAACTAGATTGCTAAATATTTTTTTTTCATCAATATAGTATTTCGCATATGGAAAACCTATTTTCTTCCATTTATCAAGTAAATTATTAAAATCTGAAACTATTCTTTTTTGATATTTCTTTTTATATTTTAAATATTTTTCATAATATGATATCATTAATATAATATTTAATTATATAATAAATTTATGCTAAATTATTAACTAATATATTTACCAGTTTATTTTGAAATTCAATAGATTCATATTTCTTATTTGTTTTTGTATCTAATATAGGCAAATTTAAATAAAATGTTCCATCTATATTTTCTAACTCATTACAATAAAATCTATATTTCTTTCCATCTATTACAACACTATATTCATCCTGAAATATTTCATCTGTAGCATATGACATATCTATTCTTAATGCTAATAAATTAAAATCAGGTTTGTTTAATATCTTTTTAACCTCATTGTTTATAAAATTATATATTTTATCTGCTAATTCTAATAAATGTTTATGTATTTCATTTGTATTATCATATTTAATATTATTTAATAGTTTAACCACTTTTCCTTCATCGTTTTTAACTATTCCAAAACAAAAATATCCAACAAATTTAGAATTTAAATACCACATCCTATACTCTGTTTCTCTATTTGCTACAATACTATTATATGGTTGGATAATTATAACCAAATCTCTTTTATCATATTTCAAATATTTGTCATACAATTTAAATACTTTATCTAACTCTTCAACATTTATTACATTATTTTTAATAGCAAGTGGTAATTTAATATCTGTTTTATCATTATTTTTTATAAAAAATATATCTACCATATCAGCTGAATAACTTACTTTTATTAAAGTATAATCACAGATTTTACTAAGATTACCAATATATTCTTCTATTTTAACTTTTTCTTTTTTATTATCATCATCATATTTTAATAAAAATGTCTTACTATGTGGTAAAACAAATTCCTTATGTTTATACATTTGTAAAGCATATTCTTTTGAATTAGTATAAATATGAAAACGTGGTGGAGGATATATTTTAATATTCTTTTCTTCTAATATCTGATAAAACTTGTAAGCATCTGCTAAATTTAAATTTGAATGAAAGTGTCTAGAATATCTTATGTAATAGTCTTCAAAATTTATTATTAAATCTATCTTTTGTTTGTCTAAAATATCATTTATTTCTTTAGGATAATCACTTTTAAACAAAATAACTTTATATCCTTTTTCTTCTAATTTTCGTTTTAGTAGTTTATAAAAAAATATTCGTGGATACTTGTCTCTTTCTTGTAAATTGTATTTATTATATTGAATTATACATAATCTTGTCATGTGTTATATAATAAATAATATATAAATAAATAATATATAAAATAATAGAAAAAAATATAATAAATATACACCAGACATTTACTATTGCTGGTAAGCTTCGTTTCCTACCTAAAGCTCAAATCCCATTTCATCTCAGAGAACTTAAATTTTCTCTGGGAAACATTGGGTGACTTGTAGGTCACAGTCATACCGCCTTCCCAGAAGGTGATGTCTTCAACTGGCCACCATTTTTGGTCGACATAGACCCGAAAGTCTCCTCCTTTCACAAAAGTGCCAGGTTCGACAACTGTGTCGTGAGTGCGCAATGACCCACTAGGAATGTCGTAACATTGGCAGTATGGGCCCCATACTACAAGGTATTCTGACGACCCATCAATATCGTCCAATACGGAGTGACGCGTGGGGCACCGCACGCCCAAAAAAGACAACCCGTTAAAATTCGGCACTACGTTACTCATAGGAGTGGAACAAACTAGTATTTTCAAATAATCATATTTTTCAATTTTTTTACAATTTAATTATCTATTTTCTTAAATTATAAAATACTTTCTTTTGTGGTGGAAAATATTTTTTTTCTTTCCTTTTCTTTATTGTCAGTGGTTCTATATTATTAGAATATATTGGCATCATATAGATTTTAGTATCTAAAATATCGTTTAAAAAATATTTTTTTTCTAATTCATATGTTTTATTTTTTTGGTTTGAATGTGAAGGAAGACGACCATTATAATAATAATCATAGTACAATTCAAAGAACTTTTGATTAAATTTAAGTATACTATTTACTAAAACAATATCGTTATAATTAACTTTTTCATTTCTAAAGAATCTTAGTAGTAATACTTCACGAGAGGGTTTATATAAAAAAATCAATTTTTTATTATATAAAAATTGATTTAATATCATAATCATTAATAACATATATATAAACATATAGATATGGCAATTCCTGAAGAGAGAGATACCAAAATAGGTCTATGTGGTTTTAGAAACATTGGTAATACCTGTTATATGAATTCAGTAATACAGTTATTAATACACAGCAAGAATTTTGTAAAATTTGTATTAAAGATTGAAGACAAAGCACAATATGAGGAATTTTTACAGGAAGCGACAATAGATAAAATTGCTACTTTAACTAGGAAAAGATTAAATTTATCAGAATCGGAACGTGTTTCAATTGACAGAAGTGATATTGTAGAAGTGATAGAATCATCAATAACCAAACAGTTAGCAGAGATAGTAAATACTATTATTAACAAAGGTAATTCAATTATAACGCCAATTTCATTAAAGAGATCTATAGATAAGAAATTAGCATATTTTAGAGGAGCATCACAACAAGATGCTCATGAATTATTAATTCAATTATTAAGTTGTATTGAAGAAGAAACAGGAATTGAATCTGAACCTGAGATTAATAATGTTCCACTATATGTAAAAGAATATATACAATTATTAGAACAAGTTAAAACACTAATTAAGGGCACAATAGATATAGAGGAAAGAAAAGCTGTTATTTCTAAATTCAATGAATATAGAAAACAAAATAAAACGATGGTTAATAATTACATGGGTGTAGTTCATATGGAAAGATATTTTAAGAAGAGATACAACCCATTTATATACCAATACATGGCATTTGGAATTAATAGAGTTGAATGTTTAAATTGCAAGAATGTAAATACAAATTTTGAGGATATATCAGTATTAACATTACAAGTTAATAATTCCTTAAAAGAATGTTTAGATGCATTTATTCAACCCGAAGAAGTTGATAATTATAGATGTTCTGTATGTGATTCAATGCAGAAAGCGGTTAAAACAACTAAGCTTTGGAGAACACCTCATTTATTATTTATTCACTTTAAGAGATTTAAAATGCACGGCACTGGTAGATTATTAAAAGATAATAGCAATATTAGCATTCCACATAATATAAATTTATCAGATTATTGTGATGAATCATTATATACTGAAAATTCAGTAGCTCCGAATTATAGATTAAGAGGTATATCAAACCATCATGGAGGAATGGGAGGAGGTCATTATACAGCCGATTGTGCTTGTATAGTAAATGAAAATGTATGGTATAATTTTGATGATAGTAGAGTTTCTAGATATAGTAATTCAAATATTGATACTAGTTCAGCTTATATATTAATGTATGAATTACAGATATAAATTATTAAATAGTTTTATATTCACAAACTAATATAAACATTTTATTTAAAATATACACATATGATAAAACAAGATAATTCTTGCCAACAATATTTTTTTTAATATAATAATAAAAATTTTCAATATCATAATTTTTTGGTAATTTTAAAACTACTAAACGATTACTATATGAATCTAAAGGTGAAATATTAATAGTTCTAAATTTATTAAAAATATCTAAAACTAATTCTTCAATAGGAACATCACCTAAAGTTAATCTTAATAATTCATTTTTTCTATAGTAAGTGCCACCCCAAGGAGGATCTATAAAAATTGTATTTGGTTTAATATTCAACATACTATTATTATTATAATCAATAGAAGATTCATTAATAACTATAACATTTTTTTGATTATAAATATTTAAATTATTTTGTAAATATTCTGTTCTAGTTTTATCTATTTCTACAGCATAAACGTTATTAAAATATTTAGAAAAAGATAAAATATTACCACCAACCCCAGCTGTATAATCTATAATACTTGTTTTTTGTGGATTAACATTATTTTTAATTAAATGATAAGATATAATTTTAGATGTTAATTCTGCTATTTCACGAATAGTAATAAAACTAAATGATTCATCATCAATTAATAATTTTGTATAATTATTAGAATTTTTTAATAATGGAAAAATTCTTGAAATTTTATTTTTAATTATAAAATCATTATCATTAATAGCTTCATCCCAAGCATCAATGCTTTCTATATTATTTTGTATATTATTTTCTTGATAATTTTCCATATTTATTTTTGTATATCTTGATACAATATATTAAATTATATTTAATATGATTTAATATATTCAATAAAATTATTTTTTATTTTTATTATAGATATATAATAATAGAATAATAACTAATATTATCATAATAATATTAAAATTTCTATTATCAGTTTTAACAAAAAAATTTTCTTTATGATTAATTTCATTACTATTTAAAATATCATCTTCAGTAGCCTTATTATTTTGATTACAGAAATTAGTATAAACTTTTTTATTTGTAATATCAATACCAGCAAAATTAAAATAATCTTGAAGACTTCTAGTTTTACCAAGACCATATTTATCAATATTATTAATAATATTTTTATCAATATTATTTTTTTCATTTTCTTGAAGCATACCAATATAATATTTTACTTTATTAAATGCAGGTAAATCGCTATAATAAGGATTATCTGTCCAAATTTTAGGTTTATCTTTTCTTTCATATTCATGAAAAATAATATTTTCATAGGGAGTATAAATATCCCATCCATTCGTATAAAATCTAATACTATGTAAAATTTCTTCGCCAACAAATAAATAATCTAAATTTGGATCATATGGTAATTCATCTAAAAAATAAGCTTCACAAAAGAACATACCACTTGCTAAATAAGGTGTATTATATGGAATTTTATTACTATTCATAACTTGGGCTCCCATAAAAGATATCATATCTCTTTTATTAAAAAAAGATTTACACATTCTTGGTACATTATATTTTTCATCATCTGAAAGTTCACCATCTTTATAAGCTTCATATTCTTTTGGATAATGACTAAGAACTGGTTTTTGAGAAAAACCACTATCTTTAATCATATTAATCATATTTATACATTTAATATCCCAATCTTTAACAAATTTCGTATGACTATCAATTTGAAAATAGTATTGTTCACCATCCCATAATGTGCTACATAAATATCTAGCCCATGTAGGTCCTTTAGCTTCAAAATATGGAATACGAATGGTACGAATATTTTTTATATATTTAGAGATGACAGAAGAATTAAAATTAACACAATCTTGATCTTCTTTACCATTATTTTGTTGACATAGACCAACAAACACATTTTGTGGATTATTAGCCATAGAATATAAAGATTCTACAGTTGTAGAACAAACACTATCTCTATAACTAGCTATTGAAACAAATATAGTATTTGGTTTAATTTGAACTACCATATTAATATATATATGTATATAATAAAAAAATGAAATATATAAATAATGGTATATATTTATATATATAAATATGGGAAATAATGATGATATATATTTTCAGATTATTGATTGGAATCAATGCCATGAAATTACAACTGTAGAAGATTCTTCAGAAACATCATTAGAAAAAGAACTAGGTGGAAATACAGAAGAAAAATTAGAATATAAAATTAGATTGTTTGGTAGAACAAAAGAAAATAAATCTATATTTGTAAATGTTGAAAATTTTACACCATATTTTTACATTGAAATTCCTACAACATGGACTAAAACAAAATCATTTTTATTAATATCACATATTAAAAAGAAGATAGCAAATAAAAAAATTACAGATGGATTAAAAGATTTTTCAATAATTGAGAAAAAAAAGTTCAAAGGTTTTACAGATTATAAAGATTTTAAATTTATAAGATTAGTATTTTCTAATTTAATATCATTTAAATCATTTGAAAGATGGATTGAAAGATATAGAATTCAAGATCAATCTTTATTTCCAAAACCAACCAAGTTAACAATTTATGAATCTAACATTGATCCTTTTATTAGATGTATGCATATACAAAAATTAAATTCATGTGGTTGGATTAAATTATCAAAATATGAAAAGTATGAAGATTCATTATCTTATTGTGATATTGATGTTAAAACTGATTGGAATTATTTAATACCACATGAAAATAATTCAATTCAAAAATTTATTATAGCTTCTTTTGATATTGAATGTATGAGTGAATCAGGTAATTTTCCTGAAGCTAAAAATGATAATGATCCTATTATTCAAATTGGAACTGTATTCTCATATTACGGTGAATCTGAACCATTTTATAAGCATATGATTACGTTAAACGGTTGCACTAAAATTAAAGCATTAGAAGATGTTGATATTGAATGTTATAAAACAGAAAAGAAAGTATTAATAGCTTGGACTAATTTAATTCAACGATTAAATCCTGATGTTATAACTGGTTATAATATTAATGGCTTTGATTTTGAATATATTAAAGATAGGGCTAAAAAATTTGGAATATTAAAAGAATTTTCTAAATTATCTAGAATTATTGGTGAAGAAGCACCATGGAAAGAAAAACAATTATCTTCGTCTGCGATGGGTGATAATTTATTAAAATACTTTGATATGGGTGGAAGAATTATTATTGATTTAATGAAAGTATTACAGAGGGATGCTAAATTAGATTCGTTTAAATTGGATAATGTATCTTCATATTATATTAAAGAAGCTATTAAAGGGAAAGAAATAGTAAATAAAACAACTATTATAACTACAAATAGTGTTTATGGAATTAAAGAGGATCAATATGTTAATATTGTTTTTAATGATGGATTAACTGATAATAAACATGATGAAAAATATAAAATATTAAATATTGATAGTGCTAATAAAAAAATTACTATAAATGGTATTATTCCTGAAGAATTATTTGAAAATAATAATAAAGTCTTTTGGTGTCATGCTAAGGATGATATTTCACCGAATGAACTATTCAAATTATATAAAGGTTCTGATGATAATAGAGCAATTATAGCAAAATACTGTTTACAAGATTGTATATTAGTTACTAAATTATTAGAAAAACTTCAGGTGTTAAATAATAATATTGGTATGGCTAATGTATGTAATGTTCCATTAAATTGGATTTTTATGAGCGGACAAGGTAAGAAGATTTTTTCTCTAGTTTCTAAGAAATGTAGAGAATTAAACCATTTAGTTCCAAAACTAATAGTTAAAAATAAGGATGATAATGATACTAAGAATAAGTTTCATAAAATTAAATATTCAGATTCAACTGATTCTGATAATGAAAATAATGGAGGTTATGAAGGTGCTACTGTATTTGATCCAGACAAGGGAGTTCATTATGAACCTATTCCAGTTTTAGATTATGCATCTCTATATCCAAGATCTATGATTTATAAAAATATATCTCATGAATGTATAGTATTAGATACAAAATATGATGATATTGAAGGTTATACATATCATACAGTATCTTATAAAAATAATGATGGTACAACAACTACTTGTAGATATGCCAAAAAGAATGATGGTACTATAGGAATTTTACCACAAATTTTAATTGAATTATTGGATAAGAGAAGTGCAACAAAAAAACTTATGGATAAAGAAGAAGATAAGTTTAAGAAAAATATTTATGATGGCTTACAATTGGCATACAAAGTTACAGCTAATAGTTTATATGGTCAGCTAGGAGCACCAACATCACCTATATATTTTAAAGAACTAGCAGCATCAACAACAGCTACAGGTAGAGAAATGTTAGAATATTCCAGAGATTTTATTCAGGGACCATTTGGTAATATTATTAATTTAGCATTATCAGATAAAAATAAATATTTTAGTAAAGCAAATGAATTGTTTGAAGATGCTTTAGATAAAAAATTTGTTAATCCAAAAGCTGGATATAATAATAAGGAGGAGTATGTAGAATATTTTTACAATAAGATAAATACAACTCTAAAACCAAATTATAGAGTTAAACCGAAAGTAATATATGGTGATTCTGTCACAGGAGATACACCTATCTTATTATTAAATTATCAAAACAAAATTGAAATTAAAACGATAGAAAGTATTGGTAATATTTGGGAGGACTATGACGCATTTAAATCTGATGTAGAAGGTCTTTCTGAAAAACAACAAGATAATAAAATAACTTATAGAGTATGGACTGACAATGGTTGGGCTAATATTAAAAGAGTTATAAGACATAAAACTAATAAAAAAATTTATGAAGTATTAACACACATTGGTTATGTTAAAGTGACTGAAGACCATTCTTTATTAGATATTTATAGAAAAGAGATAAAACCAGAACAATGTAAAGTAGGAACAAAATTATTACATTCATTTCCAAAAATGATTAATAATATTACAACAGTAATTAATAAAGATAAAGCCTATATATATGGTTTTTTCTTTGGAAAAGGAAATATAACTTATGATGGTAGTAAGTCTAAATTAGAATTAAACAGTAAAGATTCAGAACAAAATAAATTATTATTAGATAAATTATATAATGTTTATCCAGATGAAGATTTTAAAGCATTAGATTCTGAAAATGAATATAAAATTATTTTAAATAGTGAAAAAACAGATAAATTAGTAGAAGAATATAAAAATCTGTTTTATGATAAAGATAATAATAAGATTATTCCAAACTTTGTACTAAACGGTACATTTGACGAGAAAAAGAACTTTTTAGAAGGTTATTTTACAGCAGATGGATATATAAAAGAAAATAATAAATTTATTAAAAAATTTAATATTAGGGGTCAAATTAGTGCACTAAATATTTATTATTTAATATATTCACTGTGTTATAAGGTGTCTATAAATAAGAAAGACAATGATCCTGAAATGTTTAGAATAACTTTAATACAGAATCAATTTAGAAAATCTGAAGATGCTATTAAAAAAATAAATATTTTAGGATATGTTAATGATTATGTTTATGATTTAGAAACTGATATAGGTAGATTTCATGCTGGTGTAGGAAGCATGATAGTTAAAAATACAGATTCAGTATTTTTTAGTCCCAAGATACATGATTTTAAAACACAAGAAATTCAAACTGATAAAGAAGCACTTAAGATGTGTATTGAAATTGGTCAATTAGCTGGAGAGACGATATGTAAAGTATTACCAGAACCTGAAGAACAAGTTTATGAGAAAACTTTATGGCCGTTTATAATATTAACTAAGAAACGATATGTTGGTAATTTATATGAAACAAATCCAGATAAATATTATCAAAAAAGTATGGGTATTGTTCTTAAAAGAAGAGATAATGCTAAAATAGTTAAAATTGTAGTAGGAGGAATAGTGAATAAAATATTAAATGAGAGGAGTAATAAAGGTGCGATAGAATATTGTAAAACAGAACTTAAGAAAATTCTTCGTGATAAATATCCTATTGATAAATTTATTATTTCAAAAACGTTAAAAGGAACTTATAAAGATAGAACACGAATTGTTCATGCAGTGTTAGCAGATAGAATAGGAGAAAGAGATCCTGGAAATAAACCAGATATTAATGATAGAATTCCTTGGGTATATATAGTACCAAAAGGTAAGGCCTTATTACAAGGTGATCGTGTTGAAGATCCAAAATATGTTATTCAGAATAAATTAGAAATTGATTACTTATTCTATATAACTAATCAAATTATGAAACCAAGTATTCAGTTTTTAGAATTAATAGCAAAAAATCCTGAGAAAATATTTGAAAATTATATTAATAAAGAAATAAATAGGAGAAAAAATGTTTCTTCTATTTATGATTATGTAGTTGATAAAGATGAAAGTTCAGAAAATACTGTAGATAATAAAAAAAATAGTTCTTTAATGTTAGAATTTTAATATTTTATATTTTTCTTCTTAACATTCTTAAATTTCGTTCAGATGAAGTTTGATTACTAACATCAGAACTATTTAAAGGAAAAATAGATAGACCTCTTTCTTCATTCTCAATATTTTCATTTGAAGATGCATCAGTAATTTCTTTTCTATTTACTTTATAATTATTAAAACTAGAATCAGAAGAAGATGAAGATAGACCACCTTTCATCACTTTCTTAGTTTTTTTATTCTTCTTTTTTTTACCACCTTCTAAAATTTTATTATCCCCACTGCAACCACAATCACCTCCTCCAACAAAATTATCACTTTCATTATTTAATTTATTTTTTTTATAGTTATCAATTTCTTGCATTATGATACTCTTAATTGCATCCATACCATGATTACTTGAAGAAGTTTGAGTTACTTCATCATCTTCTGGGCCACCGCCGATAATATTATTTAAATTACCACCAACAATATTATTTTTAGCTTCTAAATTAGTCATAACATCAAATAAATCATAATTATTATATCTTTCTTTTCTATATACTACTTTTTGTGGATAATTATAAGCAAATTCACTTTCTGAATCAAAGCCTCCAACTAGAGGCATTTGTGTTTTAGCTTGTGGATTTAGTTCTGAAATATTAAGTGTATCTAAAACATTATTATCTTCTACATTAGCAAAATTTTTAATATTTTGTACATCATTTGATGGTACTGAATTCTCTTCAAAAGGAGCTGAAAAAGTTAATCCCATTTATTTATATAATATAATTATATAAATAAAAAAAAACTTTTTATATTTAATTAAATTATTTCTGTTTATAATTATATTAGTAAATGTTGATTATAATAATTTTTATTCTTATATTATTTTTAATCATTTATATATTTTATAATAATACTTACTATAAAGATAATCTTGTATATCAAAAATCAACAATTGATAATGAAGAATATTTTGTAAGAAATCTTGAAGATAAAAGTAATGCTGCTAATAGTTTAGCAACTATTAAAAACAATATAAAAAAATTAGTAGCACATCTTAACAATAATATTAATGATAAAAAATATATAAATGAAAAAGAATATATAAATAATCTAGTTAATAGAACAAAACAAATAAATATAATGGAAACACCAGATGATGAACAAAATACAAGTTATACTATAAATAAAGGTGAAAAAATAGTTATATGTCTTAGATCAAAATTTTTAAATCAGATTCATGATATTAATACTATTATGTATGTTGTTATTCATGAATTAGCACATGTTGCGTGTCCTGAATATGGACATACACCATTATTTAAAAAAATTTTTATATTTTTATTAAAAGAATCAAATAAAATAAATATATATACACCAATAGATTATAGAAAAAAACCACAAGATTATTGTGGTATGGTAATAAATGAATATCTATTAACATAATAAAAATTGATTTAATTTAAAATAAAAGCTCTATTATAATATAGATTAGTTCTTATGTCAAATATTATATTAAATGAAGAACAAAATAATGTTTATGATAATTTATTAAAATTTTTACAATCTAATGAAAATGAAGTTTTATTAATTGGTTACGCTGGAACAGGTAAAACAACATTAATTACCAAATTTATAAATGATATAATAAAAGATAAATTAGTTAAAAGGATTGCCTTAGCTGCCCCTACACATAAAGCGGTAGGTATAATTAAAAATAAATTATATGGAAATCTTTATGAAAAAGATAATTCCAAGAGTTTAACAAAATATGTTGAAGTTTTAACAATTCATAGATTATTAAATTATCAGAATTATATTGATAATAATGGTAATACATATTTTGCGAAAGGTTTAGTTGATACTAATTGGGATATATATAATCTTATTGTAATTGATGAATGTTCAATGTTAAATAATCAAATTATAAATGATATCATATTAGAATTACAAAAAAATTATGAAGAAAATAAAAATAATAAATTAAAAGTAATTTATTTAGGTGATCCAGCACAATTACCACCTGTTAATCAAAAAATTAGTAAAATTTTTACTAGAGACATTACCAAATATTATTTAGAAAAGATTATTAGAACAAATAATAACAATATTATGGATCTTTCAAATCAACATAGAAAATGGATTTTATCTGGTGATGATAAAGATATGCCAAATTTAGAATTATATAATAGTAATACTATAAAAATTCATGATAATAGTAAGGAATGGTTGAATAATTTTATTAATAATAATAATAAAAATAATATTATATTAAGTTGGACTAATAAAAAGTGTAATTTATATAATGATTACATTAGAAAAGCTATTTTTAAAAAAGAAAATTTAGCAAAATATGAATTAGGAGAAATATTAATTTTTCAAGATTATTATAGGGTTAAGATTGATGATAATAAAGAAAACAATAATTACATTAACTTTTATACATCAGAACAAGTTAAATTATATGATATAAAAACCAAAATAATTAAATTTGATAATTTAAAAATAAAAAAAATAAGCAGTATATTACCTGAAAATATTGTTAATATATATACAGAATGTATAGAAAAACTAAATAAAATTATAGATGATAATCCAATTAAAATATATGAATTACAAGTTAGAAAAATAAACGGTGATGAAAATATATATATTGATAATTATAATAATATAAAAAAAAAAATAGAAATTAATATTTACAAATCAAAATCTAAAACTTTATCAGAGGATGATAAAACATATATAATTAAAAATATAGATAAAAATATTAACTTTATGAATAATTTAGTACATAAATACCATGAATCATTAATTAATAATGGATTAATAAATACTTTTAATAAAAATATTACAATAACATCTATACACGAAGATGATGCAGTAAAATATAATGAGCTTATTGAAATTGGTAATATTAAACTACTAAAATTAAAAGAAAGACTTTATTCAAAAATAAATAAGATTAAAAATATTGATAATATTGAAAAATGTAATTTCTTTTCTATTATAGAAAAAAAAATGAACACTTTATGGAAAGAATGGCAAAATAAAATTATTGATTCAAATGCTCAACTAAATTATGGTTATTGTATAACTGTTCATAAAAGTCAAGGTTCAACGTTTAGCAACGTTTATATTGATATTGCTGATATTTTTGAAAATAAAAGTAAAGATGAAGTTTTAAAATGTCTTTATACTGCTATTACTAGAACATCTGATAGTTTAGAATTATTATTGTAATTTTTTTAACTAACTATTTTTATTATATGTAAATTATTTTTCTAATTCTGTGAAATAAAAAGGATAAAGAACAAATTAAAAATAATAATCACTATTTTTATATAAAAATTTTATTTAACAGCTGGGTTTACTAACACCCTTATCTTTAATTAACTTACAGTTCGGACATTTTAGAATGAATTTGCCTGTGGCAGGATTGAATTTTTCACAAGCCGTGCAAGCAAAACACGAACTAACATCTGCATTTGGGCAAGTACAGTATTCGTTTTGTATACGATTGTCTGTAGTAAGACTACTAGGCTTATTAGCTGGGCACTTGGTGCAATTTGGAGATTTATTACCATAATATCCCTGCTGGCAACAATTATCCCTACACTTGTTAAAATTTTCTTGTTTATCGCATGTTTTATCAAAGAATAAAAATATAATTAAAATTAATAAAATAATAAAAATAATTAACATCATATATATGTTTATAATTATAAAAAATAAAAATTTATAATTATAAATGAGTAATTTTATAAAATTTAAGAATTTAAATAATATTTTACTATATAAGAAGGCTTTTGATAAATTTATTTTAACATATAAAATTAATTTACCAACTATTTCTGAGATAGAATATTTAATTCCTATCTTATTTCTAACTGAAATGAATAGATATTGTAAAATTAATAAAATATCAATTCATGGTTATTATATAGCATGTGCTTTATTATCATTTTATTTAAGTATAAAAAATTATATTTTATATAATAAAAATATTAATAAAGATATTATAACTAATTTTTTTAAAAATATAAGTCTAAATATTGATTATTTAAATTCAAGATTAGATGATAGTAAATTAATAAAAAAGAAAATTAATTTTAACTATCATAATTTAATAATTGAAATTATACCTATTATTGATAATATACTAATGATTAATAAAAAGAATAATTTTTTAGACTTTCTTTCTAATTTTTTTTATATATTACTTTTATTAGCAAAATTTATGGGCACTGGAGAATATAAGGATCCTAATTTAATTAAATTAGGTGAATATTATGGAAATTTATTTATTTGCTGTATTATGATTGACTGTAATTTAATTGATGATAATTATCAAGATTTATTTGAAACTTATTTAAATTATAAAACAATTTTATTTGAATCTATTTATAATAATAATTATTATTCTGATACCATTAATGAAATTATAAAATACATTGATTATTTTATACATCAAAATTTAAAATAATTTTTATTTTTCTTCTTAATATTATATTATGACTACTGATAAAATAATTAATAAAAAAAATGATAAAGATGATTATAAATTTAATACAATTTTAATTGGATTATTTATTTTACTATATATTCTCTTAGCAAATAAAATAGCTGATATTTTTAGTAATTCTATATTAAATGAAAATGAAAAATTAGAAAGTTATACTATGTATGTTTATTTCATTAGTATTATGGGTATAGTTATTGCTTATTTTTTTATTGAAGATATCACCAAAAATAAAGGTAATTATATTGTTAATAAAGGTCTCACTTATGGTGGTGTTATTTTATTATTATATACAATATTTTTTTATTGGGAATATCTCGGTGATTATTCTAAATTATCTTTATTAATTATTAGTATATTATCCATTATTTATTATGCGTATCAATAATAATTTTTTTATAATTAATATTTAATTATATGATTGAACTTTATAATTTTATTATAAAAATTATGCATATTTCAAATGATTATTATGATTGTGATCCATATTATATTAATATTAAATATAAATTAGCTTCTATTAAGGAATTTAATAAACTTTATAATAATAATTTAAATCAAACTAAATTATTACTTTTTAATTCTATTGAAGCAGAAAAATTATTTATTAGACTAATTAATCTTGATGAAAATTATGTTGAAAGAAAGTATAATCAAAATATGAAATATATACTAACTAATTTTATTCATAATAAAAATGATAATTATTATTTTTCTATTTGTGATGAATTTTTTAATATTAATAAATCTACTGTTGATAATGATAATATTTTTATTCATCAAATAAAATCTCATGTTAAAAATTGTAATTGTAAAATAAAAGTTAAATCAGTTGTAAATCTTAGTATTAATACTTTAATTAAAATTATTAAAAATACTATTTCAAATAATAAAAATTATCTCATTAATCTTAAAAAAAAAATAAAAAATTCTAAAAATAATTTAGATCTACTTGATTGTATTAAAATTCTTAATACAATTAAAACTAATATGGGTATTGATTGTATTAAGAATAATTATACTATTGATGATAATTTATCTGATAATTTAAATATATTTATTAATCATAATAATGAAAATAAAAATATTAAATTTAAAAATTATCAATATGAAACTGAATTTCCGTATAATGATATCCTTAATATTGACTCCCTAATTCAACAAAAAATTAAAGATTTCTCTTATTCCGTAGTTTCTGTTGATAATATTGTTCAATCTAAAATATCTAGTAATTTATCTAAAACTAATGAAAGTAAATCATCTAATTCTAATGAAACTAAATTAACTAAATCTGATGAAAGTAAATCATCTAAATATGATGAAAGTGAATCATCTAAATCTGAAGTATATAATAAAGATAATTTATTATTTAGTTTAGAAAAAATTATACAATATTTTCAAAAAATTGATGTTAATAACTTTGGTGAGTGTTTATCTGGTTTTGAATTAATATATAATTTAAAAAATATATATAAAAATAATAATTTAATTATTAAAAGTATAGATATTATTCTAACTAAGGTTTATAATAATTCTTTTTTTGATAAGGAAGAATTATTTCTTAATATTAATAATTTATATAAAATAATTAAAAAACAATAAAATATATAAATATATTTTAATATATGCCTAGGGGAAAAGCTAATTCTAAATCTAATGAATCTGAAGATTTTAAAAGTAAATTTAGAAAATCTAAAGAAAAAAAAGAATCAACAAAAGAATCTAAAAAAAAATCTCAAAAAGAATCCAAAAAAAAATCTAAAAAAAAATCCAAAAAAGAATCTCAATTAAAACCTTATTGTGGTGCTAAAACAGTACCTAAAAATAAAAGAAGAGGAACTATGGATGAATGTTATTCAAATGGTGAAATTAGATACTATGGTTTAAATAAAATAGATTCTAAAGTTATAGAAAATAAAAAAAAAAAAGATATTTTAGCAGCTTTAGAATTAAATCAAACAATGTTAACACTTAAAGCAAGAAAGAATTTAATTCAAATTAAATCATTAAAAAGGAAAATAGAAAATATGTCATCAAATATTGAAATTGATAAGGCAAATTTAAAAATAGATGCTTTAAAAGAAGAAAATAAAATAATAAGAGAAAAATTAGATAAACTAAAAAAAAAATAAAATTATAAATATAATATTTTTTTATAATATATATATATTATATAATAAAAATATGGTTCATTCAGATTTAAAAAATACTATTGACCTGATTAATAATATAAATGAATTACAATTAAATTTTAATAATCAAAATTTAATTTTTAAACAATTTACAAGAAATAATAAATATATAACTTTTACTGATCAAACTGGTAATGATGTAAATTTATCAATTGAAGATATAAATAATAAATATAAAAAAAAATATAGCGTTGAATCAGAAAATTCTATAGATACTAGTATCTTTAATTCAAATAAAAATTTAAAAAAAGGTAATTCATTAAATTTAATGAGTGCAACTAGTAATAGTTTTATGAGTAAATTAAACAATAATAAATCTAATACTTCTTTAACTAATGATAATAATAATTTATATGGAGGTAATAGCTTAAATGATATGAGTGCTACAAGCAATAGTTTCATGAGTAAATTATATAATAATAAATCTAATACTTCTTTAACTAGTGATAGTAATAATAATTTATATGGTGGTAATAACTTAAATGATATGAGTGCAACTAGTAATAGTTTTATGAGTAAATTAAACAATGATAAATTTAATAATTCTTTAACTAGTGATAGTAATAATAATTTATATGGTGGTAATAGTTTAAATGATATAAGTGCAACTAGTAATAGTTTTATGAGTAAATTAAATAATGATAAATTTAATTATTCTTTAACCAGTGATTCATCTAATTTAAGTGCAACTAGTAATAGTTTTATGAGTAAATTAAACAATGATAAATTTAATAATTCTTTAACTAGTGATAGTAATAATAATTTATTTGGAGGTAATAGTTTAAATGATATGAGTGCAACTAGTAATAGTTTTATGAGTAAATTAAACAATGATAAATTTAATAATTCTTTAACTAGTGATTCATCAAATTTAAGTGCTACTAGTAATACTCTTATGAGCAAAATAAATAATAATTTAGTTGATTCTCCAACGAGTAATTCATTAATCGGTGGTAGTATTAATGAATCTAATTTTAGTCTAGAAGATGCTAGTGTATTTGAAGATTCTATATCACAAAAAGGTGGATACAATGAAGATATTAATTCAATAATTTCTATTAATTTAGATAATTTTAAAATAAATAAATCAGATATGGATAATGTTAGTTATAATTCTTATTCTAATTCAACATTAAATTCAATATCTGAAATTAGTAAAATTAGTGAAAAAAGTGATTCAAAAATTCTAAATAAAATATTTAGACAAAATGGTGGAGGTAATAATTTAGTAAGTTCAGGATTTAGAACTTATAATATTAATTCTAGTTCAACAAGTAGCATATGTGAATAATTATATTCTATATATGTCTATAAAAGAATTTATTTCACCTATTTTTATTTTATTAAAAATATTATATACTGATACTAACCATAACCCAATTGTTATTATATATGTAAAATTACTAAAATCTTTAGTATTTTTATTAAAATCATAAATTGGAGCAATAAATTTATATGTAAAGCAATCTTCATGATTCGTATTCTGTCCTTCTGTTTTATCTTTAACAAATTTTTCCATAACTGTTAAACTACAAGTATTATTATTTAAATACCAATGTAATAAAATAAAAGGTATAATAATTATATGCATTATTAATAAATAATTACTATTTGAAAAGGGAGCACATACTACAAATAAAATTACCATTACATGTAATACTGATATTAAAAATAATATACTATCATTTATAATTGCCATTATAATATATTTATATATTATAATTATATATAATATAATAATTAATGGATAATGATTTAAATATTGTAGAAGTTTATTTACAAAAATATGGGCAGATGATTATTTTATTACTTGGTATGCCAACTTCTAATAAATCAGCTATTGCTAAAGAATTAATTTCTGATATCGAACCAAAATTTACTCTAATTAATATAAATAATTATTTAGAGAAAAAATTTATTGATATTGAAGTTAAAAATATAAAATATAAATTATATGATCATCCTGATAATATTAATTATGATAAATTATTAAATGATATTAATTTGTATAAATCATCTGGTGTTGTTATTTATGGCAATTTTTTAAATACTGATATAATTAAAAATATTGTTATTGATTTTAGCTATTTCTTTGATGTTAAACATAACTTTCTTAAAAATAATCTTATTAAAAAAAAATTATTACCTTATGATGATGAAATAGAAAATATCTCCAATATAAATTTATCAAATGATACTAAAACTGATAATACTACTAAAACTGATAATACTACATCTGATAATACTACTAAAACTGATAACACTACATCTGATAATACTACAACTGATAATACCTTAAAAAATAATTATGAAAAAAAAATTAATAGAAAATTAGAAATTTACATTAGTTTTATTTTATTACCTATTTATAGTAATATTAAAAAAAATATTAAATTTAATAGATTTTATAATATTAGAGAAGATACGGATTTTGATGAAGTTTATAATAATTTATTTGATATATTTATATATTCATTAAAAAAAAAATTAAATCAACCTTTAGATGATGAAGAAATAAATTTATCTGAAACAAATCTTGATAGAAATAAAAAAAAAATATTTTTTCAAGATAAATAAAAATTTAGCAAAGGCTAATATCTATAAATTAAATTATAAAAATTGAATAAAAGATTATATATATATATATACATAACATAATATTATGAATACTTATCATAATAAAGATATAACTGATGAATTATTAAATACAATCTTTGATAGTTTATCAACTGAAGAAAATGAAATAATATTATCAAATAATAGAATTACAAAGATTGATAATATTCCAACATCAATTATATCTATAAACTTAAATAATAATTATATAGAAGACATTAATTTTTTAGTAAGTCGTGAATGGGATACAGTACTATTATCAAATAATAATTTAGAAATAACTATATTAAAGAATATTAAATGTAATACATTAGATATAAGTGAAAATAGAATTGAAGAATTAATAATTGAAGATTGTGATATTTCTAATTTAGATATTTCAAATAATTCTATTAAAAATATATCATTTATAAATTCAAGGATTAATAATACTGATTTAAGTATAAATAAAATTAAAGAAATTAAAAATTATCCTATAGGAATTCAGAATTTAAAATTATTTAATAATAAAATAAAAAAACTAGAAGAATTACCTGAAACATTAACGATTCTAGATATTTCTGATAATAAATTAGTAGATTTTCCAAAACTACCTTTAAGATTAAAAAAATTTGATGCTTGTAAAAATAATATTACTTTTGTTGATATTACAAATATTCCACTTACGATTATGTTTCTTGATTTAACTGAAAATCCTATTGAAAATAAAGATAAATTAATAGATTTAGATATTGAAACGTTATACTTAAATGATGATGACGATTCTTCAGGTTTTTCTGAAATAGAAATACCTAATAATATAAAACATAGATTTGAAACAATTTACGATGATGATGATGAAGATAATTTAAAATCATTGTTAAAAGATACTGAGATAGAAACAGAATTAGATCCATTAATAACGAATATGTTTTCAAATTTAAGGGGAAAACAAACAAATACCAAAATTGAGGTATATGCTACATCTAAAAATATTAATATGAATTGGAATATAGTTTTATAAAAATATTATAATATAAATAATGTTATAATATAAATAATGTTATAAAATAAATAATGTTATAAAATAAATAATGTTATAAAATAAATAATGTTTAAAAATATTATTTATTTTAAGAATGATTAATAATAAATAATTATTATGATTGATAAAATTAATATAAATATTTGTATTGGAATATTATTATTTGGATTTTTATTAAAAATGATTAATTTTTATATTAATTTCTATAAAATATGTAAAAATTTAGATACTGATGATAGAATTAAATATTTTTATAATAAACATATAATTAATATAATATTAAAATATAATATTGTTAAACATATTTTTATATTTTATATTCTTATACCAACAATTAAAATAAATTATTTTATTTTATCATTTTTTATTTCCTTAATACATTCATTATGTGAAATGGAATATGATCATTTTATGGAAAAAAATGGTTTTTCATTTTCTAATTTAACTCATGATGAAATAGAAAAAATATTAAATAATAGTGATGATGAAAATCATGATGATGAAAATAATGATAATGAAAAATATAAAATATTAGAAAATAAAGAAAAATTAATAGATCAAAAAATAGAATTTTATATGAAAAATCAAAATAATATTGAAAATTTTTATATTAATAATTTAGAAGATATTGATAAAATACAAAATCTTATTATCAGTAATAATTTGGATTTAGACAATGCTTTAAATATTGAAGAACTTAAAAAAGATATTAATATTATTAATGAAGGTATTGAAGTTCTTAAAATTGATGATATTGATTTTGGTGATAATCTTAATACATTTTTTAATAATTTTAATATTAAAGAAAATAAAATTAAAGTGGATAATACTGAAAATATAGTTATTATAAAAGCTGGTAAAAAGAAAATAAATAAATAAAATAAAAAAATTTAATAAGATATAATAATATTATTATGTCTGATTTTTTCTTGAAAGACCTAATCATGTATAATCATTCTGGTAAAAAAAAATATGCTTATATTTGTTTACTATTTGATAAAAAATATTTATCAGGATCAATAGTTTTAATAGAATCTCTTAAAAAAGCAGGTTCTTTTGCTGAATTTGTTATAATTGTAAATAAAAATACAAATTTTAATGATATTTTAATGAGATTTTATGATAAAATTATAGTTATTGATGATAATCTTTTTACTGAAAAAAAATATTATAAATTTTATGCTTATAAATTAATTGAATACGAAAAAGTAATTATTATAGATTCTGATGCTTTAATTTTAAGATATCCTGATTATATTTTTAGTTTAAAACCACCAGCTCTATGTTTAAAAAATAATAAACCATATTCTGGATTAATATTGATAAAACCAAATATTAATGAGTATGATAAAATTGTTAAAGAATTAAAAAATGTTAATTTGACATATAAAGAATATATTGAAAAAAAATATAAAGGTTTTAATAAAATTGATAAAAGGTTTATAGGTTTTGATATTGAAGATACAAGTTGGACTAAAATATTTGGTCTTCAATTTGTAAATGAAAAACCATTTTTTTATGAAAGTAAATTAAATATTAATGAAAGAATTATGCTACCTAATTATAAATTATGGTTCTATTATTATAGAAAATTAATTAATAAAAATTATGATTTATATGAAAATAAAGAACTAAAAGAAGTAAATGAATTATCAAATTATTATATTAGAGATTTATCAAGAGAATTATACGATATCAATAAAACATTAAATAATTATTTATATGATAGTAAAAAATTTAATATATTTTTTAATACCACAAATATTAATAAAAATTATGAATATTATCATATAAATGATACCATTGATTATTATTATGATTGCACTAATATTAAAAATAGAATAGTTGATATAAATCAAAATATAGATAAATATTCTATACAAAATTATAATATTTCATTAATTTTACTTATTAATAAAGATAATCTTAATATTGATAATTTAAAAAAAAATATTATTTATGAATATAAATTAAAAATAGATGGTTTTATTTTAAAAAATATATTATTTAATACAAATAATAAATATGTTTATAGGGAGCGTAAAATAGTTTTAAATAAACAATATACAGATGATGAAATTGTAAATATTAATTTAATTTATTATAAAACAATTTATGAATCTGGTTTAAAAAGTGATGATAAACATATCTTGATATTTTCTGATACTTTTACAAAATTAAGATTATTGTCAATATTAAAAAATAATAATTCACTTCTTCTTTTTAAAAAAAGAGTTATTAATCTTTTTAATTTTGAAAATAATAGACTTAATAATATGATTTATCAATCGTTATATAAATGGATTTATAATAATTATTCTCTAGACGAACTTGATAATATTATTATTATAGATGTATTCAAAGAAAAAGAAGATATTAAAAAGATCATAATTGTTGATAATAATAAAAAAAATAAAAAGAATAATCTTAAATTACAAGATAAAAAACTTTTCTTTATGGAATTATTATTTAATAATATAGAACAATATTATGAAATTATGTATGATACTAAAAAATATTTTATGATTAACGGTATTAAATATTCTACCGTAATTTATAAAAATATATTTGATAAATATAGTAATGAATTATAATATTTTATTTGCTTGGTTTTTCTTATTTACCATTTTACTTTCAAAAATTAATGCTAAATTTGATAATTGTAATATATTAAGTATGAGTGGTGGTGGTTCATTTGGTGCGGTTGAAGTAGGCATCCTTGAAAAAATTAATACAAACTTTGATATGATTAGTGGTGTCTCTGTTGGCGCTTTAAACGCTTGTTTTTTATCTCACTTTAATAAAAATGAATTTAATATAGGTTTAGAAAAACTAAAAAATATTTATTTAAATTTAAAAAATGACGATATTTACAAACCAAATTGGCATTTTAGTTATCATAATCTAAATAAAGTTGGTTTTTTTGATACATCTCCTTTACAAGATACACTTAAAAATATTATTTATAATTTCCATAATAAAAATTTGGTGCCTTCAATAATTGGTTCAACAAATCTTAATAATAGTAATTTTGATATATTTTACTTAAATAATTATACAAATGAAGAACAAGTTGAATTATTATTAACTTCAAGCGCTATTCCACTTGCTTTCCCTCCTAGAATGTGGAACAATAGTCTTTATATTGATGGTGGTGTTATTTCTAATTCAATCTTAAAAGAATTAGATAATTTTATTGATTGTGATTTTTATAATATAACTTATATAACAACTTCTGACAAACTTGCAGTTAATAATGATATTGTTAATTTTGGAATATTATTAAAAAGAATTACTGAAGTTATTTATTTTAATTTTAATAACGAATTGTATCAATTTGATAATGTAAAGTGTCTAAAACCGAAAGGTGTAATTAATTATTGTTACCCAAATAGCGATAAATTAAATAAATATTCTATCCTAGATTTCACTAAAAGCACAGAATTAATTGATATTGGTAAAAATCATCATCATTGTACGAAAATTAATTATTGTTAAAAATTAATTATTGTTAATTTTATTATAAAAATTGATTTAATAATAATAAAAATACTTTTATATACATGATAGATTTTGTTTATATTATAAATAGCAACTTTTATACAAAACACATCAAAAACAAAAATGGTAAATTTTTACCATTTTTTGATACTGATATTAAACAAGAATTAATAAAAAAAAATATTTTAATTTATACAAAATCATTCGGGTTTAACGGTATTATTAATATTTTAAAAATAATAGATATATCTGATCCTAATTATAACATATTAATTACAGATTATTGTTTAGGTTCAAGTAATAATTTGTATTTTTTTGAAATTGATAATTTATATCTTTTTAATCATTCTTACAAATATAGAGACTATATTAATTACTGTAAAACTAATAAATCAAAATATATCAATTTCAGTATTTATGATGATTTAATCATTACAAAAAACTATTCTAATTTTTTTGATGATTTTATGCTGAAAATTAATATTACTGATACCGAAACAGAAACACCAATTGAAATACAAACACCAACAGAAAAAAAAGAAAATACCAAAATATCATTTAGGATACCTATATTATGGATTCCATGTTTAGAATTACTAGATATTATTGAAAGAAAAAGAATTAGTAAAAAAATATTAAAAAATCATTATAATAATTGTTCTAATTGTCAATGTAATAATAATAATACTAATTTTCAATTTACGTTTGATTCAAATCATAAAGTTAATCTTATTAATCACTTTAGTGTTATTAATTATTATAACTTTTATAATGATCCTAAAAATAATGTAGATATTAATGATTCAACATCAGATTCATCTACTGATTCAGAAATAAATTCAAGTATAGAAATAGAACAAGATTCAGATTCAAGTTCAGAAACAGAATATACAAATGATTTAGATGAATATGAATTTGATTCAGAAAACGTTATTATGTATGATGATGAAGAAAGTAAAATAGTGGATAAATTAATAGAAAAGATAGTAAGATGTTATGCGACTTGTACGAATTATGAGGAGGAAGTAGAAAATACAAAATTGGTTGGTTTAGAAAATGGTATGTATAATATATTATATTATAGCAATATCAACGATGACCATATTTATAATAATTCTTTGTTTATCATAAAATAATAATTTATATTATAATTATAATTATATGTGTGGTATTTTTGGTTGTCTAACAAAAATAAATCCTACTTTAGAGGATATTAAAATAGTTAAAATTATTTATGACGCTCTTAGTTTATTAAAAAACAGAGGTTATGATTCGTGTGGTATTTATTTAAGAGATGTTGAAAATAATAATATTACTTTAAAATATGGTGTTGATGGTGAAATAATTAAAACTAGTGGTTATAACGATATATTTAAATTATTAGAAATGAATATAGATAAATATAATAATGATACTTATAATTATAACATAGGTGTAGGACATACAAGATGGGCTACACATGGAGGAAAAACAGATGAAAATTCACATCCACATACAAGCAATAATAAAAAATTTACTCTAGTGCATAATGGTATTATATCAAATTGTGAAGATATAAAGAAAAAATATTTAAGTCATTATAATTTTATTAGTAAAACTGATACAGAAGTTATAGTTAATTTAATTCAATTTTTATATCTTTCTAAATCTGTTAATTCAACATTAACATCAACCTTAATTATTTTAGAGATTTTGAAAGAAATTACAGAAATAATGGAAGGAACATGGGCCTGCATAATATCCTCTATAGATGAACCTGATAAACTTTTCTTTATTAAAAATGAGAATCCTTTATTAATAGGACAAAATGAAAATTTAGTAATTTTTACATCTGAACCCACTGGTTTTATGAATATGGTTGATAATTATATTTTACTTAGAGAAAAAACGTATGGTTATATTGATAATAACGGATACAAAGAAATATATGGAGAATATAAAGAATTACCACTTTTAAAATTAAATGATAATGATATAACATTACCAGAAAATTATTTATACTGGATGCGTAAAGAAATTGATGATCAAACAAGATTATCAGTTTTGATAGATCCGATTTCAAATCAAACAAGATACAATAATAACAATATTCTTTTTAATTTTGATTATATAAAAAAGTGTAAATATTTATACATTATAGCATGCGGAAGTTCATATTATGCTGGATTAATAGCATCTAATTATTTTAGATATACAAAAGCATTTGAATTAGTAAATGTTTTTGATGGTGGAGAATTTACACAGGCTCATTTAGAAGCTATAAAAAATCCTGAACAAGATTTATTGATAGTATTAATATCCCAATCAGGTGAAACAAGAGATTTAAATATAGCAACTACTATTTGTAGAGACTATTCATTAAATAGAAGAAAAAAATTAGAAATTGAAGATAATAATTATGAATATGAAATTAAGATTTTAGGTATTATCAATGTTATAGGTTCTTTAATATCAAGAAGAACTATAGATAATATTTATACTAATTGTGGTAGAGAGAATGCGGTTGCTTCTACAAAATCATGCACTTCTCAAATAATGGCATGTTTATTATTAGCTATCTATAAGGCTGAATTAAATAATAATCTTGATATCGAATTAAAAAATAAATTTCTTAATGATTTAAAGAATTTAGAAAATGATATATCACTAGTTTTATCATTAGAAAATAAAATAAAAAAAATAGCTTCTTCTATAATTAATGATAATCCAAAAAGTATTTTCTTATTAGGTAAGGATGAATTATATGGCAGTGCACTTGAAGGAGCTTTAAAAATAAAAGAAATAGCATATATTCATGCAGAAGGATTTTATATAACTTCGTTAAAACATGGACCTTATGCTATGTTAGAAAAGAATACACCCGTTTTTATACTATATAAAAAAAGAGATCATGTTGTAAAGAGTATTATACAAGAACTTATAACAAGAGAAGCCAAAGTTATAGAAATTAGTGAAAATGCTGAAGAAAACGATTATTCTATTATATTACCAGCAAATAAAACAATGACAGGATTGTTATCAGTTATTGTTCTGCAGTTATTGTCATATAATTTAAGTATAATAAAAGGTATAAATCCAGATAGACCAAGAAATTTAGCAAAAGTTGTTACTGTTGATTAAAAAATATATAAATAAAATTTAGGGTGCACCTGCTTGCGCAAGTGCTGACCTCCTGCTCTAATGCAGTCTATCAATGGCACTTAACAGGGCGGTTCTCTCTGCGTAGAGCTTTTGAAGCTCTCTGTCAAAAAAAGCGAGACCTTCTTGGTCTCGGTCCTCTTTTGATGCAACGCGTTCACGCTCTCTTTCAAAGTGATCGATCTTCTTCGCAAGAAGATGGTACCGCAGAATTTTTTTGGTTATTCTACAGGATGAACATGTAGGTGCGGCTGGACCCAAGCCGAGGGGTAGAATAGGAGGTGCAGCTAGATCCAAGCTGAGGGGTTGAATAGGAGGTGCAGCTAGACCCAAGCTGAGGGGTTGAATAGGAGGTGCAGCTAGACCCAAGCTGAGGGGTTGAATAGGAGGTGCAGCTAGACCCAAGCTGAGGGGTGAAGGTGTACGGAGTCTCCTCCACAGAAAGAGACATCCAACGCCAACGACGGATACGAAGACACAGAACATAAAGGCCAAAAAGGCCAGAAATGCTAGCAAAGATTCCAACATGATGATGTTATTCTAAGATTATTAGATAATATAAAATTTCAACTTTTAAGTTGGCCTTTGGCTCAACTTTTAAGTTGGCCTTTGGCTCAACTTTTTAAATTTATAAAAATAAAGGTATATACAAAAAAATGCCACGTTATTAATTAACGCATATACTTTTCTTTTCTTTGGAAAAGGGTCTAAATGCTGAAAACTCCGATAAATGTATGGTTTTTTTCAGGGATAATGGTACATAATTACATATAACACCTTTAGTACTAAGAGGTGTTGGTTGTATATATTGTAGAGAAGATTCCATGATAAGACTATATTATTATAAAAAAATCAATTTTTTTTATATAAAATATATAGTCATTTGAACTCCTTTTTGTATATAGTTGGATTTAGAATATAGCTTAACAAGATCTGGATGACAATCAAGTATAACTTTGTAACAATTATTAGAAACAGCATAATTTTTTAGATGATTTAGAATATTATGCACTATACCTTTTCCTCTAAAATTAATATCAACTACAATATCTTCTATATGTCCTACATTCATAAAGTTATGAATTATTTTAGGTTCTAAAAAACAAGTTCCAGAAGCAACGATAATAAATTCATTAGAAGTGGGTAAATTTAAACAAGCAATATAAATAATACCATAATTATTTATTTGGTTTAAATTTAATATAAATTTATCTATATCATGATTAACCGTATCAGAAAGCTGTTTTATTAGTTGATAATATGACATAATAATCTTTTCTTTATAAGATGGATAATCATTCAATAAAGAAAGTAGAGATAAATAAGAAATTTGATTATTTTCTATAGTATTCATGTTTTGTATATAATAATATAATGAAAAAATTGATTTATATAGTAAATAATATTATTATATATATATTCTACAATGAGCTATTCAACTGACGAAGATGAGCTTGATTTAGAAATTAATAAAAAAATCCCTCTTAAAAATAAAATTAAACCTATAAAATTATTTGCAGATAAACAGGATGATATTAATATTATTAATAATAACAATAACAATATCAATAATAATATCAACAATAATAATTATATCAATAACATTAATAACAATATCAATAATGAAAATAATATAATTAATAAAAAAATTAAAAGTAATGATAAAGCAGAAGAACCTATATCAGAAATAGATAAATTTATTGGATTATACGAAGATGATCCAAAATATAAGAATAGACAAAAGGCTAATTTATGGAAATTTTGTGATTATTGTGAAAAACGACATGGTATAGAATATTTTTATGATAAGAGTAATTATTGTGTATTATGTTGGAGTTGGTTAAATGCTGCAGAATTAGATCTAGAGAATGGTGAATATTTAGGTAGTATTGAATATAAATTAGTAAAAGATATGTTAGTAAAAACATATCCTTTATTTGTTAAAAGTAATCATAGTAATCCAAATTCAATTTATCATAAAATTAATAGTTTTAAAGAGGCTGGAATACTTCATGAAAGTTTTAGAAAACTATTAGGTTTTGAGACAGAAAAACCAAAAATACAGGAATTTATAATTAATTCTAAGGAAAGAAAATTAAATATTAATTATGATAAAACAATATTATATATATAATTTTTATTATTTTATTGTACAGTTAATAAATTATCTAAATCTCTATTAGTGTTATTATTTTGAATAGAGTTATTATAAATAAAATCGTCTAAAGTAGGTGTATCATTATTTTCTGAAGGATTAACATTTTTCTTTACAGAAACAACGGTATATTTTGTGCTGTAATATAAGATTTTATCATTAGTTAAAGCATAAAGGGGATCAAATGTTTTGAAAACGTAGAAAGTAGGAGTTACTTGTTGAACTTGAGTAGACATATTAATATATTAATAAATAGAAAAAAATATTTATAATTTTAAATAAAAGACTTATATTATAATTCATCATTTTCTATAATTGTATCAAGTTTTTTATTAATTTTAAAATTATTATTTAAATCAAATTTAAGATCATGAATAATTAAATTTAAATCTATAACATTTTTTATTAGAATATTTTTATTATAATCATTATACAAGTAATTATTTACAAAAATATTATAAAGTGATTTAAATTCAATATCATTATTTACTTTAATAAATAATTTATTTTTTAGTTTATCATATTTTTTTTTATATTTTAAATACTTTGATTCATAATTTGTCATTATAATAAGATAATATTAATATAAAAATATTTTATTCCAAAAATAAATATATTATATATATATATAAATTATATATGAGTAATATTCAAAATCCAAACTCAACATTTAATGCCACAATGTCAGGGTCAATACAAGGAATAAATACAAATTCAATAATAGCAGGAACTACATCGTCTGTTTCTACTAGTAATTCACCAACCGATTGTAATTTATTTCCTGTTGGAAATACTATTGATCCATCAAATTATATGTATGATGGACAGACTGTGTTGATGGTTAATAGCACCTTAAATCAAAATATTAATACAGCACAAGCTAAATATTATGATCCAACAACATCAACAACTTCTGATTGGAATTTTGATATGCAGAGTAATAATATAGTGAATGGTGTTTATAGTTATTCTTCATTATTAGATAATGAAGTTGATCTATATACTAATTTATTACCTACTAATACTACACCCCCTACTGGTAAATATTCTCTTGATATAACAAATGGAACAAATCAACAAGCATTATTTTTTAGTTTAACATCACAACCATATACGAATACTACTCCCTCGCCACCTGCCCCAAATTCACCAACAATTGCGAACGTTGCTCCTGGATATGGTAATAATAATAGTGATAATTTCTTATTTACATCAAATTATTATATTCAACAAAAGAGTGAAATATTAATAATTCAATTAATTTTTACTGTTTCTAATACTGGTTCAACAAATGTAAATTCTTCTCAAACTAATTATTCTTATCCAACTCTTAGTGTTATTATTAAAAATAAGGTAATTACTAAAGATGTTATTGCTAGTATGTCATCCAATTCAAGCTTTAATAATTCTAAGATTAAAACTTACACTGCAGGTGCTATCCCTCTACAATATTTGAGTAATGGAGCAACATTTTCCCCAACTAACTTTAGTTATTATTTATTTAATAATGTACCAATAGTTATAGCACCTGGTTACAACAAGGTTTATGCTACTATGCCAATAATTTATGTTCCACCATATGTTAGTTCTAATATTTATTATGGTGAAAGTTTAATTGGTTCAAGTAGTGGTTCTCCTACATCTACTGGTGGATATTACATTGACGCTAATGGAACAATGCGTGTTGATACTAGTTTATCAGGTATAGCTCAATTATCAGATTTATCTGATATTAATAAAACCAACTTTGGTCATTTTGTCGTTGGTGTTTCTTATTCAAGTGATTATCAAAGATATATGCCCTATACTACTATCCAAGCTGAAGTTCAACTTAAAAATATATGGCGTTCACCTATATCAATCTATAATAGTTATGCATCATATTCTGTAATTGACATGGCAACAAGACAAGTAGTAGTTTTATTTGGCAAGAGTATAAATGGTGGTACTTTTTTAATTACTAATACAGGAACTCCTATAAGTTTAGTTGATAGTTATGCTGTAACATCCCTAAGAAATTTCATGTCAATAATGAGAGCCATATTAAATGAATTTGATAATAGCACATCATTAGTTGATTATTTTATTAATCCAAATGTAATTAATCAAGTTAATAATTTAGGAAATTATAATATACAGCCATTAATTCCACAACCATTATTAGAAGGTTCTATAACTAATCCTTCTTTTAGTAATGGATGTCCAGCTATGTATTATTTATTTTTAAGTAGTAAAAATAATGTTAATTTAAGTATAGACCCTTCTGAACAAATTGTATTTAGTGGTAATATAAATAATCCATATTTAGGAATTTCAAATAGTGTATTATGTGCTGGAGGAAATTGTAAATATGGAAGTGCAACTTTTAATACATTAGCTACAGTTAATAATCAAGTATTTGGAAATGCTTTATTTGCTGGTACACAATTAGTAAATAATGTTCCTTATAGTGTATTATTAATTTTACCAGAAGCTATGTTTAATTATCCAGCAAATGTTGGAACAAACACCTTAAGTATTTTTTCAACAAATACATCTATATATTATTTAGCAACATCAGCTTCATCTTCTACACAATTCACTACATCTACAACAATTGTTAGTAATAAATCTTCTAATCCAACTTTTATTGTTGTTCCAAATCAAGGTATTTCTAAATTATCAATTAGCGTTAGTAATAATAATTTAGTTATTTAGATAGATTTCTATGAAAATTTAATTATATTTAATAAATCTGTAATTGAATAATCTTCATTATTTTTAATATCATTTGGTATTATAGATTTTAATTTATTTATAAAAAATTTATGTTTTATTGTTAATGGTGTCTTAAATTTTATTATTTTTCTTAAGGTAATATGTAAAACAGTATTTCCTAAACTATCTGTATCTGAAAAATTTATATTATTATCCTCTAATAATTTTATTATTTTACTTATATTATCATCTTTTATTCCAAAATATAATCTATGCACAAAAGTTTGACCATATTTATCCTTAATATTTGTATTAGCTCCATGATCTAATAAAATTTTAATAATTTCATAATTACAAAGAAACATCGCAATATGTAAAGGAGTATCTCCATCTTTATCTTGAATATTTATATTATTTTTATTATTTTTTAATTCATAAAGTAAGTCTTTTTTTTGATTATTAACGATTAATGTAAATAATATTGGATTAAATAAACATAATTTATTATCATCAATATTAGTTGGATTTTCATAATAATCATCACATGTCATATTTATAAACTTAGAATTATTGTTCATGATTATCTTTATCTAAATTTATATAATAAAATATTTATTTATGTAGGGGTAATAACAAAAAAAATTGATTATTAATATAAAAGTATATTATATTCCCATATCACATGAATCTTGGAGTATCAGCATCTATTTCGGATAAAAAAGGTAATGAATTAATCAGAAAAAATGACCCTATGAGAAAAGCCATCAACTGGTGGGCATCTCAAAATTTTACTTGCCAAGAGATGTTAGATAGATGGTATCCAAAATGGAATGAACCTAGATTCTTCTCTATAAACCATAGAAATATAATTTATTATCTTTCTAGATATTCTAGATATGATATGTTAGAATTACTTATAACTAGAGACCCTAAACTAAATATAAAAATATCATATGATGGTGATTTATTACCATTAAATGCTGCTGTTTGGACTAATAAAAAAGAATATATAGAAATAATAAAAACTATAAATGTTCTATTAACTAAATATAAATTACAAATTTTTGCTACAGCAAATGATACTGATTTCAGTAATGAAACTATTTTTGAGGCTTTATTTTCACCTCAAAATCCTATATTATTTGATGTTAGAGAACATATATGGAGATGGTTAATCGGTCTTCCAGAAGTTTTTTTCCCTTTTCAAGAATTTTTGAATAAAATTACTGAAAAAAATTTTGAAAAATTACAACCTAAATTAATTTTTATGTTGCATAGAAACTATTTTTCAAGTTCTTCTAAAGAAGATTTATATAAAAATATAAACCAACTCTTTTATCAATTAATGAGTATAAAATTACCTAAAATAGAATATAATAATTTTATTAGTATAATAATTAGATTATTCTTCCCTTCAGAACCAGTCCCTTCTTTACAATTATATTTAACAGTGAGTTTAATAGAAAGTACAGAATTCATTATTAAAACAATAATTGATAATGCTGATGAATTAATTTATCAAGAATTTGAAAATTCTTTTAAAAAAGATAATTCTATTATTGAAAATGATTATAAAATGTTATCCTATCGTATATTATTAGCTGTTCTCGGTGATTGTTATAAATTGGGAATTTTAAAAGATTATATTCTCACTTATTTATTATCTAAAATTAATTCAAAAAATGAATTTATAAAATCTTGGATAAATAGAGCTATAGTTCATTTCTTAATTCAATCAAATTTTAATCTTAGAACACATGATTCTAATGAAAAGATTTTTATCACAAATCATATAAAAAAATGTTTAATTGGAAAATCTACTAAAGATAAAACTGAATTGTGCACTGCTTTTAAAATTTTACTTAAATTAGAAACAATACCATCAGAAAATGATATTCTTACATTTATAGAAAATAAAGAAAATATTTCTAGCAATTATGAAGGTAAATCTGCCATTGATGACGATAGTATGATACTGTCTGAAGAAATAAAAATTATAGTAAATATTACTAATAGAATTAATAATCTACATAAGGATGATTTTGAAAATTATAAAGATGATTTTCTAGAAATTCTTAAAAAATCAACTATAACTGATAAAGAAAAATGTATAGGTATATTGATTGGTTTGTATGATATAAATTTAAAAAAATGTTCCTTAATTAAAGAACTTATTGTATTTTTAGAAGAAAATATTCATCTATTTAAAAGATTATTTAAAAATATTATAGATGAAAAAAAGGATGAAATTGATGATATTAAAATTGATAATCCCTCTATAACTGAAATTATTAAATTATTTATCTAATACCAAAAAGGTTTTTTTATAAAAAATAAAATTAAAATTATATCCTTATCATTATCGTTATATATATTATATATATTTGTAATGTAAATATTTTCATCTAGTTCTACCATAGAATATTCATTATTTTCAGTATTAATTATTATATATAAATTTTTATAATCATCCTCAAGTGTATATATATTCATTAACATTTCATAATCATCTCTATATTTATCATTTTTTATTAAATATTTTATATCAAAAATAGTTTTTGGTTGTATTTTTATACAATATGAATATACAACGTTAGGAAGTAAATAATTACATGTATTAATATCATTAGTAATATCAATATAGTCTCCGTCAATTATTTTTTTATAATTTAATAATTTTTTTTTAAAAATATTTAAATTATAAAAATAATTAAAATTTTCTGAATTATACTTTATTTTATCAATTTTATTTTCACCTCCATAGAATATTATTAATATTACTATAATTAAAAAAAATAATGTATTATCAATCATAATTATAGTTATATTATAAAATATATTTTACTTATAATTTTCTAAAATTGTAATATTTTCTTTTACTATTTCACAAGTATTATAATTAATTATATTTATTGAAACAAATAAAAATATTATAATCAATATGTATTGTACTAAATAATTATTTTTTATAAATTCAATTATATTTTTTATAAATTCCATTATATTATTAATATTGAAAAATATTTACAATTAACCTAATTTAATAATATTGTGAATAATAAGGAGCAAACATACTTGGAGTGTATGGAGAATTTAGTAAAAAATATCTTCTATATGGTGAATATATTGGAAATAATATTGGTTGTTGAACATACGGATTTATTAAAGGTTGTTGTAGATATGGATTTATATATCCATTATAAATACTATGAAAATCTTCTTTCTTATTTAGACAATTATTATATATTATCAAAATTATTACTACAAGTATTACTAATATAATTATTTCCATATAATTATATTATATACATAAAAAACTTATTATTTATATTTATATAAACGAACTATAAAAAAATTATAAATTTTACAAGGATATCCAACACTATAAAATTATTGGTGGACTTCCTGAGGAAGCCCTGACGAGCTTGTCATGAATAGCATCAATGTAGCCACTCTTCATGTTTTTTATGCTCAATCCTTCTGTACAGATCACTATTGCTTTCGCTTGATTTTTTTTACTGTATGCATCAGCTTCACGCATAATAGTGTAAAGTTCTGCAGCACATTTTTCATCAGTTGAGGGTAAGATAAAGCTCTTTTGGTAATTACTACCATACTTGGCTATAATCTGTTCAGTAGCTATTAAGACAGCCTTTTCTCTATTAGCGGGTGGACTGGCATCATGGTCGGTTGTGCCGATAAATGTTCGAGTATCTGGTGCATAATGCGTTATTTCTTGACCTGGTGCAACACTTGTATGATTATTCACACTATCGATGTTGATATCAATTGTGTATTGAAAATCAAAAATATGGTCATCTAGAATTTCACGGATTTGTTCTGCACCAATCGCACCTGCTCTCAATATTTTGATAACTACAACACCTGTATCTTCCTGAAAGACTTGAACAATTGTAGATTCTATTCCATGTATCTTGGTAGTTTTTACTGATGATTTCAGAATGGGTATGAAAACAGGGCGTCCCTTATAGTCCGAATAAACATGATCTGCATTGGTTGGTGAAATTTTCCCTGAAGGATTAGCACTAGGTCCAACACATGGGCCTGCTATTTTAAGCACTTTACGTGTAGATTCCTCATCTGGAATACGTATGCCAACAAAATCTGTATCATTACGGATCGACGGTATGACTCTTGCTTTGTCCGCTCTAGCTACAATAGTACAAGCTCCAGGCCAGACTTTGCTTGCTATAGCTTCAAACACTATTTGTTCATTGTGTTTCATATTTGTTAGGGAATACTTTTTGACATCTTCTAAACACGAAACATGGACAATCAACGGATTATTCCTGTTTCTGCCCTTTTTTTTGTAAATGCCGTCAACAGCATCAGCGTGCCAGTATACAGCAAAAAGGCCGTATACTGTTTCAGTGGGGAGGGCAACATTAAAGCCCAGAATGAGGAGGAGCCCTATGAAGTAAATTGTGAACGTGTTTGCCCGTATAATATGCGGACGCATGAACGAATGCCTTATCATGCACGATAGCATGTATACCAAGGCAATCAGATGACAAGCAAAAAACCACATGGTTGGTGGAGCTATTTAGACTATTAAATATAAAATTTTTCAACTTTTATTTATTCATCAAATTATTAAGACATTTAGTTAGATTATCTTCGTTTAGCTTTATTTCTTCATTTAACTTTTCTAATTTATATTCTGTCTCTCTATATATTATATTATTAATATCAATCATTTTTTTTAACTTGTTTTCTAAATATGTCTTATTATCATATAAATTATCTAATCTATTTTGAATATTATCAAAGTCATTTATTTTATAAATTTGTAATTTCTTTTCTTCTATTTTCTTTTTTTTTATATTTTCTATTTTACAGATTTTTTCTAAATTATCATTTTTTTTTATTTCTTTATTTCCATCATTTAATATACGAATATTATTAATCTTGTTTTTAATAACATTACCTATATTCTCTTCTATTGTATTTTTACAAAAAATTATATTTTGAACAACATCTGTCTTACCTGTCGCTCTATGTATTCTGCCTAATACTTGTAGTAAATCTTGTGCCGACCACGTTGGAGATATTAATGATACTCTTGGATAATTTCCTATAGTATCATGTAGCGAAATTCCTGAACCTCCACTTTGTATGTTACATATAATTATTCTTGATTTATCACTACAAAAATCTTCAATATTTTTAGATCTCTCTTCTAAAGTTTGATTACCATAAATAATACATTTAGTTTTTAGCTTTTTAGATAATTCTGTTATTGTATTTGTAAAATTAACAAATATTGCTACGTTCTTTCCTTCTTTTAGGTAATTAAAAGTTAATTTAACAATTGTATCTATTTTAAAATTTTCTATTTTTTGTCTAATCTTTTGTATATTACTTAAATTTTTTTTGTCTGCTTGTTCCATCATCTTATTTATTAAACCATATTCTCTTTCTATCTCAAAATAATTTTCCATATATATCCCATCAAAGTTAATTCTATTATCTTTAAACATATTTTCTAAATCATCTATCCTCATTCTACTAGCATATTTTGGATATAATACATTATGCACTCCTAATAATGGATGTTTTGATTTTTTATTGCTATTTATTACATTATCTAACCAAAATAAACCATCATTAAATGAGGTGTATAATCTTAATACATAACCTAAAATCATAAAATATAATGGTTTATCCGCTATAGTTGCTGATAATAAAATTATATTAACACCGCAATCTGATAAATTTGTTAGTATTTTAGCATTTATTGTATCTTTATTTTTACACTTATGAGCTTCATCATATATAAATAAATATGCCATTTTGTCAATATTCGTAAAATTCCATTTAAAATTTATTTCTTCATTATTATTAATTTTTTCTTGTTTAATAAAGTGATGTTTTAATAATTGATTATAGGTGGTTAATATAAATTCATTATCATTGTAATCAAAATAATGTAATACCTTTAACCATGTTGAAACAACTGATTTAGGACATACAATAAATGGTATTAAATTAAGTTTTTTACATAAATATATTGTTGTATAAGTTTTTCCTGTTCCAGTATCAGAGGCATCTAACGCTCTTTTATGTAAAATTAAAGTATTATGTAAGTTATTTACATGTTGTATTTGATAGGGCAATAATTTATCTTCCATTTATTTACTATAAATTCTTTTTTTTATATAAAAATAAATTTTTATAAGTATACTTACAGCTTATTAGTTATTAGAATATAATGTAAGTAGATAGTTGCATAATAAATAGATTAAGTATGATATAAAAATTGATAAATACATTATAATATATAAATATATATAAACCATTTAGATAATATGGATAATGAAAGATATTCTCGTCAATCATATACTATAGGTCAAGATGTAATGTTAAAATTATCACAATCAAAAATTTTGATTATAGGATATTCTACAGTTTCATTAGAAATTATTCGTAATTTAGCATTATTGGGTATAAATACGATAGATATACATCACGATTTTAATCTAAATAAACTTGAAAGATATCAAAAAACTGGTCTATATTATGAATCTGATAAAAAAATTCCTCTAGATGAATTGAGAAATTTAAATCCAACTATAAGTATAAATCATATAAATGTACTTGATGAAGATAATGAAATTTGTGCTAAAATTATTAAAAAATATAATTTACTAATCTTAGTAAATGCCTCCTTTGAAGATGGAATAAATTTTAATAGAATTACTCATAAATTTAATATTCCTATGATTATTGTTGGTAATTATGGATTACTTAGTTATATTTTTAATGATTTTGGGGAGAATTTTACAATTAATGATGTTGATGGTGAAATTTATGAAAATTTAATTATTGAAGAAATTAATGATAAAATTATTAAATTCAAGGATCCACATCAATTAGGTGATAAAGATGTTCTAATTATAACTTATACTGATGATACTACCATGGAACATGTTGTTAAAAGAACTAAAACACCTTTTATTATAGAATTACTTGAACCATCTCGCCAACATATTAACGATTATAAAACTATAATTAAAAAGAAAATTACTATGGATATGAACTTTAAACCATTTAAACAATGTTTAAGCAATATTGAATATGTTTCTAGTGATTTTTCATTACCCGAAAATCGTATCAAAGATCTTCATTTACTTCATAAAATACTAAATAAATATTTTGAAAGTTTTAAGGTTATACCTCGGCCTTGGAATATGGTAGATTATGAAATATTTACCAGTCTTATTGAAGATTATGAATCTAAGTCAACCGAATTTAAAAATTTAACCAAAAAATTCTGTTTTACTGCTAGAGGTACCTTACTTCCTATAGTATCTATTATTAGTGGTTTAGCTTGTCAGGAAGTCTTAAAAGCCCTTGGTAGAAAATATACTCCTATCAAACAATGGTATTATTTAGATTCTACTGATCTAATTACTGATAATGAATTAGAATTTGATGGTTATCATAATACTAATTATAAAAACAAAACTAAATATGAAGGTGTTGTAAATATACTTGGTAAAGATTTACTTACTAAAATACAAAAAACAAAATCTTTTGTTATTGGTGCAGGCGCTATTGGTTGTGAATTGATTAAATTATTGGGAATGTTAGGTCTAAAAAATATCTTCTTAACCGATATGGATAGTATTGAAAAATCTAATTTAAGCCGTCAATTCTTATTTAATGATAATGATATTCATAAATCTAAATCTAAAACTGCCGCAGCTAAAATTAAATTACTTAATAAAGATTGTGATGTTAACGCATTTGAAAATAAAGTATGTTCTGATACTGAAAATATATTTAACGAAGCTTTCTTCTCTAATATTGATATTATTCTAAATGCTCTTGATAATGTTGAAGCTAGATTATATGTAGATCAGCAAGCTATTAAATATCTAAAACCTCTAATTGATTCAGGAACTTTGGGAACTAAAGGAAATGTTCAAGTTATTATACCACATATGACTGAATCGTATGGTTCTCAAAAAGATCCTGATGAGAAGAATGGTATCCCTATCTGTACTATTAAAAGTTTTCCGTATAAACCAGAACATACTATTCAATGGAGTAGAGAATTATTTGAACAGGAATTCTCATTGTTACCAACTTACATTAAGAAATTTCAAGATGATAATGAAATTTTAAAACTAAATGAAGGTGATATTAAAATAATGATTAAATTACTTTACAAATATAACAATTTTAGATTATGTGAAGAATCATTTGTTGATGTGCTAAATAACATATTCTATGAAAATTATATATATTCAATCAACGAATTATTAGAAAAACATAAGGATGATAAAGATATTACTGGTAAAAATTTACCTTCCATCTTTAATTTTGATGAACTAAGATGTTTATACGAAGATTTTATGGTTTGCGGTTTCCAACTGCTAAATCAAATTTTCAATACCAGTTTTGCTTGTGATATTTCATTAATTAGAACTAGAACACCTCTTCTTGAACTAAATTACACCCAAATTATGGATAGATATGATATTAACTTTATTAAGGATATTATTTCTTCGTTTAAACATATTACTGTAAATAGCTTAGAATTTGATAAAGACAATGACGGATTAAAACACGTTGATATGATTGTTCTATTGAGTAATATGAGAAATAAGCAATATAATATTAACCAAGTTGATAAATATACAACTAGAAAAATATCAGGAAATATTATTCCAGCTCTTATAACAACCACCGCTATTGTGGCTGGGTTTCAAATATTAGAATTTATTAAATTGGTTAAATATAATAAGACGAGCGCTGATAATCTAGAAATTTACAAGAATAGATTTGTTAATACTAGTATTAATTATTGTGATGGTATTACTCCTTATACACCTAAATATACTATTCTGAATAATAAAAAATTATCACTGTGGGATAGATTTACAGTAAATACTCTAACAACATCAGATATGATTAGAGAAATTGAAAATTATACTCAGGCAAAATTGGAATATTTAACTCAAGCAAATGAAGTTATTTACGATGGAGATACTATACTAAAAGAAAATATTAGTTCTAGAAATAATATTATGGCTCTTATTGGTGAAGATTTTATTCTTCCTATTTATGTGGCTTAAAATAATTTTTATAAATTTATTATATATGACTTTTTCTAGTAAAATTATAAATAATAATTTATTTTACAAACTTTATAAAAATAAAAAATATAAAAATTCTTTAGAACAAATTATACTTTATATAGCTAAAACATTAGATACAAATTATGAATCTATTATAAACATCATTAAAAAAAATAAATCTGATTCTACTATTTATAATAATTTATATCATCAATATTGGTCTAAATATTCAAAAGATACAACAACTAATACAGTTTCATCCAATAATAATTACATAACATCTAGAGCTATAAAGAATGCTAATAAAATTAAAAGTATAATACCAAAAAATATAATACCAAAAAATATAATATAGATGTATTTGTGGATATTGGTTGTGGTGATGGTTCAATAACGAGTGAGCTATCTAAAATATACGATTTTAAAAAAACTATTGGTGTTGATGTTGAAAATTGGTTTGATACATACACAAATAAGGATAAAAATATTGAATTGATAATTACAGATGGTAAAACTATAAATATAAAAGACAATAGTGTAGATGTTATTTTATGTAATCATGTTTTACATCATATTGAAAATTTAGATGATATGTTAGATGAGTTAGCAAGAATAATTAAGAAGGATGGTATTTTAATTATTAAAGAACATAATTGTTATTATAAAGAATTATCATATGTGATTGATATTTATCATGCACTGTATGAACTTGTTTATAGAAAAAAACAAAATGATAAATTTATAAAAAATTATTATTCTAATTATTTAAGTGATAAAGAATTGTATGCTAAATTAAAAAAAAGAAATTTTGAAATAATAAATTATGTTTATGATGGTGGCTTACTTGCTAACTACTATGGTATTTACAAGCAACCATTCTTTTCTGCTAGAGCCAGAGTATCCTCCGAAACCTCTGGTCCTAAGACCAAGCAATGATGATGTGAGCGCTCGCACCATCCTTCCTGAAATCGGAAGTATACTCTACCTCCGATAATCACAAAGATAGAATCCACCTCGTTGTCGTCGTTGCCTTTATAGCAGTTTTCATAGTCCTTGTAGGACCGACCACGCCAGTGGCCTCCTCGTTTGTTGCGGTTTGATTGCCCCATTTTTATAAATCTTATAGGGTATATAAATTTTCAATTTTTTTTGTATATATATAATTTAGACATATTCTAAAAATGTATAGATTAATTGGAATTAATTTATTATTATCAAATTTACTAATGTTTTTATTTTACACAGGATACTTTTCATATTTTACCTATTCACTAGCTAAAACAGAGCCAAAATTATTAACACAATTATATGTAGTTATGTTTGTATTTTATACTGTTCTATATGGTATAAATATATTAAGAAGAGGGTATAATTTGTATTACATTATATCAAATTATGGAAAAACATTACCCTTAATAATATATAATAAAAATACTAGAGATAGATTCACAATGTATGGAAATATAAAGATGTTTATTATAGAGGCTGTGCTATTAAGTCATTTTTATCCAAGATTTACAAAATGCACTGAATATGCTTATAATACAGAATTATGTTCTAGTTTAAGAATTATAGTTTATTCATTTGAAATTACTCTAACTGTTGTTATAATAGTGTTATTACTAATAGGAGTTATTATTTTACTATCACTTTGTAATAATAGTGTAGATAGAAGAGTTATATTAAAATTATTAGATTTTATAAATTTTCCAAAAGAGATATTAAGAAAAATAAAAATTATAAAATTTCATCCTTTCAATAGATTATGT
>Ga0194130_10000239_pt1 | contig 109967 bp, 109 predicted proteins | sample TA2KigsurfametaG_FD_160084 | JGI IMG/M metagenome (GOLD analysis project Ga0194130, IMG submission 160084) | Freshwater microbial communities from Lake Tanganyika, Tanzania - TA2015050 Kigoma 12 surface | ecosystem: Environmental > Aquatic > Freshwater > Lake | place: Tanzania: Lake... | reverse complement strand
GCAATGATGTAGGCGATCTGGTCGTAGATCTCGTCCTGGGTCATCGGCGGGAGGAAGCCGAAGGTCTCCAGGGTGGCGACTGTTTGGTAGTCACCCACGGTGCTCTTGAAGGGCATGGGGATCCTTGTGGGAAATGGGTTGGGGAACCCGGCCCCGCCGACCTTGGGTGGGAGCACCCTCGGTCAGCGGTGGCAGGGCATGGGGCCGTGGTGTCGGATCAGCCGACGTCGAGCTTGTCGACGGTGTCGAACTCGAACTTGATTTCCTTCCAGGTCTCGAGGGCGATGGCCAGCTCGGGGCTGTGCTTGGCGGCTTCCGTGAGGATGTCGCGGCCTTCCTTCTCGATCTCGCGGCCGGCGTTGCGGGCCTTGACGCAGGCTTCGAGGGCCACCCGGTTGGCGGCGGCGCCGGCGGCCGAACCCCAGGGGTGACCGTGGGTGCCACCACCGAACTGGAGCACGGAGTCGTCACCGAAGATGGCGACCAGGGCGGGCATGTGCCACACGTGGATGCCGCCGGAGGCCACGGCGAAGACGCCGGGCATCGAACCCCAGTCCTGATCGAAGAAGTTGCCGCGGGTGCGGTCTTCGGGGATGAAGGATTCGCGCAGCTGGTCGATGAAGCCCAGGGTGGTCTGACGGTCACCCTCGAGCTTGCCCACCACGGTGCCGGTGTGCAGCTGGTCGCCACCGGAGAGGCGCAGGCACTTGGCCAGCACCCGGAAGTGGATGCCGTGCTTGGGATGGCGGTCGATCACCGCGTGCATGGCGCGGTGAATGTGCAGCAGCATGCCGTTCTTGCGGCACCACTTCGACAGACCGGTGTTGGCCGTGAAGCCACCGGTGATGTAGTCGTGCATGATGATCGGCTGCCCGAGCTCCTTGGCGAACTCGGCCCGCTCGTACATCTCCTCGGGAGTGGCGGCGGTGCAGTTGAGGTAGTGCCCCTTCTTCTCGCCGGTTTCTTCCTGGGCGAGCTGGACGGCTTCGGCCACGAACTCGAAACGGTTCTGCCAGCGCTGGAAGGGCTGGGAGTTGATGTTTTCGTCGTCCTTGGTGAAGTCAAGGCCGCCGCGAAGGCATTCGTAGACCACCCGGCCGTAGTTCTTGCCCGACAGGCCGAGCTTCGGCTTGATGGTGCAGCCCAGCAGGGGACGGCCGTACTTGTTCATCCGGTCGCGTTCGACGTGGATGCCGTTCGGCGGGCCGGGGCAGGTCTTGATGAAGGCCATCGGGAAGCGGATGTCTTCCAGGCGCAGGTGGCGCAGGGCCTTGAAGCCGAACACGTTGCCCACCAGGGAGGTGAGCACGTTGGTCACCGAGCCTTCCTCGAACAGGTCGAGGGGGTAGGCGATGAACGCGTAGAAGGACTCCTTGTCACCAGGGACGTCTTCGATGCGGTAGCAGCGGCCCTTGTAGAAGTCGAGATCGGTGAGGAGCTCGGACCACACGGTGGACCAGGTGCCGGTGGAGGACTCGGCGGCCACGGCGGCAGCCACCTCTTCCTTGGGCACACCTTCCTGGCCGGTGCACTTGAAGCAGGCCAGCAGGTCAGTGTCGAGGGGGACGTAATCGGGAGTCCAGTAAGTGTCGCGGTACTCCTTGACCCCGGCGTCGTACTTCTTGCTCATGGGATTGTTCGGATGGGTTCGGATGGAAAACTCAGAGGGTCAGCTGACCGCTCAGTCCTTCGATCCCAGGCCGAAGCTGCTGTTCAGCGCCGGCTCCACCTCACGGTGGGGACGGGCGATGATGTGGGCGGCCACCAGGCCGTCACCCACCCGCTCGCAGGCATCGGCGCCGGCACGGACGGCGGCGTTCACGGCACCGGTTTCACCCCGCACCAGGACGGTCACGTAGCCGCCTCCGACGAATTCGCGACCGATGAGGCGCACCTCGGCGGCTTTGGTCATGGCGTCAGCCGCTTCGATGGCGGGCACCAGACCGCGTGTCTCGATCATGCCGAGGGCGATGCCCATGGTTTCGTTTGCCATTACCTGCTCCTGGAGGAGGGGGGTGGAATGTTCGTGTGCAACCTTGCTCCTCCGTCAAACCCTCCGTCAAGCGATTGGGAGCCGGGAGGCCATCAAGGTTTCCGGATCGGCTGATAAGGGCAGCTGATCAGTGCAACACAAAAAGCAAGCCTTGGTTGATCGCTGCCCCGCTGCGCGGCCTCGCCGGCGGCCCGCCGCCCGTCCCGGGGGCTCAGAGCGGCTCGGCGCTGGAGACGAACCCGACCCCGCCGTAGCGCTTCAGCAGGGGCCGCAGGGCGGTGCCCACGGCCCCGAGCAGCTCGTCCTCCACGAACACGATCACGTGGGCATTGGCCCCAAGGCCGCTGAAGTCCATCGCTTCGGAGATCTCACCCGAGGGGCCCATGCCCGTCACGTGCTTCATCACCGAATAGCCCTTTGCCCCGGCCGCGGTGATCGTGCGGCAGACACGGTTCAGTTCCCGTTCACTGAGAAAGAGATCGATGCGCTTCATGGGGTTGGGGCGACGGGTCGGCAAGGGGGGCAACGGTGCGGCGAGGTTCGGCCTGGCAGGGCCGGCGTCAGCCGAGCGGAATGAACTGGCGGGTCAGTGCCATGTACAGAGGAATCCCGATCACCACATTGAAGGGGAAGGTGAGTCCCAGGGCCGTGGAGATGTAGAGGCTGGGGTTCGCCTGGGGGACGGTCATGCGCATCGCCGCCGGCACGGCGATGTAGGAGGCACTGGCGCAGAGCACCATGAACAGCAGGGTGTTGCCCTGGCTCAGGCCCAGAAGGGCGCTCACCAGCAGCCCCAGCAGGGCATGCAGGGGAGGGGCCAGCAGGGAGAAGCCGATCAGGAACGCCCCCGCCTGCTTCAGGTCCCGCAGCCGCTGGGCCGCCACGATGCCCATGTCGAGCAGGAAGAAACAGAGGGCTCCGTAGAAGAGTTTTTCCGTGAAGGGATCCATCTTCGCCAGACCCGCCGGACTGAAGGCCGCCACCACATAACCGATCACCAGGCTGCCGATCAGCAGGTACACCGAGCCATTCAGAAAGGCCTCCTGAAGAATCTCCTTCCAGCGCAGACTGCCGCCGCCGTTCTGCTGCTCGGCGGGGATCTCCGCATCCTCCGCGGGGGCCGAAAGCCTGGCCAGGATCACCCCCACCACGATCGCCGGCGATTCCATCAGGGCCAGCGCCGCCACCATGAAGCCGTCGAAGTTCACCTCCACGACGTTGAGGAAGCTCTCGGCGGTGATGAAGGTGACGGCGCTGATCGAGCCGTACGAGGCGGCGATGGCGGCGGCGTTGTAGCCGTCGAGGCGCAAGCGCAGGAACAGGAAGCTGGTCAGCGGCACCAGCAGCGACATCGCCACCGCCGCCCCGATCGTCAGCAGCACCTGGGGGCCCAGGCCGCTGTGGGCCAGCTCCATGCCCCCCTTGAAGCCGATCGCCAGCAGCAGATAGAGGGAAAAGAGCTTGGGCAGCGGCGAGGGGATCTCCAGGTCGGAGCCCACCAGCACCCCCAGGATGCCCAGAAAGAAGAAGAGAACCGGCGCGGAGAGAAGGTTCTGTAGGACCAGGCTCGACTGCATCGCCCTCCGGCGCCCAAAGGGTGGAGGCAACCTAGGGGCGAATCCGGCTCCCGACCGTCACCGGTCGCGCAACGTTGCTCCGCCCGTCCGTCCGATCGCGAGCGAATTCCCTATCGTCCGCCCGGGGCAGGAACCCTGGAGTTTTCCGGGGGTGGAATGTTCAACCCGTCCTGCCCCACCCCTTCAACGCCACACCCGCGACCCGTCCCCACCCCTCTGCACCACAATGGGGCCCCCCGTGGGCCCGGCTTGTCCCTTTCCCCTTCCCCCCCGGTCCTGGTGATCGCCAGCGGCAACCCCCACAAGGTGGCCGAGATCACGGCCATGCTCGAGGGGGTAGGCCCCGAGGTGGGACTGGAGGTGCGCCAGCAGCCCAGGGACCTGGAGATCGAGGAGACGGGGCTCACCTACGCGGAGAATGCGCGCCTCAAGGCTTCCACGGTGGCCTCGCTCACGGGCTGCTGGTCGCTGGCTGACGATTCCGGCCTGGAGGTGGATGCCCTCGATGGCCGCCCCGGCCTGTTCTCGGCGCGCTATGCCCCCACGGATCACGAGAAGATCCACCGGCTGCTGCACGAACTGGGCGATTCCCTCTACCGGGGCGGCACCTTCGTCAGCGCCATGGCCCTGGCCGATCCCAGCGGTGCGGTGGTCCTGGAGTCGGAGGGGGTCTGCCGGGGGCTGATCCTGCGGGAGCCCACCGGCCATGGCGGCGGCTACGACCCGATCTTCCATGTGCGGGAGGCGGGCTGCAGCTATGCGGCGATGGGCGAGCACCTCAAGAGCCGGCTTGGCAGCCGCGGCAAGGCGGCCCGGGCGATGGCCCCGGGTCTCAAGCGGCTGCTGGGGCTGGACTGAGCCGGCAGAGTGCCGGGCCGTTGGCGCTCAGCTGCGGGATCCGGCGTTGATCTGGGCCACGGCCCGCATGGCGGCGGCGGCGGCCTCCTCCACATCCCCCTCCTTGCCCGCCAGGGTGAGGCGGCCGAAGGCACCCACCGCCTTGACGTCCACCACGGTGATGTTGGAGCTCTTCTCGGCTTCGTTGGCGGCGATCAGCACGTAGCCCGCCGGTTCGGTCTCGAGGATGAACATGCTCATCCCGGCCTGGATCATCGAGCCGCGGCGGTTCTGGCGGTTGATCAGGACGGCGTGGTCGGGGGTGATCGCCCGGATGATCTCCGTCCAGGTGACCTCGCAGCGGCTGCGCAGCTCCACCCGGCTGCCGATGGCCTCCAGGACCACGTCGCCGGAGTGGAGCACGTTGCTCTGGTCCCGGTGATAAAGGGCCAGGGAGCCGAAGGCCCGCTCCACCACCATCTGGCCGAGCCGCACCGTGCTGGCCTTGAGGGCGATGTCGGTGACCCGGTGCACCGCCATGCCCGGGGAGACCTCCAGCCAGAGGCAGGCATCGCCGGGGATCGGCAGGAAGCCATGGGACACCGTGCCCATGTACGACGCCAACTGGGGCTGGAGGGAATCCAGGAAGACGTAGGTGCGCAGTTCGATCGACTGCACGTGGCTGGACTGGCGTGCCAGCCGCCGGCCTTCGCTGTCGGTGGTGATCACGCAGCTGGCCCCGGAGGCCTCGCCGCTCACATCGGTGCCCGTGATCCGCAGACTCGCCGCATTCCTGCGGGCGTCCGACCGGTCGTCGCGAAGGAAGGAACGGGCACTCTGCGAATCCATCACGGCGCGAGGCGCCAACCCCCGGAACAAATGGTCATACCGATCCCCGGGGTGGTTGAAGCGCCGGGATCCCTGGCCGCCGCCAGGGGCAGTCCAGAAGGGGAGGGTACTCCCGGGCGGGGTGCCGGCGGGGGCTCCGACGGGGGGCTTGGGATCAGCGGCCGCTCAGGGTGAGACCGTCGGCGACCCGGACCCGGTCGCGGCCGGCCGCCTTGGCGGCGTAGAGCGCCCGATCGGCCAGCTCCATCAACCGCGGGAAATCGGCCGTCGGCGCGGCCGCCGTGGTGCTCACCCCCAGGCTGACGGTGAGGCGTCCGGCGGGGGCCGCGCCCGGGAGGTCGAGCCGGTGCACCGCGACCCGGATGCGCTCGGCCACCCGCAGGGCCGTGGCGCGGTCGGCCTCCGGCAGCAGCACCAGGAACTCCTCGCCGCCGAGGCGGAAGGTCCGGTCCTGCTCCCGCACCGACTCCCTCAGGACCCGGGCCACCTCCCGCAGCACCCGGTCGCCGGCGTCGTGGCCGAAGCCGTCATTGACCTGCTTGACGTGGTCGAGATCCAGCTCGATCAGGGCGTAGCTGGCGGGCAGCGGCGTTGCCTCCAGGGCACGCCGGTTGGCCAGGCCCGTGAGTGGATCGCAGTGGGCTGCCGTGTCGAGAGCGGCCACCTGGAGGTCCTTGCGCTGGTCCTCCAGCAGGTGGTCCACCCAGGGACGCATGGACTCGGCGAACTCCCGCAGCATCCTCTCCATGTCGGGATCGAACGTGTGCCGCGCCCCTTCCCCCTTCAGGGCCAGCACCATCGCCGGGTGGCCGAGCAGGCAGATGTGGTGCCAGTCGGGGGCAGGCTCACGCCGCTCGGAATGGTCCTGGAAGGCGTTCCAGGTGGTCCAGCCCTCTCTGGGCAGGTTGACGGCCAGTTCGCATTCCCCGGGCTGGCCGGAGGCCTCCAGGATGGTGCCCATGGCCCGCACCATGCCCAGGGGGCTGCTCTGGTGGATCAGGGCCTCCTGCAGCCGGCGCCGGGCCTCGGCGATGCGCAGCAGTCTCCTGAGGTCGAGGTCGGCGTCGGCGAGGCAGTAGACGCCGCAGTCCATCGCGCCCAGCGCGTCGAACACCGCATCGACGATGGCCGCCGGGATGATGTGACCATGCTGCGGCGCGATCCGCTCGATGCGGCTCCAGCGGGAGCGGATGCGGGCCAGCCCGGCACTGAGCAGCTCCCGGCTGGGCATGTAGTGCTGGTGGAACGGCTGGGCGTTCTCGATGATGTAGGCGGCATCGTCCGACTCGAGCACGCCGCTGTCGGGAACGAAGCCACCGAACAGGTCGGAGGAGAACAGGGTGCCGGTGGTGCTGTCATGGGACACCATCGCCCCGGGGAAGTGGAGGTAGGGCGTCAGCTGGAATTCCAGCCTCCGGTTCCCCGCCAGGGGCAGGCACCAGCCGTGCTGCTCCACCAGGTAGGTGGAGAACCCATGGCCGTAGTGGCGGATCAGGGCGTTGGCACGCCACTCGGTGACCACCTGGACGTCAGGTCGCCTGAGCACCTCCCCGAGCCGGGGCAGGGCGGCGCAGATGTTGGGGGTCGGAATGGTGCCAGACGAGCCATCGGATCGCGTCGAGATCGGTGATCGCCCGCAGCTTGGTCAGGGTTCCCTCGATGGTGAGCGGGGAACCCGGATCAATCAGCACCCCGTCCGAACCATTGGCAATGAAATAGGTGTGGCACTGGAAGTGGTCGTGGGCCAGCCGCACCCCCACCCACCACACGCCGGGGGCGATCTCGACGGGATCCTCCCGGGGGGCCACCGTGTCGCCCCGGTGGGTGGGTGCCAGGTCGCAGGGCCGATGGGGCGAACGGTCCATGGGGACGGAAGGAAGCGCCGCGCCGCGCACGGAGGGAGACACGAATGGGCGCCTTCTTTCCATCGTGATTGATGACGTCCGCACCCTTGCGATTCCGAAGGCAACCGATACCTTCCAGGTCAACCTTTCCAGGCGCGACCATGGCCACCCGGCGCACCGCCACCACCACGACCCCTGCCTCCCCTGGCAGTTCCTCCGCCTCCGGGGTAGCGAGCGAGACCCAGCCCCTGCGCCATCCCCTCGATCAGGACACCGTGTCCGAATGGATCACCCGGGCGCTCGATCAGGGGGTGCGGCCGGAGCAGGCCCTCGCCATCATCGGCCTTGGCCTGATGCGGCGCATGGGCGGCGGCATCGGCGACGGCTTCGCCGACTGGAAGGATGTCGCTGAGGTGGACCACCCGGTCGACCTGGCGACCCTGCGCCAGCGGCTCGAGATCACCGAGCTGGCCATCCGCACCGGCGCTCCCCTGAGCACCGCCGAGGTCACCCAGCTGATGGGGGCCCGGCCGGGGGCCACGCAGGTGGAGCGGGGCGGACTCACGGCCCGCCGCCTGGGGCGCAACGTGTGGAAACTGAGCCGCAGCGCCGATGGCGAGCGGGAGGAGCGCAGCATCGGCTTCGGTGAGGGATTCCGCCGCCGCCTGTGAGCGCGGGAACCCGCACACGATCCCGAAAAGATGTAACGCAGTCGGGCGCGGACCCCACCGTCCCCGCTAACCCATGGAGGCTCCATACCTGGCGATCCCCTCCATGGGTGTATCCGCTCCACCGGTTCAGCCTCCCACCGGCGCCATCCCCGGGGCTGGCCCCGGCGACATTCTCAAGGAGAGCGGCCAGCGGGAAGTGTTCTGCGGCCTCACCTCCATCGTCTGGCTGCACCGCCGCATGCCCGACGCCTTCTTCCTGGTGGTGGGCTCCCGCACCTGCGCCCACCTGATCCAGTCGGCGGCCGGCGTGATGATCTTCGCCGAACCCCGCTTCGGCACGGCGATCCTGGGCGAACGGGACCTGGCGGGCCTGGCGGACGCCAACGAGGAACTGGACCGTCTGGTGAAGGATCTGCTGGAGCGTCGGCCCGAGATCCGCACCCTCTTCCTGGTGGGCTCCTGCCCCAGCGAGGTGATCAAGCTCGACCTGGCCAAGGCGGCCGAACGCCTCAACACCCAGCTCGTCGGTCGGGTGCGGGTGCTGAACTACTCCGGCAGCGGCATCGAGACCACCTTCACCCAGGGGGAGGACAACGCCCTGCTGGCCATGCTCCCCCTGCTGCCCTCCTCCGATGAGGAGCAGCTGCTGATCGTGGGCACCCTGGCCGATGCGGTGGAGGATCGCTTCCGGCTGATCTTCGAGCGGCTGGGCATCACCACGGTGCGCAGCCTGCCGCCGCGGCGTTCCACCGACCTGCCCCCCGTCGGCAAGGGAACGCGGGTGCTGCTCGCCCAGCCCTTCCTGAGTGCCACCGCCCGGGCCCTGCAGCACCGGGGGGCCACCCTGCTGAGCGCCCCCTATCCCTTTGGTGTGGAAGGCAGCCGCGACTGGATGGCCGCCGCCGCCCAAGCCTTCGGCGTGCCCGCCGAGCGCTTCAACGCCGTGCTCGACCCCCTGGTGGAGCGGGGGCGCCGCGCCCTGGAGCCCCACCGGGAGGTGCTGGCCGGCAAGCGGCTGTTCCTGCTGCCCGACTCCCAGATGGAGATCCCCCTGGCCCGCTTTCTGTCCCGCGAATGCGACATGGAACTGGTGGAGGTGGGCACCCCCTACCTCGATCGCCAGCTGATGGCGGCCGACCTGGCCCTGCTGCCCCCCGCCACCCAGCTCAGCGAGGGCCAGGACGTCGACCTGCAGCTGGAGCGGGTGCGGGCCGCCCGCCCCGACCTGGTGCTCTGCGGCCTGGGGCTGGCCAATCCCCTCGAGGCCGAGGGCATCGCCACCAAGTGGTCGATCGAGCTGGTGTTCAGCCCGATCCACGGCTGCGACCAGGCCGGTGAACTGGCCGAACTCTTCGCCCGCCCCCTGCGGCGCCGGGCCGTGCTGCAGCTCTCCTGACACCCCCATGGAACTGACCCTCTGGACCTACGAAGGCCCCCCCCACGTCGGGGCCATGCGCATCGCCACCTCCATGGAGGGGGTGCACTACGTGCTCCATGCCCCCCAGGGCGACACCTACGCCGACCTGCTGTTCACGATGATCGAGCGGCGGGGACTGCGGCCCCCCGTCACCTACACCACCTTCCAGGCCAGGGATCTGGGCGGTGACACCGCCGAGCTTGTGCAGCGCTCGATCCGCCAGGCCGTCGATCGCTTCCAGCCCGACGCGCTGCTGGTGGGGGAAAGCTGCACCGCCGAGCTCATCCAGGACCAGCCCGGCGCCCTGGCCGCCGGCATGAACCTGGGGGTGCCGATGGTGAACCTGGAGCTGCCCGCCTACTCCAAGAAGGAGAACTGGGGCGCCGCCGAGACCTTCTACCAGCTGGTCCGCACCCTGCTCAAGCCCCAGCTGCCGGCTCCGGGCACCCCCAAGCCCTCCCCGTCCCGCTGGCGCGAGAAGGGCCGCCGGCCCCGGGTCAACCTGCTGGGCCCCAGCCTGCTGGGCTTCCGCTGCCGGGACGACGTGCTGGAGATCACCCGGCTGCTGGCCGAGCACGGCATCGATGTGGCGGTGGTGGCGCCCCTGGGGGGCCGGCCCGCCGACCTGGAGCGCATCCCCACGGCCGATGCCAACGTCTGCCTCTACCCGGAAGTGGCGGGCCCGGTCTGCAGCTGGCTGGAGCGCAGCTTCGGCACCCCGGTGGTGCGCACGGTGCCGATCGGCATCGGCGCCACCGCCGCCTTCCTGCGGGAGCTGCACGGGGTGCTTGATCTGGCCCTGCCGGCCGAGCTGCAGGAGGTGGAGGGTCAGCCGAGCGAGGCGGAGCGCCGTTCGCGGCTGCCCTGGTACTCCAAGTCGGTGGATTCCACCTACCTCACCGGCAAGCGGGTGTTCATCTTCGCCGATGCCACCCACGCCATCGCCGCCGCCCGGATCGCCTCCAGGGAGCTGGGCTTCCAGGTGGTGGGCCTGGGCAGCTACAGCCGGGAGCAGGCCCGGGAGGTGCGGGCCGCGGCCGCCGAGCTGGGCCTGGAGGCCCTGATCACCGACGACTACCTGGTGGTGGAGAAGGCCATGGCCGAGGCGGCGGCCGAGCTGGTGCTCGGCACCCAGATGGAGCGCCACAGCGCCAAGCGGCTGGGGCTGCCCTGTGCCGTGATCAGCGCCCCCCTGCATGTCCAGGACGTGCCGGCCCGCTACTCCCCCCAGATGGGCTGGGAGGGGGCCAACGTCATCTTCGACTCCTGGGTGCACCCGCTGATGATGGGCCTGGAGGAGCACCTGATCGGGATGTTCCGCCACGACTTCGAGTTCGTCGATGGCCACCGCAGCCACCTCGGCGACGGCGCACCGGCGGCGGCTTCGGGCGCCGACCATGAGGGCACCACGGCCCCGGCCCCGACGCCAGCCCCGGCCACCGCCCCGGCTGCCGTCGTCGCCACCGCCTCCCCGGCACCGGGCACCACCACCGCCGGCGCCGCCGTCCGCGAGGCCCTCGAAAGCCTCTGGACCGCCGATGGTGAGGCCGAACTCGCCAAGATTCCCTTCTTCGTGCGGGGCAAGGTGCGCAAGAACACCGAAGCCTTCGCCCGCGAACGGGGCCTGGAGAGGATCGATGCCGAAGCCCTCTACGACGCCAAGGCCCACTTCAGTCGCTGAGGGCCCTGTTGTGCCCTTGAGGGCCTTTCTGGCGATGTTTCGGTTTGCGTGATCCCCTGACAGCCGGGATCCGATCTGAGCAGGCTGTTTCTGACGCGTGATCCGCCGGTTGTCCGGTTTCCCCTTGTTTTTCCTATGACCACCACACTCACGTCTCCCCCGAGCACCAACCCCCGCGAAGATGGCGAGGGCAGCCTGCAGGTGCATCAGGACGCGTCGATGAACATCGAGGAGGGGGCCCTGGTGATCGCCGTCTACGGCAAGGGCGGCATCGGTAAATCCACCACCTCGTCGAATCTCTCGGCCGCCTTCTCCAAGCTGGGCAAGCGGGTGCTGCAGATCGGTTGTGATCCGAAGCACGACTCCACCTTCACCCTCACCAAGAAGATGGTGCCGACGGTGATCGACATCCTCGAGACCGTCGATTTCCACACCGAGGAGCTGCGGCCCGAGGACTTCGTCTTCGAGGGCTACAACGGTGTGATGTGCGTGGAATCGGGTGGCCCCCCGGCCGGCACCGGCTGCGGCGGCTACGTGACCGGACAGACGGTCAAGCTGCTCAAGGAGCACCACCTGCTCGAGGACACCGACGTGGTGATCTTCGATGTGCTCGGTGACGTGGTCTGCGGCGGCTTCGCGGCCCCCCTCCAGCACGCCCACTACTGCCTGATCGTCACGGCCAACGATTTCGATTCGATCTTCGCCATGAATCGGATCATGCAGGCGATCAATGCCAAGGCCAAGAACTACAAGGTGCGCCTGGGTGGGGTGATCGCCAACCGCTCCGAGCAGACCGACGAGATCGACAAGTTCAACGAGCGCACCGGCCTGCGCACCATGGCCCACTTCCGCACCGTTGACGCCATCCGCAAGTCACGGCTGAAGAAATGCACCATCTTCGAGATGGAGCCCACTCCGGAAGTGGAGGCCGTTCAGGAGGAGTACCTCAATCTGGCCCGCAAGATGCTCAGCGATGTGGAGCCGCTGGAGGCCGAATCCCTCAAGGACCGGGAGATCTTCGATCTGCTCGGCTTTGACTGAGGTCGCCGCCCCTTTGCCTCGGGCCGCCTTCGGCTCGGGGCCTGGGGCGAGGACCGACGGGCCAGCGGCATGATCCTGGAGCTGCTGCTGTTCACGGCGGTGCTGAGTGTGGACTCCTTCTCGGCGGCGATCGCCCTGGGATTCCGCCATTTCTCCTGGCGCCGGGCGCTGTTCTTCTCCCTCAGCTCGGGCCTCTCGGAAGGCCTGGCGACGGCCATCGGCTTTCTGCTGGGCCGCATCGCCCGCAAGCTGATCATGGACTATGACCACTGGGTGGCCTTCGCGCTGCTGGTGGCGGTGGGCGGCCACATGTGCTGGTCGGCCTACCTGGAGCACCGTGATGGCAAGGGGGCGGAGGAGGAGCTGAGGGTGCATGGACCCCTGCGCATCCTGTTCGTGTCCGCCATCACCAGCATCGATTCCCTGGGGGGACGGCGTCTCCCTCGGCATTCTCAACAAGCCCATCGGGCTCTACTCCACCGCCATCGGTGTGGGGGCCTTCGTGTCCACCTACCTCGGCCTGTTTCTGGCCCGCCGGCTCTCCGGGGCCCTGGGCAGCAAGGTGGAGATGCTCGCCGGTGCCGTGCTGATCGCGCTGGGGATCAAGATGCTCTCGATCTAGGGGGCGTGGGAATCATCCAGGGGGCATGGGAATCATCCAGGGGGCATGGGAGTCAGGCACTGCGACATCAGCCACCCTCAGATTTCCGCGGCGGCCCGCTCCACCAGCCGGCGGGCCACGGCCTGCACGCCTGTGTGCTGGTAGGTGTCCGTGAAGGCGTCGAGGAAGGTGGCCATCTGCTTGAAGCTCCCCTGCCAGGGGCCCAGGGTTCCCTCCAGGGCCTGAACCGCCTTCTGGCCGGTGAGGCCCAGCTGGCTGCTGAAGCCTTCGGCCCAGCCCAGCCACGGCGCGATGCCCCGGCGCAGGAAGGTCAGATGGGCCCCATCCCCACGACCCGGCAGCAGTCGGGCCATGCCGGCGTAGGCGGGGAGCTGGTGCAGGTCCCGCTTGTGGAGACCCCCCAGCAGTCCATCCAGCCGCTGCAGGGCCTGGTCGCCCAGGGGCAGCAGGGCATCGAAGCAGATCAGGGCGGCCATCCTCACGCGGGCCTCGCCGGCGTAGTCGCCCAGGGCGGCGGCGAAGTCGCCGAAGCTGTCACCGGGCAGGCCGTTCACTTGGGTGAAGGCCAGCATCTCGGCGGCCACCTTCAGGCTCAGATCCGCCGCCTGCAGGCGGTCGCTGGTGGGGGTGAGATCGGCGACCCGCTTCACCAGCGGCAGGGCGCCGCCGATGTTGGCCAGCAGCCTGAGGCCACCGGCGGCCTTCTGGGAGCGGTTGACGGCGTCATACAGGCTCAGGGCACGGCCATAGCCTTCGTGGCGCGCCTGGCTCAGCACGTCGGCCCGGGCCCGCACCTGGCGGATCAGCTCCGGATCGCTGCTGCCCAGCACGTCGCCGATCAGCGCGTCGGCCCGGGTGATGTTGGTCCAGCCGCCGGGCACCAGGGTGCTGAGCCCCTTGATGGCCAGCACCGTCAGGTTGCGGCGGGGCAGGCGCTCGAGCCGCTCGAGAACGGAGCTCATGCTGGCGCCTGCAGAGCCGCCAGACCCCTGAGGTTGAAGCGGGCGAGCAGGTCCTGACGCTGTTCCGGATCCAGGCCCTCCCCCTGGCCGATCACCTTGACCTGGAAGCGGTCGGCCACCAGCAGGGCCGTGGCCTGGGCACCCTGCTCCACCAGCGGCCAGCCCTGGAGGCGGCTCTCGCTGGCTTCAAACTTGCTGCGGGCCTCCGGAGCGGTGGTGACATCGGAGATGGCCAGCAGGGCCTTCACCTGGCCGCCATGCTTGAGCCGGGCCTCGCTGAAGCCCCGCTTCTCCTGGGTGAACACCAGCTGGTCGCCGTCCTGGGGCTCGGGAAACAGTCGGTTGAAGGCCGCACCGTTCACCACCTGACTCAGCGGCACATCGGCCACCGTTCCGCCCGGCAGCCAGGAGCGGAAGGGCAGGAGCACGAAGGCACCGATGGACAGGCTGACGACCAGCAGCAGCCCCACGCCCCAGCGCAGTGCGCGGGCCATCCTCAGGCCAGCCCCACCAGCTGCATGGAGAGGTCCCACATCCGCTGGGCCGTCACCGGGTTGCTCGCCTTCTCCGACAGCTCCTGGCTGAACTGCTTGCCCCCCTTCGTCTGCCGGTTCCCCCAGCTCCAGTGCACCCCGGAGACGGCGAAGTCCGGATCCGCCGCCACCTGGGCCACCCGCTCGCCCGCCAGGGCCTGGCTCACATAGCCGCCGGTGATGTTCTTCTGGAACCAGGGGAAGATCGTCTGGAAGGCCCGCGGGGTGTGGCGGAACAGGGGCGTGTCGGCCACGCAGCCTGGATAGAGGGAGGTGAACACAATGCCGGTGCTGCCGTGCAGCCGGCGATGCAGCTCCTGGGTGGTGATCATGTTGCAGAGCTTGCTGTCCTTGTAGGCCTTGCCCGGCTTGAAGCTCTTACCGCTGGCCATGGCGATCGGGGCCTTGAAGCCGGCGGCGAAGCCCGAGAGGTCGCCGAGATCGGCGGGGGCGGGGATGGGGATCTTGCCCCCCAGCTCCTTGGAGTTGGCGGTGACGGTGCCCAGGATCACCAGGCGCCGCGACGGGTGGGAGGAACGCTTGAGGTCCTCCATCAGCAGGTGGACCAGCAGGAAATGGCCGAAATGGTTGGTGGCCATCGAGATCTCGTAGCCCTGGGGCGAGCGCTCCGGATGCTTCAGCCGCGGCAGGTAGACCGCCGCATTGCAGACCAGGGCATCGAGGGGGCGCCCGGTGGCATGGAAGGCGTCGACCAGGGCGCGCACGCTGTCCAGATCCGCCAGATCCACCTTCAGGTGGGTCACCGCGGCATCGGCGATGCCCAGGGCCGCCTGGGCCCGCCGGGCCTTGTCGGTGTCCCTGCAGGCCATCACCACATGCCAGCCCCGATCGACGAGGGCCTTAGCGGCGAACAGACCGACACCGGAGGAGGCGCCGGTGATCAGGACCGTTCCGGGAACGCCGCTGCGGGCGGGGGTGAGGGCGGTGTCACCGGAGGAGGTCACCATGGCGGGGATGGTCCGGGGGCGTAGGGGGCCCCAACCTACGGACGGGCGCCCTGGTTTCCGGATCCGGACGCGGCGGATTCAACAGTTGGAAACGGACGGTTCGACTGCCAGATCACCCGCAGGCGATTCGGGGCGATCCACTGGCTTTGCTCCCGGATCAGGCGCTGCTCCCCCTCCACCATGAACAGGGCGTCGAAGCGTTCCCGGGCCTTGACCAGCTTGGCGTTCTCCAGCTCCAGCACGGCGGCGATCTCCCCCTGGCTCTCCATGCGCTGCTGGTAGGCACCGGCGAGGCGGAACAGGCTCACGCCGGTGAGGGCGACCAGCCCCAGCTTGACGGCCAGGCCGATCAGGCTGCAGACCAGCTCCTGCCGCTCGGCGGACAGGGACAGCAGCTGGCTTTCACGGCTGTATCCAACGGCTTCGCCGCCTGCACGGACGGACTCGATGCCGGAGCTGGCGGCCGCCACCTGGCCCTGCAGGCCGGGAATCGGGTGCAACGGGAACGGACCGACCGCGCCATCCCCGGCCACCTGAAGAGACCGGGAACGCCGTGGACGGCCCGTAGAGCTTCGTGCAGCGGGGGGCTGGCGCCGGGAAGGCTGGGGCTGGGTCTGGCGCACCTGAGGGAAGGCTGCGAGCCCTCCGCTTCTAGCAGCCTGCCCGGGCCTTGCCAAGGGAGCGGCGCTGCAGCTTCAGGCTTTGTAGAGGCTGAAGCAGAGACGGACGGCCAGCACCCCGGCATGGGCCGCCACGATGAGGGCGATCAGCACTTCGGCCTGGTTGATCGGAGTGACCATATCCTTGACGGTGAATGGAGTTTGACCGACCCATTCTTCGGCCATCGCGAGCTACGGTCCAGCCTCCGGCCCTGCCCTGTCACAGCTCTTGATGGCGCCCCAACCTTGCCCCGAGCCCCTGAAGGTGGCCGCCGCCCAGGTGCGCGGCCTCGACCTCTCCCCCCTGGCGGGCCTGGCGTCGCTGGCGCCCGCCGCGCTGCTGACCGAAGCCAGCGGTCTGGCCCTCGACTTCGACTGGCCCCGGGAAGCGGAGGATCCGCGCGAACTCTCGGAGATCCCGGAACTGCGGCTGTGGAGCCTGCGGGCCGATGCGCTCCATCCCTGGCTGCCCCTGGTGCTGGAGCGCAGTGGCGGCCAGCTCACCCGCCATGTGGCCATGCTGCTTCCCCATGGCTTCAGCCCCACCGAGGGAATCCGTTTCGCGCCCGAGAGCCTGGAGCTCTGGATCACCCAGCGCCTGTTCCTGCTCGACCACTGGGCCGCCACCGGGGGGATCGAGTGCCGCGCCAACCTGGGCCAGATGGCCGCCGTGCTCGGCTATGAGCTCGATCCTGGCTTCTGGAGCGTGATCCCCTGAGCCTCGAACCAGAGTCCGAGGGCACGGCGGCCGCTGTCCACAGCCAGCACTTGCCCTCCGCCTGGAATGCAGCATGACAGCGCCGCCTGCCCCATCCCCGCCGCCGGAGGCGCCCACGCGCTGGATCGGATCCACCTGCCTGGGCGGGGACTGGCAGATGGCCATCGACGCCTGGCTGCTGGAGGGCCCGGCGCCGGCCTTCCGGCTCTACCGCTGGTCACGGCCCACCCTCTCGCTGGGCTGGCACCAGCGGCGGCTGGAGCCCCACTGGTGGGACCTGTGGCGCCAGGGGCGCATCGACCTGGTGCGCCGCCCCACTGGCGGCCGGGCCGTGCTCCATGGCGCCGACCTCACCTACGCCCTGGTGTGGCCCCGGCCGCAGGGAACCCGATCCGAGGCCTATGGCCGGGCCCTCACCTGGCTGGTGGAGGCCTTCGCCGCCATGGATCTGCCCTTGCACGGCGGCCGCCAGGCGGTCAGCCTGCAGCGCAGCAGCTGCTTCGCCACCAGCACCCTCGCCGACCTGGTCCACGCCGGCGGTGCCAAGCGGGTGGGCAGCGCCCAGCTCTGGCGGGGCGGCCACCTGCTGCAGCACGGTTCGATCCAGCTGGACCCCTGCCCTGACCTCTGGCGGCAGGTCTTCGGTGGCGATCCCCCCGAGCTCGATCCCCTGCCGCTCGCCGGGACCGATCTGGAGGAGCACCTGCTGCGTTCGGCGGCGCGCTGGCTGCCGTGGCCCACCGACTCCGATGGCTGCGGTGAGGGCCGGCCGTCGGCCCTGCCACCCCTGAGCCCCCTGGCTGGGGAAGATCTGGCCGCGATCGCGCCGCTGCTCGCCCGTTACCGGCTCACCGAATCCGTCAGCGGCGAGACGTCCCCGGAGCTGACCATGCCGCGGGCCACCTGACCAAGGGCCATGCCCAGGGGGTAGCCGTTCTCCCGGCGGGCGACGCTGAGCAGGTTGGCGGGGAGACGCAGTCCCAGCTTCTTGAGCACCGCGTCCCCCAGCTCGGGACGCTCGACGGTGCCGCAGGGCAGCCCCGCCGGACTGAGCACCAGCAGCCGCTGGTGGTTGCCGTCGTCCAGCTGGAGGGCGGCCTGCCAGAGCGGGGCGGATTCGGGGATCGCCGGCAGGCTGGAGAGGGGTTGGAGATGGTCGCCCACCCGCTCCCGGTCCCAGCACTGGACCGGCAGGGACTGGAGGGGCGCGTCATCGATGACGCCCTGCCAGCGACCCCGGTCGCAGACCAGCAGCCACTCCGCCGGGCCGTTGGCCGCCTGGTCGGCAGGGGGAGCGCCTTCGCCGGCTTCGGCGATCGGCGGCGCCGTGCCGAGGCGCAGCCGGCTCAGCTCCCGCAGGGTGGTGTTGGCCTCCAGCACCCGGAAGCGGCGCTGGGCCACATCGCGGACCTTGAGATCCTTGAGGGCCTGCTGGACGACCAGCATCTGCTTCTGGTTGCGGGCCGCCCCGAGGCCGAAACACCCGAGCAGGATCAGCCAGGCGCCGGCGATGTCGCCGCCGCGCAGCAGCAGCACCGTCCCCATGCCGACGGCGAACAGGGACAGGAAGCGGCCGCAGGCATTGGCCACCTCGACGCCGCGCCGCTGGCTGCCGGAGAACTGCCAGACCAGGGCCTTGACGATCAGACCCCCATCCAGGGGCAGGCCGGGCAGCAGATTGAACAGGCCCAGGATCAGGTTGAGGGCCCCGAGCCTTTCCACCATCTGGCCCAGCACCGGGGCCACATGGCTGGCGGCATGGGTGGAGGCCAGCAGGCCGAACCCCAGCACCAGGCTCACCGCCGGTCCCGCCGCCGCCACCATCAGGGCGCCGCGGGCGGTGGAGCATTCCCGCTCGATGCTGGCCACGCCTCCCAGCAGGAACAGGGTGATGCTCTTCACCTTCACCCCCTGGCGCAGGGCCACCAGGGAATGGCCCAGCTCGTGCAGCAGCACGGAGACGAACAGGGCCAGGGCCGTCACCAGGGCCACGGCCCAGAGCGCTACCGGGGCGAGCTGGCTGCCCAGGCTGAGGGCGTACTGCTGCTGGAAGGCCAGGGTGGCGAGCAGCAGGATGACGAACCAGCTCGGGTGGATGCGCAGGGGAATGCCGCGGATCGTCAGCAGTTGCCAGCCTTCACCCACGGGCACCGTCCGCTCGGAGATCCGGCCGCGGCCGGAGATGTTCATCCCATCCTAGAAAGACAGGCTTGCCGCCCTGATTCCGGTCACCACTCCGCTGCTCAAGATCTGCGGGCTCCGGGAGCCGGCCCAGGCCACCGCCATCGCGGCCCTGGGGGCCGATGCCATCGGGGTCATCGCCGTGCCCGGCTCGCCCCGCTACGTGCCGCCCGAGCAGCGGCCCGGATTGTTCACCGCCATGGCCGCCGGCCGCCCCGCCATGGCCTCCGGCCACCCAGCCTGCTTCGGTGTGCTGGTGGTGGCCGATCCCGCTGACGACCAGCTGGAGGAGCTGGCGGCTGGACGGGGGCATGCGGTGGTGCAGCTGCATGGTGAGGAGAGCGTCGAACGCTGCCGCGAGCTGGGCGGGAAGCTGGGGGTGCGCCTCTGGAAGGCCCTGCGGGTGCGCACGCCCGAGGACCTGGAGCGGGCGGCCGCCTACGCGGGCGTGGTGGAGGCCCTGCTGCTCGACGCCTGGTGCCCCGGCCAGCTTGGGGGGACCGGGCACCGGATTCCGATCGAATGGCTGGAGGCGTTTCGCCCGCCCATGCCCTGGTGGCTGGCCGGGGGGGTCGGCCCCGGGACGGTGGCCGAGCTGCTGGCCCGGCTGCAGCCCGACGGCCTCGATGCCTCCAGCGCCCTGGAGGAGCGGCCCGGGGTCAAGGACCTGGCGCGGGTCGCGGCCCTGGTGGCGGCGGTGCGTGGATCCGGCGGCGGTTGATTGGCGTTTGGCGCTGCCGGGTGCAGGATCGGTGCAGCCCGATGCCTGATCCCCGCTTGGCCTCCCTCCGCCTCCCTTCGCGAGTCCGTGCCGCCCTCCCTCTGGCCCTGCTGCTGGCCGCACTGACGGGGACTACCGGGCTCCGGGCCCAGGATCTGGTGGGCTGCCAGCTGGTGGACGGGACGCTCCAGTGCGTCCCCGGGGTGACGGCCGACCCCCAGCAGCAGATCCAGCTGCTGCGCCAGCAGATCGCCGGCGACCAGCGCCTTGAAGGGGCGGTGGAGCAGCGGATCGCCGGACTCGACCAGCTCCTGCTCCAGGGTCAGGCCATGCAGGGGGCCCTGCTCCAGGCCACGGCAGCCGCCGAAGGGCTGGCCGCCCTGCCCCCGAGCGCCTTCCACTGGTACCGCCTTTCGCCCGGACAGGTCCAGTGGCAGCTGATCCAGGGGGCCAGCGGCCCCACCTACGCCCTCACCCCCGCCGATGTGGCCTCCCAGGTGATGGTGGTGGTGGCGGTGCCGACCCCGGGGGGCAGCCAGCGCAGCGTCTCCCAGGTGGTGGGGCCGGTGGCGCCCCTTCCGGGCAACTGAGCCGGCTCAGGTGCTGAGCAGGGCCTCCTGCTGACGCACGAGCTCGAAGAACTCCTGCTTGAGGCTCGGGTCGTGGCGGAAATCACCGCGCACGACCGAGTTGACCATGCTGGTCTGGGGTTCCTTCACCCCGCGCCATTTCATGCAGTAGTGCTGGGCCTTGACCAGGATCGCCAGTCCGAGGGGCTCGCACAGCCGCTCGATCTCGTTGGCGAGGATGATCACCGCCTCCTCCTGGATGTGGGGCCGGGAGAAGACCCAGTCGGCGACGCGGGAGAACTTCGACAGGCCGATCACCTGCTCTCCGGGTTTGATCCCGATCCAGCAGTTGCCGAGGATCGGCACCAGGTGGTGGGAACAGGCGGAACGGATGGAGATGGGCCCGACGGTGTAGATCTCATCGAGCTGCTTCACGTTGGGGAAGCTGGCGATCTTCGGTTGCTCGTGGTAGCGGCCCTTGAACACTTCGTGGAGATACATCTTGGCGACCCGCTCGGCCGTCTCCTCGGTGTTGTGATCGTTTTCGATATCGATCACCAGGCTGTGCAGCAGGTCGCGCACCTTGCCGGCCACCTCGATCTCCAGCTGGTCGAGCTCACCCTCGCGCAGGTGGTCGGAGATGTTGTCATTGGCCAGAAAGGGGATGCCTTCCTTCTGCAGCCGTTCGCGGATCCGCAGGCTGACGGGGATGGGGGTCGTGACGGGAGCGGCCTGACGGGCGCTTAGGCCAGTGGGAAGGGTGGATGTCATAAGGGGGTTTAGAAGGCTCCGGCGGCCGACATCAGGGTGAGGTCCTCAACCGTCTGGCTGTGGGGTTGCCGCGCAAGGTAGAGCAGGGATTCGGCGACCTGCTCGGCTGAAAGCATGGCACGTCGGTCGAAGGAACTGTGGACGGTTTCACTGTCCCAGAGGGGTGTATTCACCGCCCCCAGGGTGAGGGTGCTCACGGCGATGCCGGCGGAGCGCTCCTCCGCCTCGAGGCAGCGGCTGAAGGAGGCCAGGGCGGCCTTGCTGACGCAGTAGGCCCCCCACTCGGGGAAGGCGTTGCGGGCGGCATGGCTGCTGACGTTGATGATCCTGCCGCCACCCGCCTGGCGCAGGGTCGGGAGCACCGCCTGGCAGACCTGGAAGACGCTGGTGAGGTTGAGCTGCAGCAGCCACTGCCAACGCTCGATCGGCATCGCCGCCAGGGGGCCGGTCCAGGCGGCACCGGCGTTGTTGATCACCACCGAAGGCACCAGACCGCGCCCGAGCAGCTCGGCCAGGGCGGGCGCCATGGCCTCCACCTGGGTCAGGTCAAGGGCCAGCGTCTCGACGCGGCGGCCCAGGCCGCGAAGGTCGGAGGCGAGCCCGTCGAGGTCGGCCTGGCCGCGGGCCACCAGCAGCAGGTCGTAGCCCTCGGCGGCGAAGCGGCGCGCAGTGGCCGCGCCGATGCCGCGGGAGGCACCGGTGATCAGGGCGACGGGCAAAGGGCGTGGCGGCAGGGAGACAAACCCTACGGTGCGTGGGCGGGATCCGGCGCCGCCCCCTCCAGGACCTGGCCCATGCGCCGGAACTTGGCGTAGCGGGCCTCCAGCAGGGCGGATTCGCTGCAGGTCTGCAGCTCCGCCAGGTGGCTCAGCAGGGCCCGGCGAAGCGTTTCAGCCGCCTGAATCGGCGCCCAGTGGTTGCCTCCGGAGGGTTCCTTGAGCAGGGCATCCACCAGCCCGAGCTGCAGCAGATCGGCGCCGGTGATGCGCAGGGCCTCGGCGGCGGCAGGGGCCTTCCCGGCATCACGCCAGAGGATCGAGGCGCAGGCCTCGGGGCTGGCCACGGTGTAGACGCTGTGCTCGAACATCAGCAGGCGGTCCGCCACGCCGATGCCGAGGGCCCCGCCGGAGCCCCCTTCCCCGATCACCACGGCGATGATCGGCACCCGCAGCCGGAACATCTCGCGCAGGTTCACGGCGATCGCCTCTCCCTGGCCCTCCTCCTCGGCCTTGACGCCGGCGTAGGCCCCGGGGGTGTCGATGAAGCTGAGGATCGGCAGGCGGAAGCGATCGGCGTGCTCCATCAGCCGCAGCGCCTTGCGGTAGCCGCCCGGGGAGGCCATGCCGAAGTTGCGCGCCACGTTCTCCTTCATGTCGCGGCCCTTCTGGTGGCCCAGCAGCACCACGGGCTGGTCGCCGATGCGGCCCACACCGCCCACCAGGGCGCGATCGTCATTGCCGCGGCGGTCGCCGTGCAGCTCGATCCACTCGTCGGTGATGACCTGGATGTAATCGAGGGTGCTGGGCCGCTGGGGGTGGCGGGCCACCTGGATCTTCTGGGCCGGGGAGAGGGAGCTGAAGATCTCCTCGCGCCGCCGGGTGGCCAGGGTTTCCAGCTGCAGCAGCTGCTGGCTGACGTCCACCTCGGAATCACGGGCCAGCTGGCGGATCTGCTCGATCTGCTCCTCGAGCTCCACCAGCGGTTTCTCGAAGTCCAGCAGGACGCGGCGGGCCATGGTGCTCAGGCGTAGGGGATCAGGTGGTGGAGAGGCTGGGGATCGGGGCCGCGACTTCCAGGCCCAGGGACTGGAAGCCGTGGCGAAGGGAGGCGGCGCCGATCAGGTCCATCTTCTCGAGGGTGATGTTGTTGCGGCCCCAGCTGAAGTTGGTGTGCAGCCCTTCGAACTCCAGCAGCATCGCTTCGGCGAAGCAGGCGAACATCTGGCGCTGCGGTTTGGCCATCTCGGCGGCTTCCATCATCTGCCAGCCGATGTCGGAGCCGAATTCGACGATGCCGCCCTTGAGCACGTGGATGCCGTCGCCGGCGGCCCGGGTGTCCAGGTTCTTGGGGTAGCCGCCATCGACCATCAGGCAGGGACGGGGCAGCTGGCTGGGGTCGATGTTGCTGGCCTGGGCCAGGCTGGCGACCCAGACCACCACATCGGCTTCGGCCAGGGCGTCCTCCAGGGGCAGGATGCGGCCACCACCGAGCTCCTGCTGGAGATCGGCCAGGGGCTGGGGCCGGCGGGCCACCAGCAGCAGCTCCTGCACGCCGGTGCGCTGGGAGAGCCAGCGGCAGATTGCGCTGCCGATGTCACCGGTGGCGCCCACCACCGCCACCTTCGCCCGGCGCAGGTCGATGCCCAGCTTCGGGGCATTGTCCTCCACCTGACGGCAGAGAACCCAGGCGGTGTGGGTGTTGCCGGTGGTGAACCGCGTCCAGTCGAGGGTGGTGGCCCGCACCTGCTGCTCCCGCAGCAGCTTGAAGTCCTCGAAGATGATCGAGGTGAAGCCTCCCAGGGCGGTGATGTCGATGCCGGTCTTCTGGGCCAGCTCCATGGCATTGAGCACCTTGCGCTTGGCCGTCTTGAAGCGGCTCAGCATCTCGGGCACGAACACCGAATCGATGTAGGCCCCTTCGATGCGCTTGCCCGTGGGGCTGGTGACACTGATCCGCTCCACCAGCTGGGGCGGAGCGCTGCACCACATGTCCAGATCCCCCTCCGCGTACTCCTCGAAACCCAGGCTTCGCGCCAGGTTGCGGGCCGACTCGAAGCTGGTGGAATGACCGATCAGGCCGAACATGCAGGAAGGAGAAAGCGGCGGCAGGGGCGGGGCCGGATGTCGCCGACGCTACATCCTCCCCAGGGGTGGGGAAGGGGGGCTGCTCAGCCCATCAGGGCCGCGGCGGCCATCCGGGCGATCTCCCTGGGGGTGAAGCCGATGTCGGTGAGGGCGTCCTGGTAGGCGATCAGGAAATCCTCGATCAGGTCTTCCTTCTCCATGTGGAGCACGGCGGCGTCGGCGGCCACCCGCTCGAGCATGCGGCGCACGTGGGGGAGGTTGTCGCGGTTGGCCTGCTCCAGTTCGGCGCGGGACTCCTCGAGATGGGCCTTGAGCCACTCCTGGCCGTAGTTGAGGTGGGTGTACTCGTCCTTGACGACCCCTTCGGTGATCTTGCGGGCGAACGGATCGGCGACAGGGATATAGATATGGTAAGCCGAGATGGCGAAGGCTTCGATCAGCAGGGCCTGGATCAGCAGGCAGGTGACCACCTTGCCCTCCTTCAGGGCCGCCTGGAAGTTGTTGCGCAGGGGGGAGAAGAACTCCTGGGCGAAGGGCATGTCGGCGGTGACGCCGAGGTTGTTGCCGCAGGCGGTGAAGCCCTTCATGTGCTTCAGCTCCATGCGGGCCAGCCGGGCCAGTTCCTCGGCCTGGTCGGGCAGGAGGGTGCCGAGGGACATGTAGTTGTCGTGAGCTTCCTGCTCACCTTCGATGACGATCGCGTTGATGCGGCTGTAGGCGTCCTTGTAGGCGTCGGTGCTGAAGTCGGGCAGGTCGCTCCCCTCGGTCGGGCCCACCGGATCCAGGGAGGAATCGACGGACGTGGTGGTTGCGACGGTGGGCATGGGGACCACGGGGATAAGCAATCCCACAACTTTAGTCACGCTCCGCCGGATGTCGGCGGCCAGTTGCTCTGCAGCAGGGCCTCCAGCCGCCGCTCCCAGCTCTCCACCAGCCGCCCGAACAGCTGGCGGCCCAGCTCCTCGCTGGCACCGGACGGATCGCCGATCACGCCGCTGGCACTGATCTCCTGCGTGCGCCAGGCGCTGGGGCAGGCCCCTTCCAGGCTCCAGCCGGCGGGCGGGGCCTGGCCCTCGTCGGGGCCATCGGCGGCGGGGAGGGGCCCGGCGACGGCCGGTTCGAGAAACAGCATCAGGCTGGTCTCGGCCAGGCCGGCGTGGAGACCGTTGCTGCGTTCCGGTTCGGGGATCAGCGGTCCGAGCCCATCGACGCCGCGCCACAGGAAGCAGGGCAGCACCGCCAGGGCGGGTTCCAGCACCCGTAGCTCCCGGGCCGCCGCCTCCAGCAGGCCGATCTGGCCGCCATGGGCGTTGAAGAGCACCAGCCGCCGGAAGCCCGCCGCCGCGACCCCTTTGCCGACGGCGCGCACCAGGTCGATCAGCAGCTCGGCCGGCAGGCTCAGGGTCCCCGGGAAGCCCAGGTGCTCCGGGGAGAAGCCCAGGCTCTGCAGCGGCAGGCGCCAGATCGGCAGGTCGGGATCGAGCCGGTCCAGCACCGCTGCGGCCACCCGTTCGGCGAACAGGGCATCGGTGCCAAGGGGCAGCAGCGGACCGTGCTGCTCGACGGCGCCCAGGGGCCAGAGCACCGTGCTGCCCGGCCGGGCCGCCTGCTCACGCACCGTGGTCCAGCTGAGACTGGCGAGGCGTCGCTCGGTGCTGGGGGGCATCGGCGGAGGGAGGACCGGCCTCAGAAGGGTGATTCGTACAGTGTGGACCCCCGTGCTTCGCTGAGGACCTCCATGGCAGGAAACGGCAACCCTGCGCCGCGTCAGCCCCGGAACCCCGCCCAGCGCCCCACGCCGCCGGCGAGGCCTGCCGGGTCGGCCCCGGCGCCGCTGCGCAAGCCCCCCCAGGTGTTGATGATCAAAAAGGAGGACGAGGCGGCGCCCGAAGCCCCCTCCGCCTCCGGCCCGGTCGGCGCCCCTGCGGCGGCCTCTGGGCCGGTCGCTCCCGCTCCGGTCGCCGCGCCGGTGCGCTCCCCCTCGCCCGCCACGGACGATGACGACCGCTTCGATCTGGCGGGCATCGAGGGCCTGACGATGGCCGATCTGCTCGGACCGGCCCCCGACCGGCGTGGCGGTTCGGCCCGCTCGGCCGGCCGGGCTCCCGCCGCCGCCGAGGCCCCCCCTGGCGAGTCCTCCCGCCAGGCCCGCACCGTCGACGATTTCGACTTCGACGAGGAGGCCTTCCTCGCCGCCCTCGATGAGAACGCCCCAGTCGGCACCACCGGCGAGGTGGTCCAGGGGGTGGTGATCGGCATGGAGAGCGACGGTGTCTATGTGGACATCGGCGGCAAGGCCCCCGGTTTCATGCCCAAGAGCGAGTGCGGCCTGGGGGTGATCACCAACCTCAAGGAGCGCTTCCCGAAGGGGCTGCCGATCGAGGTGCTCGTCACCCGGGAGCAGAACGCCGACGGCATGGTGACGATCAGTGCCCGCGCCCTGGCCCTGCGCCAGAGCTGGGAGAAGGTGCGCCAGCTGGAGAAGGAGGGCAAGGTGGTGCAGGTCAAGGTGAACGGCTTCAACCGCGGCGGTGTCACCTGCGACCTGGAGGGCCTGCGCGGCTTCATCCCCCGCTCCCAGCTCAACGAGGGCGAGAACCACGAGGCCCTCGTCGGCCAGACCCTGGGCGTCGCCTTCCTGGAGGTCAACGCCGAGACCCGCAAGCTGGTGCTCTCGGAGAAGCGGGCTGCCACCGCTGCCCGTTTCGCCACCCTGGAAGTGGGCCAGCTCGTGGAAGGCCAGGTGGTGTCGATCAAGCCCTACGGCTTCTTCGTCGACCTGGGCGGCGTCAGCGGCCTGCTGCACCAGTCCTCGATCACCGGCGGTGCCCTGAGGGATCTGCGCGAGGCGTTCCAGCAGGGGGAGCACCTCAAGGCCCTGATCACCGCCGTCGACCCCGCCCGGGGCCGCATCGCCCTCAACACCGCCCTGCTCGAAGGTCCCCCCGGCGAGCTGCTGATCGCCAAGGACACCGTGATGGCCGAGGCCGAGGACCGGGCCCACCGGGCCCGCTCGCTGCTGCGCCAGCAGGAACAGGACGCAGGATGAGCCCAGCCGTGCAGGCACCCAGCCCTGACTGGGAGCTCGACTACTACTCCAGACCGATCCTGGAGGCCGATGGCAAGAAGCGCTGGGAGCTGTTGATCTGCTCGACGCAGGGTCTGCAGCCGGCGCCGGACCCCTTCCGCTGGTCGATGGCCTGTCCGGCCGCCAGCGTCAACTCCCAGTGGCTGCGCGGGGCGATCGAGGCGGCCCTGGCGGCGGCCGCTGAGCAGGGCTACGGCCCGCCGCGGCGGCTGCGCTGCTGGCGCGGCTCGATGCGGGCCATGGTGCAGCGGGCGGCCGAAGGGCTCGGCCTGGAGCTGGTGCCGAGCCGGCGTTGCTACGGCCTGGTCGAGTGGCTGCGGGAGCGGCAGGCCAGCGTCTACCCCCTGGAGCCCGGCTACATGGCCGGCCCCCTCGCCCCGCCACCGCAGCCGATTCCCCCCGTGGCCCTGCCCCTGCCCGAGGCGGCCCGTGGCGACAGCTGGGGCTGGGCCACCCTGCCGGCCGCCACGCTGGCCGAGGCCGGCGGCTGGGAGATCGCCTTCCCCGGCCTGGTGGCCCTGCCGTCCGACATCGATCCCGCCACCCCGGTCCCCGGGATCCGGCTGTTCAGCCGCCGGCGCGCCCTGGCCATCGCCGGCTGGCTGTCCGGCCTGGAGCCGACCCGGCTGGAGGTCAGCGCCGGCCAGCTGGTGCTGGAGGCCGGCCTCGAGGATCGCTGGATCCTGGCGCGACTGCCGGAGGAGGAGGCACGGCTGGCCCAGCAGGCCCTCGCGGAGGCCAGGGAGCGGGCCGGCGGCCTGCAGTTCATCGCCATCCAGGCCAGCGAGGAGGACTCCAGCCTCGAGGGCTTCTGGCTGCTGCGCGACCTGCCCGAGGGCTGAGGCGCATGGCTGAGGCGCTCGAGCCCCCCTTCGATCGGCCCGATGCCGGCTTCAACGACCTCCCCGGCTGGACCTGGGTGGGCACCTATGGCGGCCACTATCTCCAGTGCGACCTCCTGGCGGCGTTCGAGCACGGCTTCTTCACCCGCCAGTGGCAGGGGCGGCCGCCGGAGGAGCTGGCCGGCGCCCTCAGTGCCGGCGTCAGCGTGCACCGCACCCGCCAGGTGCATGGCGCTGCGGTGCTGGCCGCCTCCGCCGCCGACCGGGAGCCCTGGCCGGAGGCCGACGGACTGCGCAGCGACCGGGGCGGCCAGAGCCTCTGGGTGTGCGGGGCCGACTGCACCCCCGTGCTGATCGCCGACCCCGCCAGCGGCCGGGTGGCGGCCTGCCATGCGGGCTGGCGCGGGGTCGCGGCCAGGATCGTGCCGGCGGCGATCGGGGCGCTGGTGGCGGACGGCGCCAGCCGGGACAGGCTTGTGGTGGCGCTCGGTCCGGCCGTGGCCGGCTTCCGCTATCAGGTGGAACGCTCCGTGACCCTGCAGGTGGCCGCCGCCATGGCGGCCGAGGGCAGCGGGCCGCCGCCGGAGGAGCGGGCCCTGGCCGATCTGGAGCGCTGCGGCGCCCTGCTGCCGGATCCCGCCCCCGGCCGGGACCGGCTGGACATCCGACGGGCCACGGCGCTGCAGCTGGAACGGCAGGGGATCGTCCCGGAGCGGATCGGGCTCTGCCCGCTCTGCACCATGGCCGAAGCGGCCCTGTTCCATTCCTGGCGCCGCGACGGGGTCAGGGCGGTGCAGTGGAGCGGTCTGGTGTCCCAAGGCTGAGGGCCACCGCTTCCGCCACCTTGATGCCGTCGATCGCCGCCGACAGGATGCCGCCGGCATGGCCGGCCCCCTCTCCGGCCGGGAAGAGTCCCGGGGTGTTGAGGCTCTCGAGCCCGGTGGGGTGGCGCTGCAGCCGCAGGGGCGAGGAGGTGCGGGTCTCGACGCCGGTGAGCAGGGCCCCCGCCATGGCGTAGCCCGGGATGCGGCGGGCGAAGACCGGCAGGGCCTCCCGGATCGCGTCGAGCACGTAGGCCGGCAGGCAGCCGTCCAGGCTGCCGAAGCGCAGGCCGGGCTGGTACGACCCCACCACCGCCTCCGGGGGGGACTCAAGGCTGGGTCTGTGCTCCAGGAAATCCTCCAGCCACTGGGCCGGGGCCCGGTAGTCGCCGCCGCCGGCGTCGAAGGCCTGCCGCTCCCAGTGGCGCTGGAAGGCGATCCCGGCCAGGGCTTCCTCTCCGTCCTGGGCGTAGGGCGCCAGATCCTCCGGGGTGATCGGCACCACCAGGCCGCTGTTGGCATTGCGCTCTCGGCGCGAGTGCTGGCTCATGCCGTTGGTGACGACGCAGCCCTCCTCCGAGGTGGCCCCCACCACCAGGCCGCCGGGACACATGCAGAAGCTGTAGACGCTGCGGCCGGTGTTGGCTTCGCCGTTGCAGTGGTGCACCAGCTTGTACTCGGCGGGGCCCAGCCGCGGATGGCCGGCCGCCTCCCCCCAGCGGGCCCGGTCGACCAGGGCCTGGGGATGCTCGATCCGCACCCCGACCGCAAAGGGCTTCGGCTCCATGGCCACGCCGAGGCGATGCAGCATCGCGAAGGTGTCCCGGGCGCTGTGGCCCGGCGCCAGCACCAGATGGTCGCAGGCGATGGCCGTGCCGTCGGCCAGCCGCACGCCCGCCAGGCGCCGCTCGGGTGCGTCCCCCAGCAGAAGTTCGACCACGTGCTGACCGAAGCGCACCTCGCCCCCCAGGGCCTCGATCCGGGCCCGCAGCCCGCGCACCACCGTGGCCAGCTTGAAGGTGCCGATGTGGGGGTGGTGCAGGGTGAGGATCTCCGGATCCGCCCCGGCCGCCACCAGCTCCTCCAGCACCTTGCGGATGTAGGCGGGGTTCTCGCTCACCTGGCTGTAGAGCTTGCCGTCGGAGAAGGTGCCGGCTCCCCCCTCGCCGAACTGGGCATTGGAGCCGGGATCGAAGCGGCGGCGGCCCTGCCAGAAGCCGAAGGTGTCCGCGGTGCGCTCCTTCACCGCCTTGCCGCGCTCCAGCAGCAGCGGCCGCCAGCCCATCTGGGCCAGGAGCAGGGCGGCGAAGTAGCCGCAGGGGCCGGCGCCCACCACCACCGGGCGCAGCTCCGGGCCGGCTCCCTCGGCCCGGGCCACCGGGCGGTAGCGGCTGTCCGGGGTCGGACGCAGGTGGGGGTCGCCGGCGTAGCGGCGCAGCAGGCGGCGCCTGGCGCCGGCCTCGAGCTCCAGATCGAGGCAGTACACCAGGGCGATGGCGCTGCGCCGCCGGGCATCGACGCTGCGCTTCACCAGGTGATGGCCGCGCAGCTCACCGGGGGCGAGCCGCAGCCGGCGGGTGATGGCCGCCTCCAGGTCGGCGGCGCTGTGATCGAGCGGCAGTTTCAGCTCGCTGAGGCGCAGCACGGCCGTGGCAGTTGGAGGGCTGCTGGCGTTCTAGGGCACGGCGGGGCGGGCGCCAACGCGCGGGACGGGGGCCAACGCTTGTGGCGTCCCCGGCCGATCCTCCGCGGAAGGTGCCATGGTGGAGGGTGATCGCGCCTGGGGCCGGATTTCGGATGGGTCTGGCTCATTGCCCCCTCTGCATGGGTCTGGCGGCGCTCTGCGCGGTGCGCTGCGGTGCCCATGCCCTGCTGCTCTGGCGTCTCTGGTTCGAGGGGGTCGGTGCGCCGGCAAGCTCTGAGCCGGTGCGGCTCCGCCAGGCCGCCTTCTGATCCGCCAGGCAGCACGCTGACGCGAACCGGACCTTGACGTGTCAGGCCCTTTGCGGCGGGCCGGCCGCGTCCAGCTCGGCCTCCATGGCCGCGATGGCGATGCGGGTGGGCACCACCGCATCGGGGTTGAGGCTGATCGAGTCGATCCCCTCCTCCACCAGGAAGCGGGCGAAGTCGGGGTAGTCGCTGGGGGCCTGGCCACAGATGCCGATCTTGCGGCCGCAGCGGCGGGCCGTGAGGATCGCCAGCCGGATCATGTCCTTGACGGTGGCATGCCGCTCGTCGAACAGGTCCGCCACCAGGGCCGAGTCCCGGTCGAGCCCCAGGGTGAGCTGGGTGAGGTCGTTGGAGCCGATCGAGAAGCCGTCGAAGCGCTCGGCGAAGGCCTCGGCGCCGATCACGTTGCTAGGCAGTTCGCACATCACGTACACCTCCAGGCCGTCCTTCCCCCGCACCAGCCCCTCGCCGGCCATGACCTCCAGCACCCGGTCCCCCTCCTCGGGGGTGCGGCAGAAGGGGACCATCGGGATCACGTTGGCCAGCCCCATCGACTCCCGCACCCGGCGCAGGGCCTGGCACTCCAGCGCGAAGGCGGCGCGGAAGGCGGGGGCGTAGTAGCGGGAGGCCCCGCGCCAGCCGATCATCGGGTTCTCCTCCGCCGGCTCGAAGGCCGCTCCGCCCAGCAGGCGGGCGTACTCGTTGCTCTTGAAGTCGGAGAAGCGCAGGATCACCGGCCGGGGATGGAAGGCGGCGGCGATCCGGGCCATGCCCTGGCTGAGCAGGTCCACGTAGTAGTCGGCCGGCACGTCGTACCCCGCCACCAGCTCCGCGATGGCCGCCCGGTCGGCCGCCGCCGTCACCCGATCCGGCTCCAGCAGGGCCATCGGGTGCACCCGGATGTGGTTGGTGATGATGAACTCCAGCCGGGCCAGACCCACGCCGTCGCAGGGGATCGAGGCCAGGTGGAAGGCCTCCTCGGGGTTGCCCACGTTCATCAGGATCCCGGTGCGGGTGGCCGGCAGGTCGCCGATGGCCTGCTCCTCCACCCGGAACGGCACCGCCCCCCGGTAGACGTGGCCCACGTCCCCCTCGCAGCAGCTCAGGGTGATGCTGTCACCGTCGGCGATCCGTTCGGTGCCGTCGCCGGTGCCGACGATCGCCGTCAGGCCCATCTCCCGGGCGATGATCGCCGCGTGGCAGGTGCGGCCCCCCTGGTCGGTGACCACGCCGCTGGCCTTGCGCAGGATCGGCTCCCAGTCGGGATCCGTGCGGCGGGTCACCAGCAGGTCGCCGTCCATGAACCGGGCGATCTCGCCGGGATCGCTGATCACCCGGGCCCGGCCGCTGCTCACCGAGGCGCCGATAGCCCGGCCGCTGGTGATCGCTTCGGCCGTGTGGGGTTCCAGGTGCCAGCTGCGCAGCACCGCCCCGCCCCGCCGGGATTCCACGGTTTCCGGCCGGGCCTGGAGGATGAACAGCTCGCCGCTGAGGCCGTCCTTGGCCCATTCGATGTCCATCGGGGTGGGCACCCCGCGGCGTTCGCCGTAGTGGCGTTCGATCACGCAGGCCCAGCGCGCCAGCGTCAGCGCCTCCGCGTCGCTGAGGGCGAAGCGCCGGCTGTCCTCCGGGGACACGGCCTCATTGCGCACCGCCCGGCCATCGCCGCCGGTGGGATCGGCATAGACCATCCGCAGGGCCTTGCTGCCCAGCCGCCGGCTCAGGATCGGGGCGAACCCCTGCTCCAGGGCGGGCTTGAAGATCAGCCACTCATCGGGGTTCACGGCGCCCTGCACCACGTTCTCCCCCAGCCCCCAGGCGGCGGTCAGCAGCACGGCGTCGCGGAAGCCGGTTTCGGTGTCGATGCTGAACATCACTCCGGAACTGGCCAGATCGGAGCGCACCATGCGCTGCACCCCGATCGAGAGGGCCACCTCCAGGTGATCGAAGCCGTGCTGCTGCCGGTAGACGATGGCCCGATCGGTGAACAGCGACGCATAGCAGCGCCGGCAGGCCTCCAGCAGCGCCGCCTCGCCCTCGACGTGCAGAAAGGTCTCCTGCTGCCCGGCGAAGCTGGCCTCCGGCAGATCCTCGGCCGTGGCGCTGGAGCGCACCGCCACCACGGCCGGGCCGCCGCCGGAGGCCAGTTCATCGCTGAGCTCCCGGTAGGCGGCCAGGATCGCCTGGGCCAGCGGCGGCGGCAGTTCCGCCCGGCCCAGCCGCTCCCGGGCCCCCTGGCCGGCCGCCTGCAGGGCCGCCAGATCGTCGGCATCCAGCCCGTCGAGCAGCTCCGCCAGGACGGGCCCGAGCCCGTTGGCGGCGATGAACAGCCGGTAGGCGGCGGCCGTGGTGGCGAAGCCCCCCGGCACCCGCACGCCGGCGGGTTCCAGCCGCTGGATCATCTCGCCCAGGGAGGCGTTCTTGCCCCCCACCTCAGCGATGGCGTCGAGGCCGACCCGGGCCAGGGGCACGACGAGCCGATCGGAGTCCCGCATCCCCTTCGCCCTGACTGAGCCAACTCTGGGCCCGCCCACCCCTGTCGGCGCCGGGCTGTGATCTTTGGTCGTCGGGCTGAGTTCGGGGTCGGCGCCGGTGCTCAGGGTTCGGTGTTGGCGTCCGTGTTGGTGTCGGTGGGGGGAGGGCCGGATTCCGGCAGCAGCTGGGCGAGCAGGCCGGCTCCCATCAGGACGGCGCCGAGGGTGAGGGCCAGGCCCCGGTTGGCGGCGGCGGGACCGTCAACCCAGGTGCCGGCGGCCAGGAAGGCCCCGCCCAGCAGCAGGGTGGGCACCAGCACGATGCCCTTGGCGGTGCGGTTGAGGCTCATGGGCAGGCCTCGGGACGGGCCAGGCCGGCAGCGATCAGGCCGTCAGCGATGTCGTCGCCGCCGGCCAGCAGGCTCACCCGGGCCAGCAGGGTGCCGTCCCGCTGGCCCATGGGGCGCAGATTCACCTTGGTGCGGCGAGGCAGGGCCTGCCGCAGCCAGCTGATCGCCTCACTTTCCTGCCCAGGTGCCAGTTCCATGCAGGCCAGTTCAACGGGGTAGCTGCGGTTGCCATCACCCACCTGGAGCAGGCTGCCGCTGCGCACCTGGAACACCTCCGCAGCCGCGGCAGCACCCGGAAAGGCGATCACCAGGGCCAGCAGGAGCGGGAGGAGGTTCAGAGTTTGGCGCCGCAACTGGGACAGAACAGGTGGGCACTGGCGGTGGTGCTGCCGCAGGCATTGCACTGGCGGATGGTGTCGATGGCCAGCTCGGGATGGCTGGGCAGGCCCACCATCTGGGCGTTGCTGGCGCCGGGGGGCACCATCGGATAGCAGTTCTCGTTGCGGCGCACGCGCACATCAACGAACACCGGACCCGGATGGGCCAGGGCCTCGGCCAGACCGGACCGCAGCTGGGCCCGGTCGGTGATGCCGATGCCCTTGACGCCGAAGGCTTCGGCGAGGGCCGGGAAATCGGGCATGCCGCCGGTCATCTCGGAACTGGAGTAGCGCTCCTCGTAGAAGCTCTCCTGCCACTGGCGCACCATCCCCTGCCAGCCGTTGTTGAGCACCACCACCTTCACCGGCAGCTGGTACTGGCTGAGGGTGCCCAGCTCCTGGATGTTCATCAGGATGCTGGCATCACCGGCCACGCAGATCACCGTCTCGTCGGGGAAGGCGGTCTGGACGCCCATGGCGGCGGGCATGCCGAAGCCCATGGTGCCCAGGCCGGCACTGCTGATCCAGCGCCGGGGTCCGTTGCGCAGGAACTGGGCTGCCCACATCTGGTGCTGGCCCACGTCGGTGGTGAAGAAGGCCTCGGAGGCCAGCTCCTGCAGGGCGATCACCACCTCCTGCGGCGCGATCTCGCCAGTGGGCTGGGGGATCACCAGGGGGTAGTGGTGCTTCCAGGTGTCGATGCGCTCCAGCCAGGCGTCGGTGCGACGGTTGGAGCCTTCGCCGACCGAGGCCTGCAGCAGGGCCTCCAGGGCCTGCTTGACATCGGAGACGACCGGCACCTCGGGCACCCGGTTCTTGCCCACCTCGGCCGCATCGATGTCGATGTGGATCACCTGGGCCCGGGGGGCGAAGCTGTCGAGGCGGCCGGTGACCCGGTCATCAAAGCGGGCCCCGACGGCGATCAGCAGGTCGCACTCGGTGACGGCGAAGTTGGCGTAGGCGGTGCCGTGCATGCCGAGCATGCCGACGGACAGAGGATGGTTCTCGTCGAAGGCCCCCTTGCCCATCAGGGTGGTGGTGACCGGCAGCCGGAAGCGTTCGGCCAGCTGGTGCACCTCGGCGTGGGCGTCGGAGGCGATGGCGCCGCCACCGACGTAGAGCAGGGGGCGCCGGGCCTGGCGGATCAGGGCCAGGGCGCCCTCGATGGCCTCCGGTCTGGGGGCCGGCGAGCGCTTGAAGCCCGAGGGGATCGCCGATCCCGGAACCACGGGGGTGTAGTCGAACTCCTCGGCACCCACATCCTTGGGCACGTCGATCAGCACCGGGCCCGGGCGACCGCTGGCGGCGATCAGGAAGGCCTCCGCCACGATGCGGCCGATGTCGGCGGGGTCGCGCACCACCCAGGAGTGCTTCACGATCGGCAGGGTGATGCCGAAGATGTCGGTTTCCTGGAAGGCGTCGGTGCCGATGGCGGCGCGGGGCACCTGGCCGGTGATGACCACCATCGGCACCGAATCCATCTGGGCCGTGGCGATCCCCGTGACCAGGTTGGTGGCGCCGGGGCCGGAGGTGCCGAAGCAGACGCCCACCTGGCCGGTGGCGCGGGCGTAGGCGTCGGCGGCATGGGTGCCGCCCTGCTCGTGGCGCACCAGGATGTGCTTCAGCCAGCCCCGGGCCTCCGCCTTGTGGAGCTCGTCGTAGATGGGGAGGATCGCGCCGCCCGGGTAGCCGAAGATGTGGCGGACGCCGTGGCGGTGCAGGGCATCCATCAGGGCGTAGGCCCCGCTCACCCGCATCGGCCCCGACGACGGCTGCGAGGCCTCAGGGGAGGGAGCACTGGGGCTGCTGGTCCCGGCGGCGGCGATGGCGGAGGGAAGGGGCGTGAGCGTCACGGCGGCGGCTGGGGTCGGGCGAGGGGAGGGAATCGTCAGGATGGGAGAGCGGTCGGCCCGGGAGGCAGGCGTCCGGGCAGGGGTCTCGGAACCATCAGCGGAAGACACCAAGGTTAGGTCGCTGGAGGGGGTTTGGGTTGCGCTGACGGCGGCTCTCCGCCATGGCCCGCAACACTCGGGCCGGATCCATCCAGGCGCCCCGATAACGCATGCCCCAGTGGAGGTGGGGGCCGGTGGTGCTGCCCGTGAGGCCGACATGGCCGATCACCTGGCCGGTGGCCACCCGCTGCCCCTCCCGGAGCAGGACCCCGCCGCTGCGGTAGACTCCGTTGCCGACATGGCCGCCGAGGTGGCAATAGATGTGTTCGTAGCTGCCCGAGCGGATCACCAGTCCGTTGCCGCAGCCGCCGTCGACGATCACTTCGCTCACCGTTCCGGCCCACCAGCTGCGGATCGGCGATCCCAGGGGCGCCGCGATGTCAATGCCGTAGTGGGGACGGACGTCGCCGCTGAGGGGATGGGAGCGCAGGCCGAAACCGCTCGTGTAGCCGGCGAAGCTCGCCACCGGAAACACCCCCCGGCCCCAGAGGCTGACGCTGCGCGCCTCGGCGGGCAGGGCCTGGCTGCTCAGCCCCAGGGTGGCGGCGATCACCAGCGAACGGTTCCGCAGGCCGGCGCGCCTTGGGCGATCAGAGCAGTCCAAGGGCATGCAAGGGGCCGTGACCGGTGAGCAATTCCAGCAGAAAAGCGGAGAATCCGACCATCGCCAGGCGACCATTCCAGACCTCGGAGCTGTTGTTCCAGCCCCAGGCCCATTTGTCCTGGGGATAGAGCTTCACCTTCTTGGGCAGCTGGGCCGCCATGTCGAGGTTCACCTCCGGGCACGCCATGGCTTCGTGCACCAGGTCGGCGAGGCCCTGGATGAAGGTGGGGTCGGTGTCGAGGGCCGGCACCCGGCGGAAGTGGCTGACGCCGGCCTCGGTGGCGATCTCCCGGTACTCGATGTCGATCTCCTCGAGGGTCTCGATGTGTTCGCTCACGAAGCTGATCGGCACCACCACCAGTTCCTGAACGCCCTGCTCCCCCAGGTCCCGCAGGGCGTCCTCGGTGTAGGGCTTGAGCCATTCCACCGGCCCCACCCGGCTCTGGTAGGCGAGGGTGGAGGGGTTGGGGTGGCCCAGCAGCTGTTCGAGGCGCTCCATCACCAGGGCGGCGCAGGCCTCGATCTCCTTCTGATAGGGGTCGCCGGCCTCCTCCACGTAGCTCTTGGGCACCCCGTGGGCACTGAAGAAGATGTGGGCCGACGCCGGCGCCTCGCAGTTGCCGACCTCCAGGGCGATCAGCCCGGCCATGGCATTGATGTAGCCGGGATGGTCGTACCAGCTGCGGATGCAGCGGATCGGCAGCCGGCGGAAGGCCGGGTCGGCCTGGCGGAGACGCTGCAGTTCCCGGAAGCTGGAGCCGCTGGTGCTGATCGAGAAGTGGGGATAGAGGGGCAGCACCACCACCTCCTCCACGCCGTCGGCCTTGATGTCGCCCACCGCCGATTCGGTGAAGGGGTGCCAGTAGCGCATCGCCACATAGCTGGTGGCGTCGACCCCTTCCTGGCGCAGGCGGCTCTGCAGCTCCCTGGCCTGCTGCTCGGTGATGCGGCGCAGGGGGGAGCCGCCGCCGATGGAGCGGTAGGCCTCCTTCGACTTGCCGCTGCGCAGGGTGCTGATCAGCCAGGCCAGGGGTTTCTGCAGCGCCGGCGTGGGCAGACGGATGATCTCCGGATCGGAGAACAGGTTGTAAAGGAATGGCCCGACGTCCTCGATCCGTTCCGGACCGCCGAGGTTCAGCAGCAGCACGCCGACCCTGGCCATGCCTTCGATCAGAAAGGCAGAGCGTAACCCCGCCTCCCCACCAGCGGCTGCCCGGCGGGTCACCCCCCCTGCCCTGGCGGCCCCGGGACGGCAGGGCTAGCTTCCGGCTCAGCTCCCCGATCGCCCCACCATCCCCCCGGCCGCCGATCTGACAGAACTGGTGCGGCGGCAGAACCGCCAGCTGGCGGCCTCGGGCAACGGCCTGCGGCTGGAGATCCGCCAGCAGCGGCTTGGTCTGCGCGGCCCCCTGCCCTGTGCCAAGGGCACGGCGGCGCGGCCGGTGCAGCGGATCAGCCTGGGGCTGCCGGCCACGGCAGAGGGGGTGGCCGCCGCCCTCGAGCAGCTGGCCCGGGTGCGGGAGGCGGTCGAGCGGGGCCGCTTCTCCTGGGAGCACTGGCGCCGCCGGCCGGCCGCGCCAGCGCCCTCCCCAGCCGCCGTCCCCTTGGGGCCCCCATCCCCGGCTCCGTCGCCCCCGGCGGTGGGCTTCCCCGCCGAGGCCGCCGGGCTCACGCCGCTGCTGGCCGGTTTCGAGGCCGCTTTCTTCGCCGATCCCCGCCGCCGCCGTCGGCCCGCGGGCAGCCGCAGCACCTGGAGCGGCGCCTACCGGCCCTACCTGCGGCGGCTGGCGGCGGTGGCCGCCGCGTCAGGCGCCACGCCGGCGACCGTCGCCGTGCCCCTGCTGGAGCAGGTGCTGGAGACCTACCCCCTGGCCAGCCGCAGCCGCCAGCAGTGCGGCCTCGCCCTGGGGGCCCTGGCCCGCCACCTGGAGCTGCCCCTGCCGGCCGACTGGAGCGAGCGCAGCGGCGGCTACGGCCTGCATGTGGCCCGGTTCCGGGGCCTGCCCAGCGATGCGCGCATCCTGGAGCTGGTGGCGGCCATCCCCAACCCCCGCTGGCGCCTGGCCTACGGCCTGATGGCCACCTACGGCCTGCGCAACCACGAGGTGTTCTTCTGCGACCTCTCCGCCCTGGCGCCGGGGGGCGACCGGGTGCTGCGGGTGCTGCCCACCAGCAAGACCGGGGAGCACCAGGTGTGGCCGTTCCAGCCCGACTGGGTGGAGCACTTCGGCCTGGAGGGTCTGGGGGAGGGCGGCGTCGAGCTGCCCCGGGTGTGCACCGACCTGCGCCGCACCACCCTGCAGCAGGTGGGCCGGCGGGTGGCCGAGCAGTTCCGCCGCTACGGGCTGCCGATCACCCCCTACGACCTGCGCCACGCCTGGGCCGTGCGCACGATCCACATCGGCCTGCCGGACACGGTGGCGGCCCGGATGATGGGCCACTCGGTGGCGATCCACACCCGCACCTACCACCACTGGATCACCCGGCGGGACCAGCAGCAGGCGGTCGACACGGCCCTGGCGCGGCTCCGCCAGAGTGCCCCAAACGGACACCGCTCCCTATGACGGCGAACGCCTCCCCGACCCCCGCCGCCACGGCGGACGACACCCTGGCCCTGGATCGCCAGGCGGAGGAGCTGGGCCCGGGGGGCGACCTGGCCCCTGAGGTGGACCAGGAGGCCTACCGCCGTCGCATGCAGCGCCGCCGCGAGGTGCAGCAGCAGCGGGTGGGGGAGCGGAACCTGGAGAAGGGGCTGGTGCTCGTGTTCACCGGCGAGGGCAAGGGCAAGACCACGGCGGCCCTGGGCCTGGTGCTGCGCACCCTGGGCCACGGCGGCAAGGTGGCGGTGGTGCAGTTCATCAAGGGCGGCTGGCAGCCGGGGGAGGCCCGGGCCCTGGAGCGTTTCGGCGACGACCTCCACTGGCATGCCCTGGGGGAGGGCTTCACCTGGGAGACCCAGGACCGGGAGCGCGACCGCCAGCTGGTGCGCAGTGCCTGGGAGCGCTCCTGCGCCTACCTCGCCGACGGCGAGCGCAAGCTGGTGGTGCTCGACGAGATCAACGTGGCCCTCAAACTGGGCTATCTCGAGCCCGAGCGGGTGCTGGAGGGTCTGGCCCTGCGCCCACCCCTCACCCATGTGGCCCTCACCGGCCGCGGCGCCCCGCCGGCCCTGCTGGAGCGGGCCGATCTGGTCACGGAGATGAAGGTGGTGCGTCACCCCTTCCGGGAGCAGGGGGTCAAGGCCCAGGCGGGCATCGAGTACTGAGACGGTTGACGCGGTCCGCTCCCCGGAGCCCCGGGATCATCCCAGGTCGTTCTGCAGCCGGGCCAGGCAGCACACCAGCACCGACAGGCCGCTGACCAGCAGGGCCCGGTGCACCTCCGGCTCGCCCCAGAACCCTGGGCTGCCGCTGGCCCGGTCCAGGGCCGAGAGCGTCAGCCTGGCCATGACGTCGCTGCCGCGCGGGCCACGGGGGTCGCGGGGGACAGGACAACCGGGCGGGTCGACGGCCATGGCGGTGCTCCTTTGGGACAGTGAAGCGGGTGTCGCCGGCGCCGGCAACCTGGTGGCGGCGCGGGAGGGGTTGCTACTGTTCGGCCGATCGCACGAGTCGATGGCCTACAGGCGCGTTCTCCTCAAACTCAGCGGTGAAGCGCTGATGGGTGACCAGGGCTATGGGATCGATCCCGCCATCGTTCAATCGATCGCCAAGGATGTGGTCGAGGTGGTCTCCGGTGGCACCCAGCTGGCGATCGTCGTCGGCGGCGGCAACATTTTCCGGGGCCTGAAGGGCTCGGCCGCCGGCATGGACCGGGCCACGGCCGACTACGTCGGCATGCTGGCGACGGTGATGAACGCCATCACCCTGCAGGACGGCCTCGAGCGGGCCGGGGTGCCCACCCGCGTCCAGAGCGCCATCTCCATGCAGGAGGTGGCCGAGCCCTACATCCGCCGCCGGGCCATCCGCCATCTGGAAAAGGGTCGAGTGGTGATCTTCGGTGCCGGCTGCGGCAACCCCTTCTTCACCACCGACACCACGGCCGCCCTGCGGGCGGCGGAGATCAACGCCGACGTGATCTTCAAGGCCACCAAGGTGGACGGGGTGTACGACAAGGATCCCGCCAAGCACAGCGACGCGGTCCGCTACGAGACCCTCACCTTCCTCGACGTGCTGAGCGGCGAGCTGGAGGTGATGGACAGCACCGCCATCGCTCTGTGCAAGGACAATGCGATTCCGATCGTGGTCTTCGACCTGTTCGGCTCGGGCAACATCGGCCGGGCGGTGGCCGGTGAGCCCATCGGCACCAGCATCGTGCCGGCGCCCCGCCGCTGACGTCCCCTCCCCACCACCCTTCCCCTGCCATGGATCTCGAAGCCAGCATGCGCAAGTCGGTGGAAGCCACCCAGCGCACCTTCAACACCATCCGCACCGGTCGGGCCAACCCCTCCCTGCTCGACAAGCTGACCGTCGAGTACTACGGCTCCGAAATGCCCCTCAAGTCGCTGGCGACGATCTCCACCCCCGATGCCCAGACGATCCAGATCCAGCCCTTCGACAAGGGCTCGATGGCCCTGATCGAGAAGGCCATCGCCATGAGCGATCTGGGCCTCACCCCCAACAACGACGGCCGGGTGATCCGCATCAACATCCCGCCCCTCACGGAGGACCGCCGCAAGGAGCTCTGCAAGCTGGCGGCCAAGTACGCCGAGGAGGGCAAGGTGGGCCTGCGCAACCTGAGGCGGGAGGGGATCGAGCGGATCAAGAAGCAGGAGAAGGACGGCGAATTCTCCGAGGACCAGAGCCATGACGAGCAGGAGAAGGTCCAGAAGCTGACCGATCGCTACATCGCCGAGCTGGAGAAGCACCTCGCGGACAAGGAAGCCGACATCCTCAAGGTGTGAGCAGCCCCGCCGATGCCGACGTGATCGTCGTCGGGGCCGGCCCCGCCGGCGGCGCGGCGGCCTTCCACCTGGCCAACCGGGGGCGCCGGGTGATCCTGCTGGAGGCCCAGGCCCCGGGACGGTCCAAGCCCTGCGGCGGCGGCATGGCCGCCTCGGTGCAGCGCTGGTTCCCCTTCGATCTGGCCCCCGCCGTCGACCAGGTGATCCGCCGGGTGCGGTTCACCTGGTGCCTGGAGGATCCGGTGACGGCCGAGCTACCTGGGGAGGCCCCGTTCTGGATCGTGCGCCGCAGCGTCCTCGATGCCTTCCTGGGGCAGCAGGTGGTCGAGGCCGGCGGCGAGCTGCGCCATGGCTGCCGCGCCGAGCGGATCGAGCGCACCGGCGATGGCCTCTGGGAGGTCGCCGGTCCGGGGGATCTACGGCTGCGGGCCCGGGCCGTGGTGATCGCCGATGGTTCCGGCTCCCGCTTCGCGGCACCCCTGGGCCTGGGGCCGTCCCGTCCCCGGTTCGCCGCCACCGTGTCGGTGGAGGTGGCGGCGGATCCCGATCCCGCCGACATGGCCCGCTTCGAGTTCGGCCTGGTGCACCACGGCTTCTGCTGGGTGTTTCCGCGCCGGGGCGGCTACAGCATCGGGGTGGGCACCTTCGTCGGCCAGCAGGAGGCCGACAGCGGGGCGGTGCTCTCCGCCCTGCTGCCCAGCCTGGGGCTGCCGGAATCGGCGGGGGAGCGGCGCCACGGGCAGCTGCGTCTCTGGAACGGCCACCACCCCCTCCATGGCCCGGGCCTGGTGGCGGTCGGAGATGCCGCTTCGCTCTGCGATCCCTTCCTGGCCGAGGGCCTGCGCCCGTCGCTGCTGAGCGGCTGCGAAGCGGCCGCGGCCCTCGACCGCTGGCTCGACGGCGACGCCCCTGCCCTGGAGCACTACAGCCTGCGCATGCGCGAGGCCTGGGGCGATTCGATGGCCTGGGGCAAACGCATCGCCCAGGTGTTCTACCGGGTGCCGCGGGTGGGCTACCAGCTCGGCATCAAGCGGCCCACCGCGCCCCAGCGCATCGCCCAGATCCTCTCCGGGGAGATGGGCTACGGCGAGATCGCCCAGCGGGTGATTCGGCGGTTGCTGTTCCAGCGGGGCTGAGCGCCCAGGGTCGGCGCCAGGGCCTGACCGGGCTCAGTTGCGGGTCACCCCCTTGAGGTCCCGCAGGCGCTGATCGATGGAGCCCAGCAGCTCGATGGCGAACATGGGCGCCTCCTGGACGGCGAACAGGAACTTCTCGCGGTTCATCACCAGCAGCCGGCAGGGGGTGAGGGCCGTGGCATGGCCGTAACGGCGGTGGTCCTGGGTGACCAGGGCCCCGGCCCCGAAGACGTCGCCGGCCTGGATGTCCTCGTGGCCGGCATCGGCGTTCCAGCTCAGCCGCACCGTCCCCTCCAGAAGCCCGAACATGCAGTCGCCGGGTTCGCCGGCGCGGAAGATGACGGAACCGGCCTCGACGTCCCTCACCTCACCCTTGTCGGCGAGGGCGCGCATGGTGTCGAGGGCGTGGACGGTGTGGGCCATGCTTGAGCTGGAAGGGGAACCATCCTTGCCCATCAAGGTGAACAACTGATCAAGGCAGGGGCCGCTGATGAGCGGCCCGGCGTTCAGCGGCTGATGGCCAGCGGAGCACCCAGGCCGCCGCGCACATCCTCGGGGGCGAGGCGGCCGTCGTTGTCGGTGTCGAGGGCGTCGAAGACGGCATCGCTGCCGAGCCATTCCTCCCGGGTGATGCAGCCGTCACCGTCCAGATCGTTGAGCAGGAAGATCTCGTGCACCGCGTGGGTGAAGGCGGCCCCGCCCTCGATCACGGCCAGGCGATGGGCCAGCTGGCCTTCCAGGGTCTCGATCGCCTTGGAGAAGCCCCGGATGCCCTCGTCGACCTTCTCGCTGGCCATGGCGTCCGCCGCCATCATCGTGCGGAAGGTGGCTTCATCAACGTGGATCCGCTCTTCGCTGGCGCCCGGATGGGCGGCATCGAGGCGGCGTTCCAGCAGACCCTCGCTCTGGCGCAGCTGGTCCATTAGGGACGGGGAGATGGTCAGCAGGTCGCAGCCGGCCAGTTCAACGATCTCGTCGATGTTGCGGAAGCTGGCCCCCATCACCTCGGTGCCGTAGCCGTGGGTCTTGAAGTAGTTGAAGATCCGCGTCACCGAGAGCACGCCGGGATCCTCCGCTCCGGGATAGCTATCGCGACCGGTGGATTTCTTGTACCAGTCGAGGATGCGCCCCACGAACGGTGAGATCAGGGTGATGCCCGCCTCGGCGCAGGCCACGGCCTGGGCGAAGCCGAACAGCAGGGTGAGGTTGCAGTGGATCCCTTCGCGCTCGAGCACCTCCGCGGCCTTGATCCCCTCCCAGGTGGAGGCGATCTTGATCAGCACCCGGTCGGTGCCGATGCCCGCCTGGGCGTAGAGGCCAATCAGCTTGCGGGCCTTGGTGATGGTGGCTTCGGTGTCGTAGCTGAGACGCGCATCCACCTCGGTGGAGACCCGCCCCGGGACGATCCTGAGGATCTCCTTGCCGAAGGTGACGCTGATCTCATCGATGGCCTCGCGCACCACGTCCTCGGCGGGTGCCTCGGCACCGATCACCTCCCGTGACTCGCGCAGGGAGCGGTCGATCAGGTCCTGGTAGGTGGGGATCTGGGCGGCGGCCAAGATCAGGGACGGGTTGGTGGTGGCATCCCGGGGCGTGAACTGACGGATCGCGTCGATGTCGCCGGTATCGGCCACGACCACGGTCATGGCGGCCAGTTGTTCGAGAAGGTTGGCCATCGTGGAACGGTGTCGGGCGCGATGTCTGCTGGCCCCGACGCTAGCCATGGCCTCCTTCGGGGACGCAACGCGGTTGTGGGAATGAGGACAGGCTGGCTCAGGAGCGGCTGGCCTTGGCGGTGGGCTGGCTGGGGGGCACCTTCTCGATCACCAGCAGCGCCTCGGCGATCTGACGGGCCACCGGCAGGGCCACGGTGGAGCCGTAGGCATTGCCCCCCTGGGGCTCGTCGACCACCACCAGCACCACATAGCTGGGGTCATTGGCCGGCAGGATCGCCACGAAGCTGCAGATCCGGGCGCCGGGGATGTACGCCCCGTTGCGGGCCTTCTGGGCCGTGCCCGTCTTGCCGGCGATCCGGTAGCCGGGGATCTTCATGCCCTTGCCGTTCTCCACCACCGATTCCATCCACTTGACGACGGTGCGGGTGACGGCGGGATCGAGCAGCTGGACGCCCGTGGGGGCCGTGGCGCTGGCCAGGGCATCGCCGGAGCGCAGACCGCGGGTGATGTGGGGGCTCACCAGCCGGCCGCCGTTGGCGAGCATCCCGTGCAGCTGCAGCAGCTTGAGGGGGGTCAGGGAGAAGCCCTGGCCGAAGGCGGCGACCGCCGGCTCGATCGGCGCCGAGGTGAATTCGCTGCGGCTCTTCAGCTGGCCGGCCACGGCCCCGGGCAGGTCCGTGTCGGGCATCTCGTCGATGCCGAAGGCCCGCAGCCAGTGCCAGAAGCGATCGCGCTTCACCTGGGCCATGGCCTTCACCATTGCCACGTTGCTGGACACCTGCAGCACCGTGGGGAAGTCGATCACGCCGTTGGCGCGGCGGTCGTGGTTGAAGATCGGCCAGCCACCGATCGTCAGCTGGCCCACGTCGTTCACCTTGTCGCCCGGGCGGATCGCCTTCTCCTGCAGCGCCAGAGCCAGGTTGATGGGCTTGAAGGTGGAGCCGGGCTCGTAGAGATCCTGCACCGACCATTCGCGGAACAGGGCGGGGCTGTAGCTCCAGAACCGGTTGGGGTCGTAGGTGGGTGTGGAGGCCAGGGCCAGGATTTCGCCGTTGCGGGCATTCATCACCAGGGCGGCGCCCTGCTTGGCGCGCCATTGCTTCACCTGCTTGGTGAGCGCCTGCTGGGCCACCTGCTGCAGACGGGCATCGAGGGTGAGCTGGAGCCGCAGGTCGTCGCCGTAGAGCGCCCCGGCCTGGAGGCCGTCCGGGAGGGGGGTGCCGTCGGCGCCGCGGCGCATGCTCAGGGTCACCTCCTGGCGGCGCAGGTCCCGGTCCCGGCTCTGCTCCAGACCCGCCTGGGCGACCCTCTCGAGGTTGAGGAAGCCCACCACGTTGGCGAAGAGGGACCCCTGGGGGTAGACCCGCTGGGGGTAGGCCTCGAGATCGAGGCCGCTGATGCCGAGTTCCTTCACCCGGTTCGCCGTTTCCGGATCCAGGCCGGTGGCGAGCTTGACGCCGCTGCGGCGGCTGCCGATGGTCTGCAGCAGGTCGGCCGGCGGCTTGGCCAGCACCTTGGACAGCTCCCTGACCACATCGGCGGGGGGACGGATCTGCTGGGGCTCGTCGCCGGGAAGGTTGAAGTAGCGCGGGTGGGCCCAGAGGGTGTAGCGCTCCTCGTCGAGGGCCACCAGCCGCCCCATCCGGTCGACGATGGTGCGCCGTTTGCCGATGGGGGTGACCGCATGGGTCTGGATGGCCCTGGCCCGGGCCTGGAGCTCGGGGGCCTGCACCACCTGCAGCCAGGCCAGACGCCCTGCCAGTCCGACCAGGGCCGCGCAGAGCAGGACATAGACGGTGAGCATCCGGCCGGCGGGGATCGGCTGGATCTCCACCACCCGACGGGTTGCGCCCCCTCTGGGCCGGCGTCCGCCCCCGGCGGCGGTCGCCTGGGTGCGGCCCTCGCCAGGCCCGGAACGGGAAGCGGGGGGCATCAGTAGCCGGCCGGCATGGCGCGCAGCTGGAAGCCGGCCAGCAGCGGCAGGGGGGCGCGGGGACGGCTGCTGCGGGGTTCAGGCAGATGGATGAGCTTGGCGCTGCTGGTGGGCTCCAGCAGGCCGGGGCTCCGCACCAGGCTGAGGTGATGCTGCTCGAGCAGGGCAGACGACTCCTGCATGCGGTGCTCGAGGGTCTTGGATGCTTCCAGCTTGGCGAAGCTGTGGGCCCACTGGTTCTGCCAGTGCAGGGTGAGGGCGCTCAGGCCGAGCATCGAGAATCCCAGGCCCACCAGGGCTCCGCTGCTGATCCGATGCAGTCCGGCCAGCCAGGGGGCCTGGCGTTCGATCCTGCGCGCCGAGAGGGATCCCTCGATCAGCTGCAGGGGCCTCGTTTTCGGCAGCGGATTCTGGCTGCGTGGGGCGGGAGAAGCGGCCAAGGGACCTGGTAAGGCACTGCGCAAGTGAACCACCCATCAGGGACCGCAGCAAGCGGTGTCAGTCGGCGAGAAAGAGGAGATTCATGAAGGTCATCCCGTTCCAGAGGGCGTGCATCAGCACGGCGCTGCCCAGTCGGCCGCTGCGCCAGCGCAGCCAGCCGAGTCCCAGGCCGAGCACGAACAGCGGGGCCAGTTCCGACAGGCTCAGATGGGCGATCGCGAACACGGACGCGCTCAGCACCACCGCACCGGCTCCGCCGAGCCTCTGCCCCGCCACCGGCAGCAGCACCCCCCGGAAAAGGACCTCCTCGAACAGGGGGGCCACCACCAGGGCGGTGAGGGCGAAACAGGCCAGCGCCAGGGGGTCGGCGCTGGTCAGGACGAGGTCGAGCAGCGGATTGCTGCCGCCCGGGTCGGCCCAGATCCTGTCGATCGCCCAGCTGGAGGCCGTCACCACCGGCAGCACCATCAGCAGGCTTGCCAGCGCTGCGCCGAGGGCGGACCCGGCCGGCCGCCACCGCCATTGCAGCCAGCCCCCCGCCGGGGGAGCCCCCCGCCGCGGCAGCATCAGGGCCAGCAGCAGCAGCGGTGCGGCCATCAGGGCGGCGTAGAGCACCAGCACCTCGATGCCCTGGCTGAGGGCCCTCGGGGCGTCCAGGCGCTGCAGGGCGATCTGCAGCGGCGGCTGCACCACCATCGGCACGACGACTTCGCCGAGCACCACGAAACCGCCGGCGATCAGGAGGGTCACATCGACGGGGCTCAGGGGCGGGCCCACCAGCGGCGGTGCCGCCGGAAGCCGCTGCCGCCAGGCCAGCCAGCCCTGACGCAGCAGCAGGGCGGCCCCCACCAGCAGGAACAGGGCCGGCAGGGTGGTCACCGCCAGGAGCATCAGCAGCAGCCTCAGGGACCGCTCCTCGGCCGGACAGGCACCCGGGTCCCCCGGCAGCTGTTCGCAGACCAGCTGCTGCACCATCAGGGGGGCCGACCAGGGGGCGAGCAGCTGCTGCCGCTGCTCCGCCGCCACGGGCCGTCCGTCGAGCAGCGCCTGGATCAGGGGACGCCGCACGGCGTCCACCTGGGTCAGCAGCTGCCTCAGTTCGGTGTCGTCGTCCAGGGCCGCCGCGCTCCCGGCGTCGCGCTCCAGCAGGGCCCGTTCGAGGCGGCGCACCGCCAGCGGCGGCTCCTCGGCGGCGTCCATCTGGCGCCGGAGTTCATCACCCAGCTCCCGGCGCGGGTCCTCCCCGCTGAGCAGCGGCTGCAGCCCCTCCGGAACGGCCTCGGCCGCCAGGGCCGTCAGCTCGAGCTGCCGCAGGCTGAGGGAATCGACCACCGACGGCCGCTCAAGGCTGTCGATCAGTCCGCCCACCCAGAGCAGGGCGCAGAGGGCCAGGCTGAGCAGGGCCAGCAGGCTCTTCCATCCCGGGGGGGCGGCGGGCGGTCCGGATCGGGAAGGGGTTCCGTTCAACCGGACCACCTCGGCGGTGATGGGAGCTGATTCTCCCCTGCGCCCGGCCACGGCCCGTCCCATACGATGGCTTCGCCTGCGCCACAAGCACCTTGCCCCTTCGCATCGTGCTGGTCCGCCATGGGCTGAGCAGCTTCAACCTGGAGCACCGCATCCAGGGCCGTGACGACCTCTCCAACCTCACCGAGGAGGGGCAGCTCCAGGCCCGTCTCACGGGGGAGGCCCTGGCGGAGCTCGGCTTCACCGCCGTCTGCAGCTCGCCGCTGCAGCGGGCCAGCGCCACCACGGCCGCCCTGCTGGCCAGCCACGGCTCGCCGCTGGCCCCCGTCTACGACGACGATCTGCTGGAGATCGATCTGGCGCCCTGGAGCGGACTGCTGCGCAGCGAAGTGCGAGCCGTGGATCCGGAGCAGGAGCGCCGCTGGCGCGAGGCCCCCGAGACCATGGAGCTGCAGCGGGCCGACGGCAGCCGTTTTCTGCCGGTGCCGGAGCTGCTGGAGCAGGCGGGCCGTTTCGCCGATCGGCTGCTGGCCCGCCACGGCGATGACGACACCGTGCTGGTGGTGGCCCACAATGCCATCCTGCGCTGCCTGGTGCTGCACCTGCTCGGGCTGCCGGCGAGTGGCTTCCTGCGTCTGAGGCTCGACAACGCCTCCATCTCGGTGCTCAACCTGGTCCGCGGCGAGGGCGGCCGGCCCTCGGTGCAGCTGGAATCCCTCAACGGCACCGCCCACCTGGGCACGGCCCTGCCGCCGGCCGGGCCGGGCTGTCGGTTGCTGCTGGTGCGCCATGGTGAGACCGACTGGAACCGGGAGGGGCGGTTCCAGGGCCAGATCGACATCCCCCTCAATGGCTACGGCCTGGCCCAGGCGGAGGCGGCGCGGGCCTTCCTGGCCCCGATCCCGCTGCAGCGCGCCTACAGCAGCGACATGGCCCGCCCCCTGCGCACCGCCGAGGTGATCCTGGGCTCCCATCCCGGCGTTCCCCTCACCACCACCCGGGGGCTGCGGGAGATCGGCCACGGCCTCTGGGAGGGCCGGCTGGAAAGCGAGATCGCCGCCGGCTGGCCCGAGCTGCTCGCCGCCTGGAAGCGCACCCCCGAGACCGTGCAGATGCCCGAAGGGGAGACCATCGGTGAGGTCTGGGACCGGTCCCTGGCCGCCTGGAACCGGATCGTCGCCGGACTGGATCCCCAGGAAACGGCCCTGGTGGTCGCCCATGATGCGGTCAACAAGACCATCCTCTGCGCCCTGCTCGGCCTCTCCCCCGCCGACATCTGGGCCATCAAGCAGGGGAACGGCGGTGTGACCGTGATCGACTATCCCCGGGGGGCGACGGCGCCGCCGGTGGTCAGCGCCCTGAACCTCACCGCCCATCTGGGGGGCGTGATCGACCGCACGGCCGCTGGCGCCCTCTAGCCCGCCCACCCCTCCGAGGCCCCTGCCATGGTCCGTCAGCTGCTGATCCGTGGGGTGACTCTGCTGGAGGCCCCCGGGCGGCCGCCCCGCCAGGCCGATGTGCTCCTGGAGGACGGGATGCTGCGGGCGATCGATCCGGAGCCGGACCTGGTTCTCGGGGCGGCCGGCGCCACGTTCGACGCTGAGGGCTGCTGGCTGGGGCCGGCGCTGGTGGATCCCCACAGCGTGCTGGAGGACCCGCTGCAGGGGCGGGCCGAAACCCTGGCCAGCCTCGGGGAGGCCGCCGCCTCGGGCGGGTACGGCACGGTGGCCCTGCTGCCCTGGTCCTCCAGCTGGCGCGACCGGCCCGAACGGCTGGCCTGGAGCTGGCCGGAACCGATGCGGCTGCTCCGCTGGGGCAGCTTCAGCGTCGATGGCCTCGACCGGGACCTGGCCCCCCACGGCGACCAGCTGGCCGCCGGCGCCTGCGGCCTGGCGGCCGGGGCGGCCCTGCCGCCGCTCGATCTGCTGGAGCGCGGCCTGCGGCTCGGGGAGATGGGGGACCGGCCGGTGCTGCTGCCGCCGCGGGACGGTTCCCTGGCCCGGCGGGGGTTCGTGCGGGAGCGGGTGGAGGCCCTGCGGGCCGGCTGGCCCCTCGACCCCCCCGGCAGCGAAACCCTCCCCCTCGAGACCCTGCTCTCCCTGGCCGACGACCTGCCCGCCGCCGGCCTGCGGCTGATGAATGTCTCCACCGCCGAGGCGGTGGCCCGGCTGCGGCGCCATGGCCGCCCGCCGCTGGCCTCGGTGGGCTGGTGGCATCTGGTCGCCGACAGCGGCGGCCTCGATCCCGCCGACGAGGGCTGGCTGGTGGAGCCGTCCCTGGGGGGACCGGCCGACCGGCGGGCCCTGATCGATGCCCTGGCCGACGGGGTCATCAGCGCCGTCGCGGTGCATCACATCGCCCTGGATGCGGAGGAGGAGCTGCTGCCCCTTGACCAGCGCCGCCCCGGGGTGGCGGGTCACGGCCTGGTGCTGCCGCTGCTGTGGGAGGAACTGGTGGGACGCCGGGGCTGGCGGCCGGAGCAGCTCTGGCAGGCGCTCTGCTGGGGCCCCGCTCAGTTCCTGGGCCTCCCGGAGCCGGCCCTGGCCGCCGGCACGGGCCAGTGGCTGCTGTTCGATCCCCGCCGCTCCTGGCGCTGGGAGGACGCCCCGGATGGTTCCCTGGCGGCCAACCGGCCCTGTCGGGGGCGGCCGTTGCAGGGACGGGTGCTGGCCTGCGGGCTCAGCGATCCTGGGCGTTGGGCTCTGGCAGCGGACCGGCCGAGCTGAACGGGAAGAAGCGCCAGAAGGCCCGGCCGATCAGCTCGCTTTCCGGCAGCAGCGGACCGCCCGGCCAGAAGCGGGCATCCCAGCTGTTGGCCCGGTTGTCGCCCATCACCACCAGATGGCCGGGGGGGACCACCACGTCGATGGTGCGGCAGGGGCCGACCCCATGGCGATCGACCGGGCAGTAGTTCCTGACGTAGGGCTCGTCGAGGGGACGGCCGTTGATGCTGACCCGGCCGCGGGGGTCGGCCACCACCCGCTCGCCGGGCAGGCCGATCACCCGCTTGATGTAGGCATCGCAGGCCGGCTGCTGGATCCCCGGCAGGGAACCGATCAGGGGAAGGTTGACCAGCAGGCAACGCAGCGCCCCCGGCTTGGTCGGACCGGTGAGGATCGGATCGAAGTGGTAGGGCGAACGGAACACCACCACCTCGCCACGCCGGGGGGGACGCTGGCGGAAGGACAGCTTCTCCACCAGCAGCCGGTCCTGGAGCTGCAGCCTCGGAAGCATGGAGCCGGAGGGGATGTAGCGGGCCTCCAGCAGGAACTGGCGGATGCCCAGGGCCACCGCCAGGGTGATCAGCACGCTGCGCCAGAAGGCCCAGGGGCTCTCCTCCCGCTCCTCCTGGTGACGCTGCGGCCCCGGGGGGGGCGGCGGCTCATCGTGGGCGCCGTGGTCGGCCGGTGGATCCGAGGGGCTCAAGGGGTTTGTGCGGCAGGTTCCATGGTCGGGAGGCAGATTAGGCACGCACCCGCCCGCCGCGTCCCCGATGGCACGCCCACGCTGGCACCAGAGCCTGGCCGCGCCCTCGAGCCGGATGGGCCGGCGCTGGGATCGCTTCGTGGCGCTCTGGGCCGCCCTGAACCTCCTCTGGGTGGCCTTCGACATCAGCTACATCCCCCTGCGCACCTTCTGGCTGCAGCGCAACCTCTACCCGCTGCCGTCGGTGCCCCTGGCGGTGCCGCTCACCTTCATCCCCGACATCACCCCCTGGGTGGATCCGATCAAGGGGATCGAGCCGCACCGGGAGACCCAGGCCTACCTGCGCCACTTCGACCGGATGGATGCGGCCCTGGGCCAGGGCCCCCCGGGGGCGACCACGCCGCTCCAGCGCCAGCTGCTGGCGGAACAGGTGCGGCTGACCGTCGAGATGATCGATTCCGATTCCAACCCGATGCTGGCCTCGGGCACCTCCGGCACCCTGGAGAAGATCAAGAACCGCCTGCGCCAGCGGGCCGACCGGGACTCGGCCAAGCAGGCGGCGGCGGTGCTGCTGAGCCCTGTCTGGATCGACGCCCATCCCTGGCAGCGGGAGCGGCTGTTCTGGCGCCAGCAGGTGCTGCCCCTGGTGGCCACCACCTACTGGCGCTCGATCGATGAGAACGGCCGCCCCACCGACCATTTCTGGCGCTACGACCTGCTCCTCTTCCAGAGCGTCTTCGCCCTCGACATCCTGCTGCGGGCCTACCGGCTGCGCCGCCGGCTGCCGGGCCTGAGCTGGGGCCGGGCGCTGCTGCGGCGCTGGATCGACCTGCCCCTGCTGCTGCCCTTCTGGCGCTGGCTGCGGGTGGTGCCGGCGCTGGAGCGGCTCCACACCAGCGGCCTGATCAGCATCGAACCGCTGCGGGCGGTGATCAGCCGGGCGGTGGTGGCCTTGCTGGCGGTGGAGCTGTTCGAGGTGCTGGCCCTGCAGCTGATCGACGGTCTTCAGCAGCTGATCCGCTCGCGCCGCTGGCCGATGCGGATCCGGGCCCTGCGCAGCCATCAGACGGTGGTCAGCAACGACGAGCGGGAGCTGGTGGAACTGGTGCGGATCTGGGGCCCCCTGCTGCTGGTGCGGGTGGCTCCGCGCCTGGCCCCCGAGCTCCAGGGGGTGCTCGGCCATGCCCTGCAGCAGAGCCTGCAGAACGCCATCGTGCCGCCGGGTCTGCGCCAGCTCCAGCCTCTGCTGCAGGTGGAGAAGGGGCTCAGCCGCCAGCTGGCCGGCGGGATGGTGGAGAGCCTCCTCGACCTCACCCGCACCACCGGGGAGCGCCTCAGCCGCCGCGACGACCAGCAGCTGGAGCTGCTGCAGCGCTTCATCGACCGCTTCTGGGAGGAGCTCGCCGAGGCCCTCGAGAGTGGCCCGGCCCTGGAGCGCTCCCAGCAGTTGCTGTGCACCTTCCTTGAGGAGTTCAAGGGCAACTACCTGAGCCAGATCAGCCGGGCCGGGATCGAGGGGCTGATCGAGGAGCTCGATCAGCTGATGGTGAAGGGGACCCAGGGGGCCCAGGAGCGGAACGACGCCCCTAGCCCAGCAGCTCCTGCCATTCCTCGGGACGGAACCCGGTGAGGATGCGGCCGGAGCTGGTGACCAGGAAGGGACGCTTGATCAGTCGCCCATCGGCCGCCAGGGCGGCCAGGGCCGTGTCCCGGTCCATCGCCTTGACGGTGGCGGCCCCCAGGGCCCGGTAGCTCTGGCCACTGGTGTTGAACAGGGGGGCGAAACCCCCGAGCTGGCCGTGGGCCTCGGCCAGCAGGGCCAGGGAGGGCGGACTGGAGGTGATGTCGATGGCGTTGAAGGGAATCTGCCGTTCCCTCAGCCAGGCCAGCGCCTTGCGGCAGGTGCCGCAGCCGGCGTACTGATAAAGGACGAGCCCGGCCTGGTCGTCGGCCATGGTGCCTATTTGCGGCCCACCAGCGCCTTGAGGGCCCCGACCAGGCTGTTGGAGCCCTTGCCCACGCCGGCGTCCGGCTTGGTGCGGATGGTCACGTCGCCGTTGACGGTGGTGCGGCAGCTGAGGCGGTAGCTCGCGGGCCGATCCGCCAGGTAGACCTCCTCCACGTCGCTGCGGGGGGAGAGGTTGCGGGCCCCCTCCACCACCTCCACCACGCAGGTGCCGCACTGGCCGAGGCCACCGCAGTTGTTGAGGTTGTTGAGGCCGGTGTAGGGATTGACGCCGGCGTCGAGGGCCGCCTTGCGGAGATTGGCCCCTTCAATGCAACCAACCTGCTGGCCTTCCTTTTCAAAACGGATGGTGGGCACGGTCGATCGGGGGTGAGGGGCGCCGCCCAACTTAGGTCACACCACGTCCTTTCGATCCCGGTTTCGTTGCCTTGAGAAAGGATCGGGACGGTCGGGAGGGGCTGCCTACGATGGCCGGGTTGCCCGCAGACCGTGCTCTCCTCCGATCCCTCCCCGGCCCGGCAAGGCACCTACGACCTGGTGGTGCAGCAGCTGATCCCCGGCTACGCCAGCCTCGCCCGCCTCTCGGTGGCGCTGCTCTCCTCCTCCCCCCTGGCCTCGCGCCAGGACGCCGCCGTGCTGGTGGCGGGATGCGGCACGGGGGCCGAGCTTCTGGAGGCCGAGGCCCAGCGGCCGGACTGGCAGCTCACCGCCATCGATCCCTCGGCGGAGATGCTGGCGGTGGCACGGCAGCGGCTCCAGAACCGGGGCCGGATCGAGTGGCATCACGCCACGGTGGAGCAGCTGGGGGCCGAGGCCCGCTTCGATGGCGCCCTGTCGGTGCTGGTGCTCCAGTCCCTGCCCGACGACGGCACCAAACTGGCCTTCCTGACGGCGCTGGCCCGCAGCCTCCGGCCCCAGGGCCAGCTGGTGCTGGTCGATCTGATGCGTCCGGAGCGTTCCCCCCTCTCGGCCCAGGTGGCGGAGGCCTGGCGCTGCTTCCAGCGGGCCAGCGGGGTGGATGGTGAGGCCGTGGATCTGACCGCCCAGATCCAGGGGTTCCACCCCATCGGCATTGCCCGGCTCACGGCCCTGGCGGAGGCCGCCGGCCTCAGCGATCCGGCGCCGCTCTTCCAGGCCCTGGACTTCCAGGGCTTTCTGCTACAGCGACGGGCCTGAAGCGACGATCTCCCGACTCCTGCTGGCCGGGAAGCAGCGGCCGGTCCATGACCACACCGGCCAGGGGCACCAGCAGGGTCATCAGACCCAGCAGAAAGCCACCGAGGGCACCGAAGGGCTGATCAAAAAACAGGGCCGCCCCATCTTCAGGGCCGGACCCGGGACTTCTGCCGCTGCGGGTGGGGCCTCCGGGAGCGGAGGAACGGGCGAGGGGCGTTCGGGGGCCCGGACTGTCGGGGTCTCCACTGGGCTCAGCCTCACCGCCATCGAGGATGGGGCTGGGGCCGGCAGGGATGGCGCCTGGCGGAGTAAGGCCCGGGAGGCTGGCCGGGGAGGCGAGGGCGGCGCTGGTTCCGCGATGGGAACCGGAACGGGACGGGGAACGGTCGGGTCGGGGGTGATCCATGCGTTCGTGCAGCGGCGTGGCCCGGTGCACTGGACGGAGAACAAAGGTGATTTGGAACGATTGTGCCACTGATCGGCTCGATCCGCCCCCGGTGACGACAGAACGACAGGGTGACGTGACGCGGGGGCCTGGCCGCAGACGGCCTGCGCTCAGGCGGCCGGCCGGGACTGGGAGTGCCTGTGCAGGTGCAGGTCGGCCGGAGGGACCTCGGCTCCGTCGAGCCGGGCGCGGATCGCCCGCAGCTCCTCCAGGATCGACGCCAGCAGCTGCTGGGTGGCGGTGGAGGGCGAGTTGAGCACCTCGACGGTCACCTCCTTGATGCGCAGCACGTCCCGGGCGAAGCGGGCCACCTCGTGGGGGTGGAAGACCAGGGGCTCCTTCTGGTCGCTGCGGTATTCGGGATTGAGCTTGCGGGGATTGAAGGGGGGGTTGAGATTGCGGGGATCGGTGTTGGTGTAGCGGTACACCGAGGCTCGGGAGCGGTTCAGGGAGCGCTGAACCTCATCGATGCCGATCCGGGTTTCGGACTCGGTGCGGGATTCACCCTGCAGGGCCAGCGGCGCGGCCGGCGAAGCGGTGGAACCGCCCGCTGGTGAGCCGACCTGTGCAGGGTGAGCAAGCATGAGACTGTCGTTGGACGCACTGGACTAGCGCCCGACCTTAGCAGAGTTTTCCGTTGTTGGCCCACCGCCGTCAGGGGCAGTGTCGTTGCGGCCACTTGCTCCCGGGGCCAGCCATCCGTTTCACCGGGCCGGCGGTGATAGCGTCCAGCGCCGAACCGGACTTTCTCCATGCGCGTCTCCCGCCTGATGCTGGTGACGCTTCGCGACGACCCGGCCGAAGCCGAGATCACCTCCCACAAGCTGCTGCTCCGCGCCGGCTTCATGCGTCGGCTGGCGCCCGGGATCTTCGCCTACCTGCCTCTGCTCTGGCGGGTGCTCCAGAAGGTCTCCGCCATCGTCCGCGAGGAGATGGCCGCCGTGGACGCGCTCGAAACCCTGCTGCCCCAGCTGCAGCCCGCCGATCTCTGGCGCCGCAGTGGCCGCTGGGACGGCTACACCGCCGGCGAGGGGATCATGTTCCACCTCATCGATCGCCAGGAGCGCTCCCTCGGGCTCGGCCCCACCCATGAGGAGGTGGTCACCGAACTGGCGGCCGACCTGCTGCGTTCCTACCGCCAGCTGCCGGTCTGCCTCTACCAGATCCAGACCAAGTTCCGCGATGAGATCCGCCCCCGCTTCGGCCTGATGCGGGGGCGGGAATTCATCATGAAGGACGCCTATTCCTTCCATGCCGACGAGGCCTGCCTGCGGCGCACCTACGCCGCCATGGACGGGGCCTACCGGCGCATCTTCGAGCGCTGCGGCCTGCGGGCCGTGGCGGTCGAGGCCGACAGCGGCGCCATCGGCGGTTCCGCCAGCCAGGAGTTCATGGTCACCGCCGAGGCCGGCGAGGACCTGATCCTGACCAGCCCCGACGGCCGCTACGCCGCCAACCAGGAGCGGGCGGTCTCCCTGCCGGCGCCCGCCGTTCCCCTGCCGGGCGGCCCCTGCCGGACCCTGGCCACCCCGGACCAGACGAGCATCGAGGAGCTCTGCGATGCCCATGGTTTCGATCCCACCCAGACGGTGAAGGTGCTGCTGCTGCTGGCCCGCTTCGCCGCCGCGCCTGCCCGCGGGGTGCTGGTGTGCCTGCGGGGCGACCAGCTGCTCAACGAGGTCAAGCTGGCCAACGCGGTGACGGCCCGTTGCCCGGACGCCGGCGCCCTGCTGGAGATCGTGCCGCTGCTGGCCGATCACCTCGACGGGCCCGTGCCCTTCGGCTTCCTGGGCCCCCACCTGGTCGATCTGCCCATGCGCCAGGCGGATCCCCGGGCCGCGGCCGCCCCCCTGCTGCGTCTGGCCGACCCCTCCGCCGCCGAGCTGGAGGCGTTCGTCTGTGGCGCCAACCGCGTCGACGAGCACCTGGTGGGGGCCCGCTGGGGCGAGCTCTGCCCGCTCCCCGAGGTAGTGGACCTGCGCGCGGCCCAGCCGGGCGAGCGCTGCCTGCACGACCCCTCCCAGCGGCTGGAGGCGGCCCGCGGCATCGAGGTCGGCCACATCTTCCAGCTGGGGCGGAAGTATTCCGAAGCCCTGGAGGCCCGCTTCACCAATGAGGCCGGCGAGGACGAAGCCCTGTGGATGGGCTGCTACGGCATCGGCGTCTCACGCCTGGCCCAGGCCGCCGTGGAGCAGAACCACGATGCCGACGGCATCCGCTGGCCCGTGGCGATCGCCCCCTACACGGTGATCATCGTCATCGCCAGCAGCCAGGACCCGGTCCAGGTGGCCCTGGCCGAGGAGCTCTACGGCCGCCTGCTCGGCGTCGGGATCGATGTCCTGCTGGACGACCGGCCCGAGCGGGCCGGGGTGAAGTTCAAGGACGCCGATCTGATCGGCATCCCCTGGCGCCTGGTGGTGGGCCGGGGCGCCGGTGAGCGGACGGTGGAACTGGTGGACCGCAGCGGCGGCACCGGCAAGCGGGACCTGACGGCGGACGCTGCCCTCCAGGAGCTCGTGGAGCGGGTCGGGCTGCGGGGTGCATCCCCGTAGGATTTCGCCAGACGCCGTTCCTCCCTTGGTCGCCTTCCTGCGCCGCAGCCTGCTCCGTCCCCTTCTGGCCCTCGGCCTGTGTTTCTGCCTCGGACTGAGCGGCTGCAGCCAGGCCCCCGGCGGTCTCAGCGGCAACTACGTCGATGACACCGTCAGCGTGGCCCAGACCCTGCTGACCACCATCGCCCTGCCCCAGGACGACCCCGCCCGCCAGGAGGCGGAGGTGCAGGCCCGCCAGCTGATCAACGGCTACACCGCCCTCTACCGCCCCCGCCAGGACATCCACGGCCTGGCCTCCTTCACGACCATGCAGACCGCCGTCAACGCCCTGGCGGCCCACTACGCCGGTTACGCCAACCGCCCCCTGCCCGATCCCCTACGCAGCCGCCTGGAGAAGGAGCTCAAGAAAGCTGAAGCAACGGCGGTGCGCGGCGCCTGATTCTTTGACGTAGGGGGCCTCGATCTGAGAAGCTCACCCCTTGTGCTTAGAAGCGGCTCCGGGCCGCTGTTTCCTTGGCCAATGTTGTCGTCATCGGTGCGCAATGGGGTGACGAAGGGAAAGGCAAGATCACCGATCTGCTGAGTCGCTCCGCCGATGTCGTGGTCCGCTATCAGGGCGGGGTCAACGCCGGGCACACCATCGTCGTCGAGGACCGGGTCCTCAAGCTGCACCTGATCCCGTCGGGGATCCTTTACCCGGACACCATCTGTCTGATCGGGTCGGGCACGGTGGTGGATCCCAAGGTCATGCTGGGCGAGATCGACACCCTGCTGGAGCTGGAGATCGATGTCTCCGGGCTGAAGCTGGCCTCCACGGCCCACGTGACGATGCCCTATCACCGCCTGCTCGACCTGGCGATGGAGCAGCGTCGCGGCGACCGCCGCATCGGCACCACCGGCCGCGGCATCGGGCCCACCTACGCCGACAAGTCCGAGCGCAACGGCATCCGGGTGATCGACCTGCTCGATGCCGACTGCCTGCGCGATCGACTGCTGGGGCCCCTGGCCGAGAAGAACGACCTGCTCGAGAAGGTCTACGGGATCCCCGCCCTCGATCCGGAGGCGGTGATCGAGGAGTACGCCGCCTACGGCCGGCGCCTGGCCCCCCACGTGGTGGACTGCACCCGCACCATCCACGAGGCGGCCCGGGCCCGCAAGAACATCCTCTTCGAGGGTGCCCAGGGCACCCTGCTCGACCTCGACCACGGCACCTACCCCTACGTCACCTCCTCCAACCCGGTGTCGGGCGGTGCCTGCATCGGCGCCGGCGTCGGGCCCACCCTCATCGACCGGGTGATCGGCGTGGCCAAGGCTTACACCACCCGGGTGGGCGAGGGCCCCTTCCCCACCGAGCTTGAGGGCAGCCTCAACGACCACCTCTGCGACCGGGGCGGCGAGTTCGGCACCACCACGGGCCGGCGGCGCCGCTGCGGCTGGTTCGACGGGGTGATCGGCCGCTATGCGGTGCAGGTGAACGGCCTCGACTGCCTGGCGATCACCAAGCTCGATGTCCTTGATGAGCTGGACGAGATCCAGGTCTGCGTGGCCTACGAGCTCGACGGCCGCCGCATCGACTACTTCCCCAGCAGCTCCGACGAATTCGCCCGCTGCCGGCCAGTGTTCCGCAGCCTGCCCGGCTGGCAGTGCTCCACCGCCGACTGCCGCAGCCTGGAGGATCTGCCCCCCACCGCCATGGCCTACCTGCGCTTCCTGGCCGAGCTAATGGAGGTGCCGATCGCCATCGTCTCCCTCGGCGCCCAGCGCGACCAGACGATCGTCGTCGAGGATCCGATCCACGGCCCCAAGCGCGCCCTGCTCAGCGTCTGAGCCGGCGACCCCCTGTCCCTCGCCTCAGTCCCTCGCCTCGCCTCCCCGGCTCTCCTCACCCCCCCTCCAGGATCCCCTTGACCAGCACCGCCAAGCGCTTCGACGTGGTCGGCATCGGCAATGCCATCGTCGACGTCCTCGTCCAGGCCGACGACGCCTTCCTCGAGGCCCACGGCCTCACCAAGGGCACCATGGCCCTGGTGGATGAGGCGCAGGCCGAACGGCTCTACGCCAGCGTTGGTGCCGGCCTGGAGACCTCAGGCGGCTCGGCCGCCAACACCCTGGCCGGCATCGCCCAGCTGGGCGGCCAGGCGGGCTTCATCGGCCGGGTCCGGGACGACCAGCTCGGGGCGATCTTCGCCCACGACATCCGGGCCGTGGGGGCCAGCTTCGAGACCCCCCCGGCCGCCAGCGGCCCCTCCACCGCCCGCTGCCTGATCCTGGTCACCCCCGATGCCCAGCGCACCATGTGCACCTACCTGGGGGCGTCGGTGGGGCTGGATCCCGCCGACCTCGACCTGGAGATGGTGCGCCAGGCGAAGGTGCTGTATCTGGAGGGCTACCTCTGGGACAGCGAGGAGGCCAAGCGCGCCTTCATCGCCGCCGCCGAGGTGATGCGCGCCAGCGGCGGTGAGGTGGCCCTCTCCCTCTCGGATGCCTTCTGCGTCGAGCGTCACCGGGAGAGTTTCCTGGAGCTGGTCGACGGCCATGTCGACGTGCTGTTCGCCAACGAGATGGAGATCACCGCCCTCTACGGCGCCGAGAGCTTCGAGGCGGCGGCCGACCAGGTCCGCGGCCGCTGCAGGGTGGCGGCCCTCACCCGCAGTGAGCAGGGCTCGGTGCTGCTGAGCGGCGACACGACCCTGACGATCGCCCCCTTCCACCTCGGCCCCCTGGTGGACACCACCGGCGCCGGTGACCTCTACGCCGCCGGCTTCCTCTACGGCCACACCCGGGGCGAGAGCCTGGAGCGCTGCGGACGGCTCGGTTCGCTCTGTGCCGGCCAGGTGGTCACCCAGCTGGGTCCCCGTCCCCAGGCCTCCCTGCCGGAGCTGGTGGCCCGCCACCTGGGCTGAGCGGCAGCTGCTCCAGCAGCCAGTTGCCATAGGAGCCGTCGCTGGCGGCCGTCCAGTGGATCCATTCGGGGGTGTCGTAGCTGTGCAGCTCCCCCAGGGCGCGGCGCAGCGCCTCCAGATGGGCGGGGGTCGTCTTGAGCAGCAGCTGCACCTCCTCGCTCCGCTCCAGCCGGCCCTGCCAGCGGTAGAGCGACACCACCGGGTGCAGGCTGGCGCAGGCCACCAGGCCCCGCTCCAGCAGTTCCCGGGCCAGGGCCTCGGCCCGTCCCCGGTCGGCTTCGGTGGTGAGCACCAGGCTGAGGGCGGTGGGCGCGGGCATGGGCGGGATCGGGGGCCGGCTTCAGCCGTCCGGCCCACTGTGGCCCAGCCGCTGCAGCAGTGCCTCCAGCGCCAGGGCCTCCACCCGGGCGGGCTCCCCGGGCCGCTCCAGGAGCAGCAGGCGCAGATCCAGGGCGGCGCAGATGCGGTGCCAGCGCTCTTCGTTGGCGCCCCCGGAGCGGCGGCAGAGCACGGTGTCGATCTGCCAGTGGCGGCAGAGGGCGCGCTCGATGCGGCCGTCGCCGCCGGGCCGCAGGGGGGCCAGACGCTGCGGCGGCAGTCCGGCGGCCAGGGCCGTCGCGAGGGCGTCGCCTTGGGGCAGTAGGCGGGCGTGATGCAGCACCCCCGGTGAGGCCGCCACGGCCTCACCCAGGCGGCGGGCGCCGATCGCCAGCAGCAGCCGTTCCCCCGGCCGGCACAGGCGCCCGAGGCCGGCCAGATCGTCCAGGGGCTGGGCGCCGGCGGCGTTCAGGTCGGGCCGCAGCAGCCGCAGCAGGGGCTGGGAGCGGGCCGCGCAGCCGTCGGCCAGGGCGGCGCTGATGCGCGTGGCGAAGGGGTGGGTCGCATCGATCACCCAGGTGTAGGGGGTGCCCCGCTGCCCGGCGTCGGCCAGTTCGGCGGCGACCCCGGCCTCGGGCCCGTCGGTCCCCCCGATCGCGCCCACCGCCAGCTCCTGGCGGGGATGGGCGCCATAGGCCAGGGCGGCGGCCCGGCTCACCAGCGAGACCTTCAGTCGCCAGCCCCTGGCCAGCAGCTCCCGGGCCAGGGGCGGCCCCTCGCCCGTGCCGGCCACCAGCCAGATCCGGCCGCTACCACCGCCGCTCCCGTCGCAGCCGCCGGCACGACCGGGCGGATCGGCCTGGATCCCGTGGGGCGGATGCATCAGGATGGGTCCTCCTATCCGTTGGTCCGGGCGTGAATCACTGCTTGCTGGAGGTGGAGGTCCTGGAGGCGCCCCAGGTGCGTTACACCCAGGACAACCAGACGCCGGTGGCCGAAATGGCCGTCCAGATCGAGGGTCTGCGGCCCGATGATCCCCCGGGCCAGCTGAAGGTGGTGGGCTGGGGCAACCTGGCCCAGGATCTCCAGAACAGGGTGCAGGTGGGCCAGCGCTTCGTGCTCGAGGGCCGGCTGCGCATGAACACCGTCACCCGCCAGGACGGGGTCAAGGAGAAGCGGGCCGAATTCACCCTGGCACGTCTCCATCCCCTCAGCCCCGGCAGCGGCAGCGGCTCCGGCGTTGCCCCAGCACCGGCGCCGGCCCGCAGCCCGGCCCCCCTGCCGACGCCGCGCCCCGCCGGTGGTGCCGCCACCCCCGCCCCGCGGCGGGCCCCGGCGCCGGCACCGTCCCGATCGGCCGGTGCAGCGGCCGCCGAGCCCGCCGCCCCCGTCTGGGACACCTCTCCGCTGGTCCCCCTGGGGGACGATGACGAGATCCCCTTCTGATCAGAGCCGTTCGCCGGCCTGGTCGATCAGCTGACCCAGTTCCCGCTCCAGGGCCGCCAGATCCAGCCGCCATTCGCTCCAGCGGCCGCTGTCCAGCTGGCGCAGCAGCCAGAGCCGGTCCTCCCCCAGCAGGGTGAGCAGCTCGGCGGTGGAGGGGGGCTCAGGCCCGCTCCAGGGGGTGTCCACGTCGGCGGATGCCCCCACGGGGCTGGCGGTGAAGCCGTCTTGGGAGCTGGCTTGGGGGCTGGCCATGGGGCGGCGGGGCGGAGCCTGGGACGCCATCCTGGCCCCCGCTGACGGAGAATGGGGCGATGCAAGCGTTTCTCTCCCCCGGCAGCCTGGTGACGGTGGCCGGTGCCGTGCTCACCGTGATCGGATCGATCGCCTACGCCACCGACAGCCCCAACATCAGCCTGGCCGGTGTCTTCTACGGCGTGCCGATCCTGCTGGGGGGCCTGGCCCTGAAATCCTCCGAGCTGCCGCCCGCCGAGCGGCTCACTCCCGCAGCCAAGCTGCGCGACCTACGCCAGCAGCCCGGCAACGAACCCCTGCGCAAGCTGCTCGCCGACGTCACCCGCTGGCGCTACGGCCAGAAGGCCCACCTGGAGAGTTCCCTCGAAGCCCTCAAGCTCTGGGACGAAGACGCTCCACCCCAGCTGGTGGCCATCGAGGAGCTGGAGGCCGGCGGCGGCTACGGGCTGCGCCTCACGATCGAGTGCCACGGGGTGGACTACGAGCGCTGGCAGGACCGGCTGGAGCGTCTGGGCCGTTTCTTCGGTCCCGGCCTCACGGCCGACCTCCAGCCGGCCGGCCCCGGCCGCCTGCAGCTGAGCCTGCTGCCGGCCGCCTCCCCGGGCCCCACCCCCTCCGATCCGTCCCTTACCGCCCCCGTCCCTTGAGTCCCGATCGGCACATCAGCGCGGAAGACACCCTGCGGGTGTCTGTGCTCAGCGAAGCCCTGCCCTACATCCAGCGTTTCGCCGGCCGCCGCATCGTGATCAAGTACGGCGGGGCGGCCATGGTGCGCGAGGACCTGCGCGATGCCGTCTTCCGCGACCTGGCCCTGCTGGCCTGCGTGGGCGTCCAGCCCGTGGTGGTGCACGGCGGCGGCCCGGAGATCAACCAGTGGCTGGGCAAGCTGGCGATCGAGCCCCGCTTCCAGGACGGTCTGCGCGTCACCAGCCCCGACACCATGGACGTGGTGGAGATGGTGCTGGTGGGGCGGGTCAACAAACAGATCGTCAACGGTCTCAACCGGGTGGGCGGCCGGGCCGTGGGCCTCTCCGGCAGCGATGGCGGCCTGGTGCTGGCCCGCACCATGGGCGACGGCACGCTCGGCATGGTGGGCGATGTGGCCCGGGTGGATCCCTCGGTGCTCACCCCCCTGCTCGCGGCCGGCTACATCCCGGTCATCTCCAGCGTGGCCCCCAATGCGGAGGGCCTGGCCCACAACATCAATGCCGACACGGTGGCCGGCGAGCTGGCCGCGGCCCTGCAGGCGGAGAAGCTGATCCTGCTGACCGACACCCCTGGCATCCTCCGCGACCGCCATGACCCTGCCAGCCTGATCCGCCAGCTCAGCCTCTCGGAGGGCCGCCGGCTGATCGCCGACGGGGTGGTGGAGGGGGGGATGACCCCCAAGACCGAGTGCTGCATCCGGGCCCTGGCCCAGGGGGTGAAGGCGGCCCACATCGTCGATGGCAGGGTGGCCCATTCCCTGCTGCTGGAGGTGTTCACCAACGCCGGCATCGGCACCATGGTGGTGGGCAGCCCCGGCCTGCTCGATGGCTGAGGATCCGCTCGCCGAGGCCCGCCGGGCCCTCGATCGCGGTGAGTACGGCCAGGTGCTGCGGCTGCTTGAGCCGCTCCAGGAGGAACGCTCCCCCCTCACCGCCGCCGGCGCCGAGCTGCGGCTGCTGATGGCCACCGCCCTGATGGGCCAGGGGCGCACCGACCAGGCGGCCGCCTGCTGTCGCGGTCTGGTGCGCTGCCGCGATGCTGCCCTGCGGGCCCAGGCCAAGGCCCTGCTGCTGGTGCTCGAGGCCCCGGAGCTGCGCCGTCCCAGCAACTGGTCGCTGACCCTGCCGGACCTCGCCGGCACCACCCCCCTCGAAGGTGTCGGCGCCGGGGTCAGCCGCCGCTCCCGCCGCCGCCCCGAGCCGCCGCCGCCACCGCCGGTGGGGCCCACCCGGGCGCCGGTGGGCTTTGCGGTGGTGGTGGCCGTGGTGCTGGTGCTGCTGGCGGCCCTGCTGGGGGGCTGCATGGAGGTGCGGACCGAGCTGCGCTTCGAGGGCCCCGGCAGGCTCCAGGTCAGCCACCAGCTGCGCAGCGACACCGGCGCCGGGACCCCCTGGCAGCGGCAGTTCGTCGCGGCCCTCGAAGGTCACGCTGAGGGGATTCCCGCCCCCGGGCCGTTCCGCCCCTCGGGGGGGAGCGGCGACCAGCTGGTCTCCACCCCCGTGCTGCCCGCCCTCGAGGCCCTCAGGGCCCTGGCGGGCAGCCTGGAGGTGGCGGGCCGGCTCAGCGGCGTCCCCCTGGCGGCGCCAGTGGTGGTCTGGGAGGAACGCAACTGGCTCCTGGGCGTCCGCCAGCACCTGCTGCTGGAGCTCGATCTTCAGGCCCTCGAGGCGATCCCTGGGCTGGATCTGGCGGTCGTGCTCGCCCCGGTCCGGCCGGCGGCGGTCGTGCGGGCAAGCCCCGTCGCCATCGCCGCGGCCCCTTCCGGGGACGTCGACGGCCGCCGCCGTCTGCTCTGGCCCCTCCTGCCTGGCCAGGTCAACGTCCTGGAACTGCGTTGCTGGCGCTGGAGCGGCCTGGGGCTGGGGGTGGCGGCAGTGGGCCTGGCCCTGCCGCTGGTGCTTGGCCTGCAGGCGATCCGCCAGCGGCTGGGGTTCGGCCTGCCGGAGCTGCCGGCCTGATTTCCCGTCCTGATCCCCCAGCCGCGGTCGCCGGGCTGCGTCCTCAGAGTTCCAGGGGGTCGGGATCGATCGTCAGGCTCACCCCTGCGGGCAGGGCCCGGCGCAGTTCGGCTTCAGGGGGAAGGGGCAGCCCCGCTCCCCGATCGATGTCCCCATCCGGCGTTCCGTGCGCCGCTCCATACGGCGCCATGGGGCAGCCGTGCAGCAGCAGTTGCCAGCGGCTGCGGCCCGCCACCCGGGCCACGGGGGCGGGGGCCGGGCCGATCACCACCCAGCCGGCCGCCTCCACGGCGGGACGGATCCGTTCGGCCAGGGCGGCGGCGGCCGTGGCCGTGCCGCTGGCGGTGGGACCGGCCAGCCGCAGCAGGCAGGCCCGGCCGAAGGGCACCATGCCCCCCTGGCGCCGCAGCTCCAGTTCCTCGGCCAGGAAGGCGGCGTAGCGGCCGTCCACCAGGTGACGGATCACGGGGTGGTCGGGGCTGTAGGTCTGCACCAGCACCTCGCCGGGGCGTTCGCCCCGCCCGGCGCGGCCGGCCAGCTGGAGCAGCAGCTGCAGGCACTGCTCGGCGGCCCGCAGGTCCGGACGGTGCAGCAGGCCGTCGGCCGCCAGCACAGCCGCCAGCGTCACCCGGGGCAGGTCCATCCCCTTGGCGAGCATCTGGGTCCCCACCAGCACGTCCGCCTCGCCGGCCGCGAAGCGCTCCAGCAGGCGGCGATGGCCATCCCGGCCCCGGGTGGTGTCCCGGTCGAAGCGGATCAGGCGCAGGCCCTCCAGTTCCGTCGCCAGCTGCTCCATCACCCGCTGGGTGCCGGCGCCGAAGGGCTTGAAGGCGGTGGAACCGCAGTGGCCGCAGCGATCCCCCATCTCCTGGCGGTGGTCGCACCAGTGGCAGCGCAGCCACTCCCTTCCCTCCTTCCCGCCGGCGCGGGGGCCGCGGTGGACGGTGAGGGCCACGTCGCAGTGGGGGCAGAGCACCACCTCGCCGCAGCTGCGGCAGCTCAGGAAGGAGCGGTAGCCGCGCCGGGGCACCAGCACGACGGCCTGCTCGCCCCGCTCCTGCAGGGTCTCCAGGCGAGCCATCAGGGGGCGGCTGATCAGGCGCCGGTGGCCGTCCACCAGCTCTTGACGCATGTCCACCAGCCGCACCGGCGGCAGCGGGCGCTGGCCGATCCGCTCCGGCAGCGGCAGCAGGCGGGTGTCGGCGGGATGGCCGTGGGGGCGCGGCTGGCAGCGCCACCAGGTTTCCAGGGAGGGGGTGGCACTGCCGAGCACCAGCCGGGCCCCCGTCAGGCGGGCCCGCAGCCGGGCCACCTCCCGGGCGTGGTAGCAGGGCATCGGGCTCTCCTGCTTGTAGGAGGCATCGTGTTCCTCATCGAGCACGATCAGGCCCAGCTGGCCCAGCGGCAGGAACACGGCGGAGCGAGTGCCCACGGCCAGGCAGGGCTCGCGGTGGCGGGCGGCCTCGAGGCAGCGCCGCCAGGCGACGACCCGCTCCCCGTCGCCCATGCCGCTGTGGTACTCGAGCACCGCGGGACCGAAGCGGCGCCGGCAGCGGTCCAGCAGCTGGGGGATGAGGCCGATCTCCGGCGCCAGGATCAGCACGCTGCGCCCCGCCGCCAGCTCCCGGGCTGCGCCCTGCAGATAGACCTCCGTCTTGCCGGAGCCCGTCACCCCCCAGAGCAGCAGGCTTTGGCCCGGTGGCGCATCGCCGATGGCCGCCAGCGCCACGGCCTGGGCCGGACTGGGGGGCTGGGGGCTCTCCAGGGGGGGCGGCCCCGTGCCCCTTCCGCCGGCCAGGCCCCTGGACCCTCCGGCCCCCGATGGTCCCCGGCCGGCCTCCTTCAGGAGCAGCCCCCGGCGCTCCATCGTCCCGATCAGGGAGCGGCCGAAGCCGGCCTCCTGCACCAGATCCCGCAGCAGTCGCGCTCCGCCGTGGCTGGCCAGGTGGTCCAGCAGCGCCTGCTGGCGGGGGGTGACGGTTTCACCGGCCGCGGCCGGGTTGGGCCGTACCGTCCAGAGGACCCGCCCCTGGCCGGGGGGGCGGCGCGCCTGCCCCAGCCAGCCCGGCGGCAGCGCGTTCTTGAGGGTGCGGAACAGGCCGGTGTGGCACTGCCGGGCCACGGCCTCCAGCAGGGCCTGCCAGAGCGGATCGATCGCGGCGCTCTCCAGCACCGCGTCCACCGGCAGGATCGCCCGTCCCTCCATGGCGGCGGGACAGGCCGCGGCCGTCGCCACCACCAGGCCCGTGTGGGGCCGGCCCTGCAGACGGACCCGCACAAGGTCGCCCACCCCGATGGCCAGGCCTGAGGGGTTGGCATAGGTGAAGGTCCGCCCCTCCCGGCCGGCCTCCAGCCAGACCTCCAGCCAGCCTGGGGGGGCGGGCCGGTGTGGGGAGGGTGAGGAGCTGGCTGGCAATCTTGCAAAGATCTCATGCCATTCCTAGGATGACGGGGTTGGGCCGCTCGAAAGGCTGCCGTCGGAACCGCGCAGAGTTCCGTCCACAGGGAAGACCCGCTGAGGATCCAGGGATTCACTCCCTGTTCATTCCTCCGGTCTGAGACCACCCGTGACAGCCCTGCACCGGCTCTGGCCGACTTCCACCATCCCAATCACGCTCCTGGAGCGATCCATCCACCATCCATCGGCAGGGGCTCCGTGAGGGGGGTCATCCCACCCCGCGACGTCCTGATGCTCTCCTTGCCTTCCCGGCCGGCTCCCCGGCACCGTGGAGGATGGGGTCCTGAGTCAGCGACCCGGAGCACCGGAACCGGCTGATGGCATCGCTCTCCTGACCATCTCCGGGCCCCTCGCCCCGCCCGCCTTCCCCTCGCCCGCTTCATTCCCCCGCACCCCACTCCCTTTCGCGTCGTTTCCATGAGCCCAGTCGCCGCCAAGGCCAAAGCCGCTGTTCCTGAGATCCTGGCCACCGTCTCCGCCACCGGCGATGTCCTGCCCATCGACCCCTCGGCGGTGACGGCCAGGAAGACCGCGGCCCGTGCCCGAACGGCCACCCCCAAGGCTGGGGCCGCCAAGCCTGCGGCCAAGGCCGCCGCCAAGACGACCGCCAAGTCCGCGGCTGCCAAACCTGCGGCCGAGAAGCCCGCGGCGGTCGTCATCGACGACGGTCTCGACGGGGATGAGGACCTGCCGGAGACCGGCGGCGACCTCCGCAAGGACGCCAAGGGCGCCAAGGCCCTGGCCAGCATCAAGGTGGGCCCGAAGGGCGTCTACACCGAGGATTCGATTCGCGTCTATCTCCAGGAGATCGGCCGCATCCGCCTGCTGCGGCCCGATGAGGAGATCGAGCTGGCCCGCAAGATCGCCGACCTGCTCGAGCTGGAGGAGAAGGCGGCCGAGTTCGAGGCCGACAAGGGCCATTTCCCCGACACCAAGGAATGGGCGGCGATCTTCGACATGCCGCTGATCAAGTTCCGCCGCCGGCTGATGCTGGGTCGGCGGGCCAAGGAGAAGATGGTCCAGTCGAACCTGCGGCTGGTCGTCTCGATCGCCAAGAAGTACATGAACCGGGGTCTGTCCTTCCAGGACCTGATCCAGGAAGGCAGCCTCGGCCTGATCCGCGCCGCCGAGAAATTCGACCACGAAAAGGGCTACAAGTTCTCCACCTATGCCACCTGGTGGATCCGTCAGGCGATCACCCGTGCGATCGCCGATCAGAGCCGCACCATCCGCCTTCCCGTTCACCTTTACGAGACGATCTCCCGGATCAAGAAGACCACCAAGACCCTGTCCCAGGAGTTCGGTCGCAAGCCCACCGAGGAGGAGATCGCCGAAAGCATGGAGATGACGATCGAGAAGCTCCGCTTCATCGCCAAATCCGCCCAGCTGCCGATCTCGCTCGAAACGCCCATCGGTAAGGAGGAAGACTCCAGGCTCGGCGACTTCATCGAGGCCGATATCGAGAATCCTGAGCAGGATGTCGCCAAGAATCTGCTGCGTGAGGATCTTGAAGGTGTGCTGGCCACCCTCAGCCCCCGCGAGCGGGACGTGCTGCGCCTGCGCTACGGCCTCGATGACGGCCGCATGAAGACCCTCGAAGAGATCGGCCAGATCTTCGACGTCACCCGCGAGCGCATCCGGCAGATCGAAGCCAAGGCCCTGCGCAAACTGCGCCACCCCAATCGCAATGGTGTCCTGAAGGAGTACATCAAGTAACGTCCTTCCACTGCCGGGGAATCAGCAAACAGTTGGGCGGGTGCATGGTCATTTTCTTCGGCAGTTCGCCTGAACCCCGATGACGCCTCGGGATCAGCTCATGCGTCTGACAATTGTGCTGCCTACCTTCAACGAGTGCTCAAACGTGGAGCCCATCGTCGAGGAGTTGCTGCCACTCAGAGACGGCTTCGACCTCGAATTGCTGTTCGTAGATGATGATTCCAGCGATGGAACATCGGAAAAGGTGCGGATGCTGGCCCACCGCCATGGTTGTGTCCGCCTGATCCGTCGTGTCGGCCGCTTCGGCCTCTCCAGCGCCATCAAGGAAGGGATCCTGGACGCCACCGGCGATGTGGTGGTGGTCATGGACAGCGACGGCCAGCACGAGCCCGCCGCGGTGGCCCATGCCGTCTCCGCCCTGATCGAGAGCGGCCGCGATCTCATGGTCGGCAGCCGCTTCCATCCCCAGGCCAGCATCATGGGCCTGAGCGAGCGGAGGGAGCGGAACTCCACCTGGGCGAACACGGTGGCCCGGTTCAGCCTGCCCCGCTACCGCCATCTGACCGACTACATGAGCGGTTTCTTCGCCCTGCGCCCCGAGCGTTGCCTCCCCTACGTCCGGCAGGTGGATGTCAACGGTTTCAAGTTTCTCTATGAACTGCTGGCCCTCAGCCACGGCCATCTGGCGGTGGCCGAGGTGCCCCTGAGTTTCCAGCCCCGCAACGCCGGGGAATCGAAGCTGAACCTCGCGGTGATCTGGGATCTGGGGGTCTCGATCCTGCACACCCTGCTGCTGCGCATGGTGCCGCGGCGGGCCGTCAGTTTTGGCCTGGTGGGGGGCACGGGCATCGGCATCCACCTGCTGGTGTTCACCCTCAGCCAGGACCTGCTCGGCCTCAGTTTCGAGCAGGCCCAGGTGGTGGCCGTGGTCAGCGCCGGCTGCTCCAACTACCTGATCAACAACGTGCTGACGTTCCGCTCCCAGCAGCTCAGCGGCATCGCCCTGGTGTTCGGCCTGGTCCGTTTCCTGCTGGTCACCTCCCTGGGGATGGCGGCCAACGTGGGGGTGTCCTCGGCGTTCTACCGCCAGGTCACCCCCCAGCCGCTGCTGGCCTTGCTGGCGGGTATCGCCGTCGACTTCGTCTGGAAGTACGCGGCGTCCTCCCGCTTCGTCTGGAACACGCCCTAGTGCCGCCGAGCCCGGGGCCGGCGGACAGGTCGGCGGGCCCTGGCCTTAACTTCCCCTTGATCTCGTCCTCGACCCAGCATGGTGTCTGCTGCCCGGGGGGCCCAGCCGGAAGGTGTCCGCGCCCGAAGCCACCGGCACATGGTCTGGGTGCTCAGCGGCCTCTGGCTGCTGTTGATCTGCTGGCTGGCCTTCTTCCAGGGCCTGGGCAGCGTCGGCCTGATGGACAAGACCGAGGCCCTGTTCGTCGAGGTGGGCCACCAGATGCTGGAGCGGGGTGACTGGGTCACCCCCTGGTGGAACGGCGAACGCTTCTTCGACTACCCCGTCTGGGGCTACTGGATGGTGGGGCTGAGCTTCCGGCTGTTCGGGGTCAGCGAATGGGCCGCCCGGCTGCCGGTGGCCCTCGCCGCCAGTGCCGTGGTGGTGGCGGCCTTCGGCCTGATGCTGGCCTGGTCCCCGGCGGGTGAGGCGGGCCGGCCCAGACTGCTCAGGGGTGTGGTGGCGGCCGGGGTGATCGCCACGACCCCGGGCTGGATCGGCTGGGGACGCACCTCCACCACCGACATGTTTCTCTCCAGCGCCATCAGCCTGGCGCTGTTCGGCTTCCTGCTGGCCCACCGCCACCGGGCCGACCCGTGGCGAGCGCCCCTTGGCCGGGCGGCCATGGCGCTGTTCGCGGGCATCGCCGTGCTGGCCAAGGGCCCGGTGGGTCTGCTGCTGCCGGGCCTGGTGGTGGTGGTCTTCCTTGCGCTCACGGGCCAGTGGCGACCCTGGCTGCGCTGGCGACCCCTGCTGGCCATGGTGGCCCTGTTCCTCGGGGTGAGCGCCCCCTGGTACACGGCGGCGGCCGCCGTCAACGGCGGTGACTTCCTCGGCGGCTTCCTGGGGTTCAGCAACCTGCAGCGCTTCACGACGGTGCTCTACGACCACCCCGGTCCCCCCTGGTTCTACCTGCCCTGGCTGGTGCTGCTGGTGCTGCCCTGGTCGCTGTTCCTGCCCCTGGCGATCGCGGCCCAGGGCTTCTGGCGACCCTCCCGCTGGCGAACGGCCGCAGCCGGCCCTGCCGGGGACGCCGGCGCCCCGGCGGACCTGGGGTTGTTCCTGCTGCTCTGGCTGGTGCTGGTGGTGGCCTTCTTCTCCGCCGCCGCCACCAAACTGCCCGGCTACATCCTGCCGGCCCTGCCGGCGGCGAGCCTGCTGGTGGCGCTCCTGTGGCGCCCCCTGCCGGAGGCGACCGCTCCAGCGGGGACAGCCCCGGGCCGGACGGGGGTGCGGATCGCCGCCGGCCTCGAGGTGCTGCTGCTGGGCGCCATGGCGGTGGCGGCCGCCCTGGCCCCTAGCTGGGTGGCGGGGGATCCCGCCTATCCGGAGTTCGGCGCCGCCCTCTCCCGCTCAGGGCTGCCCCTGGCGTTCTCGCTGTGTCTGGGGCTGACGGCCCTGGCCCTGCTGGCGCTGCTGCTGCGGCCGCAGGCCACCGACTGGCTGTGGGTGCCGAGTCTGGCCGGGTTCCTGGCGGTGCTCGGCCTGGTGATCGCCCCGCTCGCTCCCCTGCTGGACCGGGAGCGTCAGGTGCCCCTGCGCCAGATGGCCCGCGCCGCCCAGGCCGCCGCCAGGCCCGATGAGCCGCTGCTGATCGTCGGAACCTTGCGCTACAGCCTGCTGTTCTACGGCGAGCCGGAGGCCGTCTTCGTTTCCGATCGCCACCACATCAACCAGCTCGCCCTGCAGGGCCCTGCCGCCCTCGCCCTGGAGCCGGGCACTCGCTCCGTGCGCCTGGTAGGCGATCGCCGTGATCTCGAAGCCCTGGCCCTGCCCCCGCAGGGGATCGAGCGGCTGGCCCGCACCGGGGAGCTGGCCCTCTGGCGGGTGCCCCGCCACCATCTGGTGCCGTGATGGGGTTCCATCTGCTGCCCCGCGACCGGATCCTGCTGCCCGGCTGCCTGATCGTGCTGGTGGGGTTGTTCGTGGCCGTGGCCCCGGGCCGGCCCCTGGCCCTGCTGGATGCGGCCGTCCTGGACTGGCTGGGCAACCATTTCCACGGCCTGGTGGGCGGGGTGCTGACCCAGGTGTATCGGGCCACCGGCGTCGGCTTCACCGCCGTCCTGGTGGCGATGGCGCTGATCCACCTGCTGCGACGGCGCTGGTGGAAGGACCTGCGCCTGCTGGTGATGGCCACCGGCGGCATCCTGATCCTCGTGGATCTGGTGTTCAAGCCCCTGTTCAGCCGCCAGCGCCCGCCGGGCAGCCTGCTGCCCCTCGATGGCCACAGCTTCCCCAGCGGCCATGCCGCCGGGGCCGTGGCCTTCTACTTCGCCATGGTGGTGATCCTGGGGTCCCACCATCCCCGCCTGCGGCGCACCCTGGCGGCGGTGGCCTGCGGGCTGGTGGGTCTGGTGTGGCTCAGCACCCTCTACGTGCGGGCCCACTGGCCCACGGATCTGCTGGCGGGCGCCGCCGTCGGGCTGGCCTGGCTGACGGTGTGCCTGGCCTTCTGGCGCGATGCGCCCCCCGCCGACCTCCAGAGTGGGACGGTTCGACCACGGCGATCCCCTTGACCACCGACCTGCCCAGCTCCGGCCTGAACGGTCTGCGGGGCCTGCGCACCGCCCCTTGCCTCGATGGGGAGACGGGCTCCTCGCTGCGCCGGGAGCTCGCCCCCCGGCTGGGGGCCTGTGAGTGGTTCACGATCGGGATCATGGCCCCCTCGGCAGGTGCGGCCCTGACGGCCCTGCGCCAGCTGGAGGCGGCCCAGGGGTGGTCGAGCCTGCAGCCGGGGGACCCAGCCGAAGGGGAGCCCGGTCCGGTGTTCCTGAAGGGCAACCAGCGCACGGGACTGTTCCATCTGCGCCGCGAGGAGGGACTCGGCGCGGGAATCCTGATCACCGGCCACGCGGCTTCCGATCCGGACGCCGAGGACACCTGGGGGCCCCTGCCGCTCGACCTGTTCGCCTGATCCCATCGGCTGATCACGTTCCGTCCGCTGGATCGGGACCGGGACGGACCGATGCCTAGGCTGGGCGGTTGTTGCCTGGCAGCGGTCGCTGCCGCCCGAAGCCGCCGATGACCAGCTCCACCCTGCGCATCGCCTCCCGCCGCAGCCAGCTGGCCATGGTCCAGACCCACTGGGTGCGTGATGAGCTCTCCCGCGCCCACCCCGGACTGGCGATCACGATCGAGGCGATGGCCACCCAGGGGGACAAGATTCTCGATGTGGCCCTGGCCAAGATCGGCGACAAGGGCCTGTTCACCAAGGAACTGGAGGCCCAGATGCTGGTCGACCGGGCCGACATCGCCGTGCACAGCCTCAAGGACCTGCCCACCAACCTGCCGGAGGGCCTGATCCTGGGCTGCATCACCGAGCGGGAGGATCCGGCCGATGCCCTGGTGGTGCATGAGCGGCACCGGGACCGCACCCTGGCCACCCTGCCCGAGGGCAGCGTGGTGGGCACCAGCTCCCTGCGCCGCCTGGCCCAGCTGCGTCACCACTACCCCCACCTGGTGTTCAAGGACGTGCGGGGCAACGTGATCACCCGGCTGGAGAAGCTCGACGCCGGCGTCTACGACTGCCTGATCCTGGCGGCGGCCGGCCTCACCCGCCTCGGCCTCGGTGAGCGCATCCACGAGCTGATCGATCCCTCGATTTCGCTCCATGCCGTGGGCCAGGGGGCCCTGGGCATCGAATGCCGCGCCGGCGACACGGCCGTGCTCGAGACGATCGCCGTGCTGGAACACCAGCCCACCGCCCGCCGCTGCCTGGCCGAGCGGGCCTTCCTGCGCAGCCTGGAGGGCGGCTGCCAGGTGCCCATCGGCGTCAACACCCACTTCGAGGGCGACGAGCTCGTGCTCACCGGCATGGTGGCCAGCATCGACGGCCAGCGCCTGCTGCGGGAGAGCTGCCGCGGACCTGCCACCGATCCCGAGGCGATCGGGGTGGCCCTGGCGGGCACCCTCCGCTCCCAGGGGGCCGGGGAGATCCTGGAGGAGATCTTTGCCAGCGTCCGCCCCGAAAGCTGAGGCACCGGCCCCCCGGGCCTCCGGGCCCGAGGCGGACCTGCGGGGTCTCCCCTTCCAGTGGAACCTGCTGGCCTGGGCGGCCCTGGTCGGCACCCTGACCGGCCTGGCGGTGGTGGCGTTCCACGAGCTGCTGGGCTTCATCAACAACTTTCTGTTCGGCCCCTTCGTCGAGGGCCTGCTGGTGATCGGGCGCTCCTCGCCCGCCACCCCCGCCGACCTGCCGCCGATTGATCTGCCGCCGCTGGCGCCCGACAGCGGCACCCCCCTGCGGGCCCTGCTCCAGCTCGGGCTCGATGGCATCGGCCTGCTGGCGGCGGCCCCGCCCCCGCCCCCTGAGCCTCCGCCGATCAGCCTGCCCACCCCGCCGGACTGGCTGGCCCTTTGGCCAGTGGTCGTGGTGCCGACCCTCGGCGGTCTGGCGGTGGGCCTGCTGCGCCATGTCGCCGGCAGCATCGGTCCGGGTCTGTCGAGCCTGATGGCGATCGCGGACGGTCGCCAGGGGGGTGAGCCGCGCCTGCCCCTGCTGCGGCTGGTGGCCGCGTCCCTCAGCCTGGGCAGTGGCGCCTCGCTCGGGCCCGAGGGTCCGAGCGTGGAAGGCGGCGGCAACATCGGCCTCTGGGTGGCCCTGCGGGGCCGCCTTTCCCCCCAGGCCCAGAAGGCGCTGGTGGGGGCCGGTGTGGCGGCGGGCCTGGCGGCCGGATTCAAGGCCCCCATCGCCGGGGTGTTCTTCGCCTTCGAGGGCAGCTACAGCGCCATCCCGGGACGTCCCAGCCTGCGGGCGGTGCTGGTGGCGGCGGTGGCGTCGGCGCTCGTCACCCAGCTGTGCCTGGGCGACACGCCGATCCTGCGCCTGCCCGCCTACGAGGTGCGCACACCGCTGGAGCTGCCCCTCTATCTGGGGCTGGGCCTGCTGGCCAGCCTGATGTCCTGGCTGCTGATCCGGCTGCTGGCCGCCGGCCGCCACGAGCGGGTCCAGGCGGTGGTGCGGCGGCTGCCCCCCGGCCTGCCCACGGCCCTGGGAGGGGCGGCCCTCGGGGGCATGGCCCTGGTGTTCCCCCAGGTGCTCGGCGTAGGCTACGACACGATCGAAGCCCTGCTGGGCCGGGATGGCGGCATCCCCCTGCTCACCCTGGTGGCCCTGATCGGCGTGAAGCTGGTGGCCACCACCGTCAGCAACGCCACCGGCTTCGTGGGGGGCGGCTTCGCCCCCTCCCTGTTCCTGGGGGCCGTGCTCGGGAGCTGCTACGGCCAGGCCCTGGGCAGCGGCGGCCTGAATCTGCCGGTGGCCGAACCCCCCGCCTACGCCATGGTGGGCATGGCGGCCGTGCTGGCCGGCAGCGCCCGGGCGCCGCTCACCGCCCTCCTGCTGCTGTTCGAGCTCACCCGTGACATCCGCATCGTGCTGCCCCTGATGGCGGCGGCCGGCCTCAGCGCCGCCCTGGTGGAGCGCTGGCAGGGCATCCAGGATCCCGGCCTGATGGGGCCCGATCCCCTGGAGGAGCGCCGCCGCAGCCAGCTGGCGGCCATTCCGGTGGAGGAGGCCTTCGAACCGGAGGCTCCCCTGGTGCTGCCGGCCTCCCTGACGGCCTCAGCGGCCCTGGCCCGGCTGATCGAAAGCCATGGCCATTGCCTGCTGGTGGAGCGGGCCGGGCTGGCCCTGGGGCTGGTGACGATCGGCGACCTGCAGCGCGGTCTCGGCTCCGATCTCCGTCGCCAGGAACCGCTGCGCCTCGAGGATTGCCTGCGCACCGACCTTGTCTGGTTGCCGGCCGGGGTGCATCTGGATCGGCTTGAAGATCAGCTGAGGCCCAATGGCCTGCGGCAGCTGCCGGTCTTCGAGCTGGAGGGGGGATCGGGGGACCATCTGCCCCATGGACTTCCCCCCGGGGGACTGGCCGTGGATCGGCTGCGGGGGATGGCCAGCCGCGACGGCATGGCCAGGGCCCAGGCGCGACGCTTTCAGGCCGCTTCGGAGCGGCCCTCCATCAGGGCCTCGGCGACGGGATCGGCCTGAGAGAGCAGGCCCAGAATCCGCTGCAGGTCCAGTTCGGAGAGCTCACCGTCGTTGCCCCATTTCAGCGACGTGCTGTTGAGCTGGTCGGTGGTGGGTTCGTGAGTGGAATCGAACATGGGAGGGAAAAAAGCGGTTCTGGAGGGTGCCGCTGTTGATCGAGTTTCAAGACATTAGGTGTTTGCACCCAGACATCAAACCCTTCCTGGGCAATCTCCAGAATCTCTTCGGTCGCTCCCGGATTCGCCGCAATCGCCCTTCGGTGTTCAGGGTTTGACGACCACCGGTGTTCCCACCTCCACCTGGTCGAACAGGGCGCGGACATGGGGGGTGAGCATCCGGACACAGCCGTTGGTGACGGCGGAGCGGGAGGTGACGGTCCAGGCCCAGGCGCTGGGGGTGCCGTGGATGCCGTACTGGTTGAGGCCGCTGCGCTTGAAGCCGATCCAGCGATCACCGAGGGGGCCATTGGGGCCCTTGGTGGGGTTGATCTTGCCGCTGGCCGTGCTCTGGTACTGGGGATTGACCACCTTGGTCTCCACCAGGAAGCGCCCTTTGGGGGTGGGGGTACGGGAATCGCCGATGGCCACGGGCCAGCTGCCCAGCACCTTGCCGTTGTCCCGCAGGCTGATCGTGCGCTTGCCCAGCTCCAGCACGATCTCGCGGGTGCTGGTCACGGCGGCCTTCGCCGGAGCCGGGGCCGTTGCGGGGGTGGGTCCGGCTGGCGGCCCAGCGCTGGGAGCGATGGCGGGTGCCGTGGTCGCCGCCGGCATCAGCACCGGCGCTTCGACCGCCCCGGCCGCGGACTCCATGGCGGCCCCCCAGCCGGTGGACAGGAGCACGGAAAGGACCAGGGAGCGCGACATGGGCGGAACGGGATCGGAGGGACCGCGGCGGCGGTGCCGGTGGACGTCAGTCGACCAGACGGGGATCGACGACGGAAAGATAGCGATCTTCGCATTCCTTGATGATGCGCACGGCCTCGCCGGTGTCATGGAATCCGTTCACCTTGCAGGTGCCGGGCTTCTTCAGATCCTTGTAGTGCTCCCAGTAGTACTGAGTTTCCTTGAGCCAGTGCTCACCCAGCTGGGTATAGCTGGTGATGTGGTCCATGCGCTTGTCGTCAGCCAGGACGGCGATCACCTTGTCGTCCACCTCACCGCCGTCGTCGAAGCACATGATGCCGATGATGCGGGCTTCCACCAGGCTGCCCGGCACCAGGGGCTCGGTGACGCCGACGATCTCGATGTCGAGGGGATCGCCGTCCTCGTCCCAGGTGCGGGGAATGCAGCCGTAGGCGAAGGGGTAGGCGAGGGAGGAATAGCCTACCCGATCCAGCTTCAGGTGGCCGGTTTCGGTGATCAGCTCGTACTTGTTGATCGTGTTGGAGTTGAGCTCCACGATGGCGTTGAGCCGCAGCTCGGCCTCATCGGCGAAGGCCGGCAGCACATGCAGCAGGTTCAGCATGGTGCGGCTGGGGGCGTGGTCGATGTTCGCCATGGTGGGGTCTTTTCTGCGGCGGCATCTTAGGCAGCGGGCCTTGGAGCCCCCGATCAGCCCGCCCCGCTCAGCTGGCCGACCTTGGCGCGCAGGTAGGTGAGGAAGGGCCCGGCGTCCAGGGGCCGGCCCGTGACCCGCTCGACGAGTTCCTCGGCGTTCACGGAACGGCCATGGGGCCAGACGTTGCCGGCGAGCCAGTCCTGGAGGGCGGCCGTCTCCCCTGCTGCCACCAGGGCCTCGATCGGGCCGATCTCCTGCTCGAGGGCCTCAGAGATCTGGGCGCTGATCAGGTGGCCGAGGGCGTAGGAGGGGAAGTAGCCGAACAGCCCCTCGGCCCAGTGGATGTCCTGGAGGCAGCCCTCGGCGTCCGTGGCCGGCTGCAGCCCCAGCAGCTCCTCCATGCGCCGCTTCCAGGCGGCGGGCAGCTCCTCCACCGGCATTCCCTGCTCAAGCAGGGCCAGCTCCAGCTCGAAGCGCAGGACGATGTGGAGGCTGTAGCTCAGCTCATCGGCCTCCACCCGGATCAGGCCAGGCCGCAGGGGATTGAGGGCCCGCCAGAACCCGAAGGCGCCGCCCCAGGGGTCGGACCCCAGGCCCCGTTGGAAGCGCGGATGCCAGCGCTCGGCGAAGGCCCGGCTGCGGGCCACGCGGCACTCCCAGAACAGCGACTGGGACTCATGCACCCCCATCGAGGTGGCCTCCCCCAGGGGCCAGGGGAAGTAGTGGTCGTCGCTGCGGGGCAGGCCCTGCTCGTAGAGGGAGTGGCCCCACTCATGGGCGGTGGCCAGGAAGGCCGAGAACGGCTGGCCCCGCACCACCCGGGTGGTGATGCGGAAGTCCTGGGGGCCCACGGTGCAGGAGAAGGGGTGGGCGGATCGGGACCGCTGGCAGCGGGCCGCGTCGTAGCCCCAGCTGTCGAGCAGCTCACTGCAGAGCTGCTCCTGCAGACCCTCCGCCAGCTCGAACGTCTCCTGTGGGCCCGCGGGCGGGGCGGCCGCCACCGACTCCAGCAGCCCGGGCAGTTCCGCCGCCAGGGGGGCGAACAGTTCCGTCAGCCGGGCCTTGCTGCTGTCGGGCTCGAACGGCTGGGCCAGGATCTCCCAGGGACTGCGGGCCACCGGTTCGGCGTCCGCCAGCTGGCCGGCCTGCTCGCGGCGCAGCCGGATCAGCTCGTGCAGTGCCGGGGCGAAGGTGGCGAAGGCGTTGGCCGCCCGGGCCTCCTGCCAGACGGCGTTGCCGTGGGACTGGGCCCGGGCCAGGGCGGTGACCAGGGCCGGATCGAGGCAGCGCTGGCGGTTCAGCTCCAGCCGCAGCAGCTGCAGGTTGCAGCGCCGCTGGGGCGGGGCGTCCCCATCGAGCTCGGCTTCGGCGGCGGCCACCAGATCGGCGTAGGCCTCACTGCTCTGGCGCTCGTGCAGCTGGGCGGCCAGCAGGGCCAGCTGTTCGCCGCGCCAGGGGGCGCCGGCGGCAGGCATCACCGTGTTCTGGTCGTAGTAGAGGGTGCTGCTGATCGAGCCCAGCAGGCGGGTGGTGTGCAGGTGCCGCTGGAGCTGGTCGAGGGCCGGGGCCGCTGCAGGCATGGGATCGGTGGTGCCGGTGCCGCCATGCTGCTCCCCATGGGTTCCCGATGCGGATCGGACCACGGCCGTCCCGGCCGGCCGCCGGCGGCGCCATGGTGGAGGAAGACCTTTCCGGCGCCGGATCGATGCATCCCCCCTCCCCGGAGCAGGCCCTGGTGCTCGCGGCCATCGAACGGTTCATGGCCGACCCCGACCTGGCCTTGGAGGGCCAGCCCGCCGGCGACGGGGATTCGGTCGACGTGCTGAGCGCGATCCTGCGGGCCCTGACCATGGTGCTGCCGCTCGAGGAGATCGAGCTGGCGGTCACGGGCCTGCTCACGGTCCATTGCGACCGGCTCGATGACGACACCCAGCTGGTGCTGGAGGCCCTGCTCACCGCCATTGAGCGGGACGACGACGAGATGGCCCTCGACACCCTGCTGGCCAGCGAGGCCAGCCTGCTGGAGGCCAATGCCCTCGACGGCAACGTTCTGCTGGTCTGGGATCCGGCCGAGGCTCCGCCGCTGCGGGAGATGGAGATCCTCGATGTGCTGGAGCGCTACCCCTGCCGTGGTGAGGCGGCCCGCTGGAACTGCGACGACTTCGTGGCCCTGCTGGAGGGCAAGATCCTGCAGTGGCGCAAGACCATGGTGGCCCTGGAGATCCTCCAGGAGCAGCCCGGCACCCGCCCCGCGGCCAGCACCATGGTGCTGCTGGTGCCGGAGGATCCTGCGGCTCCCCTCGAGCAGCTGGAGGTCGGGGTCACCCTCAGCCCGCCGTCGCCGGGTTCCAGTGGAGATGCATCGGCACGCAGCCTTCCAGGCTGACCTTCACCGGGCAGCGCTCGCCGGCGCGGATCAGCACCTGCCGCTGCCCGTCATCGAGGCCGGCCGGCAGATCGATCCAGGCCTCCAGCAGGGCGATGCGGCGCTCGCCGGTGCTGGTCATGCCCTTCTCCACCCGCACCCGGGCGCCCTCCAGGGCCATCCCCTCGCGTTCGGCCACGATCCCCATCACCGTGAGCAGGCAGGTGGCCAGGGCCGTCGCCACCAGGTCGGTGGGCGAGAACGCCTCCCCCTTGCCCTGGTTGTCCACGGGGGCATCGGTGATCAGCTGCGACCCCGACGGGGCGTGCTCCGCCGCGCAGCGCAGGGCTCCCTCGTAGCGGCAGATCATCGTGGTCATGGCGGGCGCTGGACGGCGAGCGTCTCCCAAGGCTGACAGGGGCCGTCGCCCTAGATTCGGGGCTGCGATCCCCTCCTGCTTGGCCCTGATCCTGCTGGTGGCCCCCCATCCGGCCGGGGCCCTGCCCGAGACGATCCGGCTGGCGGTCACGCCGGTGTTTTTGCTGGCGGGCATCAGCGGTCTGCTCGGGGTGATCACCACCCAGCTGGCCCGCATCGTCGATCGGGCCCGGCTGCTCAAGGAGCGGACCGGTGCCGCCACGGTGGCCCAGGAGCGGGAGCTGCAGGAGGAGCTGATGCTGCACCGCCGGCGGATGCTGATGGCCTCGCGGGCCTTCGCCTGCGCCACCACCAGCTTCCTGCTGGTGGCCACCGTGGTGGTGGTGCTGTTCGTCAGCACCCTGGCCACGATGGACGTGACGCCCCTGGTCGCCGTGCTGTTCGTGCTGGCGATGGGTTCGCTGATGACGGCGGTGGTGCTGCTGCTGCGCGAGGTGGAGCTGGGCAGCCTGGCCCTGCGGCGCTTCTAGGCCGCCGTCAGGCCGATCTCCTCCAGCAGTTGCCTCTGCCGGCGCGCGTCCACGAAGCGGTGGGCGGCCATGGCACCGCTCACCGCCACCGGAGGCACGCCGATGCCCGGGAACACGCCGGCCCCGCAGAGCACCAGCCCCTCGACCGGGGTGGATCCACCGGGGAAGGGACCGGCGTTGGCGGGCCAGGCCGGGCCGTAGCTGCCCTGGTGCATCCGCAGGTAGTGGCGGTGGGTGAGGGGGGTGCCCTGCAGTTCGAGCACCACCCGCTCGCGCCAGTCGGGCAGCACCCGGTCGAGCGCCTCGCCGAAGACGGCACAGCGTTCCCGCTTGAGAGCGTCGTAGGCGGCGCTTCCCCGCTCCAGCCCCTGCCACAGCTCCCAGGGTTCGTTGGCCGGGGTGTAGCCGTGCAGCACCTGGTGGCCCGCCGGCGCGCAGGACGGGTCGAGCAGGGAGGGCATCGAGAGCACCACCATGTTGCGTTCGGCGCCGATGCCCCGCTGCCAGTCGCCCAGCCAGACGTGGTGGATGGGGAGCTGATCGAGGTCGTCCCCCCGCAGGGCCAGGTGCCAGTGCAGAAAGCCGGCGCAGGCCGGCGTGGCCGCCTGGCGCCGCCGCCAGCGCGACGGCACCGCCGCCTCCGGCAGCAGGGCGAGCAGGTCCCAGGGGCTGGTGTTGGCGATCACCCCCCGGGCGGCTTCAAGGAGCTCCCCGTTCGCCAGCCGGACCCCCACCGCCCGGCCCTGGTCCACCAGGATCTCCGCCACCGCCGCGCCCGTGCGCAGCCGGCCGCCATGGCGCTCCATCCCGCGCACCAGGGCCGCCGCCACGGCCGCGCTGCCGCCGATGGGGTAGTCGAGGCAGGCGTCGGGTTCGAACCATTCGCCGAACAGGGTCGCCATGGCGGCGGCGCTGGTCTGGTCCATGGGCAACCCGGAGATCAGGAAGCAGAGCAGGTCGACCCAGTGGAGCAGGAACGGATCGCTCAGGTGGCGGCGGGCGACTGGCCCGAAGGCGCCGCCCAGGGCCGCCAGCCGGCCGGCCTGGCCGAGCAGGCGCAGGGCGTTGCCGCCACCGAGGGTGGTGGCCAGACCCGCCCCGGGCCGCAGGGCCAGCAGCGGCAGGGAGCGGGCCGCCTCGCAGCTGGGCTTCAGGGCGGTGAGGAAGCGGTCCCACTCGGCCGCCACCGCGGCGCCGCGGAGCTCGCGCACCAGGGCCAGGAAGGGGGCCTGGCCCACCCCCACCCGCAGGGACCCCTCGGGCAGCAGCAGCCCCCAGTCGCGGTAGCTGGCCACGGGCAGGGTTTCCCCCACGGCCCGCAGCACCTGGGCCAGGGGGTTGGTGCTGGGCCAGCGGCCCAGGCCGCTCCAGAGCGACGGGCCGGATTCGAAGTGAAAGGGACCGCGCCGGAATCCGTGGGCCGCGCCGCCGGGGGTGGTGTGGGCCTCGAGCACCAGCACCTCCAGCCCGTGACGGGCGGCGATGGCGCCGGCGCAAAGGCCCCCCAGGCCACTGCCCACCACGATCAGATCGCTCACCTTGGGTGCAGCAGTTCCACTGCAGATCTTATTCAGAATCCCTTCGCATCGAAGGCAAACGGATGGCCTCCTCGCTGACTAGGATCGTTTGATGTAGCAAAGGTTTTGCATTGTCGCAGGGCTTCCCTTCCGCCACCCTGTCCGATAGCACGCCGCTCGTTCCCCCTGATGCGGACGCCGGCTCCACGGCATCAAAGCGTCAGCCCAAGCGGGGCGATTTTCAGCTGAAGTCCTTCATGGACAGCTCCAATCTGCGGGGCTCCTGGCAGATCGCCAACACTGTCATCCCCTACGCGGCCCTGTGGTGGGTGGCGGACTGGAGCCTCCGGCACGTTCCCCTGCTGCTGCTCCCCACCATGGTGGTCATGGTGCTGCTGCTGGCCCGCTGCTTCTCGCTGATGCACGACTGCGGCCATGACTCCCTGTTCCGCAGCCGGCGGGCCAACCAGGTGTTCGGCTTCCTGCTCGGCGTGATCAGTGCCATCCCCCAGTACCCCTGGTCCCGCGGCCACGCCTACCACCACCGTCACAACGGCGACTGGGAGAAGTACCAGGGACCTTCGGCCCTGGTCACCACGGGGGCCTTCGCCTCCCTCAGCCCCGGCCAGCAGCGGTTCTACGGCGTGTTGCGCCATCCGGCCATGCTGTTCCCCGGAGGCTTCTTCTATCTGGTGATCAAGCCGCGGGTGGCTCTGCTGCTGGGCCTGGCGGGCTTCTTCCCCCATCTGGTGGCCTGTCTGCGCAGCCCAGAGCCGATGGGCCTCGGCCAGATGCTGGCCAGCTATCGCTCCAGGCACTGGTACACCCAGGGGGAATTCCGCCATCTGCTGGCCAACAACGTCGCCGTGATCGGCTCCTGGTGGCTGATGGCTCACTGGCTGGGTGCCGGCGTGTTCTGGTCGATCTATGCCCCGGTGATGGCCTGCGCGGCGGCGATCTTCATCTGCATTTTCTTCGTGCAGCACAACTTCCCCGGGTCCTACGCCCACGCCACCGCCGGCTGGAGCGAGATGACGGGGGTGCTGGAAGGCACCAGCGACCTGGAGCTGCCGCCCCTGTTCAACTGGTTCTCGGCTGACATCGGCTGCCACGCCATCCATCACCTGTCGTCCAAGATCCCCAACTACCGGCTGCGGGCCTGCCACGAGCGCAATGCCCACCTGCTCAAGGGCGTGCGGCGGCTGTCGCTGGCCGACATCCCGGGCTGCTTCAGCTACATCCTCTGGGACCCCCAGGCCTGCCGCCTGACCACGATCGACGCGTTGCGTTCCGCCGCTCCCGTCCCCTTCGCCAGCTGAAGGCCGCCAGGAGGAACCGATGCTGCGCCAGACTCTGAGCCGGTTGGAGGTGTCCACCAAAGGGGAGGGTTTCGATGACATCACCGGGCCCCTCAACCGGTTGATCGCCGCCAGCGGCCTGGTGCTCGGCACCGCCACCATCGCCAGCCTGCACACCTCCTGCTCCCTGACGATCAACGAGAACGCCGACCCCAGGGTGCTCGTCGATCTCGCCGCCTTTCTGCGGGCCCTGGTGCCCCCGGAAGGGGTGCGGCCCCTGAGCGGCCTGGGGGAGCGGCGCCCCTGGGTCCACGATGACGAAGGGCCCGATGACATGCCCGCCCACATCCGCACCGCCCTCACCTGCACCAGCCTGGTGCTCCCCTTCCAGTCGGGCCGCCTGCTGCTCGGCACCTGGCAGGCGGTGTATCTGTGGGAGCACCGGGCCCGACCCCACCGCCGCAGCCTCAGCCTGCATCTGGTCGGCGAATGACCCCCTGCTTTCCTCACCCCATGGCCGCCCAGCCCCTGACCCCCGTCCAGATCGCCGCGTTGCCCGCCGAACTGCCCCAATGGACGCTGCGGGAGGGCAAGCTGCACCGCGAACTGCGCTTCGCCGATTTTTCCGCCGCCTTCGGCTTCATGGCCCGGGTGGCCCTGGCCGCTGAATCGATGGGCCACCACCCGGAGTGGTGCAACGTCTGGAACCGGGTGACGATCAACCTCACCACCCATGACACCGGTGGTCTGTCGAACCTCGACGTGGAACTGGCCCGCAGGATTGATGCCCTGGTGGCCTGAGGTTGCCCTGCTGGGCCGGGCCGGGCTTTGTGCCTAGCTTCCCTGGGTGCCCCCCCGCCCTGCTGCGCCCCATGGGATTTCGCTACCTCGATCGGATGGCCACCGAGGAGAACATCCACGCGTTTCTCGAACTCGCCGATCTGGCCGCCGGTGCCGGTGCTTCGGCCAACAACGTCTTCCTGCTCTCCCATCGGCTGCGCCAGTCCCGCCCGATGCAGGTCTGCCGGGCGTTGCTGGGACGGGACCCGGCCGCCAGGGCCTGATCGAGCAGCGGCGGCTCAGCGGCCCCTATGACGCGGCCGCCCTGCGGGCGTTGCCGAAGGGGACCCTGGGCCACACCTACGCCACGGTGCTGGAGGCGATGGGGTACGACATCAATTTCTTCCCCGCTCCCGAGTTCTACGCCAACCTGGAAACCGACGCTGATTACATCAACTACCGGGTGTATGCCACCCACGACATCCATCACATCGTCAGCGGCTTCAGCCTCGACAATTTCGGTGAACTCGGTGTCATCAGCATGAGCGTGGCCCAGTTCTCCCATCCCGGCCTGGCCTTCACCGATCTGATGGCCCTGCTGCTCAACTGGTTCCGCAATGACGCGCCCATCGACGAATTGGACACCCCGGCCGAGCAGGCCCGCACCGCCAGCTACGCCTTCGGCATGATCAGCAAGGGGCTGCACATCGGTGTCGAGGCCCAGCCGCTGTTCCCGGTGATCTGGGAGGAGCGGATGGGCCAGGACCTGGAGGACCTGCGGACCGAACTGGGCGTCACGGCGGTGCGGGAGGGGACCTTCAGCTGGTACGCCAACCCCTCCCTGGCGGCGGCGCTGGCCGCCTGATCCCTCAGACGAGGGCGGGCAGCCGGGAGGGCTCGGCCGGGCGGAAGCGCAGCCGCTCATGCTCCACATCCACCACGATGGTGGAGCCGCTCAGGTAGGTGCCGGCCAGGATCGCCTTGGCGATCGGCGTCTCCAGTTCCCGCTGGATGGCCCGCTTGAGGGGCCGGGCACCGTAGACCGGGTCGTAGCCCACGGCGGCCAGCCAGTCGAGGGCGGCGCCGTCGAGCTCCAGGCCCAGTTTCCTGTCCTCGAGCCGCCGGGCCAGCCGCTGCACCTGCAGCTCCACGATCTGGCGCAGTTCCTCGGCCTTGAGGCTGTGGAAGATGATCGATTCATCCAGCCGGTTGAGGAACTCGGGGCGGAAGTGGCCCCGCAGGGCCTCGTTCACCCGCTTCTCCATCTCGCCGTGGCGGGCCGGATCGCCGGCCAGATCAAGGATCGAGGCGCTGCCGATGTTGCTGGTGAGAATCAGCACCGTGTTGGTGAAATCCACCGTGCGACCCTGACCATCGGTGACGCGGCCGTCATCGAGGATCTGCAGCATCACGTTGAACACATCGGGGTGGGCCTTCTCCACCTCGTCGAACAGGATCACCGCGTAGGGGCGGCGCCGCACCGCTTCTGTCAGCTGGCCGCCTTCCTCATAGCCCACATAGCCGGGAGGGGCTCCGATCAGGCGGCTGACGGCGTGCTTCTCCATGTACTCGCTCATGTCGATGCGCACCATGGCCTCCTCGCTGTCGAACAGTTGCGAGGCCAGGGCCTTGGACAGCTCGGTCTTGCCCACGCCGGTGGGGCCGAGGAACAGGAAGCTGGCGATCGGGCGATTGGGGTCCGACAGGCCGGCCCGGGAGCGCTGGATGGCATCGGCCACCGCGGTCACGGCCTGGTCCTGGCCGATCACCCGCGTGTGCAGCTCGTCCTCGAGACGCAGCAGTTTCTCCATCTCACTCTGCACCAGCTTGCTCACCGGAATGCCGGTCCACTTGGCGATCACCTCGGCGATGTCGTCCTCGGTGACCTCCTCACGGAGCAGGTTCTTCTCGCCGGCATGGGCGCTGAGCTCTTCGGTGCGGGCGGCCAGTTTCTTGTTCAGCCCTGCCAGGGTGCCATACTCCAGTTCGGCGGCCTTGTTGAGGTCGTACTGGCGTTTGGCCTGCTCCACCTGCAGCTGCACCTGCTCGATCTCCTCCTTGAGGGCGGAGAGTTCATCGATCGAGCCCTTTTCCTTCTGCCACTGGGCATTGAGGCTGCTCTGCTGCTCGCCCAGATCGGCCAGTTCCTTCTCCAGCCGCTCCAGCCGGTCACGGCTGGCCGGATCCGATTCCCGCCCCAGGGAGAGCTTCTCCATCTCCAGCTGCAGAATGCGGCGGTCGAGCTCGTCGATCTCTTCCGGCTTGGAGGTGATCTCCATCTTCAGGCGCGCCGCCGATTCGTCCATCAGGTCGATGGCCTTGTCGGGCAGGAAGCGATCGGCGACATAGCGGCTGCTGAGCACGGCCGCCGCCACCAGGGCGTTGTCGGCGATGCGCACGCCATGGTGCACCTCGTAGCGCTCCTTCAGGCCGCGCAGGATCGAGATCGTGTCCTCGACCGTGGGCTGGTCGACGAACACCTGCTGGAAACGGCGCTCCAGGGCCGGATCCTTCTCGATGTGCTGGCGGTGCTCATCGAGGGTGGTGGCGCCGATGCAGCGCAGTTCGCCCCGGGCCAGCATCGGTTTCAGCAGGTTGCTGGCGTCCATGGCGCCGCTGCTGGCTCCGGCCCCCACCACGGTGTGGATCTCGTCGATGAACAGGACGATCTGCCCCTCGCTGGAGGTGACCTCCTTGAGCACAGCCTTGAGGCGCTCCTCGAACTCGCCGCGGTACTTGGCGCCGGCGATCAGGGCGCCCATGTCGAGGGCGATCAGCTGGCGGTTCTGCAGCGCCGTGGGTACGTCACCGTTGACGATCCTCTGGGCCAGCCCCTCCACGATCGCCGTCTTGCCGACGCCGGGTTCGCCGATCAGCACCGGGTTGTTCTTGGTGCGACGCGACAGGATCTGCACCGTGCGGCGGATTTCCTCGTCGCGGCCGATCACCGGGTCGAGCTTGCCGTCACGGGCTGCGGCGGTGAGGTCCCGGCCGTATTTCTCGAGCGACTCATAGGTGCCCTCCGGGTTCTGGTCGGTCACACGCTGGCTGCCCCGCACGGCCTGAACGGCCTCCTTGATCCTGGCCCCATCGGCGCCGGCCTGCGAGAGCAGCTGGCGGCCGCAGCGGTCATCGCCGGCCAGGGCCAGCACCAGATGCTCCACGGCAATGAAGCTGTCGTCGAATTCCTTCTTGAGCCCATCGGCCCGATCCAACACCGCATTGAGCCCCTTGCCCAGATAAACGTTGTCGGGGGCGGCGGCCAGGCTGGGCTGGGCGGCAATGAACGCCTCCAGTTTCTGGCTCAGCACCCCCAGATCCACGCCGGCCTTCTCCAGGATCCGGCTGGCCAGGTCCTGCTGGGCCAGCAGGGCGGCGAACAGGTGCTCGCTGTCCATCTGCTGCTGGCGCTTCTGCTGGGCCAGCTGCTGGGAGGCCACCACGGCGCCCCAGGCCTTCTCGGTGAACAGTTCGGCGGTGGGATGCATGGCTGGACTCTCCCTGGGGCTAGCGATGAAGCCAACGTATGAATGCCTTCGGAATTGGCCGAGTGGGAGGACCGAACCGTTCCGTTCGGCCCTCCTCCCCAGAGACGTGCAGGCCGTACCGGTGGGGGTGGCCAACCGCCCAGCTAGGCATGATCAGGGGCTCAGGGCCCCCCCAGCGGCGGTAGTGGCACCTGGTAGCCGTACTTCTGGCCGCACAGCTGGCTGGGGCAACCGTCGGGGCCGTAGCGGGCATCCGCCGCCGACAGGCAACCAAAACTGTTCTTCTGGGCCACCTGGGCAGGATGAATCCGCAGGGGCTGGAGCACCGCGTCGCCCCTGGGCACCACCAACCGGCAGGCCGGCGGCGGCAGCCCCGGGCTGGCCTCGATCGCCAGCGGTTGATTCGGGGACAACCCCTGGGCCAGGGCCGGCTGCACCGCCAGGGGCAGGGCCAGTGGAATCATTCCGGCCAGCAGGCCCGCCAGCAGCTCGGCGGAGGGGCGGATCGCCATGATGGGGTCGCGGGTGAGCCCCATTCTCGCCTCTCCAGCCCGTCCGTCACCGATGCCCGCTGCCGCCGACGACCAGGCCCTGGTGGCCGCCCTGGCCAGGGAATCCCTCGCCCTGGGCGGCGGCACGGAGCCGGAGCGCGACTGCTGGCGGGTGGTCCACCGCCATGTCCACGGCATGTTGCCCTCGGAGTACGACATCCGCGAGGTGCCCGAGGAGCTCTACCTCGCGGTGCTGGCCGCCTGCCGGGCCGAGCTCTGAGCTGCGGCGGCCGGCCCCTACCGGCTTGCCATGAAAAAGCCCCGGTTCACCCGGGGCTTCTGGCCGTCAGAGAAAGGTCTCTGGTGCGAATGGCTCAACCGGGCTTGGATCAGGCCCAGCCTTTGGACGCCATGTCTTCGACATAGGCGGCCACGTCGGCGATGTCGCCTTCGCTGAGCTTGCCGCCAAAGGCGGGCATGGCGTTCTTGCCGTTGGTCACCTGGTAGGCGATGGCGGCCTCATGGCCGGCGTCGTAGTTGGCCAGGTAGGAGGCCAGGGCATCGGCCTTGAGGGTGCGCTCGGCGTTCACCACGTTGCCGCCACCCATGTGGCAGGCGGCGCAGTTGGCGGAGAAGATCTGACCGCCGTGGGCCGCATCGGCGGCGAAGCTCGGGGTGGCACCCAGCACCAGCGCCAGGCAGAGAGCGAACAGGGAAAGAAGACGACGCATGGGAGGGTGCAAAAGAAGGTGCCTGTTGGCACTTGCAACCGAATCAAATTAGGCAACGGCCGCCTTGCGGTGGGGCCCTCCGACACATTCGCAACAATTCAGCGGTTCAGGGCTGGCGACCCGCCCCGAGCCTGCCCCGGTGGGGAACGCCCGCCGCCTCCAGCACCGCCTCGAGGCTAGGGGCGAGGCTCACCAGGCCGAAGCGCTCGGGCGGACTCACGGGCTGGTGCACGAAGTGGCGCTGCCGGATCGAGAAGCGGTCCCAGGCATTCACCTCGATGTGCAGCAGCTTGATCAGCCCCTCGATCAGCCAGCCGCGCAGATCGATCCCCACCGGCGGCACCCATACCCGCCGCCAGCGGCACAGGGAGGCCACGGCGCCGTTGATCGTGATCGGCGCCTGGCCCAGCACCAGCCGCCGCACCGGACCCTGGTCGGGCTCGGGATTGGGGCCGTGGGGGGTGGTGGCCAGGTGGGCGCAGACGGTGGCGATGTCGGCGGCGTGGATGAAGTGGAAGCTGGCGTCAGTGCGCAGCCAGCGGGCCAGCCACAGCCACCCGAAGGCCTCCTTGAGCCCGGCGGTGAGGTAGCTGGTGGGGTGGGAATCGGGGCCGGCCACGGCGCCGCCGAACACCAGGGTGGGGAACACGGCCACGATCCGTTCCGCCAGTGGGTGACGCTCCAGGTCCTGCAGGCAGGTGGCCTTGGTCTGGATGTACTCGGTGCCGTAGGCCATGGCCTCCGGAAGCAGCTGCAGCCGGCGATCGAGAATGCTGGCGGTGGAGAAGTAGATCACCTGCTGCAGGCGATCCGGGTCGGTGAGTCGCAGCAGCTCCTTCACGGCCACCACGTTCACCGCCCGGGCCCGCTCGGGATCCCCCCAGGCGGTGGCGGTGTGGATGATCCGGTCGGCGCTGGCGATGGCGGCGGCGTGGGGACCCAGCTCCCGCAGGTCGCCCTCCAGCAGGGTGATGCGCGGGTGATCGGCGGGGACGGCGCTGAGCTTGGCGGGATCCCGCAGCAGCAGCAGCAGGTGGGCGTCGCTGTTCGCCAGCAGGTTTTCAGCGATGTACTGGCCGACGCAGCCGCTGGCGCCGGTGATCAGGATCCGCTGGGGCCCGGAGGTGGGGGCGCTCAAACAGCGGCCCCCAGCAGCTCGTTCACCGCCTTGCCGGTTTCGAAGAACACGCGGGCGTTGTCTTCGGGCGTGCCCGGCAGAATGCCGTGACCGAGGTTGAGGATGTGGCGGCGGCCGCGGGCCTTGCGCACCGTGTCGAGGATGCGCTCGCGGATGCCTTCGGGGCTGCCGAACAGCAGGCCGGGATCCACATTGCCCTGCACGCCCACGTGCTCGGGCAGGCGGGCCAGGCCATCGGCCATGTCCACGGTCCAGTCGAGCGAAACGATGTCGATGCCGGTGCGGCCCATGCGCTCGAGCACGCCGGCGCTGCCGGAGATGTAGAGGATCAGGGGGGTGTCGGGGTGTGTGGCCTTCACCTGATCGATCACTCGCTTCTGATACGGCGCCGCGAAGGTGTCGTAATCGATCGGGCTGAGCTGACCGGCCCAGGAATCAAACAGCTGCACCACCTGGGCACCGCTGTCGATCTGATAGCGCACGTAGGTGGCGATCGAATCCGCCAGGTGGCCCAGCAGCTGATGCAGCAGCGCCGGCTCCTGGAAGGCCATGGCCTTGATCACCGCGTAATTTTTGGAGCTCTTGCCCTCCACCGCGTAGGCGGCCAGGGTCCAGGGGGCGCCCACGAAGCCGAGCACGGCGGCCGCGTTGCCCACATCCGCGCGCAGGCGGCCGAGCACCTCGCCCACGAAGGGCAGCGCCTCGGCGGGATTCAGCGGCCTCAGGACATCCACCTGGGCCTGGCTGCGGATGGCGGGCTCGATGATCGGTCCCCGGCTCTCGATGATGTCGAAATCGATGCCCATCCCCGGCAGCGGCGTGAGGATGTCGGAGAAGAGGATCACGCCATCGGGCCGGAAGGCGTGAAATGGCTGCATCGAGATCTCGTAGGAGAGATCAGGGTTTTCGGAGCGCTCGCGGAAGCCCGGATGGCGGTCGCGCAGATCGCGATACACCTTCATGTAACGCCCCGCCTGGCGCATCATCCACACCGGCGGCCGCTTCACCTGCTCACCTCGGGCGGCGCGCAGCAGCAGGGGAGCGGTCTCGGCCATGGAGAAGCGGGGTGGGCGATTGGTAAACCTAGCGGAGAGCGCTGCGGCGCCTTCCGTGCACGACTGTCGGATGGCCCGCAGAATTGCGGGGACTCCGCCCGGGCGCGTGCGCACCCTTTCCCCACCGTTCCGCGCCCGTGCCGCCGCCCTCGGCCTGCTGTCCGTGCTGGGGCTTGTCGCGTCGGCTGGCTGTCAGCTGGTGCGTCCTCTGGAGCACAACACCCTCCATATCGTGGTGGTGCCCTCCGACAAGGGCTCGATGCAGGCCGATCCCGAGGCCCACATCGAGCTGGCGGGGCCGGTGCTGGAGGCGTTCCGGCGGCTCCACCCCGGGGTGCACTTCCGGCTCCAGGTGGTGCAGGAGGACCGGATCGAGCCGGAACTGGAGATGCACCGCCGCCGCGGGCTCGGCCCCGATCTGCTGCTGGTGCGGGCGCCGGTGGCGAACGCCCTGCGCCGCCGCGGCCTGGTGGATCCCGTGCCCCGCGACCGGTTGCTGGCCGAGACGCTGCTGGCGATCCGCTCGGATGAGCTGCAGCGGGTGCGGGAGAACGGCCTGCTAGCGGGGCTGCCGGCGGTCGAGGAGGTGACCATCGCCTGCTACGACCGCCGCAAGGTGGCCTCCCCTCCCACCGATCTGAACGGCCTACTGGCCCTGGCGGCCTCCGGGCGCACGATCGCCATCTCGGTGGATCCGATCGGTATCTGGTGGTCTGCCGGCAGCCTCGGCGCCTCCGAGCCGCTGGCGCTGATGATCACCGACCATCCGATCCCGCCGGGCCGCGATCTGCACCGGGACCGCCGGCTCGTGCAGGGCTGGCTGCGCTGGCTGCGCCAGGCGGCCCTGCAGAGCCGGGTGGACATCGCCAGCGGGCCGGATGAGCTGCTCGCCGGCCTGACCAGCGGCCGCCTGGCCTGGATTCCCTGCTACAGCCTCAACCTGCTGCGGCTTCAGCAGCAGATGGGCCCGCACCTCGGCGTCGCCCCCCTGCCCGCCGGCCCGGGTGGGCCGCCCAGTCCCTTCTCCTCGCTGCGGGTGTGGGCGTTCGGCACCGATTCCTCCCGCCATCAGCGCCAGCTGGCCGAGAAACTCGCCCGCTTCACCCTCACCCCCAAGCAGCAGCGCGAGCTGACGCTGGTGAGCCAGTCGGTGATGCCGGTGAACCGCTTCGTGAGCATCCCGGTCGCCGAGTCCGGCCGGTTGGCGGCGATGGCGACGGCCCAGGACCAGTTCCGCCAGGTCTCCCGCTCTCTGGTGACCCCTTTTTCCGTCGACCGGGTGCGACGTGTTCTGCCACCGTTCGAGCAGACCGTGTATGAGGTGATGGTGGGCGTGGTCTCGCCGGAGCAGGGCGCGCAACAGCTGCTCGATCTCCGCAAGATCCCATGAACCCGCTGATTGAGGAACCGCTGGCCTGGCTGGCGCTGATGCTTCGTCCGGAGGTGCTGCTGCAGGCCGTTCTGCTGGTGCTGGCGTTGGTGACGATGGACCGCCTGCGCTGCCGCACCGCCCGGTTGGCCGCGCTGCCGATCGGTCTGCCCCTGCTGCCCGTTTTCGGGCTGCTCGGCCTGGCGCTGGGCCTGGCCGGAGCGCGCTGGGGCCTGGTGCTGCTGGCGGCCGACATCGTGGCGGTGTGGCTGCTGCTGCGGTTCGTGGAGACGAAGCTGCTGGTCCGCTGGTTGCCGCCCGAGCAGCTGTCGCTGCTGGTGAGCCGCCTGTTGCGGCCGCTGTTCCTGCTGGGTGTGGTGCTGGTGGTCCTCGACGCCTTCGGCAGCATCCAGTCGCTGGCGACGCAGCCGCTGGGGGTGTGGTTTGGCACGCCGATCCAGCTCGGTCGCCTGGTGGAGGTGCTGCTGGTGCTCTATCTGGTGGGGGTGGGATCGGAGCTGCCGGCGATCTGGCTGGGCTTTCTGGCTCAGCGTGGCCTCGACCTCAGCTACGGCGGCCACCGCGCCCTCAGCCTGGTGATCCGCTATGTGCTTGTGACGCTGGGGTTCATCTGGGCCCTGCAGCGGCTCGGCATCAACCAGACCGGCGTGCTGGCGGTTGCGGGCGGTCTGTCGGTGGGGCTGGGCTTCGGCATCAAGGAGGTGTTCTCCAATTTCATCTCCGGGCTATGGCTGCTGTTCGAGGGATCAGTGCGGCCCGGTGAGGTGCTGATGGTTGATGGCGAGGCCTGCGAGGTGCGTCGCCTCGGCCTGCGGGCGGCCACCCTCTGGCGCGGCAGCGACAACGCCGAACTGGTGGTGCCCAACCAGACCTTCTTCACCCACACCACCACCACCTACACCCGCAGCGACCGCATGCGTCGTTGCCGGCTGGAGATCCAGGCTGCCGCGAGCTGGCCGCCCGAGCAGATCCTGGCCCTGCTGGTGGAGATCGCCGCGGCTGAACCCGAGCTGCTGGCCCAACCGCCGGCGGCGGCCCGCCTGGTGGAGTTCGGGCCGGAGCTGAACCGCTATGGCCTCAGCTTCACCATCGCCGATCCGCTCAAGGCTTCTCGGATCACGGCCAGGCTGCTGCTGGCGATCTGGAAGTGCTTTGCGGCCCGGGGCATCCTCACGGCACCGGCGCCGGAGGACCCCCCTGAGCCCCAGGACCGTTCGGCCTGAACGCCGCGTCGGCAGCAGTCGACCGGTGGCTTGTCAGCCATCCAGCGCTGCTGGGGCGGCGGCGGGCTGGCTGCGGATCGGATCGCGCCGGAACACCACCACGCTCAGGGGCGGCAGGCACAGCTCCAGGGAGTTCTCGTAATCGTGAATCGCCCAGGCATCGGTGAACCTGCCGCCGAGGTTGCCCAGATTGCTGCCGCCGTAACGGCTGCTGTCGGTGTTGAACACCTCCTCGTAGAAACCCTCCAAGGGGACACCCACCCGGTAGTGAGCATGGCTCTGGGGCGTGAAGTTCGCCACCACCACCACCCAGCGACCGGTGGTGCTCTCCCGGCGCATGAAGCTGATCACCGAGTGGCGGTTGTCGTTGCAGTCGATCCACTGGAAGCCGAACTGGTCGAAGTCGTCACCCCAGAGGGCCCGCTCGGAGCGGTAGAAAGCGTTCAGATCGTCGACGAGCTGCAGCAGGCCCTGATGGGGCTCGTGCTGCAGCAGCTCCCACTGCAGATCGCCCCAGACGTTCCATTCGGCCCGCTGACCGAACTCCATGCCCATGAAGATCGTCTTCTTGCCCGGGTGGGTCCACATGTAGGCGAGCAGGGCGCGTACGTTGGCGAACTTCTGCCAGTCGTCGCCCGGCATCTTGTGGAGCAGGTTGCTCTTGCCGTGCACCACTTCATCGTGGCTCAGAGCCAGCATGAAGTTCTCGGTGAAGGCGTACCAGATCGAAAAGGTGACGTGGTTCTGGTGGAACTGGCGGAACCAGGGATCCAGCTCGAAGTAATCGAGCATGTCGTGCATCCAGCCCATGTTCCACTTGAGGTTGAACCCCAGGCCGCCCATGTCGGTGGGCTGGGTCACCATCGGCCAGGTGGTGGATTCCTCGGCGATCGAGAGGGCGCCGGGGAAGTGCTGGAAGAGCACGTGGTTGGCCTGCTGCAGGAAGCGCACCGCCTCCAGGTTCTCCCGGCCGCCGTGCTCGTTGGGCAGCCACTGACCGTCCGGGCGCAGGTAGTCGCGGTAGAGCATCGAGGCCACGGCATCGACGCGGATGCCGTCGATGTGGAATTCCTCGAACCAGTAGATGAGGTTGGCGACGAGGAAGTTGCGCACCTCGTTGCGGCTGTAGTTGAAGATCAGCGTGCCCCACTCCTTGTGCTCACCGATGCGGGGATCGGCATGCTCGTAGAGGTGGGCGCCATCGAAGAAGGCCAGGCCGTGGCCGTCCTTGGGGAAGTGGCCGGGCACCCAGTCGAGGATCACGCCGATGCCTTCGGCGTGGCAGCGGTCGACGAAGGCCCGGAACTCGTCCGGGCTGCCGAAGCGGCTGGTGGGGGCGTACCAGCCGGTGACCTGGTAGCCCCAGGAGCCGTCGAACGGATGCTCGGAGACCGGCATCAGCTCGATGTGGGTGAAGCCGCGGGCCTTCACGTAGGGGATGACCTTGTCGGCCAGTTCCGGATAGGTCATCAGCCGGGCGCCCGGCTTCAGATCGGCGGCGGACACCGGTTGCCGGGGGCTGCCGTCGGCTTCGAGGAAGGGCTGGTCGGCGGCGGCATGCATCCAGCTGCCCAGGTGCATCTCGTACACCGCGATGGGCTGGGGCAGGGGGTCGCGGCCATCGCGCTCCTCGATCCAGGCGCCGTCGTTCCACTGGTAGAGGCCCAGTTCGGCCACCACCGAACCGGTGTTCGGCCGGATCTCGTGGCGGAAGCCGTAGGGGTCGGCCTTCTGATAGCAGTGGCCGTTCTGGGCCCGCACCTCGTATTTGTAGATCTGGCCGGCGCCCAGGCCGGGGATGAACAGCTCCCAGATCCCCCCGAGGCGCTGCTGCATGGGGTGGTGGCGGCCGTCCCAGCCGTTGAAATCACCCAGCAGGGCGACGCTGCGGGCATTGGGGGCCCACAGACAGAACTGCACCCCGGCGACGCCGTCGCGCTCGATCACGTGGGCGCCCATGCGCCGCCAGATGTGGTGGTGATTGCCCTCGGCGAACAGGTGGCGGTCCAGTTCCCCCATCCACTCGTGGCGGAACGCCCAGGGATCGTGCTGCTCGTGCTCGATGCCGCCGCGGCTCACATGGACGCGATAGCCGCAGCAGGGATCGGCGTCGACGCGGGCTTCGAAGATCCAGGGGTGGTGCGGGTTGGCCATGGCCAGCCGTTCGCCGCCCTGGAGCAGTTCCACCGTGTGGGCGTCCGGCATCCACACCCGCACCACCCAGCCGCCGTCGTCGAGGGGCTGGGGCCCGAGCACGGAGAAGGGATGGTCGTGGCGGCATTCCGCCAGCCGGCGGGCATCCTCAACCATCCATTCGAGGCTGGGCAGGGTCATGGAAGAGGAGGCGTGCATGCGCCGGGAGCTTACGTCGGTGGGAGGGCCGGCTCAGCGCGGCGGTGAGGGGGGAGCCGGATCGGTGGGGAAATCCACGCCGATGATCCGGTTCTCGGAATCCAGGGTGACGAAGAGGTTGTCGGTGAGGCGGTTGAACTCGGTGTTGACGATCACCAGGCGCATCTCCGGCGTACTCTCGGCCCGGTTGATGCGCTTCACCCGGACGAAATTGCCGGTGATGCGCTGCAGGTTGAGCCATTTCTGCTGCAGCTGGCCCTGGGGGATCTGCTCCTGCATCAGCGGCGAGAGGAAGCTGCTGGCGGAGATGAAGTGGCCGCTGGAGAGGGCGGTGATGAAGTCACGCACCACCTTCTCGGCCGGCTGGTCGGTGACGTTGAAGTGATAGCCATCGATCCGGCCCTGGCCGTCGATCACCATCAGCAGGTCGCGCTCACCGGCGCTGGTGAACAGGGTGGCCTCGACCGTGCTCGAGTCGAAGCCGGGCTGGATGCTGCGGATGGCCCAGCGCAGCAGCTTCGGCTGGGTCTTCATGGTTTCGGCCACCATGCGGGGACTGCTGACGCTCTGCAGGGCCGGGGAGAACTGGTTGAAGCGCGCCTGAGCATCGCCGTTGAGGATCGTGGTCAGGATCCGCTCGGCCGCCGCCCGTGCCTGGGCCTCGCTCAGGGCCGCGCTGGGCTGGCCGCTGGTGGCCGGCGCCGGGTCGGCCTGGGCCCACGCCCCGCGCGGTGCCAGCAGGGCCTGGCTGCCCAGCAGCAACAGCAGGCCGATCAGGGCTCGGCGCGGTTGGGGACGCGGCATGGGCGGCGGGGTTCGGGTCGGCTCAGTTTGCCCGAATCAGGGGCTCCAGGCCCAGGTGGGCGCCCTCCAGCTCCAGCGTCAGGCTGATCACCCGGTGCCCGCTGCCGCTGCCCCCCGCCGGCAGCCCGCCGTCGCCGGGGTTGACGGCGATCTGGGGCCAGGCCGCCCCCGCCAGGGACAGCCGCAGCCGCTGGCCGGCGGCCACCAGCGTCGCCAGGGGCTGCAGGGCCAGGGTGCGGTGGCCGTCAGCGGCGGCCTCGGCGGGTCCGAAGCGGGCCAGGCCGGTGACCAGCTGGCGCACGGAGCTCCCGTCCGGAGACACCTCTGAGAGGGCGGCGCAGAGATCAAAGCTGGGCTGGTCGGCGCTCACCCGCAGCCGCAGGCGGAAGGTTCCCAGCAGCCAGAGGGCCTCCGGCAATAGGGCGGTGCTGAAACAGGCCACGTCGCCGCGCCGGTCGAGATCGGCCCGCTCCACGGGTCCGGGGTCGGGGCCCAGGTGGCCGCCCCGGCCCGGCACCGGCCGCCAGGGGTCGTGGACGATCACCACCGTGCCGCCCGCTGCCGCACCTCCTGCGGTGCCGCCGGCCGTATCGGCCAGGGGCCGCAGCTCCCCCTCATCGCAGCGGATCGCCGCCAGGCCTGTGGAGTGGAGCGACCAGCCGGCGGCCGCCACCGCCGCGGGGCTGGCGGCCGCCGCAGGGCTCAGGCTGTGCCAGGCGGCCGTGGCGGCGCACTGCAGGCGGATGGGGGCCGGCGCGGCCGCTCCGGGGGCGGCGGGCTCCTCCGGGCCCTGGCGGGGCAGCGGATCCTGCAGATGGCGGCGGAAGAAGGCCAGCAGCTCGTGGTCGAGCCCTCCGCGCCAGTCGAGATGGCTACAGGCGCCGATCACCAGCCGGGGGTCGCCGCCGGCGCTGCGGGCCCGTTGCCAGAGGTCGAGCACCCCCCTCAGATGGGGATCGTGCCAGCCGCCGATCAGCAGCAGGGGGCGCCGCAGCAGGGCCGCCGCCACGGGGTGCACCGTCCAGCCCTCCGGGCCGGCGGGGTCGCACCGCAGCCAGGCCAGGCCCATGCCGCCGGGATCGTGGCGTTCCAGCAGGGCCAGCCCCTCCTCGGTGAAGTCTCCGTTCTGGAGGCTGCGGCGGATCTGGCGCCAGCCGGCCGCGTCGCCCCGGCGCCGACAGCCCTCCGCCGCCAGCTGCAGGGCCCAGCCCAGGCCCAGGGCCCACCAGTGGGCTCCCCCCTCACCGGCCCAGTGGAGGCGCTCATCGAGGCCGCACATGGCCGGGGCCAGGCAGTCCGGCAGGGACGGGTCGTCCTCGCTCGCTTCGGCGTTGGCCTCGTCGCCCGTGTTGAGCAGCTGGGTCAGGCCCTGGTAGGAGAAGCCGTAGGTGCCCACCCGGCCGTTGCTGCCCTCAAGGGTCCGGGCCCAGCGGATCGTGGCGGCCCCATCGGCCGCCTCCTGGGCGAAGCCGCCGAAGTCGCCCTCCGACCCACCGCGGCCCCGCACGTCCTGAACCACCACCAGAAACCCATGGCCGGCGTACCAGCTGGGGTGGGCGTAGGTGACGGTGGAGGCGATCGCCCGCCCGTAGGGCTGGCGCATCACCAGCACCGGCCAGGGGCCCTCCCCGTCGGGATGCCAGACGCGGCTCACCAGCCGGACCCCATCCGCCAGCAGCAGGGTGGCGTCTTGGGCACGGACCACGGGAATCAGAACACCGTGGAGCAGTGCAGGCCGATCACATAGGTGGCCAGCACCTCCGCATCCATGGGGCTCAGGCCGCGGCTGCTGGCCAGGCTGGCGATCGATGCCTGGGAGGTGGCCGAGACGCCCTGGGCGTTCAGCTGGCGGAACTGCTGGCAGAGGCTCTGGGCCAGGGCCGGGTTCTGCTTCACCGACTCCAGGAGCGCGGACTGGGCCCGCACGCTGGGCACCGCCACGGCGCCCAGGCAGGCGACGCCGAGAAGGGCGGTGAAGCAGCGGCGAAGACGGGTGCTCGAGCGAGTGATCAGGCTGTGGCGGCGATCGTCGCGAAGGGGGTGGTTCGTGGCTCTGGGGGGAGAAAGGCGGGTTGTTCGGGGCATCACTGCCTCCGTCCGTTTCCCCCATTCCAGTCACCCGTGCCGGGGCGGCGCAGGAGTGGAGGGTCAGTTCGGGGAGCGACCGGAGGCCTGACGGGCCCGGCGGATCCAGGCCAGGACCAGGGGCAGGTCGACCGGGGGGACGGCCGAGCCGGTGAGACGCCGCTGCAGCCGGCCCAGCTGCACCAGCAGCTGCTGGGGATCGGCGGCGGCCAGTCCGGCGGGGCTGGCGATGCCTCCGTGGAGCAGCAGGGCCGCCTCCTCCGGCGCGAGCCCCACCGCGCTCACCAGCCGGGCCTGGCCGCGCAGCCGGATCAGGCGGGCCTCGCTGGCCTCGCCGGAGGCGGCCAGATCGCGCAGACGGGCGTCATCGAGGCCAGCCACCTCGTCCCAGCTGTCGATGCCCGCCCGGCGCAGGCGCTGCTCCTCCCGCCGCAGGTGGGGCGCTGGCCGGAAGGGGTGGGTCACCGGGGCTCAGGCGGCATCGCCGGGGCTGCGGGCCGCCAGATCGCGGGTGGTTTCCGCCAGCACCACGGGTCGTGCCAGCCCGGGCTCGATGGCCTCGACCCGGCGCAGCCGCACCCGCACCTCGCCGCCGCTGCCGCGGCCACCGCCGCGCAGGTTGCGGGCCACCTGCTCGAGGGTGGGGGCCACCGCCTCGGCCTCGAGGCTCGTCGGCGCGGCGGCGATGACCAGATCGGTGCCGTTGTCGAACACGACCGGCACCTGGATCGCCCCCGGCACGCTCACCCGCGGGTTGTAGCTGACGGAGAAGGCGAGGCAGGAGAGCGCCAGCAGGACCGTGAAGCTGGTGATCCCCACCAGGCGGAAGCGGATGCCCCAGCGGGCGACGAATCCGGCGATGGTGAGCACCGCCAGCACCCCGCTGGCGGCACCCAGCCAGGTACCGGCCACGAGCAGGATCGGATCAGCGGCCATGGGGCTGGGGAAGGCGTGACAAGCCCCCTATATTGCGGCCGCCCATGGACGGCGACCGACCCCGGTGGATGCGATGGAAGCCTGACAGTCGGCCCCTGCCTGCCCGCCGGCGTGTGTGGAAGGGGCTTCTCGCTGTCGGTTTCCTGGGGGCGGGCCTGGGGGTCGGGGTCTTCTGGTTCGATCGCATCGTCGCCGGCCTGTATGGCCGTTTCCGGCCAACCCTGGAGCGGCAGGTCGGCACGGCCATAGGCCACCCTCTTGTTCTCGGCCCCTACCGGGGTCTGAAACCCGACGGTCTCTGGATCGGCCCCAGCCGCTTCCTGCCCGGCAGCAGAGATTCCTCCACGGTCGCGGTGGAGGGGGTGCGGGTGCGGCTCGACCCGCTGGCCAGCCTGGGGCTGCGCGGGCTGGTGCTGGATGTGGGCCTTGAGCGGGCCCGCGCCGAGCTGCGCCGCAACGCCAGCGGCCAGTTCTGGGTGCTGGGCTCCGTCCCCCCGGGCCGTGAGCCGCCGCGGATCGACCTGCGCCTGGGCCTGCTCCAGCCCGCCGACCTGCGGGTGCGGGGCGCCGGAGCGACAGCCCTGCCCCTCGACCTGAAGCTCGCCGGCCAGGTGGCCCTGCGCCTGCACCGCCGCGAGATCGACCTGGGCCTGCGCCTGGCCCCCCCCGCCGGCCAGGGCGGCGGCTCCCTGCGGCTGGACGGTGAGGGCCAGTGGCAGAAGCAGCTCTGGCAGGGCCGGCTGACGGCCCGCCGCCTGCCCCTGGCCCTGCTGCGGCCGCTGCTGCCGGCGGGGGATCGGGCCGGGGGCAGCCTCGCCGGGGAGGCCGATGGACGGGTGGCGCTGCGGATCCAGCGGGGCCTGGCCCGCTGCGAGGGGGGCCTGGAGCTGCGGGATGTGCGCTGGCAGCTGGGAACCGGCGCCACGCCCCTGACGGCCGAGCGGCTGCCCCTGAGCTGCCGTGACCGGGCCCTGATCCTGCCCGCCAGCGCCTGGCGGTTCGGCCCCTGGGGCGGCCGCCTGACGGCCAGGGCCGACGCCGATCGCCGTCTGGCCCTGCAGCTGGAAGCCCAGCCGCCGCCGCGCCACCCACTCGGTCGCCGGCCGATCAAGGCCGATCTCCAGGGGAGCTGGGGGCAGGGCCTGCTGCGCCTCACCCGGCTCGATGGCCGGCTGGGGGGCTCCAGCGTGCGGGCCAGCGGCAGCGTCGGCCGCTCCCTGGCCCTGGAGGCCCGCTGGCTTCTCGATCCCGACGACGTTGCCGCCGCTTCCCGCCTGCCGGTCTGGGCGCGCCAGCCCCTGGCCGGTCGCCTGCGGGTGGACGGCCGGCTGGCGGCGCTGCGCCTGCGGGTGGAGACGGGCCAGGCCTCCCAGCGGCTCCTGGGGCCCTGGCAGGCGGCGCTGGTGTGGAGCGACAAGCTGCTGCGGCTGGAGCGCTTCGGTGCCGACCGCCTCGCGGCCACGGCCCGGATGCCCCTGTCCTTCCAGCCGGGCAAGGGCCTGGTGGCCGGTCCGCTGCTGGCCCGGGTGGATCTGCGCAACTACCCCCTGGCCCGCCTTGACCCGCTGCTGGGCACCACGCTTCAGGGCCAGCTGGATGCGCAGGGCACGATCGCCGGCCCCCTGGCGGAGCTGCGTCCCGACCTGCAGCTGCGTCTGCAGCAGCCCGGGGCCGGACCCCTGCTGCTGCGCGAAACCTGGAGCGGCCGCCTGCGGGACCGCTCCCTGGATCTGACGATGGTGGCGCCGACGCCGAACGGACGTCTCACGGCCCTGCTCGATCGCCGCTGGCAGCCGGTGCGGGCCGCCATTGAACGGGACGGTGGTGTGCTGACCCTCGAAGGCCGGCCGGCGAACTATCGCTGGCTGGCCCGGGCCTTCCCCCTGCGGGGTCTGGCGGTGGCCACCGGCCCCCAGCGTCGCCTGCGTCCCCTGCAGGGGGACCTCAGCGGCAGCGGCCGGCTGGGGCTGCAGCCGCTGGGTTTCGACGGCCGGGTGGAGCTGCTCTCGCCCGAGTTCCTGGGGGTGGGGGGCCGGCGCATCCAGGCCGATGTGCAGTACGACGACCGCCGCTACCAGGTCAAGGGTGTGATCGAGCCCCTGGGCCAGGGCACGATCGCCGCCACGTTGTCCGGCCGCTGGCAGGGTCCCTTCCGGGCCCGCTTCGAAGCACGCCAGCTCTCCACCCTGCTGTTCCGCCAGTTCAACGATGCCTGGCCCATCTGGCGCGGGGCGCCGGCCCCGGCCCGTGGGCGGGCCAGTGACCTGGGCAGCCTGGTGATCGACACCATGGCCGGCACGGTCACCGACCAGCTGGTGGCGCTGGGGCGGGCCGAGGAGCGCGTCGCCGCCCGGGAGCAGGCGGCCAGCCGGGCCAGCCGGGCGGAACGGCTGGATCGGCTGCAGGCCCGGATCGATGCCGATCTGCTGCTCAGCGGCCCGGACTTCGCCCGCACCCGGGCCGACCTCAAGGCCACCGGCCACCTCTGGTTCAACCAGGGCGACCGGGCCCTGTCCCTGGCCGGCAAGCCGTTCGAGGTGCGCCTGGAGGGACCCCTCAGCGGCGGCAGCGGCCGCTTCAGCCTCGCCGACCTGCCCCTCTCCCTGCTGGCCCTGCTCACCCCGCTGCCGGACAACCTGCGCGGCAGCCTGGCCGCCAAGGGGCGCTACCGGCTGGGGGGCCCCCGCCCCGAGCTCAGCCTCGATCTGGCGCTGGTGGACGGGCGTCTGGGGGAGCAGGCGCTGGAGCTGGAGCGGGGGCGGGTGGAGCTGAAGGACGATGGGATCGGCCTGGATCTGGCCCTGCGGGCCGAAGGGGCTTCCCGCAGCGTCGACCTGGCGGGCACCATCCCGCTGGTGGCCTCCCAGCAGGGGCTGGAGCTGCGCCTCGCCACCCGGGGCGATGGCCTGCGCTTCCTCACCCGCCTGGGGGGTCAGGCCTTCGAGTGGCAGGAGGGCGGCGCCGACCTGCAGCTGCTGGTGCGCGGCAGCCTCGACGACCCGATCGCCAACGGCTTCCTGCGGCTGCGGCAGCTCCGCTGCCGCTTCATCGGCCAGGAGGTGCGGGAGGTGGACGCCACGATCCTGTTCGACTTCGAGCAGCTGGTGGTGCAGGAGTTCCGGGCCCGGGTGGGGCCCCAGGGGCTGGTGGGCGGCGAGGGCCGCCTGGGCCTGTTCCGGCCCCTGGCCCAGGACCGGACCCTGCAGGTGAAGCTGGAGCAGGTCCCCTTCAAGGTGCCGCGCCTGGCGGCGGTGGGGAACGGCCAGCTGCACCTGAGCGGCAGCCTGCTGGCGCCCGTGCTCGGCGGCGACGTGGCGATCAGCCGCGGCACCATCAACGTTCAGCCGGGCCAGCTGGCGGCCAGCGCGCCGGTGTCCGACCAGCCGGTCCAGCCGCGCACCGTGCCCGAGCTGCTGGAGTCGAAGTGGAACTTCCAGCAGCCCCTGGTGCTGCTGGGCCCCGATGTGGAGTCCACCACCGCCGAATCCCTGCGGGCCTCGGTGCCCCGCTTCCCCTACCTGGCCTTTGAGGACTTGATCCTGCGGCTGGGGCCGGATCTGCGGGTGGTGATCCCCAACATCGCCAACTTCACCACGGCCGGCCAGCTGCGCATCGCCGGGCGCCTGGATCCCTCCCTGCGGGCCTCCGGGGTGGTGCGGCTGCTGGGGGGACGGCTGAACCTGTTCACCACCAGCTTCAGCCTCGACCCCGACGCCCCCAACGTGGCGGTCTTCACCCCCTCCCTGGGGCTGGTGCCCTACCTCGACATCGCCCTGCGCACCCGCATCTCCGACAGCCTCAGCGTGCTGTCACCGTCCGGGGTGGGGGATATGGGCCCCTCGGTGCAGAACGCCCCCAACCAGGCCGGTCTTTCGGCCCTCAACCAGCTGAATCTGATCCTGGTGGTGGTGTCGGTGAGCGGTCCGGCCGACCGCATCGCCGAGAACCTCAAGCTGCGCAGCAGCCCGCCCCTGCCCCAGGAGCGGCTGGTGGCCCTGATCGGCGGCAACTCCCTGGCGGGCCTGAGCGGCGGTGGGGCCGGAGCCGCCCTGGCCACGGTGGTGGGCCAGACCCTTCTCTCGCCGCTGCTGTCGTCCCTGAGCGATGCCTTCGGCCAGCGGGTGAGCCTGGCCCTCTATCCCACCTACGTGAACCAGGCGATCGACACCCAGCAGGAGGGCACCACCCGGCGGCGGGTGCCGCCCCAGCTGGTGCTCGGCGCCGAGGTGGGTGTGGACATCACCAACCGCTTCAGCATGTCGGTCCTGGCGGCCCCGAACCGCTCCGATGTGCCCCCCCAGGTGACCCTCACCTACAAGGCCTCCGACACCTTCAACCTGCAGACCTCCGTCGACACCGAGGGGGCCTGGCAGTCGTTGCTGCAGGTGTTCCTGCGCTTCTGAGGGTCGGTGGGTGCTCCGCTGGGTAGGGTGCGCCGATGGCGTCGTCCCGCGAACGACCTCCCGGTGAGGCCCAGCTGATCGGCATCGATCTGGGCGGCACGGCCATCAAGCTGGCCCGCTGCGACCAGCAGGGCACCGTGCTCGCCGAGGCCGAGGTGCCCACGCCCCAGCCGGCCGTGCCGGGGGCGGTGTTCATGGCCCTGGTCGAGGCGGTCGAAGCCATCGACCCCGACCGCCTCGCCGACCGGGTCGGCATCGGCCTGCCGGGGCCCTGCGACGCGGCGGGTCGGGTGGCGCGGATCTCCATCAACCTGCCGGGGTGGCGGGATGTGCCCCTGGCGGCCTGGCTGGAAGCCCGGCTGGAGCGGCGGGTGATCCTGGGCAACGATGCCAACGGCGCCCTGCTCGGTGAGGCCTGGCTGGGGGCGGCCCGGGGTGTGGGCGACGTGCTGCTGCTCACCCTGGGCACCGGCGTGGGCGGGGCGGTGATGCTCGAGGGCCGTCTGTTCACCGGCCACGGTGGCGCGGCTGCGGAGCCTGGGCTGATCGGCGTTGATCCCGATGGCCCGGTGTGCCGCAGCGGCAACCGGGGTTCCCTGGAGCAGTTCTGCAGCCTCGGCGGCCTGGCCCGCCTCAGCCCGCTCGAGCCGCGCGAGCTCTGCCGCCGCGCCGACGCCGGTGACACCGAAGCCCTGGCAGTGTGGGAGGCCTACGGGCGGCTGCTTGGGGTGGGGCTCAGCTCCCTGCTCTACGTGCTCACCCCGGAGCTGGTGCTGATCGGCGGTGGCCTCAGCGCCGCCAGTCACCACTTCCTGCCGGCGGTCTGGCGGGAGGTGGAGGAGCGGGTGCTGGCGGTGAGCCGGGAGGGGCTGGCGATCCGCCGCTGCGAGCTGGGCAACGGTGCCGGCCGGCTGGGGGCGGTGCGGCTGGCGCTGGACCGCTTGGGATGATGGGGGCCATGAGCCAGACCGTCACTTCTCCTGCCAGCGTCGTGCCGGAGCCCGACCCCCAGCTGCTGCAGCGGGCAGCGACGGTGCGCCGGGCCGCCATGGCCCTGGGCCAGGCCAGCGACGTCGAACGCCGAACGGCGGTGGCGGCGATGGCCGACTCCTTGGAGGCGGCCAGTACTGGGATCCTGGAGGCCAACCGGGCCGACCTGGCCGCCGCGGCGGCCGAGGGGCTGGCGCCGGCCCTGGTGGCGCGTCTGAAACTGGATGGCCCCAAGCTGGCGGGCGCCATCGCCGGGGTGCGCCAGGTGGCGGCCCTGGACGACCCCGTGGGCCGGCGCCAGCTGCACACCGAACTGGATGACGGGCTGGTGCTGGAGCGGCTGAGCGTGCCCCTGGGGGTGCTGGGGGTGATCTTCGAGGCCCGGCCCGATGCGGTGATGCAGATCGCCTCGCTGGCGATCCGCTCCGGCAACGGCGCCCTGCTCAAGGGGGGACGGGAGGCCAGCCGCAGCTGCCAGGCGATCGCGGCGGCCCTGCAGCGGGGCCTGGCCGGCAGCGCCGTCGACCCCGGCTGCCTGGAGCTGCTCACCAGCCGCGAGGAGAGCCTGGGGCTGCTGCGGCTCGACGGACTGGTGGATCTGATCATCCCCAGGGGATCGAACGCCCTGGTGCGCTTCATCCAGGACAACACCCGCATCCCCGTGCTGGGCCACGCCGACGGCATCTGCCATCTGTACGTGGATCGGGCCGCCGATCCGGCCCTGGCCCTGCGCATCGCCCTCGACAGCAAGACCCAGTACCCGGCGGCCTGCAACGCCATCGAGACCCTGCTGGTGCACCGGGCCATCGCTCCGGCCTTCCTGGAGGCGGCCCTGCCCGCTTTTGCGGCGGCTGGTGTGGAGCTGCGCGGCGATGCCGCTGCCTGCGCCCTGGGGGTGGCTGTGGCCGCCGGGCCCGGCGCCTGGGACACGGAGTATTCGGATCTGATCCTGAATGTGAAGGTGGTGGAGGACCTGGAGGCGGCCCTGGAGCACATCCGCCGCCACGGCTCCCGCCACACCGATGCGATCGCCAGCACCGACCCGGTGGCCGCCGACCGCTTCCTGCGGGCGGTGGACAGCGCCGGGGTGTTCCTCAACTGCTCCACCCGTTTCGCCGACGGCAACCGCTACGGCTTCGGCGCCGAGGTGGGCATCAGCACCCAGACCCTGCCGCCGCGGGGCCCGGTGGGGCTCGAGGGGCTGGTCACCTACCGCTACCGGCTGCGGGGCGAGGGCCACATCGCCGCCGACTACGCCGACGGCAGCCGGCAGTTCAGCCACCGCCCCCTGCCCCTGTGACCGAGGCCATCCACGTGCGGGGGCTGCGGCTGTGGGCCCACGTGGGGGTGTACGAGCAGGAGCGGCGCCACGGCCAGTGGTTTGAGCTTGACTTCTCCCTGGGGGTCGACCTGGGCGCGGTGGCCCACAGCGACGACCTCAGCCAGGGCTACGACTACGGCCGCGGCATCGCCGTTCTGCAGGCGCAGGCCCGCACCATCCGCTGCCTCACCCTGGAGCACTACAGCGAGCAGATTCTCGACGCCCTGGAGGCCTGCTACGGCCCGATCCCCCTGGCGGTGGAGGTCAGCAAGTGCCAGGTGCCGGTTCCCGGCTTCGACGGCAGCGTGGCGGTGAGCCGCAGGCGGCGCTGGGGGTGAGGGGCTGGCCGACGCTCCCAGACCGTGGGCCATGGCCACCCCTATGGGCAGCTCACGATCCCGTGGCCGGCTTGCTTCCACTTCTGGAAGCAGCTGTTCTGAGGATCCAGGACCAAAGGGCGGTAAAGGTCGTTGCGTTGTCCAATGATCAGCAGCCGTTGGTTGATCCAGGTGCCAGGCGCCGGCACCACGGTGCGGTGGCGCACCTCATCAGCTCCCGGGGCCGCCGTGAGCGTGGGGGTGAACACCACCGGCTCAGGTCCGTAGATCCCTGCTGCTGTGGCGCTGCCGACCCGCCTGCCGCCGCTGACCACCCAGAACTGGCCCAGCTTGGCGGCCAGGTAGGGATGCAGACCGGCTCGGCCCGTCGGCGGATCACTCACCGCATACAGGCGTGGGTCGATCTCCACCTTGAGCGTGGAAGGCTCACCGGCTGGAGCGGCCAGCACGTCAGTGCGCAGGGTCTGGTAGAGGCCCACCAGCTCCGGCACGGCGAGATCCCCCACCGTGACCAGCCCAATGCGGCCCACCGCTGTGGGAACCACAAGGGGGCCGGCCAGGGCCACGGTATGGAACACCTTCGAGCCCTCCCGTTCCGGGTAACTGCCCACCAGGTAGCCGTCCCCGGCTTTTGCCCGGTCCGCCAGGAGTTGCTCAAAGGCCCCGCCGCGAGGTTCGGCCCGGCGTTTGATCCCTTCGGCCCCAAGACCTGACGGCAGCCCCGAGAGCTCAGGGAGCACCATCAGCTCATTGGTGCGGGGCAGGCTGCTGCCCAGTTGGGAGGAACCTCCGAGCCACTGGGCGGCGGCCAACGACACAGGGCGTTTCCCGACCGTTGCGTTGGAATCACTGGAGGCGCGACGCAGCGCCAGCAGCGGGTTGTAAAGCGAGGGGCGACGGGCCGCCAATCGCCGCTGTCGAACGGCATCAGCCTCGGCGGGAATGATGGTGGTCGTGATCCATCCATGGAGCCCGGGGGGGAGCGTCTCGGGAGGCACCACGGGCGCCTGGACGAGCTTGTGCCCGAGGGGCGACCAGATGCTGGAGCCACCGTTGTAGTAGAGCCGGCTGCCGGTGATCGGGTTGCGCTCAATGCCGCTGCGGGTGGCACCAACCACGAACACGCCATTGAGCGCACTCATGTGTTGAACACTGGCCACGGTGGAGTGGTTGAGGCGAGCCATCGCCGGCGGGGTGCTGGGCATCACGCGATCGGACACCGAGTGCCAGGCAATGATCTGAGCCCCTCTCAGGGCTGCCAGCCGGTCATATTGCCAGTGGGTGTCGTCATAGCAAATGATCAGGGAAATGCGCCCGATCGGTGTGTCAAAGACACCGACATCGGTGTCGCCTGGGCCGAACAGCTGAACGTCCTGGCCGTTCAGTCCGTTCTTGCGGTACTTGCCGATGATGCCTTCAGGGCCCATCAACACAGCGGTGTTGTAGAAAATGCCCGTGATCGCATCTCTCTCGGCAATGCCCACACTCATGAAGAGTCCGGTGCGCTTGAGCACCGGCAACAAGGCCGCAGTGGCACGACCTGGAATGGTGTCCACATAGGGCGCCAATTGTGCCGGTTCCGTGAAGTCGTAACCACTGATCGCCGTTTCGGGAAACACGGCATAATCCACGCCCTGGGCCGCCACACGCTCGGCTGCTTGTTCGAGACGACGAATATTGCCCTCAAGATCACCCCATGCGGGGATGAAGTCGACGGCGGCTACCTTCACCGCTCGTTTCCCTCTTGCGCTGCGGCTGGCTGCATCAGGCCCATGCTCAACAGGCCCGGAACCAGCAGGGTGAGCGCACTGGCTGCAAGCCGCTGGAGTGAACGCTTGCGCATCTGGGGCTTTGCCTCACTGATCCGACTTCTGTTCAGAATGCTTGCCATGACTGTCTTTCTGCTGTATTCATTCTAAGTCGGCCTCAAGAAATGTCAGGTTGATGACATCAATCTCCATCCCTTCCTGACTGGGCTTGATTCTGTTCAGGAAAGTGGCGGTTGATAATGATGACGAGCGCTCCTTCTTTGCCGCGATTTCGATGCAGAGACTTAACCACTTCTTGGTCTGGTGTTATTACATCGGCAATGATGCGCTTGTACTGCCAGCATGGCGTTGACGTCGCAGCGGCTGCCAGTTAGGCTCGATTTGTCAAGGCTGGCACTGGATCAATGTCGCCGGAAGTTTCCGAGTTTCCACTGCGGCACAAGGATCGACGCAGTTCGCTGCGCCAGGTTTTGCCGTCGGGCGTTCCCGCCAGCATCCATCTGCCCTCAGGAGGCACGGGCTTCGTGACGCTGGCTGACATCAGCAGGGCCGGAGCCTGCATCGTCCGTCGCGGATTGATTGAGGTGAAGCCCAGCGACTAGGTCTTCCTCAACATCAGCGACTACGGCCTGTTCAGAAATGTTTATCTGTCTGCCTACGTTCGGTGGATGAACATCTGGAATCACAAGACCCTTCTCGGCCTTGCCTTCACCGAGGGCCCACTGCTGCCAGGAACGATTCTGGATCAATACTTCGACAGAGCGCTGTTGGCGCCCCAATCCCTGGATGCCTCACGCGCAACAGCGCGGCGAAGCGGATCCGTCCCAGAGCCTGCGGGATCTGTTCCCTGCTGCGTTCACCTGCAACCTCGACCGGCTGCCTTTCAAGACTCTCCTCCGGCGTCAGCCCTGGGCCCTTCTCTGGGTCGGACGCCCTTGTCACTGGAGGGGTGGTCGCCAGATCATGGACTAAGGTGTTGTGGACGGGGCGTGGCGCAGCTTGGTAGCGCGGGTGCTTTGGGAGCACTAGGTCGCAGGTTCGAATCCTGTCGCCCCGATTGACTTTCCCCGATCCACCCAACAGGAACTGAGCCCTATCTGCCCAAAGGGCTGAAA
>Ga0194130_10000237_pt1 | contig 110155 bp, 106 predicted proteins | sample TA2KigsurfametaG_FD_160084 | JGI IMG/M metagenome (GOLD analysis project Ga0194130, IMG submission 160084) | Freshwater microbial communities from Lake Tanganyika, Tanzania - TA2015050 Kigoma 12 surface | ecosystem: Environmental > Aquatic > Freshwater > Lake | place: Tanzania: Lake... | reverse complement strand
CTTGGCAGACCGCCTATGCAGCCATGGTGCAGCAGTTGGGCGGCAGCATCAAGACCATCGAATACCCCAACGATGACCACTTCTCCCTGCCCGACAGCTGCACTCCTGCCGCGCGTCAATGGCTGAATGGGCTGTTCTGAGGTTGGCAGACAGAGGGCATCAATCCTCATGCTGCGTAAGAGGGTTTTTGATGCACATGACTTGCAGTAGCACCTCTCGCTATGCAGCCCTTTGCAAGGCTTGAAAAACGATCAGTGAGTTCTCTATCTGCACACGGCAATCTCACTAACAAACCATATCACTACGGTCATGAAGATAGAAGCTATGTTCAACGTCCAGATCTTTCGTCGATTCACAATTGGCCTATTCCTCGCCCTGCTGGGGATCAGCTCAATTCCGCGCGGTGCTGAAGCTTGCACCGGTGGAGCCCTCACCGCCGCAGATGGTTCTGTTGTGGTGGGACGCACCCTGGAATTCGGCCAACCACTCGACTCTCAAATCGCCATTTGGCCGGCAGGTAGCAGCTTGAGCGGAAGCAGCACCAGCGGTGCACCCCTGCGCTACCGCAGCCGTTACGGCTTTGTGGGAGCGATCGCCGCCAACCACAGCGACCTGCTGCTCGACGGCTAACTTCGCCACCACCGACGAGGTAAGAGCCAACATCAACTCGCTCGACATCACAGCGCAGGTCCTTGCTCTGCTCGGCATCGTTCCCGATCTGCACATCAAGGTGCAGGATGCCGCCGGGCGCAGCATCGAGGCCCTGGAGGCGTTTGAGCGCGATCGCCAGGAACATCCGGATCGCTACGTGGCCGCTAGCCTGCCACAGTTGCCCTTTGACGAGCACAGCTTTGATCTGGTGGTGTGCGGTCACCTGCTGTTCAGCGATACCGAGCGGGTGCAACTCCTGCCTTGATCACAAGCTTCTCCTAAGATGGGCCTGAACTGCGCAGCGGCCACCAACCATGACCGAGGCTCTGACTTCATCGCTCGACACCCTCTCGGCTGAACATCAGCGGCTGGCAGAGTCCAACAACGGCCACAAGCCCTGGAGACGCTGGGGCCCCTATCTGAGCGAACGGCAATGGGGCACGGTGCGCGAAGACGACAGCCCCGATGGCAATGCCTGGGAATCATTCAGCCATGACCAGGCCCGGTCGCGCGCCTACCAATGGGGCGAAGACGGCCTGGCAGGCATCAGCGATGACCGCCAGCTTTTGTGTTTTGCGCTAGCACTCTGGAATGGCAAGGATCCGATCCTCAAGGAACGGCTGTTTGGCCTCACCAACAACGAAGGCAACCATGGCGAAGACGTCAAAGAGTATTACTACTACCTGGACTCAACACCAACGCATTCCTACATGCGTTACCTCTACAAATATCCGCTCCATGCCTATCCTTACGATGACCTTGTTGCCACCAACAAAGCAAGGTCGCGCTACGAGCAGGAATACGAACTGATCGACACAGGCATCTTTGACAACAATGAATATTGTGATATTGAGGTCGAATACGCCAAAGCCGATCCCGAAGATCTGCTGATCCAGATCACGGTTCACAACCGCTCTACGCAAACGGCCAAGCTTGCCGTGCTGCCAACCCTCTGGTTCCGCAACACATGGGATCGTGGCAGTAGCCCCAAACCCTCAATCAAGGCCGACCCAACGCAAACAGGGCTGCAGGCGAGCCATCCCGAGCTTGGTGATTTTTCACTGCACTGCCAAGGCGCCGATGAACTGGTGTTCACGGAGAATGAGACGAACACAGAGCTTCTGTTCCAACAACCAAACCAATCCCCTTACACCAAGTGCGGCATCCACCGCTATGTGGTGCATGGCGAGACAGCCGCTGTCAACCCAGCCCAGCTAGGCACCAAAGCAGCCGCGATCTACAACCTGACCATTGGCGCCCATGCCTCCAGCACCATCCAGTTAAGGCTGACGAGGGCAACGTCCCAAACGCAGGAGCATGCTGCAGGGCAAAGCTTTGATCGGATCCTGGATCAGAAAAAACAGGACTGCGACGACTTCTACGCCAGGGTCATGCCTGCAGGATTAGGCACTGAGCAACAACTGGTGTTCCGGCAGGCGATGGCGGGGATGCTCTGGTCCAAACAGTTCTACAACTACGACATTGCGCCCTGGCTCCAGCAGCGTGGCATTGATCCGCTGGAAGCGGATCAAGCACAGAGCTTCAGAAACAAGCAGTGGCATCACATGAACAACTGTGATGTCATCTCCATGCCTGACAAGTGGGAGTACCCCTGGTATGCGGCCTGGGATCTCGCCTTTCACACCACCACATTGACCTATATCGATCCGAGTTTCGCCAAGCAACAGCTCAGTTTGATGCTGAGCAGCAAGTATCTCCATCCCAATGGGCAGATTCCCGCCTATGAATGGAACTTTGGCGATGTGAATCCGCCGGTGCACGCCTGGGCCACCTATCACACGTTTCTAACCGATAAAGCCCTCAGTGGCCAAGCGGATTTCCAGTGGCTGAAGCAGAGCTTTCACAAGCTTCTGACCAACTTCACCTGGTGGATCAATCGCAAGGACGCCAGGGGCAATAACGTGTTTCAAGGTGGCTTTCTCGGACTCGACAATATCGGCATTTTTGACCGCACGGAGTCACCCGAAATGGGCGGCAGCCTCGAGCAAGCCGATGGCACGGCGTGGATGGCATTCTATGCCCAGACCATGGTACAAATCGCCGTTGAACTCGCCAAACAAGATGATACTTATGGTGAATATCCGGCCAAGTTTATGAGTCACTTTCTCGCCATCGCTACCGCGATGACCAGTCGCAATGCGAGCGCGAGCATGTGGGATGAGGCAGATGGATTTTTCTATGATGTGTTTCGCAAAAGCGACGGCAGCTCAACGCGCCTCAAGGTGAGGTCGATGGTTGGGCTGATTCCCTTGTGTGCCGTACAAGTGTTCGAGCCAGACGTTTTGGAGCGGTACAAACTTGGTGATCTACTCCCACGGCTTCGGGACAGATACCCGGATCAGCCCGACTCCTTCCACGACATCAGGCTCCAGGGCCATGCCGGACGGCACATGATGTCGGCCCTGGATGAGACCAATCTTCGTCGTGTGCTGACGATCATGCTCGATCCCGATGAGTTTCTGGGCGATCATGGCATTCGCTCAATCTCAAAACGGCATGAGCACGACCCTTACCACTTTGTCCACAACCAGCAGGACTTCGTTGTGCAATACCTGCCGGCCGAGTCGGATTCAGGCCTGTTTGGCGGCAACAGCAACTGGCGCGGCCCGATCTGGATGCCCGTCAACTTCATGATTATTCGTGCCTTGCTCATCTATTTCACGTATTACGGCAACAATTTCAGGATTGAATTCCCAACAGGTAGCGGCCAGATGATGAACCTCTATGAGGTCGCCGAGCAACTCGCGCACAGGCTGGCGTCCATCTTCACGCGCAATGGAGAGGGCCTCAGGCCGGTCTTTGGCAGTCAGAAGATCTTCCAGCACGACCCCCATTGGAAGGATCATCTGCTGTTCTATGAATATTTCCACGGTGACAATGGAGCCGGCATTGGCGCCAGCCACCAGACCGGCTGGAGTGGCCTCGTGGCGAATCTGATCCACCTCTTCGCCGCCAACACCCAGGAGTCTCGCCTGGCCGAAGGCGCAATAGGGTCCGTGCCATTAGCGCACACCAGCGGGCGCTGAGATTTTTGTTGCTTAGCCAAGTGGATCGTTCTACATGCTTCTTGGATCCGTTGATGGCGAGCGGGCCGCACATTGCATTCGCAAACTGCATTCATCAGCTGATCGCATGGGACGATGACAGCACTTTTGCTGCTTCGCCGTGAACGTTTCGCCGACTGATGCCCTGGGGTATGTGGCTGCAATCTTGACCACGTCCAGCTTCTTTCCCCAGGCCGTCCAGACCCTGCGGACCCGCGACACCTCTGGCATCTCGCTTGGGATGTATGTGATGTTCACCTCAGGTGTTGTGATCTGGGCGTTGTTTGGCCTGGTCTCTGGCGATGGGCCTGTTCTGGTTTCTAATCTCATTACAGCTGTGCCGGCGGGATTAATCCTGCACCGCAAAATCTTGAACCTTGAGCGCCGAATCCCCTAGTCCCCTGGCGGTGCCCTTCCTCGGCATTCTGGCCAGCCTGCAACTGATCGACCCGAGCGTGGCCAACACCGCCCTGGTGAAGGCCGGCCAATCCCTGGCGATGCAGGGCCCCACGTTGGCCCTGGCGGCAAGCCTCTCCACCCTGGCTCAGGCGGCCACCGTGCTCTTGATGGGCTTTCTGGGGGATCGCCTGGAGCGCCGTCAGGTGTTGGTAGGCGCCCTGCTCTTGGCGATGGCCGGCGATGGCCTCGCCATGGCGGCGCCCCATGCGGGCCTGTTTCTGCTGGGTCGCGCCCTGGCCGGCATCGCTGTGGGCGGTGTGCTCGTGCTGTCGTTTGCAGCCGTGAGCGCCGTGAGCCGTCCCGAGCAGCTCGGCAAGGCGTTGGGCGTGTGGCACCTCTGGACCATTGCTGGCTTTATCACCGCCTCGCTGTTGGGAGGGCTATTGGCCAACAGCAGCTGGCGACTGGCCCTCGGCCTGGTGCCCTTGCTGACGCTGCTCGCTCTGCCGTGGCTGCGGCTGCTGTTGCCTCCGATGCCCGCCGACACCAAGCTCAGGCCCGATTGGCCAGGGCTGATCAGCATCGCGGCCGCGATGGTGCTCTTCCTGAGCGGAGTGAGTCACGCCATCCAGGGCTTGAGCTTGCCGCAGTTCCTGGTGCCCACCCTCTCTGGGGTGGTGCTGTTCGGCGTTCATCTGTTGATCGAGCGCCACAGCCAGGAGCCGATCTTCCCGGTTGCGCTCTACCGGCGTGGTTGCTTCGCGGCAGCGATCGTGATCGGCATCGCCAGCAACATCGCCTGGGCCGTGGTGCAGTTGCAAACGAGCAATTTCTGGCAGCTGGTGCAGCACTTCAGCACCGCGCAAGTGGCCTTAGCCCAACTCCCCCTACTCGTCTCTTCTGCTGTGGTCGCTGTGCCGGCCGGCCGGCTGATGCGCCCCGGTCGCCGCACCACCCAGCTGATGGCTGTTGGCATCGTGGCTCTCGTTTTGGGGCTGCTGTGGTTTGCCGCCATCCGCGCCGACAGTTCCTACGGCTCCCTGGTGATCCCGATGGTGCTGGTGGGCAGTGGCCTGGCTTTCGTGATCGTTCCCCAGGCGGCGCTGTTCGTGCAGGAAGCCCCACCGGGCTCGCTCGGCCCGGTGACGGCCTTTCGCACCACCACCGGGCAGTTTGGCTTCGCTTTGGGTTTCGCCGGCGGCGGGGCCTTGGTGAATGGCTTTGGTTCTGCCAACCTGCATGAACAGGTGCTGAAGCTGGGCTCCACAGTTGCCTGGAGTTCCGAACTCGAAGCCAAGGTGCGGGCGGCACTGGCCAGCGGCCGACTGAGCCACGCCAAAGGCCTGACGGCTCAGGCCGTTCAGCTGATGCGCGACACCTACGCCAGTGGCCTGGCGGGCACCATGCTCACCACAGCCCTGTTGGTGGGATTGCTCGGCGCGATCAGCCTGCTGCTACTGGTGATCGGCCACCGGCAGCAGCGCCTTGAACAGGGGGCGAGGGTCTAAAGCACCAGGGCGGCGGGTTCTTGGCCTTGGCTGATGGCATGGGCAAAACAGGCATGGTCGGCCTCGGCCAGATCCGCGTGCTGGATCGCCTGCTCCAGAACGCCCTGGGCAAAGCGCCTCGGGTCATCGATGTGGGCAGCCATCGCCCGGCGGTCGCCGCCCCTGGCGTGGGCCTTGGCCAGCGTCCAGCCGCAGAGCTTGCCGTAGTCCTTGAGGCCATCGCCGTCCAGCTGGGCCACATCCACCGAGGCCTTCCAATCGCGAAAATGACGCACATAGATGTGATCACCGGCGGGGTTGGTGGCCCACCCCAGAAAGGCATCACTGGCGGTTTGCAGCAACCGCTGCCCCTCCACCACCCGTTGCCCCTGGTGCTCCGGTGCGGGCTGGTTCACATACGGGGCCAGCACGGAGGGCTCGGCCTGCTTGCCCTGCAGCACCAGGATGTCGTCCGGGTGCGGCCCCACGAACAGGCCGACGGCACAGCGGGTGCCGATGGAGCCCACGCCCACCGCCTTGAGGGCGGAATCGCTGAGCTGGTACAGCCCCAGCAGGTGCTGCATGGTGGAGGACATGGAGCCCACGTAGCTGCGCAGCATGGTCTGCGTCCAGTCCTGCCAGTCCATGCCCGCCAGCCAGTTTGGGTCGAGGGCATCGAAGCGCCAGATCAGTGGCGGCTGATGACAAAAGCGCAGCGCACCGCTGCCATCGGCTTCGCACAGTTTGCGCACCGCCTGGCGGCTGTCCCTGTGCAGGGCGGCCTCTGTCACCTTGCGCAGGTGGGTGCGGAAGCTGGCGCTGGCGCACTCATCGATGAACCGCTCCAGCGGTAGGCGTGCCACCCACATCGGGATCTGGGGCATGGCGGCAAACTCCGCCATCGCCTCGCCGTAGGCACGCACCGTGCGGCGGCAGACCCTGCTCTGCTGCTTCTCGCTGAGCCCCAGGCTGCGGGCGGCCAATACAAAACTGGCGGCCAGGCGCTGCACATCCCACTCGAAGGGGCCGAGGTGGGTTTCATCGAAGTCGTTGATGCCAAACAGCAGTTGCCGCTCGGGCGAGCCGTAGAAGCCGAAATTGAGCAGATGGGCATCGCCGCAGAGCTGCACCATCAGGCCCGAGTGGGGCTGGCGGGCAAGGTCGGCCGCCATCACGATGGCGGCGCCGCGGAAGAAGGCGAAGGGGCTCTCGGCCATGCGCCGGCGGCGCTCCGGGAGCAGCCAGGGCAGGCGGGTGGATTCCTGTTGCTGGAGGAGCTCCAGCGGATCCAAACGGGTAGTGGAGGTCATCGCTGGGTGCTCCCCGCCAGGCTTGGCATCAGCTTGGTTCCCGGTGTCAACGACGTAGGCGGGCACGCCTATCTAATTGTCGCCGTGCAGACCTCTGTTTCGAAGGCGGATTCGAAGTGGATGCTCATGGGGCCAACACCTCCACGGGGCAACACAGGCCGGGGGCCCGGGCTGCACGGGCGTCGGCGGTGAGGAGAGTGGCAACCAGCTGTTCGGCCAGGGCAACGTAGAGCGCGTCGTAGGTGCTGAGGTTGGTGCGCAGCTCCCAGGGCCGCGGCCAGAGGTGGCGGCTGGCGTGGCGGCGCAGGCCTAACCGCTGGCTGGTGGCCAGGGCCCGCAGGGCGTGCTGCTCATGCAGGCGCTCGGCGAGCACCAGGCGGTGCAGCACCGAGAGCAGCTCCGCATCGATCAGTTCAGGCGCCTGAAGGCTGGCCTCGGCCAGCCGCGTGCGTGAGACGCCATCGACTCAACAGCGCATCCACCAGCACCGAGGCATCCACCACCACCATCAGTGTTCAGCCCGGCTCTGGCGCAGGGCCTCGAGAATCTCGCTGGAGTCGAGATCCGCCGAGGGCAGAGCCTGAAGCAAATCAGCGTTGTCGGCTCGGCGAGCTGTTTCGCTGAGCTCCTGCAGAGCAAAGGTGCTCAACGGCATGCCGGCGCGGCTGGCCAGCCGTTCCAGACGTTCGGCCACGTCATCGGGCACGTGGCGGATGTAGAGGGTGCGCGTCACTGCCGACTCCTGCTTGCTCATTGCTAGCAGCCTAGGAGCGGAACCCATCGGAGCCACCCTCGAGAACCAGCTCATGCAGAGGATGACCTAGCCGCAGTCGCTCTGCTTGTCGTCGCCCCTCAGGTTGATGTCGGCCAACGACGGTCTCACTGGACGGGCTTCGTCTACCTCAGCTTGCCGACTTGTCAGTCGAGCCCCGCTTGCCCCGGCAGCGATCGGAGCAGTACACCACCTGTTCCCACACGGCCGCCCATTTTTTGCGCCAGGCAAATGGTCGACCGCACACCGGGCAGACCTTGCTGGGCCGCTGGCTGGGGGGCAGCCCCCTGCCTCCGGCAGCGTCTCCGCGACCGCGGCCCAATTCAGACCGGGCGCACCGGACGCTTGTCGATCACCTTGTCGATCAGGCCATACTCCACCGCTTCGCTGGGTGACATGAAGAAGTCGCGGTCGGTGTCTTCCTCGATGCGCTCCAGCGGCTGAGCGGTGCGATCGGCCAGTTCGGTGTTGAGCTTCTTCTTGAGATAGAGGATCTCGTCGGCCTGGATGCGGATGTCGCTGGCCTGACCGCGGGCCCCACCGAGGGGCTGGTGGATCATGATCCGCGAATGGGTGAGGCTGCTGCGCTTGCCCTTGGCGCCGGCGCAGAGCAGGAAGGCACCCATGCTGGCCGCCAGCCCGACGCAGACGGTCTGGACGTCAGGTTTGATGTGCTGCATCGTGTCAAAGATGCCGAGGCCGTCGTAAACGGAACCCCCCGGGGAATTGACATAGAGGAAGATATCCTTCTCAGGATCTTCGGCCTCCAGAAACAGCAGCTGGGCCACCACGCGGTTGGCGGACTCCGCCGTCACCGGCTCGCCGAGGAAGATGATCCTCTCGCGCAGCAGGCGGGAATAGATGTCGAAGGCTCTTTCACCGCGACCCGACTCCTCGATGACGATCGGGATCATGGGCTCCAGACAGGCGATTGAAACGATCCTACCCAGCCGCCGATCGGGTCGAGTGCCTGCAGCGCTAAGGTCGCAGCAACGAAGAATCCAACCGCGTGAGCGCTGCTCTCACCGTCGCCGACAGCAAACGCGCCTTCCATGGCGCCTTCCCCCATGTCATCGGTCCCCTCTACCGACGCATGGTCGACGAATTGCTGGTGGAGCTCCACCTGCTGAGCCGTCAGAAGGGTTTCCAGAGTGATCCCCTGTTCGCCGTCGGGGTCGTGCAGGTCTTCGATGGCTTTGCCCGGGGGTACCGCCCCGAGGCCCAGAAGGGCCCCCTCTTTGACGCCCTGTGCGCCTCCTCCGGCTTCGACGGCCCGGACCTGCGCCGCCAGTGCAACGACGCCCTGGGTGCCATGGGGCGCCACAGCCAGGCCGAGGTGCGCCAGTGGATCGAGAGCCAGGGGGAGGGGGCGCCGCCGCCGGTGGCCACCGCCCTCGCCGGCATCCGCCGGCCCGACTTCCACTATTCCCGTCTAATGGCCGTTGGCCTGCTGGCCCTGCTGGAGCAGGCCCTGGCCGACGACGCCATGGAGCCCCAGGCCCTGCGACAGCTGGCCCACGAGATCGGCGAGTCGATGGGCCTGCTGCGCGACCGCCTCGACAAGGACCTGGCCCTCTACGCCAGCAACCTCGAGAAGATGTCCATGGCCGTCGAACTGATGGAGGAGACCATAGCCGCCGAGCGGCGGCGGCGTGAGCGTCAGGCCGTCAGCGGCTCACCTGAAGGCGTCCCTTCAGCCAGCTGAGGCCAGCACCGCCGCTAGCGGATTCACCGGGAACGGCCTCCATCCACAGCTGGTCGGCACGGCGGACCAGTTCCGGCATGGGCTCGGGCAGCAGGCCCAGCTGGTCGAGGCCCCGGGGCCGGACCCGTAACCAGAGCTCTCCGCTGGCCGGGGAGCTCGCCGCCGCGGTTGGCATGGGTTGCCAGCGACCGGGCACCGGTCCGAGGAACAGCAGCAGCTGGGGCGAGGGTCCGCTCTCGCCGATCCAGCGCCACCCCCCCAGCACAACGCCGTCCTGCCGGCTCCAGGTGGCGGCCAGGGCCCGGGAGCTCGTGGTGCTGCCGGGGCCATCCTCCAGCCCCTGCGCCTGCAGGGCTTTGGCCAGGCCCAGCAGCAGCTGACGCCAGCCCTGGCGGTCGGGCCCCACCGCCACCTGGAGCTCGAGCGAGGCCTGGAAGGGACCGGCCGCCTGGGGCTGGAGCCGCAGACGGAACGGGGAACGCCGCAGCAGGGCGAGCCCCTTGGTGTCGATGCCGTAGCGGGCCGCCAGCGGGTCGCGGATCAACTGGCGGGCCAGCAACCCGCGGAACAACTGCTCGAGGGAAGAGCCCTGGAGTTCCAGCAGCAGGTCAGGCGGCAGGGGCGGCCGTGAGGAGGGCGGCAGATCCGGGGTCCCCAGGCTGCCCGCCGGGACGACGGAGGCCGGCCTGTCGGAGGCCTCGCCGCGCCAGCGCACCTCGGAGGACTCCAGCGACAGGGACAGGCAGCCCTCCTGATAGGCCTCCAGCAGGGGGGCGAGGGGCCCCACCAGCGCCCCGAGGCCGGAGGCGTTCCAGAACACCCCCTGACCGGTTTCCAGGCGGGGCAGGCAGGCGCTGAACAGCCCGCGGCCGGCCCGCTGGTCCGGTCGCAGCTGGTCCTGCAGCAGGCGCCGGGAGAGGGGATCGGGTGCCAGCACCAGCAGGTTCCCCACCCGCAGGCCATCGGCAGGCAGGGGCCGCCGGGCACCGGCACCGGCGTTCTCCTGCACCACCAGGTAGGCACCGCCGTCGGTGTGGGGTCCCCAGAACTGCCACCAGGTGCGACGCTGCTCGCGCCACAGCCGGGTGGCCGGGACCTCACCGAGGCGTTCGCGCCACAGGGCCGGGACGGGTCGCTCGGGGCTGGCGGGGAAGCTCTGCAGCAGGCTGCTCACCGCCATCAGCTGCTCGAGACCCTGGGCCCGGGGCCTAGGCCATCGCCACAGGGCGAGGCCCGGCAGCAGCAGCAGGAGCAGCAGCGTGACCGTGGTGAGCGGCAGGGGCGGCAGCGGCGGCAGCGGCAGCCTGCGGGGGAGGCGCGGCAGGGCCGGAGCCGCCGTGGGGGAACCCATCAGCGGTTGCGGCCCTCACTGGAGCGGCGCCGACGCTTGTCCCGCCATTCGACGGTGGAGAGATAGATCACGCCCACGCTCACGAAGAGGAGCAGGGCGGAGGCCAGGCCAGCCAGGAGGGTGGTGGTGGGGAAAGCCAGGTCAGAAACCGATGCTGTTGTCACCGTTGCGGCCCCACACCACCATGGCGATCGAGAAGGTGAAGATGGCCGCCAGGGCGGACCAACCAAGGGTGATCAACATCGGGCCCGGTTCAAGACTGCGCGCATGTTACCTACGCTGGTGACCGGCAGCCGCTGCAGGGCCATGGTCGTCGCTCCTTCGAGAAGTCCCGCACCGATCGCCCAGCGCCGGTCCGAGCACTACCCCAGCGTCAACGTGATCGTGCTCGACGACGACGTCAACACCTTCCAGCACGTGGTCGAGGTGCTCGTGCGCCATCTGGCCGGCATGCAGCCCGACCGGGCCTGGGAACTGGCCCACCGGATCGATGGCGAGGGTTCGGCGGTGGTCTGGAGCGGACCGCTCGAACAGGGGGAGCTGTACCACCAGCTGCTCTCCGCCGAAGGGCTGACGATGGCCCCCCTGGGCCGCGGCTGAGCAACACCCATGGCCCGGCTGGTGATCACCCACAGCACCTACGTGGAGGGCCTGATCCCGTTGCTGCGGCGCCTGGCGACCCTGCCGGAGATCGACACGATCACGCCGGCGGTGATCACCCGGGTCAGGGGCCGCAGCGTCGGCCTGCGGCTGCGGGTGTCGAGCCCGATCACCGGAGGTCACAAGCTGCTGGCCCGCCGGGGCAGCACGGCCCAGGAGGTGTTCGTGGTCACCCGGCTCAGCCGGGATCAGCTGCAGGAGGAGCTGGATCGGCTGACGAGCTGAGCAGGCTGGTGGGGGCCACCCGTTCGTAGACAGCCGGGGTGCCGAAGCGGCCGTAGGCCCCGCTGTCGCGGAACCAGCTCGCCCCTTCCACCAGCTGCAGATCGCTGGGGTGCAGTCCCCAGCGCCGCTCGAGGTAGGCCGATGCAGCGGCTGCATCGAAACGGGGCTGACCCCAGGCCACGATCGCCAGGGCCAGGGCCCGGATCCGCAGGGCGCCGGCGGGACTTTCCTGGATCTCCTCCTCCAGCAGGAAGGTGCGGAACTCGCCTTCGCTCTCCCCTTCCAGGGGGTATTTCTGCAGGTAGAGCGCCCGGGCCCGGGGAAACACCGGACCCGGGGCGCGGGCGAGCAGGCGCTCGAAGGCCTGCTGGAAGCTGGAAGGCTCGCTGTTCACGGCGGCGGGGGGACCTGTCCCCAGCATGCCGGGCCGGGCGTGATCGCAATGGGCAGAAAAGGGGTGGACCGCCGTGCCGTCTTGCCCCAGTGTTCGACCTGGATGAACCAGAAGGGGAGTCAGGGGCGGGGCTTCGTTTCCGGCAATGAAGCCGGTCTACGTTGCCGTCGCTGAAGACTCCCCATGTCGAAAGGGAGTCAGATCAGAAAACTGTGAAAGGCAGTCACCAACACAGCAGTCCGAGCCCATCCTAGGCGGGTCGGTGGGGGAGCGGCCAGATGGCCCGCACCTCGGCCAGCAGGCGCTGGCGCTGCAGCTCCCGCTGCTCCACGGTGGTGCCATCCAGGAGCAGGGTGAGATGGCCCAGCTTGCGGCCCACCCCACCGCCCCGCTTGCCGTACCAGTGCAGATGGGCTCCCGGAAGCGCCTCCAGGGCCCGGCGGCGCGCGAGCTGCTCGTCATCGCCCGCCTCCGGAGCCAGCAGGTTCACCATCAGCGCCCCGGGCACCACAGCCTCGGTGGAGCCCATCGGCAGTCCGGCGACGATCCGCACCTGCTGGGCGAACTGGCTGGTGCGGCAGGCCTCGATCGTCAGATGGCCGGAGTTGTGGGTGCGGGGGGCCAGCTCGTTGACCTGCAGCCCCGAAGGCCCGTAGAAGAACTCGATCGACAGCACCCCCACGTAGTCGAGGGCCGTGAGCAGGGAGGCGGCCACGTTGCGGGCGAACACCTCGACCCGGTGGTCCACCGGTGCCGGGAAGAGCACCCAGTCGCAGACGCGGCTGTGCTGGTGGGTCTGCACCAGGGGGTAGCAGGCCACCTGCCCCTGCCGGTCGCGGCAGGCCACGAGCGCCAGTTCCTGCTCGAAGCCCACCAGTTCCTCAAGGATCCAGTCGTCAGGGTCGACGTGGTCGAGCAGCTCCTCCAGCTCCCCCAGGTCGGCCACCGGCACCGTGCCCCGGCCGTCGTAGCCGCCACGGCTGGCCTTGGCCATCAGGGGAAAGGCGAAGCCCTCGGGGAGGCGCGGCAGCGCCGGCGCCTGCAGGGGAAGCAGGGGGGCCACCGGGGGCAGGCCATCCGCGTCGCGAGACTGGGGGAGGGGAGGCTCCGGCTGGAGCACATCGGCCAGGGGGCACCAGCGGGGGGCTGGCAAGTGCAGGTCGCCGAGCAACCGCCGCTGGCCCGCCTTGCTGACCAGGGGCTGGAGGGCGTCGAGACCCGGCAGGAACCGCAGGGCGGGCCCCTCAAGGGCCCGCAGATCCTCGAGCGGAACCCACTCGTTCTCGAAACTGATCGCGCCGCAGCGGCCGGCCAGCTCCCGGGTGGCGTTCACATCATCGACGGGCGCCAGGACCACGCTGGCGGCGGCACGGGTGGCGGGATCCTCGGCGCCGGGCGTCTGCACATGCACGGCGACCCCGAGATCCCGGGCGGCCTCGGCGAGCATCCAGGCCAGCTGACCACCGCCGACGATGGCGATGGCATCGAGCGGTGCCGGCGTGGCCTGGGAGAGGGGGTTCGCGATGGTCTGCACCCTGGGGTTGGTGGCTTGGAGCGGAAACCAGCCTGCCATCAGGGCGTCGCTGCACCCTCGCCTGGAATCACTGGAGCGGATTCTCGGCGGCGAAGGCGTAGCGGAGCAGGCTGAGCAGCAGCACGATCAGGAACAGGGCCAGCCCCACGGTGCAGGCGTAGCTGATCTCCAGCTCCGAAAACGCCTGGTCGTACACGTAGTAGACGATCGTGCGGGTGCTGTCGGCCGGGCCCCCCTGGGTCATCAGGTAGACCTCCTCGAACACCTTGGTGGCCCCGATCGCCGAGATCACCGCGACGAGGGTGATGTAGGGCCTCAGCAGGGGCAGGGTGATGTCCAGATGGCGTCGCCAGCCCTCGCTGCCGTCGAGGGCCGCCGCCTCGTAGAGATCAGCGGAGATTCCCTGCAGGCCGGCCACGAAGATGATCATGTAATAGCCGAGGCCCTTCCAGAGGGTCACGAGCATCACCGAGGGCAGGGCCAGGCCGGTGGAGGTGAGGAAACCGATCGGTGAGAAGCGATCCCCCAACAGGGCACCGAGCCAGCCGTTGACCAGGCCGTTCTCGGCGTAGAGCCAGCGGAAGGCGATCGCCGCCACCACCAGGGACACCAGCACCGGGGTGTAGAAGGCGCCCCGGAACCAGTGGATGCCGGGCAGCTGGCGGTTGACCAGCACCGCCAGGGCCAGGGATCCGAGCACGATCGGCGGCACCACCCCCACCAGATAGAGAAAGGTGGTGCCCGTGACCCGCAGCAGCATCGGGTCGGCCAGCAGGCGGCGGAAGTTGGCCAGGCCCACGAAGGTGAGCGGCTCGCCCACATCCAGCCCGGTGCGGGTGAAGCTGATCACCAGGGCCATCGCCGCCGGGATCAGCACCGACACGGCAAGCAGCACCAGGGCGGGGGTCAGGAACGCCCAGGCGGAGCGGGTGGCTGCCGGTGCGGCGGGGGTGGGTGGGGCCATGGGTGCATCCTGCCGGAGCCGGGGCGATGCACAATCGGAACCGAGGCAGGAGCCCCCTTGGTGCCGCCCCACCCCTTTCCCCATGACCCCAACGCCGACGCCGAAGCAGGTGCTGCGGGAGGTCTTCGGCTATGACGCCTTCCGCGGCCCCCAGGCCGCCATCGTTGAGCACGTCTGCGGAGGGGGGTCGGCCCTGGTGCTGATGCCCACCGGTGGCGGCAAGTCGCTCTGCTATCAGATTCCGGCCCTCTGCCGGCCAGGCACGGCGGTGGTGGTCTCGCCCCTGATCGCCCTGATGCAGGACCAGGTGGGGGCCCTGCGGCAGGCGGGGGTGCGGGCGGCCGCCCTGCACTCGGCCGAGAGCGGCGAGGCGGCGGCGGCCACCTGGCGGGAGCTGCAGGCCGGGAGGCTGGATCTGCTCTACGTGTCGCCGGAGCGGCTGTTGAACGGTGATCTGATCGAGCGACTCGCCGATCTCCCCCTGGCCCTATTTGCCATCGACGAAGCCCACTGCGTCTCCCAGTGGGGCCACGATTTCCGGCCCGAGTACCTGCAGCTGGCGGTGCTCGCCGAGCGCTTCGGGGCCGTTCCCCGCATCGCCCTCACGGCCACCGCCGATCCCCGCACCCGGACCGAGATCGTGGCGCGCCTGGGCCTGGAGCAGGCGGCGGTGTTCCTGGCCAGCTTCGATCGGCCCAACATCCGCTACCTGCTTCGGGACAAGAGCGAGCCAAAACGCCAGCTGCTGGAGTTTCTCGCCAGCCAGCGGGGCCACGCCGGCATCGTCTACGCCCGCTCCCGCAAGCGGGTGGAGGAGTTCGCCACCCTGCTGGCGGCCGAGGGGCATGACGCCTTGCCGTACCACGCCGGCCTGGCGGCGGACACGCGCAGCGCCGCCCTGGAGCGCTTCCGCCATGGCAGCGGCGTGATCGTGGTGGCCACCATCGCCTTCGGCATGGGCATCGACAAGCCGGACGTGCGCTTCGTGGCCCATGTGGACCTGCCCAAGAGCCTGGAGGCCTACTACCAGGAGACGGGCCGGGCGGGCCGGGACGGACTGCCCGCCATCGCCTGGATGGTGCACGGCGCCGCCGACGTGCCGCCGCTGCGCCGTTTCATCGAGGAGTCCGACGCCGAACCGGCCCAGAAGCGCATCGAGCACGGCCGGCTCGACGCCCTGATCGGCTTCGCCGAGACCTCCGGCTGCCGCCGCCGGATCCTGCTCGACTATCTGGGCGAGACGGGCAGTGCTGACTGCGGCAACTGCGACGTCTGCCTGGAGCCGAACAAGGGCGTGGACGTGACCGAGCCGGCCCGCAAGGCCCTCTCGGCGGTGTACCGCACCGGGGGGCGCTTCGGCGCCGCCCACCTGGTGGACGTGCTGCTGGGGGGCGACACCGCCCGGGTCCGCAGCCTCGGCCATGACCAGCTGGGGGTGTACGGGATCGGCAGGGAACTGGACCGGCTGCAGTGGCGCAGCCTGTTCCGCCAGCTCACCGCCAGGGGCTACCTGGTGACTTCCGCCGACGGCCACGGCGGCCTGCAGTTCGGCCCCGATGCCCTGGTGCGGCCGTTGCTGCGCGGGGAGTCGCGCCTCGAGATCCGGCTGCCGCCTCCAGCCAGGGAGCGGCGGGGGGGCCGCGCCACCCTGGGGGCCACGTCGCTACCGGCCACCCCCGAGTCCGTCGATCCGGACCTGCTGGCGGCCCTGAAGGCCTGGCGGCTGGAGCAGGCCAGGCAGCAGCGCCTGCCTCCCTATGTGGTCTTTCACGACCGCACGCTGGTGGCCATCGCCGAACGCCGTCCCGCCTGCCTTGAGGAACTCGCCGGGCTCACCGGCATCGGCAACGCCAAGCTGGCCAGCTATGGCGAAGCGGTGCTGGAGGTGGTCAGGCGCCTGTCGCCCCAGGCCTAGCCTCGGGTCGCCCTCGCCCCTTCGTCCGTGCCGCAGGAGTACCGCACCATCACGGTGTCCCTCGCTGCCGATCCCTACCCGGTGCTGATCGGAGAGGGCCTGCTGGCGGGCCTCGGGTCCTTCCTGCTCGAACGGGGTATCCCGAGCGGCACCCGGGTGCTGATGGTGACCAATCCCGACGTGGAGGGATTCCATGGCGCCCGGGCGCGGCAGAGCCTGGAGGCCAGCGGCTTTGACGTGCGGACGCTGGTGATCGAGGCCGGGGAGGAACAGAAGACCCCCGCCACGGTGGCGGCCATCCACGACGCCGCCTTCGCCCACCGCCTGGAGCGGAGCTCCCTGATCGTCGCCCTCGGTGGCGGTGTGGTGGGGGACATGGCCGGCTACGCCGCCGCCACCTGGCTGCGGGGCATCGCCGTGGTGCAGGTGCCCACCACCCTGCTGGCGATGGTGGATGCGGCCATCGGCGGCAAGACCGGGGTGAACCATCCCGGCGGCAAGAACCTGATCGGCGCCTTCCACCAGCCGAAGCTGGTGCTGATCGATCCGCTAGTGCTGGCGACCCTGCCGGAACGGGAGTTCCGGGCCGGGATGGCGGAGGTGATCAAGTACGCCGTCATCGGCGACGCGATTCTCTTCCGGGATCTGGAGACGGCCGCCGAACGGGACCCCCGCGGTGGCCTGGCCAGCCGGGAAGCCGTCGGGCCCGTGCTCCTGCAGCGGCTGCTGGAGCGCTCAGCCGCCGCCAAGGCCCGCGTGGTGGCCGCCGACGAACGGGAAGGTGGGTTGCGGGCGATCCTCAATTACGGACACACCCTGGGCCACGCGGTGGAGAACCTCAGCGGCTACGGCACCTGGCTGCACGGCGAGGCCGTGGGTCTGGGCATGCTGGCGGCCGGCGACATCGCCGTGCCCATGGGGCTCTGGAGCCAGGAGGATCGGGACCGCCAGCGACGCTTGATCGCCGCCGCCGGTCTGCCCATGGACTGGCCGGCCCTCGATCCGGAGGCGGTGCTGGCCTCCCTTCAGGCGGACAAGAAGGTGCGCCAGGGAAAGGTGCGGTTCGTGCTGCCCACCGGTGTGGGCTCGGTCACGATCCGCGACGACGTCGAACCCGCCACGATCAGGGCCGCCCTGGCGTTCGCCACTTCCATCGGCGCCCCCTGACATGGCGGCGGGATCCGGGGGGCTCCCCCCGGCCATGCCCCCCCAGGAACGGCCTCCAATCGTGGTCTTTCGCTGACAGGGAAGTCGCGATCCCCCCGGATCGGAGACCATCACCGGAAGGTTTTTCTTCAGCACGGTCCATGAGCAGTCGTCCCAGCCGGTTCAACAACTTCCTGAGCCAGCCCCTGCGACGACTCGGTGCCCTGGCCAGAACCATCGGGCTCGGCGGCCAGGAAGAGACCGGCGAGCCCGATCCATCCCCCGCCCCTGCGGAGGAGCCCCCGTCATCGGCGGCGCCGGCACAGGCCTCCTCGACCCCTGAGCCCGCGCCCCAGGAGAGCGGCAGCGGGGGCAGCTGGGTGGCCTTCGTTCCCCGCGATCCCCAGTGGTCCCAGGTGCGCTGGTCCATCGAGCCGGCCGACCGCCAGCGCGCCCAGGCCGAAGGGGCCACCCAGCTGTGCCTGCGCGTCGCTGACGTGACGGGCCTCGATGGGGGATCCACCCATCCCCACACCCTGCAGGAAGTGGTGGTCGACAGCCAGGCCAGCGAGTGGTACCTGCCGGTTCCCCTCTCCGGACGCGATTACCGGGTGGAGCTGGGCTTCCGCAAGGGAGGCAGCGGCGGCTGGATCTTGATGGCCTTTTCCGCCACCGCCCATGTGCCGGACCTGGACGGACCCGCCCTGACCACCCCCGATCCCTTCGTCGCCTTCTCGATGCCGCCCGCCGCCGAGCCGGCGCCGGGGGCCACTCCGGCGCGGGAGATCGTCAACGATCTGCACGAGCGGCTCTACCAGAGCGCCACCAGCCCCTGGCGCCGCCTCGGCCGTGGCTCGGAGGCCTTCCACGAGATGGATTCCGCCGCTGGTCTCGCCGGAGCCGGGGAGTTTTCCGCCTCCGGTGCGGGCCCCTGGGCCTCTGGCCGCAGCGGTTCGGGCATCGGTGGGGTGGCTCCCCGCCAACGCTCCTTCTGGCTGGTGGCCGATGCCGAACTGATCGTCTACGGGGCCACGGACCCCTCCGCCCGCCTCAGCATCGGCGGCGAGGTGGTTCCCCTCTCCGCCGACGGCACCTTCCGCCTCCAGGTTCCCTTCCGCGACGGCCAGCAGCTCTACCCGATCGAGGCCCTGGCGGCCGATGGCGAGCAGAAGCGCAGCATCACCATGGAATTCCGCCGCACCACGCCCCTCGCCAACGTCAATCCCCGCGAAGAGGCCCAGTCGGAGTGGTTCTGAGCCCCCTCAGTGGCTTTCCCGCAACTGCTCGGTGCAGATGGTGATGCACTCACCGTCGTCCAGGGAGCAGGTGGTGATGCAGGCGAAGTAACGCTCGACCGGGTCATCGTTCCAGACCCCATCGACAGCGAACTGATCCCCCGACCGATCGGCCGCCCGATCACCCACGCGATCACCCAGAACCCTGTCCATGGCCGCTCCTCTGGAAGTCTTTTCAACCTAACCTCATCGCCTGATGGCGCCTGATGGATTGAGCAGGAATGCTCAATCCTTTGTGAGGGCATGTAACGACGCCAGGGGAGGTGTTGATGGCTGGAGATGTAACGCTGCGTTGCGATGGGACCCGAAGTTTTGACGTAAAGGCTCGCTGACTTCCAGCGGAGATCCCTTCGTTCAAGCCGAGGGTGGTCTCAGGAACAGGGGCTCCGTCATCGGGGTTGGAGGCTGCCCATCGCGGCGCAGGGCAATCCAGCGGAACTCGCCGAGTCCGGCGGGATCCACCAGCCGCAGCAGGGTCTCCCTTCGTTGCAGCAGCTCCGCCAGCGGCGTGCCGCTCTCCTGCTGGAGGCCGTGCAGACGCTGGGCCAGCCCGAGGGCCAGCAGGGCCTCCCCCTGACGGCAGACCCCCAGGGTCTGCCAGCCTCCGGCCCGGGAGGCCGCCTCCAGGCTCTCCAGGCAGAGGTGGGCGGTCAGGTCCCAGTGGCCCGGCTCCCGCAGCGGGTCGTCGCTGGCCCGCTGGCGGCGGTAGGCCATCAGCGTGCCGTTGCTGCGCTGGGGCGCGTAATAGCGGCGGGCCTCATGGGCGTAGTCGATCACCAGCAGCCAACCCTGGGCGAGCCCTTCACCGCAGGCGGCCAGCCAGGGGGCCAGGCCGGGATGGAGCTCGCTGCACCAACCCTCCGGGCGGCGTTCATCGAGGGGCAGCAGTCCCAGGTCGGCCAGGGGCTCGAGCAGGGCCCCTGAGAGGGGCTCGCCGGCCTCCAGGCGCAGGGCATTGCCCTCCAGGACGACCCGCTGCCGGCACCAGCGGTCCCCGCGGCGCTCGATCCGCTCCACGGCCAGGGCATCCAGCACCTCATGGGCCAGCGCCACCCCGCGCAGCGGGGCGGCCGCCAGGGTCCGGAGGTCGGCCCAGCGCACGGGGAGGGGGCAGGCGGCGAGGTGCCGGCGTTGCCGCTCGGCAAGGCCGGCGTTCGGCTCCACGAGCACCAGCTCGATGCGCCCGGCCAGGGAAGGCCAGCCGGCATGAAGCGCTTCGGCCAGCTGCAGGGCCAGCTGCCCTTCCCCCGGTCCGGTTTCCACCAGGGCCAGGGGTTCGTCAGCGGGCAGCAGGGCCAGCCAGTGGGCCACCTGGGGGGCCAGCAGGCGGGCGAACTCCTCCCCCAGGGAGGGGGAGGTGGCGAAGTCACCCCCGGGGCCGATCTGGAGCCGGCCGCTGCCATAGGCGCCATGGTCTGGGTCGTGCAGGACCCAGTCCATGTAGTCGAGGAACGGCACCGAACCACCCGCCGCCCGCAGTCGCCGGGCCAGCCAGTCGGGAACCGCCGGGGAGGCGGGGTCGGGGGTGGTCACGCGGCGTGGGGGGACTCGGTGAGAATGCTGACCGATGGACGACGGAACGATGCGGATGGCGGCAGATGGGGCAGCCGGATCAAGGACGACAAGGGGGCCTGCGGCGGCCGTTCAGCCACCGCAACGGCGCAGGCCCGACCGGCGCGGCACCCTGGGGCGGCGACTCCGAGCTGCCCTGGCCGCGATCTGCCTGGTGCTCGCCACCTGGCTGCTGCCGGGCGGTGGCCCTGCCCTGGCGGCGGACAACCCCCAGCTGCTGCCCGATCACCCCACCCCGGTGATCGACCTGGCCAAGGCCCTCACCGATGGCGAGCGGGGGGCCCTGGAGAGTGAACTGGAGGATTTCGAAGCCACCAGCGGCTGGAAGCTGCGGGTGCTGACCCAGTACGAGCGCACGCCCGGCCTGGCGGTCAAGGGCTTCTGGGACCTCGACGAGCGCAGCCTGCTGCTGGTGGCCGATCCCCGCGGCGGCAACCTGCTGAACTTCAACGTGGGCGAAGCCCTGTTCGCCCTGATGCCCCGCACCTTCTGGGTGGAGCTCCAGACCCGCTATGGCAATCAGTTCTATGTGCGGGACCACGGTGAGGACGGCTCGATCCTCTCCGCCATCCACGCCGTGAAGGGCTGCCTGGCGATCGGCGGCTGCCAGGTGGTGCCCGGCCTGCCCCAGGAGCAGTGGATCCTGACGCTGTGCACCTCGATCCTGGGCGGGCTGATCGTCGGGTTCGCCGCCTTCCCCCGCCAGGAGGGCCGCCGGGTGGAATGGACCTGGGTGCTGCTGCTCTCACCCCTGTGGGTGATCCTCTTCGTCGCCCTGGGCATGGGGCCGATCATCACCCGCACCCACGACGTGCTGCCGCTGCTGCGGAACGTGCTGGGCTTCCTCGGAGCGGCGGTGCTGGCCTATCTGATCGCCCAGAAGACCCTCGGTGGGGTGCGGCTGGAGGGCAAGGGGGAAAGCTGAGCGCTCAGGGAGCGGAGGTGGCGGGGGTGCTGACGCGCTCCAGCTGGCAGGAGAGGCTCTCGTCGCTGCAGGCCGGTGGCACCTGGCGGATGGCCACGTCCTCCCAGACGGCGGCGGCTTCGCGGCGGAGCTGGGCCAGGTTCTGCTCGTAGAAGCGGCGCAGGTCGTTCAGGCGCTTCACGGGCTGCCCATAGAAGCTGCGGCCGGCCAGGGTGGGGAAGGAGGCCCACTCCGGGGCCAGACGGGCCGCCAGGTCGGGGGTCAGCTCACCGCGGTCGGCGAGGTGCAGGGCACCGCGACGTTGGACCAGGAACAGGGCCGCCTGGTCCTGGGACTCGGGACCGAAGTCGGCGACGCCGAGGGCCCGGGTGACCATGTCCCAGGTGAACGGCATGAACTGGTAGGCGCCGGCGGCGGCACTGGCGTAGCGGGCCGTGCGCATGACGCGGTTGGGGTGGCGCTCCAGGGAGTCGAACAGGCTGCCGCCGAAGAGGATCCGGTAGCCGATCTCATGGCCGTTGGCCCAGGTGCCCTCGGCGTAGCGGATCGTGTTGAGCAGGGCGCGACGCTCGGGGGTGATGGCGAAGACCCGGGTCGCGGCCGGCAGGGGGGTGAGCATCGCGACCCGCGCTGGACCGGCGGTGACGGGGGTGCTGGCCCCCCAGGCCTGGGAGCCCTCGGCAGCCCTGGCAGGCCCGGCCAGGCTCAGACCCAGTCCGGCGAGGGCGAGAAGCAGGGGGGTGCGCTGAAGGTTCGGCAAGAGGAGAGGTCGTGAAGGACAAGTGGAGGAAGACCCGTTGCAGTAACAACAGAGTCAATCCGGCTTGATGAGCTTGGTGTGACCAGGTCTTCTGGAGAACGGCAACAGAAAGAGCCAGTGTTCCGTGACAGAGAAATTGAATTCATGCCGCCGAGACTTGGCGGTAATTTGCCGATGAATCAGCAGAATCGATTCCTTATTTGTGACGGTCGAACAACTGTCTACTTGTATCAAGAATGACGTTTTGCATTCCGGTTACAGCGAGGGACTGATTTCTCCCGGATTCGTTGAACAGATGATCAAATCCTGAAGGGCTACCCCATAGGCAGTGCTGATCGTCCCTCCAGCCAGGAGACGAGCGTTCTTGCGGCAGTGGAGGCCCCGTCGTCCGCCAGGGGGCCGTGCCGGGGTGGCATCAGGGGCTGGTCCAGCTCCCAGTCGCCCCGGCGGAAGGCCTCCTGGCTCAGCAGCCGGTGCCAGCCGTGGTTGCGCAGGTCCTCCTCCAGCACCGGCGCTTCCGCGAAACCGCTCCGGTGCACCAGGTGGATGCCCAGCCCCTGGCTGAAGGCCTCGCAGAAACTGCTGTAGCCGGGCTTGGTGATCAACCGTCCGGCCAGGGGCATCAGGTCGAGGGGGCGCACCCCCGGCGGCAGACAACGGCCATTGGGCACCGTGGCCAGCAGGGGCTCCGGTCCGATGAAGACGTGATCCGGCCAGCGGGCCAGCAGCGCCGGGTCGATCGCCATGCCCAGGCCCCCGAAGCTGACCAGCACCACCCGCTCCCGGTCCGCCGGCAGGGCCAGCTCCCGGGCCAGACGCTCGCCGTCGAGCCGGGGCCGGGAGCTGGTCAGGCCCAGCCGCACCAGGGGCACCCCCCAGTCCATCGGCAGGGACAGGGGGCAATGGAGCAGCAGATCCCCCTGGCTGTAGAGCTGCCGGTGCCGATCGGCCCAGGGACGGAAGGCCGGGCCCATGGGGGCATGGATCGCGTCCCAGCCGAAGCTGGCCAGCCACACGAGCGGCACTTGCAGTCGCCGCGCCAGCAGGGCCGCCGCCGGAGGCACGTCCCCCAGCACCAGGACCGGCTCGCCCTGGTCCTCCAGCCAGCGGGCCTCGCGCTCCACCAGCGCCGGCAGCTCCTCCTCCAGCCGCTCGAGGGCCGTCAGGGTGGCGCCGGCATCGGCACCGAGGGCATCGGCCTGGATCACCCCCACGTCCCAGTGGCAGGGGCGCAGCTCGAAGGGCACCGGTCCAAAGGAGAGCTCCAGAAACGCAGGCTGCAGCCCGGTGGAGAGCACCAGCCGCCAGTCGGGCCTCAGGGCGGCCAGTTCGCAGAGCACCGACGCCGTGCGGGATCCGTGGCCGAAGCCATGGCTGCTGACGCAGGCGTTGATCAGCAAGGACTCAGCACCCCGGCCGCCGGCAGGGCCGCCGTCCAGAGGGTCTGCTCGTAATGGAGGGCGCCGTCGATGCCGTACCAGCGGTGGCTGATGTGGCGCAGGTCGCCATCGGCGAACACCACCCAGCTGAAGTGACGCAGGGCACGGCCCTGCTGATCCACCCCATGGCGGGGCACGCAGGCGGTGTTGAGGAAGGCGGTGCCCTGGGCGTCGCGGCGGAAGCTGAGCCGTTCCCCCTGGTGATGGCAGAGGGCGTGGTGCATGTGGCCGAACACCACCAGGGGCAGCGGGCGGCGGCGGCGGATCTGATCCACCGCCAGGGCCAGATCCTGGTCCCCCCAGTCGCAGGCGGGCGCTTTCCAGTCCCGGCCGCAGAGATCATCCACCTGGGTGCCCAGGCCGCTGGGGCCGGAATGGGCCAGCAGGATCAGCGGCAGCTGGGGGTCGGCGGCCAGGGCCGCCCGGCTGATGCGCTCAGCCGACTCCTGAAGGCCCACCGGTCCGTAGACCGATCGCACCGCCTTCGAGAGGTGGAAGCCGCCGCCGGCGGTGCCGGGACGGGCGCCCACCACCGCCAGCCCCGGAGGCCGCAATTCCCTCAGACCCCAGCCGCAGTGACGCTCGCCGAGCAGTTCCAGCTGGCGGCGCAGGGTGCGGCCGCTGCCGTCCTTGCCGGCATCGTGGTTGCCGAGCACGCAGGCGATCGGCAGCTCCAGGGTGGCAAGCAGTTCGGGAATGCGGCACTTGCCGTCGCTGAGGTCACCCACCAGCAGCAGGGCATCCGGACGGATCCGATCCAGCACGTCGTGGTCACTGCGATCCCACTGGTCGTGCAGATCCCCCGCGATGGCGATGTTCAGCTCAGCCAATACCGACCGCTTCCTAGAGTGGGATCATCGTGCATGAGAAGGGGCATCGGTTGGTCTTCACGCAGACGCTGACCCACCCATCGCCCCCGGCTCCGCCCCAGGGGGAGCTGTCGGCTGCGATCGAAAGCCTCAAGACCGAGCGCAACGCCATCATCCTGGCCCACTACTACCAGGACGACACCATCCAGGACTGCGCCGATTTCATCGGCGACTCCCTCGAGCTCTCCCGCCGCGCCGCCAGCACCGACGCCGAGGTGATCGTCTTCTGCGGCGTCCACTTCATGGCGGAGACCGCCAAAATTCTCAACCCCGGCCGCACGGTGCTGCTGCCCGACCTGGAGGCCGGCTGCAGCCTGGCCGACGCCTGCCCCGCCGACACCTTCGCCGACTTCCGCCAGCGCCACCCCGACCACCTCGTGGTGAGCTACATCAACTGCTCGGCGGCGGTGAAGGCCCAGAGCGACCTGATCTGCACCAGCAGCAATGCGGTCCACCTGGTGCAGCAGCTGCCGGCCGATCGCCCGATCCTGTTCGCCCCCGACCAGAACCTGGGGCGCTGGGTGGCCCGCCAGAGCGGCCGGGAGCTCACCCTCTGGCCCGGCAGCTGCATCGTCCACGAGACCTTCAGCGAGCAGGCCCTGCTGCGCTTGCGCCAGGAACACCCCGAGGCCGAGGTGATCGCCCATCCGGAGTGTCAGCAGCACCTGCTCGATCTGGCCGACTTCATCGGCTCCACCAGCAAGCTGCTGCAGCGCACCCAGACCAGCCCGGCGCCCTCCTTCATCGTGCTCACCGAGCCGGGCATCCTCCATCAGATGCGGCGGCGGGCACCGGAGAAGACCTTCCTTGAGGTGCCCGGGGCCGACGGCTGCAGCTGCAACGCCTGCCCCTACATGCGCCTGAACACGCTCGAGAAGCTGTGGCAGTGTCTGCACACCATGGCGCCGGCGATCGAGCTCGACGAGGAGATCCGCCAGAGGGCCCTGGTGCCGATTGAACGCATGCTGGCGATGAGCGCCTGAGGGGCCGGCCCGGCCCCCTGGACTCGGCAGCGGCTCAGTAGCTGTAGTTGGCCACGAACAGCGAGCCGGCATCGCTGGAGGGTTCGGAGCCGGCCACATAGCCCCCGCGGGCCGCAGCGCCGTTGGCCCGGGCGCGGGCCAGCAGGGCCGCCTGGCCCGCCGCCGTGTCGTTCCCCTTCCATTCACTGAGGCAGGAGTGCTGCAGGGCCCTGCCGTAGGAGAACCCCAGGTGCCAGGGAGCGTCAGGGTCGGCGGCATGGATGGCCGAGAGCAGGACACTGGCCTCCTCCTCCCCCAGCCCCCCCGAGAGGAACAGGATCGCCGGAACGGCCGGGGGCACGCTGCGGCGCAGGGTGCGGACGGTGTAGGCCGCCACCTGGGCGGCGCCGGGACGGTCGGGGCCCTCCGCGCCGGGCAGGGTCATCGAGGGTTTGAGCAGGGTGCCCTCCAGGAACACCCCGTTGCGGCCGAGGGCCTCGTAGACGCTGCGCAGCACCCACTCCTGCACCGCCGCGGTGGTGAGGATGTCGTGGTCGCCGTCCATCAGGATCTCCGGCTCCACGATCGGCACCAGGCCCTCCTCCTGGGCCGTGCGGGCGTAGCGGGCCAGCCCCCAGGCGTTCTCGCGCACGCACAGCTCCGAGGGGCAGCCGTCGGCGCTGATGCGCAGCACGGCCCGCCATTTGGCGAAGCGGGCACCGCGGGCATAGGCCCGGGCCGCCCGCTCCTGCAGCCCCCGCAGGCCCGTGCACCAGGTCTCGCCGGCCAGGCCGCCGGCCAGGGGCTCGACGCCGAGATCCAGCTTGATCCCCACCACCAGCCCCTGCTCCTGGAACAGATCGACGATCGATCCGGCCGGCCGGCCCGCGATCGGGGCTGCGTCCTGGTAAAGGGTTTCCTCATAGAGGATCACGCCGCTGATCGTCTCGCCGAGTCCGGGGGTGGTGGCCAGCAGGGTGCGGTAGGCGCGGCGGTTCTCCTCGCTGTTCTCGACACCGATCGCCGCAAAACGCTTGCCGATCGTGCCGGTGGATTCGTCCGCCGCCAGCAGGCCGGTGCCCGGCCGCGCCAGGGCGGCCGCAGTGGCCTCCAGCTCCTCGCGATGGGTGTCGAGTGACATCGGGCCAGGGGCGACGGCTGTCCCCATGGCTAGTGGTGAGCCCGCACGCCGTCAACGGGCCGGGGCCGCCAGGATGCCGCCATCCACCTGCGGCGGCACCAGCGCGCCATGGCCCTGCCGCTCGACGGCCTGCTCCAGCTCACCCCCCAGGGGCTCTATTGCCCGGCGGCCGAGGCCTGGATCGACCCCTGGCGACCGGTGAGCCGGGCCCTGATCACCCATGGCCACGCCGACCACGCCCGGCCCGGCAGCGCCGCGTACTGGGCGGCGAGCCCGGGCGAGGGCGTGCTGCGCCAGCGGCTCGGAGCCGGCATCGCACTGACGGGGGTGCCCTACGGCCAGGAGCGCCGCATCGGCGAGGCGCGGGTGTCGTTCCATCCGGCCGGCCATGTGCTCGGCTCGGCCCAGATCCGGATCACGGCCGGCGGCGAAACCTGGCTGATCAGCGGGGACTACAAGCGCGATGCCGACCCCAGCTGCGCGCCGTTCGAGCCGGTGGGCGCCGACGTGCTGATCACCGAGGCCACCTTCGGCCTGCCGATCTACCGCTGGCGGCCCGGCCACCAGGTGGCCGCCGAGATCCTGGCCTGGTGGCGCGGGGCACCCCAGCGGCCCTCGCTGCTGTTCGCCTACGCCTTCGGCAAGGCCCAGCGGCTGCTGGCGGAGCTGGCGGCGCTGGGGGTGGAGGAGGAGGTGCTCCTGCACGGGGCGGTGCAGGCGCTGATGGAGCCCTACCGGAGCCAGGGCGTGGTGCTGCCGCCGACGCGGCCGCTGAGCGAACTCCCCCGCCACGCCTCACTGGGCGGGCGTCTGGTGCTGGCGCCGCCTTCGGCCCACCGCTCGCCGTGGATGCGGCGGTTCACCAGCCCCCAGACCGCCTTCGTCAGCGGCTGGATGGCGGTGCGGGGGGCGCGGCGGCGGCGGGGCTTCGAGCGGGGTTTCGCCCTCAGCGACCACGCCGACTGGGACGGGCTGCTGCGCACGGTGCGCGACTGTGGCGCCCGGCAGATCTACGTCACCCACGGCAACAGCGACGGGCTGGCCCGCTACCTGCGCGAGGAGCTGGGACTGGCGGCGGACCCCCTGGGGCGGGCCTTCGAGGGGCAGCGCAACGAGGAGGGGGAGGGCCCGGACGTCCTGCCGCCCGACCCTGCACCGGGGAGCTCCTGAAAAGCCGACACCGCCGGCTCCAGACTCGGGGTCCTGAATGGAATCAAGAATCATCAACATCTGCGGAACAAGTTGACAACATCGCCAGCCGGATCGACAGCTCCAGCATCTACCCGATTCGGTGAAGAGCGTCTGAGTTTTTGTCAACAGGAGCCGGGATCAGGCCCTGATCAAGGCCGAGGGCGGCCCATGAACTGGCCGCCCATCAACAGGGTGCGCAACGGCAGAGATAGCCCGCCACCGCCGCCAGGGAAAGGGTCCAATCCCACAGGCTCCCAGGGAAATGACAAACGAAGGAACAACAAGGTCGGCAGGGGGATCAACTCCTATCCTCGCCAGTGAGGCGGCGGCAGCGGCATGGGTGACATCGGTCTTTCCGCCAGCCTCTGCGAACCCCTGCGGCGACGTCTGGCCGACTTCTGCCTGATCGCCGACCTCACAGGCACTGACCTGCTGGTATCTGATGCGGTGAAAGGCGGATTTCTCGCCTGCAATCATCTGGCCCATGAGCACCTGGGCTACAGCCCCAGTGAGTTACTCGCCCTGTCCCCGGAGGCGATCCAGGCCGATCCAGACCACGACGCGGCCTGGGTAGCCGAGCGGCGTCGCGAGTTGCTGGCGGCAGGTGACAGCACCTTTGCCACCCGCCACCGTTGCCGCGATGCCTCCATCCGTGACGTGGTCGTCAGCAACGGCGTCCTGGAGGTCGATGGCCAGCAGCTGATCCTCAGCTGCGTGCGTGATGAAACCCAGCGACGGCACAGGGAAAACGAGCTGGAGGACACCCTCGGCCTGCTGCAGGACGGCTCAGCCATCTGCGGCATCGGCATCTGGGATCTGCGCTTTGGCGATGGCCGCATGCGCTGGTCGGAGCAGATGCGACGCCTCTGCAGAAGCCAGGAGGACGACGCGCTCCACTCGCTCCGGTCTTACGTCGCCCTGGTCCATCCCGACGACCGCCTGCGCTTGCACATGGATTTTCGCCGGGCCGTGGCCCGCGGCGACATCTTCCGCAGCACCCATCGGCTGGGCTTTGCGGACGGTTCCGAGGTCATGGTGGAGGTCGTGGGCCACATCAGCTACGACCAGGAAGGGGCGCCCGTGCGCATGGTGGGCACCCTCAGGGATGTCACCGAAGCCCAGTCCTTCGTGGAGGAGCTGGCCGCGGACCGGCTGCACGACCCCCTCACCGGGCTGCCCAACAAACTTGCCACCCTGGAGGAGTTGAAACGACGCCTGACCGGCCGCAGCTACAACGCTTCGCTGGCTGTCCTGAGCCTGGATGTGGATGGGTTTGAGGAAATCAACGACACCTTCGGCTCTGACGTCGGCGACCGGGTGCTCCGGAGAATGGCCTCAAGGCTGCGGGACCTCACGGGCCCCAGCGACTGGCTGGCCCGGCTCAGCAGCGATCAGTTTCTGATCATCCTGGAGGATGGGATTCGCTCCATCGGCGATGCGATGGCGGCCACCCGACGGCTGCAGCAGGAGTGGGGCCAGCAACAGCAGTTGCTCAAGGACCTGCCTCTCCATCCCACCTTTTCCGTGGGCATCGCCACCTATCCCGAACATGCTCAAGAGAGCCATCCACTGATCCAGGCCGCCAATACGGCCCTGATGAAGGCGAAGGCCCAGGGACGCATCCAGTTATGTGTTTACTCCAGCACGATCAGCCGCAGAATTCAGGAACGCATGGAGCTGGGCTGTCAGCTGTCCCAGGCCATCGACCGGGAGGAATTCCGGCTTCAGGTCCAGCCCCAGCGGAATGCAGGCAATGGTCTTGCCGGTGGGGAGATCCTGCTGCGCTGGACCAACCATCTGAGAATCTCCGTCCCGCCCAGCCATTTCCTGCCCCTCGCCGAAGACAGTGGTCTGATCCTGACGTTGGCACCGTGGGTCCTGCGCCAGACCCTGCTGCAGATCTGTGCCTGGCAGAACGCTGGGCTGCAGCCCCCCCGGCTGGCCTTGAATGTCTCCCCACGGGAGCTGGAACTGCCGGGACGGCGCTTCGTCAGCCACCTGATGGAGGCCCTGAGTGAGCACAAGTTGAATCCGGAGCAGCTGGAGCTGGAGATCACGGAAACGGCCCTGATCCGCAATCCCCTCCTGGCCCGTGAACAGGTGCGAGTGCTGGCCGACCATGGGTTCAGGATCGTGATCGATAACTTCGGCACCGGCTATTCCTCCCTGGACCTGCTGCGGGCCCTGCCGGTCCATCGGTTGAAGATTGATCGCACATTCGTTCGGAACATCACCGCATCGCCGGTGGATCAGACCATCGTGGCCACGACCATCGCCCTGGCCCATGGTCTGGGGATGGAATGCACGGCTGAGGGGGTGGAAACGGAGGCTCAGCACAACCTGCTGCGGGAGCTGGGTTGCGATTGTTTCCAAGGTTTTCACTGCGGCCGTCCCATGGAGCTGGACGCCTTCAAGGCCCTGCTCAGAGATCCGGAGCTGGCAGACACACCCTCAACGGACAACGGCATGGAGCGTCCTCCAGCGCGAAGGCGGACGGAGGTGCCCAACACATTTGAACAGTTGACATTGTTGCGTACGGCCGTGGCCGCCAGCAGCGATGCCTTCCTGCTGCTGCAGACCCTCTATGGGCATGACGGCAGTGTGGAGGACTTCCAGATTCTGGATGCCAACAGAGCCGCCTGCGCTTTCCTGGCACAGGACGACGATGCCCTGGTGGGCCAGATGCTGCTGGCCGTTGCACCCCAGGTGGGTCAGAACGGCCTGATGGAGATCGTGGCGGAAGCCGCCATGCGCAACACCCCAACCGCTGTCAATGGCTTTGTTGACAGGCAGGACGATCCCGCCAGGGAGCGCCGCTTCTTCGACATCGAGATCACTCCTGATCGTGGCATTCTCGCGGTGAGCTGTCGGGATGTCACCGAGCAGAACCAGGCGGCACGCAACCTGGCGGATGCGGCCGCCCTTTACCGGCTGCTGGCCGACAACATCGTCGATGTGATGCTGCTGCTGGATCAGCAGCAGGCGGTGGTCTGGGTGTCACCATCGCTGCAGCCGATGACGGGCTGGCAACAGCCGCAGTGGCTCGGGCGCAGGTTTCCGGAGCTGTTCGCTACGGCCGAGGATCCTCCCGAGCCGGTCGATCTCCGCCAATGGCTGGCGGAATCGGGACCGATCCGCCAGGGACGTCTGCGGCTGCGCGATCCGGAGGGGGGCTGGAGCTGGGTGCAACTCAGCGTCCGCAGCCTCGACAGCGACGGTCTGCTCAACCTCGACACCAAAGGGCTCGACACCGGTGCGGAGGTGGGGCCGGTGGACAGCACCCTGCATCTGGCCCACGGCTATGTGATCACCCTGCAGCCCGTGGATCAGCTGGTGATGGAGGAACGGGTGCTGCTGCAGCGCGCCAACACCGACCCGCTCACGGGCCTGTACAGCCGCGCCGCCATCCTGGGTCGCCTGGAGCAGCTGCTTCTCGACCAGAGGGCCTACAGCGCCCAGCCGCTCGCCCTGCTCTTCTGCGACTGCGATGGTTTCAAGGGCATCAATGATCGCTATGGCCATGCCTGCGGGGATGCCGTGCTCCGGACGGTGGCCCAGAGGATCTCGACCCAAATCCGTTGCGGCGACCATGCCGGCAGGATCGGCGGCGATGAATTTCTGGTCCTGCTCGAGGGTGTCCGTGACCTGGACGACGGGATCGCCATCGCCGAAGCCCTGCAGACCAGCATCGGCAAGCCGATCGATTGGAACGACGACACGATCTTTCCGTCCTTTTCCATCGGCATCGCCCTGCACGGAGCCGGGGAGGACGCAGAGCTGTTCCTCAAGCGCGCCGACCGCAACATGTATGCGGCCAAGGCCGCGGGCCGACACCGGGTCGTGGCCCTTTGAGGCAGCCCTTCAGACTGGCCATCCACCCCGCCGGCGGCTCCTCCCATGCGGTTCAACCTCCGCCAACGTCTGCAGTCGCTGCGGATGGTGGCCAGCCTCGCCGCCTTCCTGAAGAACCCCACGGAACTCGACAGCGTTTTCGGCGTAGCGCGCAGCCTCCAGGGCAGCCCCCTGGCCACCCAGATGCAGCGTCACCTGCTGGAGAACCCGGCCATGGCCGCCTTGGTGGCGGAGGGCTGGCGCCCAGCCCCGATCGACATGGCCGCTTTGGCGGCCCTGCCCGTGGGCAGCCTGGGCCGCACCTACGCCGAGCAGCTGCAACGCCTGAATCTGACGCCGGAAAGCCTGATCGATCCCCAGCCGATCACCAGCCCGGGGGAGTATCTCACCCACCGGATGCGGGAAACCCACGACATCGTCCACGTGCTCACCGGCTTCGGCATCGACGGGCCCGGGGAGCTGGGGCTGCAGGCCTTCAACCTGGCCCAGGTGCGCTCTCCCCTGGCGGTGCTGCTGATCTTCGGCGGCCTGCTCGGCACCCTCCAGGACGACGAACCCCTCGAACCCCTGCTGCGCGCCCTGGCCCGCGGCTTCGAGATGGGTCTGGCGGCCCGCTGCCTGATCAGCGCCAAGCTCGAGGAGGGCTGGGAGCGCCCCCTGGCCGACTGGCGCCGGGAGCTGGGGCTGCCAGAAGCGCCCCTGGCCTGAGCCGATGCAGGCCTTCGCCGACCTCTTCCAGCAGCTGGAGCGCAGCAGCGGCACCAAGGCCCGCGTCGAGGCGCTGGCGGCCTACTTCAGGGCCGCCGATCCGGCCGATGGCGCCTGGGCCCTGGCCCTGCTGCTGGGCAAGCGGCGCCGGCGGTTGATCACCGGCCGGCGGCTGCGTCAGATCTGCCTGGAGCGCTCCGATCTGCCGGAATGGCTGCTCGACGCCTGCCATGCCCAAGTGGGGGATTCGGCCGAGACCATCGCCCTGCTGCTGCCCCGGCTGGCCCTGCCGCCGACTCCGCCCCTGGAGCTCTCCCTGGCCGAATGGATGGGCAGCCGGCTGCCGGCCCTGGCCGCCCTGGAGGGCGAGGCCCAGGCCGAGGCGGTCCTGGCGGTCTGGGCGGCGCTGCCCGAGGGGCAGGTCTTCCTGTTCAACAAGCTGCTCACCGGCGGCTTCCGGGTGGGGGTGGCGGCCGGCCTGGTCACCCGGGCCCTGGCGGAGGTGGCCGGGCTGGAGGAGGCGGAGCTGGCCCACCGGCTGATGGGCGGCTTCGAACCCTCCCTGGAGGCGATGGAGGCCCTGCTGGCGCCCCCGGAGGCCGGCGCGGCCGCACCGATCAGCCGGCCCTATCCCTTCTGCCTGGCCTCACCCTTGGAGGCGGAGCGCCTCGCCGCCACCGACCCCGCCGGCTGGCAGGTGGAATGGAAGTGGGACGGGATCCGGGCCCAGCTGATCCGCCGCGACAGCCAGACCTTTCTCTGGAGCCGGGGGGAGGAGTTGATCAACGGCAGCTTCCCCGAACTGGAGGGGGTCGCCGCGTTGCTGGGGCAGGGCACGGTGCTGGACGGGGAGCTGACCGTCTGGCCGGCCGGGGCGAGCCAGCCCGCCGGCTTCGGCCCCCTGCAGCGGCGGCTGGGGCGGCAGAGGCCCGGCGGTGCCCTGCTGCGGGAGTGTCCCGCGGCCTTCGTCGCCTACGACCTGCTGGAACGGGGGGGCCGCGACCTGCGCCCCGAGCCCCTGGGCCGGCGCCGCGCCGCCCTGGAGGACCTGGTGCGGGGGCTGCCGGAGGCGGCCTCCACCCCCGCCGCCGGGCTCCTGCGCCTCTCCCCGGTGCTGCCGCTGGGGAGCTGGGACGAGCTGGAAACCCTGCGGCAGCAGGCCCGCTCGGTGGGCGCCGAGGGGCTGATGCTGAAGGCCCTCGATTCGGCCTACGGCGTCGGCCGGCGCCGCGGGCTGTGGTGGAAGCACAAGCTGGAGCCGATGGAGCTGGATGCGGTGCTGCTCTACGCCCAGGCCGGCAGCGGCCGCCGCGCCAACCTCTACACCGACTACAGCTTCGGCCTCTGGGACGGCGAGGGCCGCCTGGTGACCTTCGCCAAGGCCTATTCGGGACTCGACGACGGAGAGATCACCGAGCTGGACCGCTGGATTCGCCGCCACACCACCGAGCGCTTCGGTCCGGTGCGGGCGGTCGAGCCGCTGCAGGTCTTCACCCTGGGCTTCGAGGGCCTGCAGCGCTCCACCCGCCACCGCAGCGGCCTGGCCGTGCGTTTTCCCCGCATCCTGCGCTGGCGCCGCGACCGCACCCCCGAATCCGCCGACAGCCTCAGCAGCGCGCTGGCCCTGCTGCAGGAGCCGGCCGCTGCCCAGCGACAGACCCAGGCTCAGCGATAGACCGAGCGGCCATCGCCGGGCAGCAGCAGCGGCGCGGCCGGGTCGATGCGCACACCCAGGCTCAGCTCCGGTGGCCCGGGATCCCTGCCCTCCTCCCAGCGCTCCAGCGACAGCACCCGGCCATCGGCCCCCTCGTAATCGCCGTAGCGGCAGCCCGTGAGGCGCCGGTTCATCACCCGCGCGGCGGCGGTCACCGAGGCCCGGCCCGTTTCCTTGAGGTGATACAGCTGGCCGCGGCAGCGCAGGTGGGCGGGGAAGTCGGCGGTGAGACCCTCCAGCTCGCTGGCCGGGACGTCCTCCAGCCAGCTCACCTCCAGCCAGTCGTCCTCGCAGACGCTCAGCCAGCGGCCCTCCCTGCCGTCCCGCAGCAGGTACTCCAGCCACTGGAAGCCGTCGTCGTCGTAGAGCAGCCGGTCCTCCACCACCCAGTCACGGCCGTCGTGCTGGACGATGTCGCCGGTGCCGAGGTTGAACAGGGTGCGGCCCTGCAGCTGGGGGGTGCGGCGGTGCAGGCGGGCCCGCCGCCCCACCAGCAGGGCGACGGCGGCCAGCAGCAGCAGAAGCAGGAGAAACCAGATGGCCATCGTGGCGCTCGGGAACCGGACCTTCCTGGCCGGCGGGCCCAGCTTATGGACGCCATCACCCGGTGCCGAGGCGGTCAGCCGTGGCGGGACCGCTCAGTTCTGCCGCCAGCGGCCCTGGCGCTGGTAGTCGGCCAGCACCGGCCGGTGCAGGCGGTTCGGCAGCACCCGCTCCCCCGGCGGCAGGGCTAGGTCCCGGCTGAGGGGAAACAGGTGCTCCAGCTGCCCCTGGTCGATCCAGCGGCCCTGGAAGGGGAGCACGGCCGGAGCGGGCCGCGGCGGGCCGCGGTGGGCCATCACGAAACCCCAGGGCCCGAAGCTGGGCACATCGACGCCGTACGGGCGGGTGGTGAGCCGCAGCTCGGCCAGGGTGGCCTGAATCGAGGCCAGCACCCTGGGGCTGAAGAACGGCGTCGAGGCCTGGGTGACCAGCATCCCATCGGGAGCCAGCCGCCGCAGCAGGCGCCCGTAGAAGGTGACGCTGTAGAGACGCGCCAGGGCCGGGGTCGCCGGGTCGGGAAAGTCGGCGATGATGACGTCGTAGGTGCCCTGCAGCTGCCGCACCCGCTGGAAGGCGTCGCCGATCACCAGCCGCACCCGCCCGTCCTCCAGGCTGGCGCCGTTCAGCCGCCGCAGGAACGGCTGCTCCCGGGCCAGCCGGACCACGGCCGGGTCGAGCTCCAGCACATCCACCTGCCGCACCGCGGGCCAGCGCAGCACCTCCCGCAGGGCCAGGCCATCGCCCGCCCCCAGCAGCAGCACCCGGACCGGCCGGCCGTGCCAGGCCATCACCGGATGCACCAGGGCCTCGTGGTAGCGGTACTCGTCGAGACTGGAGAACTGCAGCTGGCCGTCGAGGAACAGGCGCAAGTCGTCGCGGCGGCGGGTGAGCACGATGCGCTGGTGGTGGCTCTGGAGGCGGCTCACCACCGGATCCTCGTAAAGCCCGTCCTCGATCCGGTCGCCGAGGGGAACCAGCCCCAGGCCGGCCAGGGCGACGACGGGAACGGCGAGCGCGATCGAGCGGCGCCAGAGCCGCCCCACCGGGAACACGGCGGCGATCACCACGCAGCTGACCAGCGGCATCAGGGCCAGGAGGCCAGCGGTGGGCAGCAGCCCCAGCCAGGGGAGCAGCACCAGGGGAAACAGCAGGGCCCCCACCAGGGCGCCCAGGTAATCGAGGGCCAGCACCCGGGCCAGGGCGACCCGCAGCTGCTGGCCGCACTCCAGGAGCCGGGTCAGCAGCGGCACCTCCATGCCACCGAGCGCCCCCACCAGCACGGTGAACACCACCAGGCCCAGCCACACCGGTCCCCCCAGCCGGAACAGGGCGAACAGGCCCAGGGGCGCCAGCAGGCACAGGGGCGCCAGGGCCAGCTCGACCGCCAGGAACCACTGCAGCAGGGCCAGGCCCGTGTCGGGCCCGGTGGCCAGGAACTGGCTCACCCAGGCACCCAGACCCATGGCTGCCAGGAAGGTGCCCACCACGACGCCGGTGGCCAGGGCGTGATCGCCCAGCAGATAGCTGGCCTGGGTGATCAGCATCAGCTCCAGCACCAGGCTGACGCTGGAGGAGAGCGCCGCCGCCGCCAGCAGCACCCGCACCTGCACGGGGCACAGGGCCGGCAGGCTCCGGGCCTTCACTTGGCCACGCCCGGTCCGCGCCCCTGGAAACCCGACCAGTCCTGCCGGCGGGGCGCCGCCGTCACCCAGCGGCCGGAGCGGTAGCTGCCGCCGTAGCGGACGCCGCTGGAGGCGGCGGGGGTGCCCTCCTGGCCGAGACGCCAGAGGCCGGGACGGGTGATGGCCGCCAGGGTGCCGGCGGTGACCACCGTCACGGCCAGCACCATCACCACCGAGCGCTCATCGACCATCTCAGCGAGCCTCCGTCACCGCGTCCAAGGACAGCACCGGGACGGGGCGGGGCGTCCTGAGCCCGTCCTCCACGGTGAGCCGCAGCCATTCGATCTCCCAGAGGTCGCCATCGGATCGGAAGGTGTCGGGCAGCTCCACGCGGAAGCGATGGCTGCCCGTCTCCGACAGCCGCAGATGGATCACCTGGCGTGCCGAGAGCCAGTGGTCGCCATCGCTGGAGCGGTGGGCCACCGCCACCGTCTGCCGGTGCCGGAGGAGGGGGCGCCCGAGGGCATCGCAGACCCGCAGCTCCAGGGCGGCGGTCGGCGGGGGCTGGCCCAGGGGGGGATCGTCATGGGGCAGCTCCCAGCGCGCCACCACCCCCACCCGCACCAGGCCGGGGCCACCGGCGTCACAGCGGATCGCGGCGACGCCTTCATCGCTGCGGCGGACCCAGCGGCCCCGGGCGACGCCGTAGCAGGCCATCAGCAGCACCAGCGCCGTCGCCTGCGTCACCACGGCGGTGAACAGGAGCAGGGGGGCGTCGACGCTGTGGTTGCGGATGCTGCCGCGCACCACGACCGGATTCGGCAGGGAGCGGCCTGCTTCATCGAGCAGATCCTGCAGCTGCACCGCCAGCTGGAAGCGTCCGGTGCGGCCTGGACGCATGGCCAGCGCCAGGCCCGCGTCGCCCTCCTCCCAGGTGCCGCTCTCCCCCTCCTCCGCCCAGGTGCCGCTGGCCCGCCAGCCGTCCTTGGTGAGGCTCAGCACGGTGTTGCCGCTGCCATCGAGGAGGGCCACATCGAGCTCGACGCTGCTGTTGGGCGGGATCTCGGCCGTCAACGTCAGCCGGGGGCTGCCCAGCCAGCCGTCCCGCAGCTCGAAGGGGGCGCTGAGCACCCTTTGGCCTTCAGGCACCACCATCACCAGCCGCCGGGGCCACTCCAGCGCCGAGACCGCCAGCACCAGCAGGGGGAGCAGCGGCAGCAGCAGGCTGGCCAGCGGCCAGAGCAGCAGCGCCGGATCCCGCCGTCGGTCCGGGGAAGACGGCCCCATCAGCGGGCGACCTCCGGGGTGTCCCTACGGTGGGGCCGGCTTCGAGACGCGGGGATGGTCAAACCACTGCTCCAGATGCTGCTGATGGTCGGCTGGACCTTTCTGGGCATCATCCTCATCTATGTCGGGCTCCTGCTCTTCGATCGGCTCTCCCCGATCGATTACCGGGCCGAGATCCGCCGGGGCAACATCGCCGCCGGGGTGGTGCTGGGGGCCGTGATCCTGGCCATCGCCGCCGTGGTGGTGGCGGTGCTCTCCACCTGAGTCGTCCCGCCCCGCCCCACCCTTGACCCCTTCCACCGCGGCGGCGCTGCGGCCCATCGAGAGCTGGTTCACAGCCCGCGGCTGGCGGCCGATGCCGTTCCAGCGCCAGTGCTGGCGCGCCTACCTGGAGGGGGCCAGCGGCCTGATCCAGGTGCCCACCGGCTCGGGGAAGACCTACGCCGCCGTGATGGGGCCGATCGCGGCGATGCTGGCCGAGAACGGGGGCGCGGGGCCGGAGGGCGGGCTTCGCCTGCTGGTGCTGACGCCCCTGCGGGCCCTGAGTCGGGATCTGCTGCTGGCGATCCGGGAGCCGATCGAGGCCATGGGCTGGCCCCTGCGGGTGGGACTGCGCAACGGCGACACCAGCAGCCATGAGCGGGGCAAGCAGCTCAAGGCGCCGCCCCAGATCCTGATCACCACCCCGGAATCCCTCTCGCTGCTGCTGGCCGGGCCCCGGGCCGAGGCCCTGTTCGCCGACCTGGAGGCGGTGGTGATCGACGAGTGGCACGAGCTGATGGGCAGCAAGCGCGGCTCCCAGACCGAGCTCTGCCTCAGCTGGCTGCGGGGCCGGCGGCCCGCCCTGCGCACCTGGGCGATCAGCGCCACCATCGGCAACCTGGAGGAGGCGGCCCGGGCCGCGGTGGGGGTGGACGGCGAGCCGCGGATCATCACCGCCCGGATCCGGCGGGACACCCAGATCCGCAGCCTGCTGCCCGACACGATCGACGGCTTCCCCTGGGCCGGCCACCTGGGGCTGCGCATGTACGAGGAGCTGGTGGCCGCACTGGACCCGGCCATCTCCACCCTGCTGTTCACCAACACCCGCAACCAGGCCGAGCGCTGGCACCAGTGCCTGCGCTTCGCCTGCCCGGAGATGGACGGTGCCCTGGCCCTGCACCACAGCGCCATTGATCGGGCCCAGCGCGAGGCGATCGAAGCGGGGGTGAAGGCCGCCGAGATCCGCTGGGTGGTGTGCACCAGCTCCCTGGATCTGGGGGTCGACTTCCAGCCGGTGGAGCGGGTGGTGCAGATCGGCAGCGCCAAGAACCTGGCCCGGCTGCTGCAGCGGGCGGGCCGCTCGGCCCACCAGCCCGGGGGCACGGCCCAGGTGCTGTTCATGCCCACCAACGCCCTGGAGCTGCTGGAGGTGTCGGCCATGCGCCGGGGGCTGGGGGAGGGGCTGGTGGAGCACCGCCGTCCGCCCCAGGAGCCGCTCGATGTGCTGCTCCAGCACGTGGTGAGCCTGGCCTGCGGTCCGGGTTTCGAACCCGAGGCCACCCTTGCAGCCGTGCGTCGCACCTGGAGCTACCGCCAGCTGGAGCGCAGCCGCTGGGACTGGTGTCTGCGGTTTCTCGAGAACGGCGGCGACTGCCTGGGGGCCTACCCGCGCTACCGCAAGCTGGAGCGGGAGCCGGCCGCCGGTGCGGACGCGGACGGCACCTGGCGCTACGTGGTGCGGGAAGCGGCCATCGCCCGCTTGCACCGCCTCAACATCGGCACGATCAGCGCCGACCGGGCCGTGACCGTGCGCTTCGTGCGCGGCGCCGTGCTGGGCCATGTGGAGGAGGCCTTCGTCGGCCGGCTCAAGCCGGGGGACGTCTTCTTCTTCGCCGGCCGCCAGCTGGAGTTCGTGCGGCTGCGGGAGATGACGGCGATGGTGAAGACCACCACGCGCCGCAGCGCCACCGTGCCCGCCTGGGGCGGCGGCCAGATGGCCCTCTCCGACCTGCTCAGCGCCCATCTGCGCCGGGAGGTCGACCGCTGCGCCCGCGCCCTCGACGGCGAGGCGGGTTTCAGCCTCGACACCGCCGAGCTGCGGGCCCTTGAGCCCCTGCTGGAGCGCCAGGTGCAGCTCTCCGCTCTGCCGCGGACGCACCAGTTCCTGGTGGAGCTGTGCCACACCCGGGAGGGCAGCCATCTCTACGCCTATCCCTTCGAGGGCCGCTTCGTGCACGAGGGTCTCGGTTTTCTGTGGTCGTGGCGGCTGGCCCGGCACCAGAGCGGCACCTTCACGGTGTCGGTGAACGACTACGGCTTCGAGCTGCTCGCCCCCCGCGGCTACCCGTTCGAGGAGCTGCTGGCGCAGCACGCCGAGAGCCTGCTGGATCCCGCCGGGCTGCTGGAGGACCTGGAGCGGGCCGTGAACCTCTCGGAGCTGTGCCGTCGCCGCTTCCGCTCCATCGCCCAGGTGAGCGGCCTGGTGCTGAACGGCTACCCCGGCCAGGCCCGCTCCGGCGGCCAGCTGCAGATCAGCGCCGCCCTGCTCTTCGATGTGTTCCAGCGGCATGAGCCCGGCAATTTGCTGCTGGCCCAGGCCCGCGGCGAAGTGCTGGAGGAGCAGCTCGATCTCGGCCGGCTGATCGGCACCCTGCAGCGGCTGCAGGGGAGCGAGTGGCTGGAGCGCCACCCGCCCCGTCCCGGTCCCATGGCCTTCCCGCTGCTGGCGGAGCGGCTCAACAACCGGATGAGCAACGAATCGCTGCTGGAGCGCCTGGAGCGGCTGCGCCAGCAGGCCTGCCGGGCCGAGGGGCTCTGAGCAGCCGGATGCGGGGCAGGGCGGGGGGAAAGACGGAGGGGGTGGGATTCGAACCCACGGAATCTTGCGATTCGCCGGTTTTCAAGACCGGAGCCATCAACCACTCGACCACCCCTCCAGGCTGGACGGCCCGACGATCCCGTCGGAAGCCCCGCCATGTTCCCATGAAGGACGGCGCCTACAGCCGGCTGGGCAGCCCCTTGCAGCCGCCGGGGATGGTCTGCCTGGAGCGGGCACCGCTCCAGGCAGCCAGGTAGGCCCGGCTGGCCGGATCCAGCTGGCGCACCCCGGAGAAGTTGACGTTCTCCACCAGGGCGCCGGTGCCGGCACCGCCGGCGTGGTCCGGGGGCTGCTGGGGCTGGGGCGGGGTGGCCGCCAGGGGGTCGCCGTAGAAGAAGCGGGTGCCCTGCAGGCAGGCCCCCTGCAGGTTGGCGCCTGCGAGGTTGACGCCGGAGAGGTTCGCTTCGGCCAGGTCGGCGCCCGAGAGATCGGCGCCGGAGAGGTCGGCCCCGTTGAAATCAATGGCCCGCAGGTCGGTGCCGGCGAGGTCGGCCCCCCGCAGCATGCTCTGCAGGCGGATCACCGGGACGCCCCTCGGCCGGTCCTCCTCGTAGCTGCCCTCGCCGTCGAGGATGGCCCGTCCCAGCCGCTGGTCCCGGCGCAGGGGGGTCAGAAGACGGGCGTGGGAAAGAAACCGCAGGATGCGGGCCTTGCCGTCGCCATCGATGCTGCTCAGGACGGCGGCCAGGCGCCCCTCCGCCAGCATCCGCTCCAGGGGCCAGTCCTCCAGCAGCCCCTCCTCGTCGCTGATCAGCTCCGAGATGCCGTGGATGAAGCTGTCGATGGTCTGGGCCTGGGTGATGCGGTTCTGCTGGGTGGTGAGCCGCTGGTCCACCATCACCTGGCGCCAGGCGATCATCAGGGCCACCAGGGCCACGAGGATCTGGCCGATGGCCCCGATCACCCCCTCCCCGAAGGCGCCGATCGCCTCCCAGTCCCCGTTGCGGTAGATCGCCAGAAGCGGGTCGAGCCAGCCCAGGGCCAGGGGGATCGAGAGCAGGGCCAGCACCAGGGCCAGCACCGCCAGCAGCCGAACCGTGGGGGGTTCCTCCAGCTGGCGGGCCAGAAGCTGCCAGAGGGGCGGCAGCAGCTGGCGCAGGGCCAGGACCACGACCAGCAGAGCCGCGGGCAGGGCCAGCCAGGCCAACCCCAGCACCAGGGATACCTGGAGCACCAGGAGCATGAGCAGCAACTGCAGGCCGGCTCCATGGCGCAGGCGGGTCCAGGCCCCACCGGAGCGCAGGGCGGGGGGCGGGCCCGCGGGGGCGGACGGCGGACGGTCGTCCGGCTTCGTGCTCATGGGACCGGGCTGCCCTGGAAAAAGAACCCGGCCGCCAGGATGGCGTAGGCCGCCAGCAGCAGCACCCCCTCCAGCCAGTCCGAACGTCCGTCGAGGCTGACCAGGTTGCTCACCAGGACCGCGGTCGCCACCGCCACCACCTCATAGACGTTGAAGCTGAGATCGAGGGGGTGGCCGAGCAGCGGGGCCACCAGCAGCAGCACCGGCACCACCAGCAGTCCCACCAGCAGGGTGGAACCCAGGGCCACCGACACTGCCAGGTCCATCTTGTCCTTGCGGGCCATGCTCACCGCCGTGAGGTACTCCGCCGCGCCACCCAGCAGGGGCAGCAGCACCACGCCGGTGAACAGGGCCGAGAGGCCCAGGGACTCGGTGACGGTCTCGACCACCCCGACGAACAGCTCGGAGGCATAGGCCAGGCCGAGGGTGGCGGCCAGCAGCACGGCGACCCAGGGGAGCAGGGGCGGCTTGGGGAAGCTGCCGTCGCCGTGGGCCGGATCCCCGCCCTCCACGCCCAGCTCCGCCTCCGCCACCGCATAAAGGGTGCGGTGGGTCTTCAGGGAGAAGAGCAGGGTCAGGGCGTAGACGGCCAGAAGCACCCAGGCCACGAACAGGGAGAAGGACTCGGCGGCGCCCGCATCAAGGCCCCCGGCGCCGTCACCCACCATGCCGCGCAGGCTGGGGATCAGGATCGCCAGCACGGCCAGGGTCATGGCCGAGCCGTTCACCCGAGCCACCACCGGCTGGAAGCGCTGCTCGCTGCGGCCGATCCCACCGACCAGCATCGACAGGCCGAGGGCGAGCAGCAGGTTGGCCATGACCGTGCCCGTGATGCTGGCCTTGACGATGTCCACCAGGCCGGCCCGCAGGGCCGCCAGGGCGATGATCAGTTCCGTGGCGTTGCCGAACAGGGCGTTCAGGAGGGCCCCGATCGAGGGCCCGAGGTTGAGGGAGAGCTCCTCGGTGGCGGTGCTGAGCAGGATCGCCAGCGGAATGATCGCCAGGATCGAGGCGACGAAGACGATCCCATCCCCCCAATGGAGCCGATCCGCCGCCGCAGCCACCGGCAGCATCGCCAGCAGACCGGTGGCGATGCGCAGGCGAGGGGGCATGAAGAGGGGAACGCTGTGACCCATTGTGACCGACAGTTGATCACCGGGGCCATGGCCGGACGTGCTGAAATCGCCATGGCCTCGGGGTGGGCCGGGGCCTGCTCCCGCCCTGGTTGTGATGAAAACGTCACGGCAGGGATGTTCGACTCAGAATGGCCACAGCAGCATGCTCAGGATTGCCCGACCCCCTGCAGGACAGCATGGGTCCGAAGAACCCTCAGGCGATGAACATGCCCGTCCAGCGCCCCGATCGCGGCGGGGCCTTGCGGCGTCTCAGCCAGCGTCTCGGTCAACGCTTCGGTCTGCGTTTCGGACCCCGGAAACCACGGGGAGGACAGCCACCGCCATCACGACCACCGGCGGCTTCGATTCAGCAGGTCTTCACGCTCATCGCCATTGTCAATGGCCTGGTTCTTCTGTACCTGGTCATCGCCGCCATCCAGCTGCTGATGGTTCCCGGCAGCCGGTCGGCGGAGATCTATGTCTCGCTGATTCTGACCCTGCTGCTGGTCATCCTGGCGATCATCTCTTATCAGATCATCGCCAGACGCATCATCCTGCCGATCGCCCGACTGGTGAGGGAAGCCAGTGCGATCGAAAGTGACGACATGAACAGTCTGCTGACGATCCGGAGCAACGATGAGATCTCCAGGCTGGCCAAGGCCTTCAACATGGTGCTCACCAAGATGCGGCAGGCACTGATCGCCGGTGAGGCCAGCAACCGCATGCTGCTGGAGGCGAACCGCCAGATCGAAGCCTCCATCAACTATGCGGGCCTGCTGCAGCGCTCGATTCTTCCGGACCGCCAGCTCAGGGAGACCTTCGGCAACGACTACTTCATCCTCTGGCTGCCGCGGGACACCGTTGGTGGCGACTACTACATCTTCCACTCAGAGGGCGGTCACTGCCTGGCGGGGGTGGCCGACTGCGCCGGCCACGGCGTTTCCGGAGCGATGATGACGATGCTCGCCAGGGCGGGGATCGATCGTTCGATCATGGAGGTGGGCATCACCTCACCGGCGGCCATCCTGAGCTGTACCGACACCGCGATGCGCACACTGCTGCATGGCGCCAGGATGAGCAAGTCGATCGCCACCAGCATGGACATCGGGCTTGTTCGGCTTGACTTCGAAGCCAGGACACTTAGATTCTCGGGTGCAAAGATCAGTCTCTACTGGAGTGATGGGCAAACCATGCACATGCTCAGGGGAGACCATCGGGCCATCTGCGACCAAAGGGTCGGTTCCTACACGGACCACGACATTGCGTTGCTGCCGGAATGCACCTACTACCTCACCACCGACGGCCTTCTGGACCAGTCTGGAGGTGACAACGGCTTTTCCCTCGGCAGCCAGCAATTCAAGGAATGGCTGATCGGGCTGGCCCGCCAGCCGCTGAAGCAGCAGCGCCAGGCCCTCGCCGATGCCCTCGAGGAGTTCCGCGGCAGTCATCCCCAGCGGGATGACATCACGATCCTTTCCTTCCGTTTCTCCTAGAGGCCCAACCGAATGTCCCAGGCGACCATGTTCAGCGAACCCTTCTCCTGGCTCGCCAGCCCCACTCAAGGGCGCGTCTCGGAGCCGAAGCGATGACGATCACCACCAACAGTCTGATGTTCCTGAGGGAATTCTTCAGTGACTATCGGATTCTCATCTGCTTCAATGGCCCCATCTCCACCACCTTGATCGGCGAGATCGGATCAGCGCTCAAGGAGCACATCGAGTCCCATCACGCTCCTGAACTGGAAGTGATGGATGTGTTCAGTGTGTATATCGAGATGAGTCAGAATATCAGGAAATATACCACCAGCCATGGCTTCAGCGATGCCGAGTCCTCCGCCACGGTCGTGATCGCGGCCGCCGAGGCTGGCCATTACGCCGTCTGTGCAGGTAACCTCGTTGAGATGGAGGATGGGAAGGCCCTGCTGAAGCGGATCCACGAGCTCGCCGACTGCGACAAGGCCCAGCTTAAGGTGCTCTACAAACAGCAGCTGCGTCAGCCCCACTCCCAGATCCCGGGCCAAGGCGCCGGCTTGGGTCTCATTGAGATTGCCAGGCGCTCGAGCCAACCCATGGAGGCCTCCCTCGACCCCCTTGAGCCCGGTCGCGCTTTCTTCAGCCTTCGGGCCATCATCTGATCCCATGAGCAGCAGCGAAGAACTGAACCTGTCGGTACCGGGCTCCCAGACCAGCCCTTCGATCCGTGCGGACTGGAAGGCCGGCGTGGTGGTGATGAGCGGGGAGTCCTATCCTGAGAATTCGTTTGAGCTCTACGACCAGCTGATCCAGTGGATTGCGTCCTATCTGTCCACCGCCAACCAATCCCTGACCCTCGAGCTGCATCTCAACTATCTCAACACCAGCAGCATTCGCTTCATGATCGATATCTTTGATCTGCTGCAGACATCTTTTGAAGAGGGCAAGGAGGTGCTGGTTCAGTGGATGTTCGATGACAGGAATCCCCGATCTGCCGAGCTGGGTTCCGAATTCAAGGAAGACTACACTTTTCCCTTTCTGATCCTTTCTATCAACGCCTGACATGCCAGAGACTTCCACTCCCAAATCTGATGATCAGCTGGAACAGGAAGTCATGGCCGTCCTGGCCGATCAGCGCTACGCCAACGATCCTGTCCGTAACCTGCTTGCCAGATTGTGGCACCGCATTGCAGAGCAGGTCGACCGCCTGGAGCGGGTTGCCGATATCTCCGATCTCTACCAGTCCCACGTTCTGGAGAACAACCGAAGCCTCACCAATCGCTATGAAAAGCAGTTGCGGCAGATCAAGAGAGTGGTGCGCATCTCCGACCTCTATCAGGCCGCACTGAAGGAAGTGAATCTCACCCTTTTTGAGGCTTCCACCCATGACGCCCTGACCGGGATCTCCAATCGTCGCTTCATGGCGGAGCGCTGTCTCGAGGAGGATCAGCGCGCCACCAGGCATGGCTCCACCTATTCGATGATCATCCTGGATGTGGATCACTTCAAGTTGATCAACGACGACTACGGCCATGACACGGGTGACCTGATGCTGGTGGATTTCGTCAAGGCCCTCTCCGGTAGCCTTCGCCACTACGACATCATCGCCCGCTGGGGTGGAGAGGAATTTCTGGCCCTGCTGATTGATGCCGATCTCGCCACGGCCGAGGGCGTGGCCAAGCGCATGCTGGCCAACATCCGCAGCATGCGGGTCTCCATCGACGACATGGAGCTGAAACTCACAGCCAGCATGGGCCTGACCGAGCACAAGGCCGACGAGAACTACGACGCCACCTTCCGCCGGGCCGACAAGGCCCTGCTGATGGCCAAGAACGGCGGACGCGATCGCCTCGTGGTGATCGATCCCGGCGATCCCCTCAGCCACCGGGAGATCAGCACCCTGACGGGCACCGCCGAGTAGGGGGCGGCCGTACCACCAACGCCGGCGGCCGGTGGGCCGCCGGTGAAGCCTCAGGACTCAGGCTTGGCGAGCGGCAGCAGGCACTTGTCGGAATCGCAACCGGCCGGGCCCGCTTCGACCAGCTCGCCGCGGTCGTACTTCTGCAGGGCGAGGAAGAAATCGCCGCAGACGCGCCGCTGCTCGACCTCCGCAACCAACCGGGTGTAGGTGGCCTGATCGATCGGCTCAAAAGGCAGCCGCGGGAAGGTGGCGTTCGCATCGAAGCGGGCCAGGAGCGCCGCCGAGATGTAACCCTCCCCGTTCTCGATGGCGTGGTGGATCGCGGCGGCCAGGGGCTCAATCTCGTGCTCGCGGAATTCCACCGTCGCCGAGGTGTTGTGGGTGGTGTAGTGCCGCTGCACCTGCATGTAGAAATCAAATTGGGCCAGGGCGGAGAAGTTGTTGATCTCCACCCGGTCGGCCCCGGGCAGGTTGGCCCAGCTCACCTCGGTGGGGATCTCCACCAGCCATTCGGTGCAGCGCGGATCGAAGGGGTCATTCAGCAGGCGCCCCTGCTCGTCCTTGTCGGACTGGGAGGGAACGATCGCGTAGCCGTACTCCATGCAGGCCAGGGCCACCGGATCGTTCTTGCGGAAGGTGATGCGGCGGATGAAGCGCTGGGCCTTGGGGGGATGCCAGCCGGGGCTGGCGCCGGTGAGCAGGCTCTTGGTGCCGGCCGGCTGGACGGTGGTGCAGCGGTTGGGACGGCGCATGCCGTGGCGGTCGCAGTAGTCCCACACCGCCGCATGCACCCAGTCCTTCCAGCGGGACAGGTAGGCCTCCTCCTGCTGGCGGAACGCCCGGCCCTCCTCACTGTCGGGACGGCCCGCCTCCCACCACTGCAGCCAGGGGGTGCCGAAGGCGTGGACGAAGAAGTCGAACAGGCCCGTGAAACTGACCCCCACGATCGGGTCCCAGGCCCGGCTGCGGCGGTAGCGCTCGACCTCGAAGCGGTGGTTCAGCAGGCAGGCCACCGCCAGACCACCGGCCTTGAAGGCATCCTCCTGGGCCTGGTGGTCGGTGGGGTCGATCCGGTTGAGATGGATCTCCGCCAGGTTGCAATGGAAATCGGCGCCGAGAATCTCACCGCAGGGGTTGAGGCCGTAGCGACCGAGGCGGTGTTCGAGCTCGTCGGCGCCGATCCCGGGATGGTGCAGCTGGAGCCAACGGCCGGCTTCCTCCCGTCCCTGGTCGCAGTAGATGCCGATGAACTCGGTGCGCAGCTCGGGGGTGGTCAGCAGGTCGGCGTTGGAGCGTGCGATGGCCTCGGGGGCGAACTGGATGGCTCCCTCGCCGGACTGGAACTGCTTGGTGACCGCTTCCAGCACCACCTCGCGGCTGGGGCGCACGTGAAACACCCGGGTGTGGTTGGCCATGCGCAGGGCGTCCCTTTCGGGGTCGATGCGCCAGTTGCCCTGATCGTCCTGCTGCCAGAGGTTCTCCTTGGCACCGAGGGCGGAATCGTCATCAGCGCAGAACTGGCGCATGCCGGCGCTGCGGCGGATGTTGCCGGCCACGATCGTGACCGCAGCCTCATCGATCAGGAGGCAGCACTCCACCGAAGTGAGCTGGCGACCACGGGCCTTGTTGAGGATCTGGGCGACGCGGCCGTAGAGATCCTTCAGCTTGACCGGATTGGCCATGCCGCCGAAGCCCTTGAGGGTTTCCCCCACCGGCCGCACGTCCGACAGGTCGACCGAGACATGGACGGGGCCGTCGAAGCGCTCGTCGCTGCAGAGGTTGAGCAGCAGCCGGTAGCTCTCCACCCAGCCGGCCCGGGTGTCGCCGACGCGGACGCTGACGTGATGGCCCTCGATCGTGTGGGTGGTCTGCTGCTGGCGGGAGCCGATCGGTGTCAGGCCGATGTCGGTGACGCCGTCGATGACGAGGGTGTTGCGCACCTTCGGCAGCCGGCTGATCAGATGGGGCTCGATGATCGCGCCGGTGCCGCAGCCCATCATCGCCAGATCCATCATCAGGGCGAAGGCTTCCCAGTCCACCAGGTTGGTGGAGGTGCAGTTGTAGGCCCCAGAGAAGTTCTCGGATTGCTCGATCCATTCGGTGCCGCCGATCCACAGCCAGCGGCCGGAGGGCAGGGCCATCTGGTGACGCTGCATGCGCCGGATCAGCTCCACCTCGGAGGGGTCGAGGGAACCGAGCACCCGCAGGCCCTCCAGGTTGCGCTCGGCCACCTCATGCCAGCTCTCCCGTCCGCCGCTGGCGGTCTTGCGGCTGTAGGTGCGATAGAAGACCGGATAGGCCGCCGGGGCGGTGACCGGGAAATCCGCCGCCGGCGCCGGGATCGCGTCGCTGCCGGCAGAAGTCGCCGCCGTGGCGGGGTTGGCTGGACGGGCGGCGGAGAGGGTCACAGGGGGTACGGCCGGTTCGTGTTGCGCACCATAACGCCACCTGTGGGGTCTGCAACGCCCTGATCACCCCAGCCACGGTGCCTGTGGTGCCGGAGGGGATGCTGGAGCGATGGAGCGGATCTGCGAACCGGAGCTGATGGACGAGCCGCTGCAGGCCGAGGCCTACGCGGCGGCGGACTTCTCCAGCGGGGACCGGGCGGTGCTCGAGCGGATCGAGGCGCTCCCGGGCCTGCGGGGGAGCGGCGACGGGGCGGGGCTGAGCGTCGTCGATCTGGGCTGTGGACCCGGGAACATCACCTTTCTGGTGGCGCGGCGTTGGCCCGGGGCCCGGGTGCTGGGCATCGACGGATCGGCGGCGATGCTGGCCATCGCCGAGCAACGGCGCCTGGCGGATCCGGCCATCCACCGCCAGGTGCGTTTCCAGCGGCTGGTGCTGCCCAGCCCCCAGCTGGCGGGCCCCTGCAGCGCCGTGGTCAGCAACAGCCTGCTGCACCATCTGCAAGACCCGGGCGTGTTCTGGGGGGCCGTCAAGCAGCTCTCGGGGCCGGACACGGGCCTCTACGTGCGGGATCTGCGCCGGCCGGCGACCACCGCGGAGCTGGAGGCCCTGGTGGCCCGCCATGCGGGCGCGGCCCCGGAGGTGCTGCGGCGGGACTACGCCCATTCCCTGCGGGCGGCCTTCACCCCCGCCGAGGTGATCGAGCAGCTGCAGGCCGCCGGGCTGGGGGGCCTGGAGGTGCGGGAGGTGGACGACCGGTACCTGGAGATCCAGGGCCACGGCCTGCCTGGCAGGCTGGCCCCATGACCAGCCGACCCCCCTCCGTCCCCATACCGGACACCGATGCCGCGGCGCTGGCGGCAGCGGTGAGCCGGCGCCGCAATTTCGCGATCATTTCCCACCCCGATGCGGGCAAGACAACCCTCACCGAGAAGCTGCTGCTCTACGGCGGGGCCATCCAGCAGGCCGGGGCGGTGAAGGCCAAGGGGGAGCAGCGCAAGGTGACCTCCGACTGGATGGAGCTGGAGAAGCAGCGCGGCATCTCGATCACCTCCACCGTGCTCCAGTTCGACTACGCCGGCAGCACGATCAACCTGCTCGACACCCCTGGCCACCAGGACTTCTCGGAGGACACCTACCGGACCCTGGCCGCCGCCGACAACGCCGTGATGCTGGTGGATGCGGCCAAGGGCCTGGAGCCCCAGACCCGCAAGCTGTTCGAGGTCTGCCGGATGCGGCGGATCCCCATCTTCACCTTCGTCAACAAGATGGACCGGCCGGGGCGCGAGCCCCTGGAGCTGATCGACGAGATCGAGCAGGAGCTGGGGCTGGCCTGCTGGCCGGTGAACTGGCCGATCGGCAGCGGCGATCGCTTCCGCGGCGTCATCGACCGGCGCTCCCAGGATCTGCTGCTGTTCGAGCGGGCCGAACGGGGCCGCCAGAGCCTGGAGCGGCGCCTGGCCCCCGGCGATCCCGAGCGGGCCGATCGGGTGGAGGGGGAGCTGCTGGAGCTGGCCCAGGAGGAACTGGAGCTGGTGGAGGGGGCCGGTGCGGCGCTGGATCTGGAGCGGGTCCACGCCGGTGAGCTGAGCCCGGTGTTCTTCGGTTCGGCGATGACCAACTTCGGGGTGCGCCCCTTCCTCGATGCCTTCCTGGAGCTGGCCCAGCCGCCGGTGGCCCGGGAGAGCGACCAGGGCCCGGTGGATCCGCTGCGGCCGGAGTTCAGCGGCTTCGTGTTCAAGCTGCAGGCCAACATGGATCCCCGCCACCGCGACCGTGTCGCCTTCGTGCGGGTGTGCAGCGGCCGCTTCGAGAAGGACATGAGCGTGCGCCACGCCCGCAGCGGGCGCACCATACGCCTGTCCCGGCCGCAGAAGCTGTTCGGCCAGGACCGGGAGGTGGTGGAGGACGCCTACCCCGGCGATGTGATCGGCCTCAACAACCCCGGCATGTTCGCCATCGGCGACACCCTCTACACCGGGGCGCGGGTGGAGTACGAGGGCATTCCCTGCTTCAGCCCGGAGATCTTCGCCTGGCTGCGCAACCCCAACCCCTCGGCGTTCAAGAGTTTCCGCAAGGGGGTGAATGAGCTGCGGGAGGAGGGCGCCGTCCAGGTGCTCTACGACACCGACCCCAGCAAGCGGGACCCGATCCTGGCGGCGGTGGGCCAGCTGCAGCTGGAAGTGGTCCAGTACCGGCTGGAGAACGAGTACGGCGTCACCAGCCGGCTCGAACCGCTGGAATTCAGCGTCGCCCGCTGGGTGAGCGGCGGCTGGCCGGCCCTGGAGCGGGTCGGCCGCCTGTTCAACTGCAAGACGGTCCGCGACGCCTGGGACCGGCCGGTGCTGCTGTTCCGCAACGACTGGAATCTGCACCAGCTGCAGGAGGACCATCCCGGGCTGGAGCTGCACGGGGTGGCGCCGGTGGTGAGCGGGGTGGAGCCGATCGCCCTCTGAACCCGCGGCGCCGTTGGGGCCGGTGCGGGGGAAACCCCTCCCTCGCGCAACCCCTCGGGAGGGGGCAGAATGAAGCAACAAATCGTCACGCCGCAACGGACGGTCACTGCGATGCCTCGATCCGTGACGCCATTCCCGCTCTGGCTCGTGCGTCCCCGCAGCGACGGGGGCAGTGATTACGTCAGCTTCCAGCCCTCCCAGGGGGCCGTCGAGATGCGCGAAGGCAGCCACCTGCCCCCCCAGATGCCCCTGCTCAAGCGGCGGCGGTCGCTGGCGATCGAGGAGGCCGAGGCCTGCCGGCGCCGTCTGCAACAGGAAGCCGGATATCACCGCAGTGAACCGCTTTTTTAGCCTTGGCTCGATACGCTCGGTGGTATGAACCAAGGATCCGACCTGCCACAGCCGGCCCCTGACGCCTCCGATCCGTACGAACGGCTGGGTGTCGCTCCGGATGCCTCCTTCGACACGGTCCAGGAGGCCAAGCTGGCCCGGCTCAAGGAGGCCGGCGATGATCCGATCGTTCGCTCGCGCATCGAGGCCGCCTACGACGCCGTGTTGATGGATCGGCTCAAGGAACGCCAGCAGGGCCGGGTCAGCAGCGCCGCCCGTTCCGCTTCCCAGCGGGAGCAGGCCTCACCACCCCCGAGCCGCCCGGCCCTGTCGGCCCTGCCCAGCCTTCCCCAGCTTCCCCCCTCGCGCCTGCCGCGCCCCAGCTTCTCGCTTCCGCGGCTGCAGCTGGCCAGCGGCCGGGAGCTGTGGTTTCCCCTGGCGGCCGACGGGGTCCTGCTGGTGCTGCTGGTGCTGATGCCCGGCGCCGCCCCCGATCTGCTGACGGCCCTGGCCACGGGCGTCACCCTGCTCAACCTGCAGCGGCGCAACGGATGCTTTCTGGCGGCGGTGGGCTGGTCCTTCGCCCTTCTCTGCGTGGGTCTGGTCCTCGGCGGCCTGCTGTCCGGTGGGCTGGGACCCTCCCTCAGCTCGGCCCTGCCGGTCTCCACCCTGCAGCTGCAGAGCATCCCCGCCATCCTGCTGCTGCTCCTGGGAGCCCTGCTGATCGCCTGAGCCCTGCTCAGGCCAGGTCTTCACGCCACGGCGGCCAGCTCGTCGATGAGCTCCTGCAGTTCCTCGGCCCCCACCCGGTAGACCTCGCTGCAGAAATGGCAGGTCAGTTCTGCTTGGCCGTCCTCGCTGAGCATGGCGCTCAGTTCATCGCGGCCCAGAAGCCGCAGGGCGCTGACGCTGCGGTGGCGGCTGCAGGGGCAGTGGAAGCGCACGGGCTGCTCGATCGGAGCCGCCTCGAGCGGCTGGGGATCGAGATCCGGAAAGATGTCCTCGAACAGGGCATGGAGCTGGTCGGCATTGGCGGCGAGCCGCTCACTGAAGCCGGTGATCTCCCGGCAGCGCTCCTCCAGCAGGGCGACCAGGGCCGGCTCCCGCGCCGCCTTGGGCAGCACCTGCACCAGCACCCCACCGGCGCAGCACACCCCGGAACTGTTGATCGTCTCCCCCACGAACAGGGCCGAGGGGGTCTGCTCGGAATGGAGCAGGTAGGAGGCCACGTCTTCACCGATCCCGCCGCTCACCAGCTCCACGGTGCTGCTGAAGGGTTCCCCCTGGCCCCGGTCCCGCACCACGTGCAGGTAGCCGGTGCCGGTGGCGCGGCGGAAGTCGAAGCGGTGCCCGCCGGCCGCGTCGGGGAGCAGATCAAGCTCCAGGTCGGGACGGCCCACGTAGCCCCGCACGCTGCCGTCCCGTCCCGCATCCACCATCAGGCCCCGCAGGGGTCCGTCGGACTGGATGCGCAGATTCACCCGCCCGTGCGCGACCTTCATGGAGCTGGCCAGCAGCAGGCCCGCCGTCATGGCGCGGCCCAGCAGGGCCGTGGTGAGAAAGGAGAGCCCGTGGCGTTCCCGGGCCACGCGGCTGGCGGCGGTGGTGGTGACCGCGACCATGCGGATGCCGCCGCCGGCGCCGGTGGCCCTCAGCAGGCTGTCCCCCATCAAACGTCCCCCCATCCAGCCGTCCCCCACCATCAGCTGGTCATCGTAAGGAGGCGGATCGGGGCGCCTCCAGGGGACCAAGGGCGCCGCCCTCCAGCCGCCAGCCCCGATCGATCACACCCCGGAACAGTTCCGGTTCGTGGGTCACCACCAGCAGGGCCCGCTCCCGGGCCAGATCCGCCAGCAGCTGCAGCACCTCCTCCCGCACGGTCCAGTCGAGGCCGGCGGTGGGTTCATCCAGCAGCAGGACCCGGGCGTCCCGCACCAGCTGCACCGCCAGCGCCAGGCGCCGCTGCTGGCCGCCGCTGAGCCGCTCGGGAGCCTGCTGCAGGGAGAGGTGGCCAAGACCCACCTGCTCCAGCACCGCCTCGGCCTTCTCAGCGGTGAGCCGCCGCTGGCCCAGCTTCAGCTCCTGGCCCACCGTCAGGCCGAGGAAATGGCGTTCCGGGAACTGGAACACCAGGCCGCACAGCCAGCGGCGCTGGCGGCTGCTGAGGGCCTCCCCCTGCCAGAGGATGCGTCCGGCATCGGCTTCGGCCAGGCCGCAGAGCACCTCCAGCAGGGTGGTCTTGCCGCTGCCGCTGCGGCCGGCCACCAGGGCGGGGGCTCCCACCGACAGCTGCAGGGACACGTCACGCAGCACCGGCGCGGCCGCCGTGGCCGGGTGATAGCGCAGACCGATGACGTCGAGCATCCCACCAGCATGCCGTCCGGTGCTGCGGCGCCGGAACCCTGGAACGTGTTGGATGGGGGGACAGGCGCGTCGTCTCCCCTTCTCCATGGATGTCCGATTTCGCGAGGTGGATCCGTTCAACTGCTGGATCTGGCTGCACTTCGCCGACCAGCCCGGCGGTGCCGAGCGGGGCTACGTCGAAACGGCCTTCGACAGCTGGTTCTTCCTCGGCAAGCTGGGCGGCTTCAATGCCGAGAACCTGCAGACCCACGAGGGGGGTGTGGACCTGGGCTGGCTCCCCTACGACACCGACTCCGCCGAACGCTGCCTGCCCGCCCTGATGCACAACATGGGGCCCATGGAGTACCAGGACGACTGGGCCCGCTGCTGGGTCGACCTGGGCACCAGCGATGCCCTGGCCCTCGATGTGCTGATCAACGCCCTGCGCCAGCTGGACAACGACGTTCTCGAGATCACCGAACTGGTGATCGGCGGCCTCAACGAGGACTGGCCGATCGACGAGGAGCCCGAGAGCCCGTTCTCCGGAGACTGATGGGACGGGAGCTGCGCCGGCTGCTGATCACCCCGGAGCGGATCGCCGCCCTGGCGGCCGGGGACCCGGGCCAGGCCCGGCTGGCCCTGGAGCCTCCGGAACGCCACTATCTGGAGCGGGTGCTGCGCTACCGCCCCGGTGATCGCCTGGCGCTGGTCGACGGCATCGGCGGCCTCTGGACGGCGGTGCTCGACCCGGAGCGGAGTCTGCGGCTGGAGCAGGACCCCGGTGCTCCCCTGCTGCGGGAGGCGCCGCCCGTGCCGCCCCTGGAGCTCGCCATGGCCGTGCCCCGACGGGAGGCGGATCTGGTCTGGCGCATGGCCACCGAGCTGGGGGCGGACCGTCTTCAGCCCCTGCTGGCCGAGCGTGGCGCCCCGGGGGAGCGCTGTCCGATCGAGCGCTGGCAGGGGATCGTGCGGGAGGCCACCGAGCAGTGCGAACGGCTGTGGCATCCGGTGCTGGAATCCCCTCGGCCGGCCGGGGAGTGGCTGAGCCGGCCGTCGCCGGGGATCGCCCTGCTGGCCACCACCCGGCGGGAGGGTCTGCCCCTCTGCAGCCAGCGGCTGCGGGAGCTGGTGGAGGGGGCGGGTGCTGACGCGACGGACCGGGCAGCCGGCCTTCGGCTGGCGATCGGCCCGGAAGGGGGCTGGAGCCCCCGGGAGGAGGTACGGGCCGAAGACGCCGGCTGGCAGCCGGTGAGCCTGGGGCCGACGATCCTGCGCACGGCCACGGCCGCCGTTGCCGGCCTGGCCCTGCTGGCCGACTGGCGGGCGCTCAGGAGCGCATCATGCCGGCGGCCATCTCCTTGAACACGCCCAGATTGGCGCCCGGGGTGCGGCGCTTCATCGGGGTGGCCCCTCCGGCGGTGACGCACTCTGGGGCGAAGGTGGCCAGCGACGGGGCCGGCCGGAGCGCCTCGGCGGCGGCCAGTTCGGCGGCGATCGCTTCAGCGGTGGTGAGACCCGAAACGGGCTGAGGGGCGGCCTCCGCAGCCGCCGGCGCGGCGGCCGCCGCAGGCGCGGCCTCGGCCGCCTGGGGAGCGGGCTTGGCTTCGGCCTTGGGGGGGGCCACCACGGCCGGGGGCTGGTTGCCTTCGCCGCCACCCAGATCGAGGAAGAACTTGGGTCGTTTGAAGACCATTCGGAGCATCGCCGGATGCAGGGATTATCCGCCGAAGCCGGCGCCCCGCAGCGCCTGGCTTAGATCTGTGCAACACAACCGGGCTCCCGCCATGCTGCCGCTGCCGCCCCAGGCCCCCCTCCACTGGCTGGCGGCCCTGGCGATCAACGGGCTGCTGATCGGCCTGGCCCAGCGCCTGCCCCTGCTCACCCGGGCCGGCTGGGTCCATGCCGGGGTGCTCGGCACCCTGCTGTGGGGAAGCCTGGGCTGGCGCGGCTGGCTGGCGGTGGTGGTGTATCTCGCCCTGGGCAGCGCGGTGACGAAGCTGGGGTTCCGGCGCAAGCGGGAGCTGGGGCTGGCCGAGGGCCGGGAAGGGCGCCGGGGGCCGGAGAACGTCTGGGGCTCCGCCCTGGTGGGCACGCTGCTGGCCTTGCTGGCCTGCCGGGCACCGGCGGCCATGCAGCCCCTGCTGCTGGCCGGATTCGCCGCCAGCTTCGCCGCCAAGCTCGCCGATACCTTCGGCAGCGAGATCGGCAAGCGCTGGGGCCGGCACACCGTGCTGATCACCAGCCTGCGGCCGGTCCCTCCCGGAACCGAAGGGGCCATCAGCCTGGAGGGCACCGCCGCCAGCCTCCTGGGCAGCGCCCTGATGACCCTGGCCATGGGGGCCCTGGGGGTGATCGGCGGCTGGCCGCTGGCGGCCCTGGTGGGCGCCGTCGGGCTGGTGGCCACCCTGGCCGAGAGCGTGGTGGGCGCCAGCCTGCAGCGTCACTGGCGCTGGCTGAGCAATGAGGTGGTCAACGGGCTCCAGACCCTGCTGGCGGCCCTGCTGGCGATGGCGCTGGTGCCGTGGCTGTCGCCGCCGCTGGGCTGAGGGCCTCCTGGCGCCAGGCGAGGGCGGCGCGCCTGAGGCGGTCGAGGGCGGCGTCGTGGCGGCGCTGGGCCTGGCGGGCCGGGATGCCCAGCTGCCGGCCAAGCTCCACCCAGGTGCAGCCCCCATCAAGGCGGCCCACCAGCAGCTCCCGCTCCCGGGGATCGAGATCGGCGAGCTGCTGGCGCAGCCACTGGCGCTCGGCGCCGCGGGCCTCGCTCTCGCCCGCCGCCGCCTCATCGCCGCAGGGGCCGGCGGGGGCGGCCAGCAGATCCAGCAGGCAGCTGGCCGCCTCGGCTTCGCCGCCTCCCGGGCCGAGGGGGGCATCCAGGCTGCGCACCCGGGCGGTCCGGCGGATCGCCAGGGCCTCCTCGAGCCGGGACGGATCACAGGCCAGCCGGTCGGCGAGGGCGGCGGTGGGCAGCGGATCGAGCCCCTGGCGGCGACGGGCCTCCTGCAGGGCCAGCACCTGCTGGTGCAGGTCCCACAGGGGCCGGGGCGGACGCACCAGGGGCTGGCGATCCCGCCGTTCGCGGCGCATCGCCCCCTGGATGTAGGGCACCGCGAAGCTGCTGAGGCTGACGTTGCGGCCAGGATCAAAGGCCTCGACGGCGCGGATCAGGCCGAGGCTGCCCACCTGGGCGAGGTCCTCGAAGGCCAGCCCCACGTCGGCAGTCTGGCGCCCGGCGATGCTGTACACGAGCGGCAGGTTGTCCTCCACCAGCAGGTTGCGCCAGCGCAGCCGGATGGCCGGATCGGTGGCCTCAGCGAACGCCTTCAGCCGGCGGCGGTTGCGGGTGCGGCGATCGACGATCGCCTCCGGAATCTCCCGGCAGCCCGGACAGAGATCCGGCGCCGGCATCCGGCGGGTGCTCAGCAGCACCGCCGCCGGAGGCGGGGGCGAAGGGGGCGGGGGGCGATCCATGGCGGTGGGTCCTGCGGGGGCCGTCCCTTCAGAGTCGCCGTCAGCCACGGGCGCCGGTTCACCCCACGGGGGGAGCGCCGCTCATCCGATCGGGTGATGCCAGCGTCCGCGGATCGGGGGAGAATGGCTGCTGGTCAGGCCCCGGAAGGAAAGCTGCCGGGCCAGCGCTTCAGAAGCCGGCCGTCACGCTGCTTTGGGGATCGAGCCCGGCCCAGTCCAGCAGGGCCCACCAGGAGCGCAGGCGCCGGTAGAGCTGGCCGTGGCCGTCGCTGTTGAGGTGCAGGCCGTCGCTGCACAGCCACTGCAGCCAGTGGGGGTCGGCCAGCAGGCCATCGAGCAGCGGCAGGAAGGGCACATCGGCCTCCATGCAGGCCTCCTCCAGCAGGCCCTCGTAGCAGCGCACCGTGGCCAGGTCGTACCAGAGCATCTCGGCGAAGGGCATCACCACCTCATCCACCGGTGTGAGGCCCAGCACGAACACCGGGGCGATGGAGGTCAGCCTGGGCAGCAGCTGCCGCAGGCCGAACAGAAAGGCGTCGGGAGCTAGCTGGTGACGCCCGTCGGGCCGCCCCACCCGGGCCGTGTCGTTGAGCCCGATCGACAGCAGGATCCCCTGGGGCCGCTGGCGCCGCAGTTCACCCCGGTGGCCCACCTCCGCCTCGGCACGGGCCGCCAGCCGCTCCAGCCCATCCCCCCGCACCCCCAGGCCGTAGAGCACCGGCCCCTGGGGCAGCTCCATCCAGTGGCGCCGCAGCCGCTCGCACCAGCCGCCCTGCTCCGGGTCACCCCAGCCATAGACGCCGCTGTCGCCAAGCACCACCAGCTTCTTGGGCACCTGCATGGGCAGGGCGCTCAGAGGCTGGCGCCGAAGCGGCGCAGCCGCTCCAGGCCGTCGTCGATCGTGGCCGGGGACGCTGCGCAGGAGAGACGGATGCAGCGGTCATCGCCGAAGGCGGCACCGGGCACCACCGCCAGGCCCACCTCGTCCAGGAGCCGGCCGCAGAGGGTCATCGAATCCAGGCCCCAGGCGCTGACGTCGGGGAAGGCGTAGAAGGCCCCTTCGGGGGGCAGCAGGTTGAGGCCGTTGATCGCCATCAACCCGTCGCTGAGCCGGGAGCGCCGACGGCTGAATTCGGCCGCCATCTCCCGGACGCAGTCGCGCGAGCCGCTGACGGCCGCCAGGGCACCGAACTGGGCGAAGCTGCAGACATTGCTGGTGCTCTGGCTCTGCAGGGCGCTGGCGGCGGCCACCACATGGCGGGCCCCCGCCAGCCAGCCGATGCGCCAGCCGGTCATCGCCCAGCCCTTGGCGAAGCCGTTGACGATGAAGATCCGCTCAGCGATGTCGGGCGCCACCGCCGCCAGGCTGTGATGCACGTGGCCGGGGGAGAGCAGCAGCTCGTAGATCTCGTCGCAGACCACCGCCACGGCGGGGTGGCGGCGCAGCACGGCGGCGATCCCCTCCAGCTCGGAGCGGCTGAGCACCATGCCGGTGGGATTGGAGGGGCTGTTGAGCACCAGCAGCCGGCTGGCCGGGGTGATCGCCGCCTCCAGCTGCTCGGGACTGAAGCGGAACCCACCGCTGGCGTCAGTGGTGAGGCAGCGCACGCTGGCACCGGCCAGGTGGGCCATCTCCGGGTAGCTGAGCCAGTACGGTGCCGGCAGCAGCACCTCGTCGCCGGGGTCGAGCAGGACCTGGAAGAGGTTGTAGAGGGCCTGCTTGCCGCCGTTGGTCACCAGCACCTGGTCGGGCCGGGTGGGAACGCCGTTCTCCTGGCTCAGCTTGGTGGCGATCGCCTGGCGCAGCTCGGGTTCACCCGCCACGGGCCCGTAGCGGGTGTGGCCGGCCTCCAGGGCCTCGGCGGCCGCCTGGCGGATGAAGGCGGGGGTGTCGAAGTCGGGCTCCCCGGCGCTGAGGCTGCAGATGTCCTTGCCCTCGGCGCGCAGCTCGCGCGCCTTGGCGGTGATGGCGAGGGTGAGCGATGGCTGCAACGCCTGCGCCCGGGCAGAGAGCGGCAACGGGGCCGGCATGGCAGCGCGCGCCGTCTGGAGGGCGCGATTCGGCAATCCCGCCATCTTGCCCTACGCCCTGCGCCATGCCGAAGAATGGGGCGATGGCCCCCGATCCTCCGCCTCCGTCTCCCCTGCAACCGTCCCTTCTGGGAGAGGACCCCGCCACCGCAGATCCTGGCCCCGCAGAGCCTGCCGAGGTGGCCGGCTTCGCCTCCGGCGGGCGACCCGACCTCGCGGCACTGGAGCGGGACTGCCGGGAGTGTCGCCGCTGCGGCCTGGCGGAGGGCCGCCAGATGGTGGTGGTGAGCCGCGGCGATCCGGCGGCCCGGCTGATGGTGATCGGCGAGGGGCCCGGCGCCCAGGAGGATGCCAGCGGCCGGCCGTTCGTGGGCCGAGCCGGCCAGCTGCTCGACCAGATGCTCGCCAGCGTGGGGCTGGACAGCGAGCGCGACGCCTACGTCTGCAACGTGGTGAAGTGCCGTCCGCCGGACAACCGCCGGCCCACGCCCCAGGAGATCGCCGCCTGCGCCCCCTGGCTGGCCGCCCAGATCGCCGCCGTCGATCCGGCCGTGGTGCTGCTGGCGGGCGCCACGGCCCTGGAGGGGGTGCTGGGCATCAAGGGGGGGATCTCCCGGCTGCGGGGCCGCTGGCACCCCTGGCAGGGCCGCTGGGTGATGCCGGTGTTCCATCCCTCCTACCTGCTGCGCAATCCCTCGCGGGAGAAGGGTTCACCCAAGTGGCTCACCTGGCAGGACCTGCAGGAGGTGCGGCGGCGCCTGGAGGAGGACCGACCGCCGGCACCCTCTTTGTGACAGGCTTTGGCCACCACCGGCCCACGCGAGATGACCGGCACCCTGGCCACACCCTCCAGCACCGCTGCGGGGACCTCCCCCCTCCCGGCCGACTGGGCCAGTGCCCCCCGCTTCGACACGGTGATCCGCCGCCGCCGGACGCGCAGCGTGCGGGTGGGCGACGTCTGGGTGGGCAGCGAGCACCCCGTGGTGGTGCAGTCGATGATCAACGAGGACACCCTCGACATCGAAGGGGCCACCGCCGGCATACGCCGCCTGCACGAGGCGGGCTGCGAGATCGTGCGGCTGACGGTGCCGAGCCTGGCCCATGCCAAGGCGGTGAAGGAGATCCGCCAGCGACTGGAGGACACCTACCGGCCGGTGCCGCTGGTGGCGGACGTCCATCACAACGGCATGAAGATCGCCCTGGAGGTGGCCCAGCACGTCGACAAGGTGCGGATCAATCCGGGCCTCTACGTGTTCGACAAGCCCGACCCCAACCGCACCGAGTTCACCCCGGAGGAGGTGGCGGCGATCGGCGAGCGCATCCAGGCCACCCTCGAACCGCTGGTGAGCCTGCTCAAGGACCAGGACAAGGGGCTGCGGATCGGCGTGAACCACGGCTCCCTGGCGGAACGGATGCTGTTCACCTACGGCGACACGCCCCTGGGGATGGTGGAGAGCGCCATGGAGTTCATCCACATCTGCGACCGCCTCGATTTCCACAACATCGTCGTGTCGATGAAGGCCTCGCGGGCCCCGGTGATGCTGGCGGCCTACCGGATGATGGCCTTCCGCATGGACGCCGAGGGCTTCCACTACCCCCTGCACCTGGGGGTCACCGAAGCCGGCGACGGCGACTACGGCCGCATCAAGAGCACGGCCGGCATCGCCACCCTGCTGGCCGAGGGCCTCGGCGACACGATCCGGGTGTCGCTGACCGAGGCGCCGGAAAAGGAGATCCCGGTCTGCTACGCGATCCTGCAGGCCATGGGCGTCCGCAAGACGATGGTGGAGTACGTGGCCTGCCCCAGCTGCGGCCGCACCCTGTTCAACCTGGAGGAGGTGCTGCACACGGTGCGCAACGCCACCGCCCACCTCACCGGGCTGGACATCGCCGTGATGGGCTGCATCGTCAACGGCCCGGGTGAGATGGCCGACGCCGACTACGGCTACGTCGGCAAGACGCCCGGCACGATTTCCCTCTACCGGGGGCGGGAGGAGATCCGCCGGGTTCCCGAGGCCGAAGGAGTGGCGGCGCTGATCGCCCTGATCAAGGAGGACGGTCGCTGGGTCGACCCCTGAACCGGGAGCCCACCCCAGGCATCGGCGCTACGTTGGAACCACGTCTCAGACTCCTTGAGGATCCGCACCATGGGCAGAGCTCGCGCCACCGTCGTGGTGCTGGTTGGTCTCGGAGCCTGCGCCGCCACGGCGGTCATGGCCCGGGAGATGGTGCTGACCCCCACCGGAACCGTGTCGATCAGCGACAGCCCCAAGGAGGTGATGGATCAGGCGTGGCAGATCGTCTTCCGCGACTACCTGGACACCACGGGCAAGTACACGCCTGAGCAGTGGCGCAAGCTGCGCCGCAGCGTGCTCTCCAAGAGCTACAGCACCCCCAAGGATGCCTACGAGGGCATCCGCGGCATGCTCAGCACCCTCGACGATCCCTACACCCGTTTCCTGGACCCGCGGGAGTTCAAGGAGATGCAGATCGACACCTCCGGGGAGCTCTCCGGGGTGGGCATCCAGCTGAGCGTCAACAAGGAGACCAAGGAGCTGGTCGTCATCTCCCCGATCGAGGGTTCACCGGCCTCGAGGGCCGGGGTGCAGCCCAAGGACGTGATCGTCTCGATCGACGGCAAGAGCACCAAGGGGATGAGCACCGAGGACGCGGTGAAGCTGATCCGGGGCAAGGCGGGCACCACCGTGAACCTGGTCCTGCGCCGCAAGGGCCAGAACATCGACACCCCCCTGACCCGGGAGCTGATCGAGATCCACGCCGTCACCCACCAGGTGAACACCGCGCCGGACGGCAGCAGGATCGGCTACATCCGCCTGAAGCAGTTCAGCGCCACCGCCACCAAGGACATGCGGGCGGCGGTCCGCGACCTGGAGGCCCAGGGGGTGCAGGGCTATGTGCTCGACTTGCGCAGCAACCCCGGCGGCCTGCTGGTGGCGAGCGTCGAGATCGCCCGCCAGTGGATCAACGAGGGCATCATCGTCTCCACCAAGACCCGCGACGGCATCCAGGACGTCAAGCGGGCCACGGGCCAGGCCCTGACCACCAAGCCGATGGTGGTACTGGTGAACGAGGGTTCGGCCAGCGCCAGCGAAATCCTCTCCGGCGCCCTGCAGGACAACAACCGCGCCGTGCTGGTGGGTCAGAAGACCTTCGGCAAGGGTCTGGTGCAGTCCGTCCGCGGCCTGTCCGACGGCTCGGGCATGACGGTGACCATCGCCAAGTACCTGACGCCCCGCAACCGGGACATCCACAAGCACGGCATCAATCCGGACGTGCCGGTGAAGATGACCGAACAGGAGGTGCAGCGTCTCAGGCTGGAGGACATCGGCACCAACCGCGACAGCCAGTACCGGGTGGCCGAATCGACCCTGCGCAAACAGATGCAGGCGGGTGCGGCCCTTCAAAAGGCCTTCGAGCCCGGCAGCGCCAACCTGCCGGCGGCCCTTGCCAACCCCTGAACCGCACGGGCCGGGCTGGCTGCACGGCTCGGTCTGGGACCTCAAGCCGTGGTGGTGTCAGCCGTGGAGCATCCTGCTCACCGGTCTGATGGTCATGGCCGGCAGCTGGGTGCTGCTGCATCTGTGGTGGCTCAGCGCCGGGGTCTCAGTGGTGATCGCCGCCTGGTGGCTGCTGTTCCTGGTGCTGATGCCGGCCGCCTGGAAACGGTCGCAGGCCGAAGCAAGCGGCAACTGAGGGGCGTCAGCTGAAGCCAGGAGGTCAGGCCACGGGCTGCATCAGTCCGCCACCGGGGGAGGAATCGTCGTCGTCGTTGTTGCCGGCGGTGGACTGGAGCAGGGCGAAGAAACCGAGGCCGAGCACGCCCAGGAAGGCCGGCAGCATCAGGGGATTCTGGGTGGCGCCTGCGACCTCGATCAGCTCACCCATGTCGCCGCGTAACGAAAGATGACGTCACCTTAACGGAAATTCTCATGGGGTGGGCGTCTTAGTCGAAGACGTGGCCATGCTCATAGCGCTCCGCATGGCCGGCGGCCTCGGTGAGGGCCGCCACGTTCTCGCGGGTGAAGAAGCCGTCGTAGCCCAGGCAGCGCTCCACGTACTCGGTGATCAGCAGGGAATAGGGCGAGCTGCGCGAGAAGATCTGGCGCAGGTTGGGCTCGTCACCGCATTCCCCCACCATGTCGGCGAGGAAGGGGATGCCCAGCTCGCGCAGGGTGCGCACCACCACGTCCACGTTCTTCTCGCCGTTGCTCTCGCCATCGACGACCTCATAGGCGATGTGATGCATGCGCCGGCCGAAATTGCGCACGAAGTCCTCGGTAGGCATGGGCAGGTTGGCCAGGGAGTTGAGATAGGAGGGGGTGTTGTTGGCGGTGAAGACTCGGGCCGGTGAGAGCTTGTCGTCCGCCAGCCTCGGATGGCGGGTGACGTTGGTGGAGGAGTTCATCTCGGCGATGTCGTAGGAGCCCCAGTAGTAGTAGGGAACCATCGTCAGATATTCGAGGATGGCGTCCTCCCGCTCACCGGCCAGCACCCGCGTGGCCAGGTGATCGATGCCCAGGATCTTGGCCTCCAGGCCATGCTCCCGGTGGCGCCGGGCGGCTTCATTGAGGGGCTCGCGCGCCTCGCCATCGAGCAGCACCCGATCACCCAGATCGAGGGCCGCCAGGCCATCGAGGGGCCGGTCGACATAGCCGACCCGGTTGTAGGTGTAGTCGGAGAGGAAGGTGAAGCAGAGATGCTTCGAGGCATAGAAGGGGTTGACGGTCTCCCCCGGATAGGCGAAGCGGATGTTCTGGGGTTCGAGGATGGCGCGCAGATCGTGGCAGGAGGACACCTGGAAGATCTCACCGATGTAGCGGGCGTTGGGCTTGTCGATCGAGAGGGGATACATCGCATTCCAGCGCGTGACCTCATCCTCGAAGTCGTCAAACAGCGGCTCCAGCACGATCAGCCGCGGAAAGGCCTCACCCCCCTTGAGCAGGTAAAGGCGATGGGTGGCGTTGATCCAGCACTCCTGGTAGCGATAGGGGGTGGTGAGGGTGAGTTCCGCCAGGTAGGGCAAGCCGTTGCCGTGGTCCACCTGGATCACGACGGCCGCCATCGGCCCCACCACCTGCTCCAGCCCTGAATCGGCCCGCCGGGCGTAGACCCGGGGAAGATAGTCCTCGAAGAAGGCGGTGTTGCGCTTGTCGCCCCTGGGCCGGTAGCTGGCAAAGTCGAACATCGGCGGGGAAACGGGCCCGGCCCCCATGGTGCCGCTGCAGCTCCTGAATTCAAGGATCCCCCGCTGGCCACCACCAGGCGATCACGCACCCGGGCGGACGATGGGATTCAGCCTAATCTCAACCAGGGCAGCACCAACCGCTGACGGCCCTGCTCGCTTCCGATCGTTCGTGAAGACGAAGATTCCCGTCCTGATCTGCATCGATGTGGAGCCGGACGAATTCTTCGTCTCGCGCCAGAACCCCGAGCCATGGAGGGGCTACGAGCTCACCCACGCCTACATCGGGGAATGGCGATCGGCCCTGCAGCAGCGCACCGGCGACGCCGTGCATGTCAGCTGGTTCATCCGCATGGATCCCCAGGTGGCCCTGGCCCATGGCCGCGCCTCCTGGGCCGTGGAGCACTACCCAGAATTGTTCCAGCAAGCCATCGAAGCCGGCGATGAGCTGGGCGCCCATGTCCACACCTATCGCTGCTGTGGGGACTCCGGCGACTGGCTGGATGATCACGGCAATGACGACTGGGTGGCTGAGTGGCTGGACACCGCCGTGGAGGGCTATCAATCCAGTTTCGGCAGAACCTGCCGTTCCCTGCGCTTCGGCAACTACTGGTCGGGAACGGAGGCCATCAACCGGGCCGAAGCCCTGGGGTTCCGCTTCGATCTGACCATCGAGCCCGGCCTGCCCCCGAATGCCCTGGACGCGCGCAAACCTGCCCATTCGGGCGAACTGCCGGACTACTACCGGGTGTCCCGCGAGCCCTATGCCCCATCCCGCAGCGACTTTCGCCGCAGGGCCAGGCCGGCGAGCGTGACATCACGCTTCTGCCCCTCACCTCCTCCCACCTCCGCTACGGCTGGGGCCCGAGAAGCCTGGGGCAGAGATTCAGGCGGCTGCGCAACAACGGTTTTCAGCACCGGCGGCAGGACACCCCCCTTTCCATGTGGCGGGACTGGAGACCTCCCAACGATTTCAGCCGGATGCTCGACCGGGCGATCACCCAGCAACGCCGGCCCTATCTGGCCTTCGCCATTCACTCCAACGCCCCCGTCGAACCCGGGTCGCTGCCGAGAATCGAGCGCTGCCTGCAGGCTCTGACCTCCCACCCGGAGCGCTCTAGGTTCGTGTTCTGCACCCCCGCCGAAGCGATGGCGATCCTGCAGACAAACGCCCCAGGACACCCATCAGGACACGCCCCAGGCGCCCTATCCCGTTGAGGGCGATCGGAGCTCCCCGATGGCGTGCCAGCCGCCACCAGGCGCGGGGCTGCCAGGGCTCCGCCAGCAGATAGCCCGCCAGGACGGACGTCGGACAGGCACCCTCCGGGTGGAAGGGCACCAGCCGGCCCAGATGCCGGAGGGTGCCGGGCTGGCCCCTGTAGAGGGTCCGCACCAGGGGTCGCCACTTCCGGACGTCGCCGGACGTGAGGGTCGGGCGCAAGTACCAGCTCAGGGTGCCGATGACCAGATCCGTGGCGGCCGCCGATCGGCTCAGCTCGGCTTCGAGCTGCGTCAGGGCTGAGCGCATCAGCACCGGATCAGCCCGTTCCAGTGCCTCGATCACCTGCGCCATGGGCTCGAGAATCCGGCACTGCCGCAGGCGCAGGTCCCCATCCTGCGGATGGCTGAGGCCGCGCTCGCGGGCGAGGGTCTCGCAGCTGGTGCGGATGTTGAGGAAATACTCGTGGGCCCGCTCCAGGCGCCAGCGGGTGCTGGTCGCCTCCCGGTGCTGCACGCGATAGGCAGCGGTCGCCGTGGCGTTCCGCACCATCGGGGCGACGGAGGCCAGCTGGAACCAGGCCTGCACATCACTGCTCCAGGCATTGCGGACCGGCCAGCCGCCGATGGCCTCCAGGGCGGAGCGCCGAACCAGCACGAAGGACGGGGTGTCGATCCGGTGGAAGGGAAAGCTGTCCCAGGGGTCGAAGCGTTCCGGACCCAGAAAGGGTGTCGGGAAGTGCAGCTCCTGCTCGTCTTCGTAGGTGAGGGTGCGGGACACCGCCGCACAGGCCTCCGGAGCGTCGCGCAGCAGCGTGCTGAGCAACTCGAGGTGGCGGGGATGCCAGAGGTCGTCCTGGTCCAGAAAGGTGACCAGGGCCGCCGTGCTGCGCGCGAAACCGAACTGCCGGGTCTGGTGGGTGCCCTTGCCCGGATGGCGGTGCAGGGCCACCTGGGGAAAGGAGCGGACAATGGCCGGCGAATCGTCGCTGGAGCCATCGTCGACGACGATGATCTCCCGGGCGGGCAGGGTCTGGGCCAGCACCGACGCCAGCGTCTGGCGGATCCAGGACGCCCCGTTGAACAGCGGGATGATGACGGCGATGTCCGCCGCGGTGCCGGCGGAACCTGTCTCGGCGAAGGGGCCCGTCACGGCGAAGGGGTCGCTCAAACCACCAGCACCGCCGCGTTCTTCGCGCTCTGCTCCTCGGCCCGCTGCTCCGGGGTGAGCCCGTCGGCCTCGGGGATCTGGTCGGCCATGGCCGAGAGCCACACCATCAGCTGCTCCACCTGCTGGGCGGGGGAGAGGGCCCCCAGGCCCCGGGCCAGCACCTTGGCGGTGCTGCCGGCGCTGCCCTGGTAGACCAGCCGGCCGTGCAGGTGCTGGGGCAGGGCCTGGCGCAGGCGGCGGAAGGCGGGTTCCTCCATCGGCGTGTCCAGGGCGATGTTGGGCTTCTCCGGCCTGATGCGGGAGAAGCCGCAACGGCGGGCCAGCAGCTTCAGTTCCATCAGCTGCAGCAGGCTCTGCACCGGCGCCGGAATCGGGCCGTAGCGGTCGGCCCAGCCGGCGGCCAGCTCCACCAGGGCGGCCTTGCCGCCGCACTCGGCGGCGGCGCGATAGGCCGCCATCTTCTCGTCGGCCTCGGTGATCCAGTCGGCCGGGATGAAGGCCGTGACCGGCAGGTCGATCTGGGTCTCGTCCACCGCCGGGATGTCCTGGCCCTGGATCTCGGCCAGGCAGTCCTGCAGCATCTCCATGTAGAGGTCGAAGCCGATCGCCTCCATCTGGCCGCTCTGCTCCACCCCCAGCAGATTGCCCACCCCACGGATCTCCATGTCACGCATGGCCAGCTGGTAGCCCGAGCCCAGCTGGGCAAACTCTTGGATCGCCCGCAGCCGCTGGCGGGCCGCCTCACTCAGGGAGGCATCGCCCGGATAGAACAGCCAGGCGTGGGCCTGGATGCCGCTGCGGCCCACCCGGCCCCGCAGCTGGTACAGCTGGGCCAGACCGAACCGGTGGGCATCCTCCACCAGGATCGTGTTCACCCGGGGGATATCCAGGCCGCTCTCGATGATCGTGGTGCAGAGCATCACGTCGGCCTCGCCGGCGTTGAAGGCTACCATGGCGCTCTCCAGCTCGCCCTCCGGCATCTGGCCGTGGGCCACCTGCAGCCGCAGGCCGGGCAGCATCGCCCGCAGCTGGCCCGCCACCTCCTCGATCCCCTCCACCCGCGGCACCACGTAGAACACCTGGCCGCCGCGGTCGAGCTCTTGGCAGATGGCGCTGCGCACCGCCTCCTCGTCAAGGCTGGCCAGGTGGGTCTTGATCGGGCGCCGCAGGGGCGGCGGCGTGGTGATCAGGCTCATTTCCCGCACCCCCGAGAGGCTCATGTAGAGGGTGCGCGGGATCGGCGTGGCCGAAAGGGTCAGCACGTCGACGTCCTTTCGGAGCGCCTTGATCTTCTCCTTCTGATTCACTCCGAAGCGCTGCTCCTCGTCCACCACCAGCAAGCCCAGCTGGCGGAAGGCCGTGGCCTTGCCCAGCAGCTGGTGGGTGCCCACCACCACGTCGGTGTTGCCCTTGGCCAGGTCGTCGAGGATCGTCTTGCGCTCGGCGGCGGTGCGGAAGCGGTTGAGCAGGGCCACCTTGAGCGGGTAGGGGGCGAAGCGCTCGCTCAGGGTGCGCCAGTGCTGCTGGGCCAGCACGGTGGTGGGGGCCAGCAGGGCGCACTGCTTGCCAGCGGTGACCGCCTTGAAGATGGCCCGGATCGCCACCTCCGTCTTGCCGAAGCCCACATCGCCACACACCAGCCGGTCCATCGGCTGGTCCCGCTCCATGTCGCGCTTCACCTCGACGATCGCCTTGAGCTGGTCGGGGGTGGGGTCGTAGGGGAAGGAATCCTCCAGTTCGGCCTGCCAGGGGCCGTCGGGGGGGAAGGCGAAGCCCGGCGCCTTGTGGCGCTCGGCGTAGAGCTTCACCAGGTCCATCGCCACCTTGGCCACCGCCTTGCGGGCCCGCTCCTTGGCCTTGGTCCAGGCCGTGCCGCCCATGCGGTTGAGCTCCGGCGGGCTGTCGCTGCTGGCCCGGTAGCGGCCCAGGCTGCCCAGCTGGTCGGCGGCCACCCGCAGCAGCCCATCGGCGTACTGCACCACCAGGTAGTCGCGGGCCTCGCCGCCGATGGCCAGCTTCTCCAGCTTCAGGAAGCGGCCGATGCCGTGGTTGCGGTGCACCACGAAATCGCCGGGGAGCATCTTGTTGGGATCCACCGTGCGGCTGGCCGCCTTACGACGCCGGCGCACGTAGCCCCCAGCCGCCAGGCTGTGCTGGCCGAAGATCTCCCGGTCGGTGTACAGCACCAGCTTCCAGGCCGGCAGCTGGAACCCCTCCAGTTCAGCCGTGCCGCGCAGCTTGAGTGCCACCGGGGTGGCCTGCTCCACCAGCCGCTCGATGGCCGGGAAGTCGCGGGCGTTGGGCACGAAGCGGGCGGGGCAATCGTGCTCCTCAAGCAGGGCCACGGCCCGTGACGGCTGGGCCGAAACGATCCAGAGCCGGGCCTTGTCGCGCAGGTGGCCTTTGATCTGTTCCGCCAGGCGGCCGAACTGGTTGGGATGGGCCGGCAGCGGCCGGCTGGCCAGGTCGAGGTCGTTCGGGTGGCGGTCGCTCTCGTGCAGCTCCGCCAGGTCGAAACCGGTGAAGGCCTCCGCCGCCGCCAGGGCCGCCGCGATCGGCCGGTGCAGCACCGCCGGCAGGGGCAGGGGGAGCTCGCTCCCCGTGGCCCTCACCACCTCGCCGTGGTGCTCGGCGGCATGGTCGTGCCACTGCTGGCCATGGGCCAGGCACTGGCTCCGCCCATCGATCGCCACCAGCGTGCCGGCGGGCAGGTAGTCCAGCAGGGTTGCCGGCGCCTCCCAGGCCAGGCCCATCAGCCGCCGCATCCCCTCCGGCGTGCCGCCCTCCAGCAGCTGGTCGAGGGCGGCGGGCTCCAGCAGCCGCTCCAGCCCGTCCGGCATCCGCTGCCGCAGGGCCTCGGCGATCAGGGGCGCGTAGCTGGTGGGGGTGAGCCGCACCCGCTCGATCACATCGAGGGAACGCTGGGTGGCGGGGTCGAACTCCCGCAGCTTTTCGAGGTCTTCACCGAAGAGCTCCAGCCGCACCGGCAGCTCAGCGCTGACCGGAAACACATCGACGATGTCCCCCCGGCGGCTCCAGGTGCCCTCCTGCTCGATCGTCGGCACCTTCTCGTAGCCCAGGCCGGCCAGGGTGTGGGCCAGCTGCTCGAGATCCACCCGGTCACCCCGGCGCAGGGTGAGGCAGCGGGCCGCCAGCTGCGGCGGCGGCGGCAGGTGGGGCTGGAGGGCGCGCTCGGTGGCCACCACGGCGAAGCGGCCGCCGCTGGTGCCCGGGGCCCCGTCCCCGTCCCCGATCAACTCGGCGAGCACCTGCAGCTGGCCCCAGGTGATCTCGCTGGTGGGGTCGAAGGGTTCGTAGGGGGAACCCTCGCTGGTGGGGTACAGCTGGCAGAGGGGCCAGCCCATCAGCTCCAGCAGGGAGGCCCAGCGGCCCGCCTCCTCCAGCGTCGGCACCACCACCAGCAGGGGCGCCTCACCGCAGCCCGCCAGGGCGCTGGCCACCAGGGCCCTGGCCGCCCGGCCCGCCCCGCTCAGCCGCAGGCGCTCGCTCCGGCCGCAGCGCGCCCTCACCTCGGCGGTGAGGGGGGCGGCCTGCAGCTGGCGCACGAGGGCGTGGAGGGGCATCGCGAGGATGGGATCAAACCGGTGGCGATCCTCGCAACCACCGCACACCGCCGCGACACCTTTGGCCTCTTTGCCGTCATGCTGGGGGCCGGTCTGCCGAGCGATGGCCCGCTTCCGTTGTCCCACCTGCCGCGGTCGTCCCCTGCGGCTGCAGCAACCCTTCACGGGCCTCCCCCGCTGCGGGCGCTGCGGGGATCTGCTCGAGCCCAAGCCCCGCCATGGCCGCGCCTGGGGCCTGGCGGTCGGCGTGACGGCCCTGGTGCTGGGGGGAGCCGCCGTCTCAGGCCTGCAGGACCAGCTCGCCAGCCTGCCCCAGCAGGCCCCTGAGGTCACCACCCGGCTGCTGGAGCGCTTCGATCCGGCCCCCGATCCGAGCCTGCCGCCGATGGCCCTGATCGAGGGGGGTCTGCTGGAGGACCTCAAGGAGGCCGACCGGCAGTGGATCCCCAGGGCCGAACCCCTGGCCGGTGGGGGCATCCGCTTTCTCTACCGCCGCCGGGCCGGGGAACCCGAACTCTCGGTGGATGAGCTGCAGGCCCTGATCGATTCCCCGCCGGACCACGGCGAGAAGCGCCGCGCCATCGCCGAACTGCTGGGCGTCCTCGAGGAGGCCGGCGTGCAGGTGCAGCTGACGGAGCCGAGAAGGACCGGGGCCGCCGGGGAATGGGACCACGCCGCCCGCACCCTGAGGATCAAGCCCGCGGTGGTGGACAAGGGCACCGTGGATTTCGCCCAGGTGCTCAACCACGAGGCGATCCACGTGGCCCAGAGCTGTGCGGCGGGCGGCCTGCGCTCCGTGCCCCGGACCCTGGGGCTGAGCCAGGAGGTGCCGCCGGAACTCAAGCCCCACCTCGACGATCCCCTCTACGCCGGGGCCTCCGACTGGGAGAAGGCTCTGGAACGCGAGGCCTATGCCAACCAGCGCCTGCTGGAGCTGGGCACGACCCTGGTCCGCAGCCATTGCCGCGTCCGCGCCACGGGCTGATCAGCCGGAGATGTGGGCGATCAGGTCGAGGCACTTGCTGGAGTAGCCCCACTCGTTGTCGTACCAGGACACCACCTTCACGAAGGTGTCGGTGAGGGCGATACCGGCGGAGGCATCGAAGATCGAGGTGCAGGTTTCGCCGAGGAAATCGGTCGAGACCACGGCGTCCTCCGTGTAGCCCAGGATCCCGGCCATCGGACCGGCGGCGGCCTCCCGCATGGCGGCCTTGATGGCGTCGTAGCTGGCGCCCCGCTCCAGGTTCACCGTCAGGTCCACCACCGAGACGTTGGGGGTGGGCACCCGGAAGGCCATGCCGGTGAGCTTGCCGCTCAGGGCCGGGATCACCTTGCCCACCGCCTTGGCCGCGCCGGTGGAGGAGGGAATGATGTTCTGGCCGGCACCACGGCCGCCGCGCCAGTCCTTGACCGACGGCCCATCGACCGTCTTCTGGGTGGCGGTGGTGGCGTGGACGGTGGTCATCAGACCGTCACGGATGCCGAAGCTGTCGTGCAGCACCTTGGCCATCGGCGCCAGGCAGTTGGTGGTGCAGGAGGCGTTGGAGACGATGTCCTGGCCCGCATAGGTGGTGTGGTTCACCCCCATCACGAACATCGGCGTGTCGTCCTTGGAGGGGGCCGACATCACCACCTTGGACGCCCCCGCCGTGATGTGGGCCCGGGCCCGCTCGTCGCTCAGGAACAGGCCGGTGGACTCCAGCACCACGTCGGCACCCACATCACCCCAGCGCAGGGCGGCGGGATCGCGCTCCGCACTGATGCGGATGCGGCGGCCATTCACCACCAGGGCGCCATCGTCGATGGCCACCTCACCGTCGAAGCGGCCATGGGTGGAGTCGTAGCGGAGCATGTAGGCGATGTAATCGACATCGATCAGGTCGTTGATGCCCACCACCTCGATGTCATCACGCCCGCAGGCGATGCGGAAGACGAGGCGACCGATGCGTCCGAACCCGTTGATGCCGATCCTGATGGTCACCGGTGGATCTCCCGAGGCAATACAGGGGATTCAGCGTCGCATGCAGCCTGCGGCCGGCGGCGGAGCCGTCCGGGCCTTTGTCGCCAGATGAAACGGGCTCGGATCCCGGCGGGCGAGGCGATCACGGCCGGACAACCCAACGGCACGAGCCGGCGTGATGACGGGGAAGCTCCTGGCCGGAAACTGCTTTTTGCCGCTGCAACACGTCCACCGTCCCGAACGCCTGTTCCGGTTCCTGAGGGACTCCTTGGAGCACGCTTGTCCCGGGATCAGGCCTCCAGACCGATGACCGCCGATCCATCAGCAGTGGCCCGCAGCGTTTCCTCCTCGAGAAGCATGTTGAAGCGCAGCAGGTCGGTGTCCTTCAGCTGCTGGCGGCTGCTCACGCCCAGGTGCTTCTCGAGGAAGCTGCGGCCCATGCTCCCGTCCCAGCCCAGCTGCTGCAGGAGCAGGTTGCACTGCTCGAGCAGGTCGGCCCGGCGCAGCGGGACCATCGCCGTGGCGGGATCGCAGCCGGGCTCGAGGGTCTCGATCGCCTGCAGATAGGCGATCAGATCGGCGTAAACGGTGATGCGATCGCGGCTGGGGTGACCGAAGCAGCGCTGCAGATAGGCCGCCTCCCGCTCCCGGTCCCAGCCGAGGCGGCGCAGCTGCAGATCCAGGTGGGTGAGTTCGGCGCTCCAGTCCTGGGGGTCCTCGACGGGACTCGGGGGCGCTGGGGCCGGCGCAGCTGGGGGCGGCGCGGGCTGCTCCTGCTCAGAGGCGGCCACCGTTCGCGTCGGAAGGGGAGCTGGACGTTCCTGCACCGGGGAAGGGGTCGGGGAGGCGGAGACCCGCTCCGGCAGCGAAGGCGAGAGCTCCGGCGCTGCGGCGGCCGGCCCGGGATTCTGGAGACGGGCCAGGAGCCTGGCCCTGGCGCGGTCCTCGGCCTCCTCCGCATCCCCCGCCTCCCCCAGGGCGCTGCCCAGGAAGCGCTCCCCATCCCGGGCCGAGACCAGCACGACGCGGCGGCCGCCGTCGCAGTGGAGCAGTCGGACCTGAACGTGCATGGGGGCGGGAAGGACCGACGCTCTTTCTAGAGTGCTTCTTTGCAGCCTCCACGGCCGAGCGAACACCAGGAATGGAAGTGGAATCGGTGGAGAGCCTGACCCCCCTGCTGCAGCCGCTGCTGCAGGAAGCGGACCAGTGGGGTGAGGTGCTGCTGCTGCTGGTCCTGCTGGTGGGGCTGGAGGCGGTGCTCTCCGCCGACAACGCCATTGCCCTGGCCGCCATCTCCCGGCGGCTGCACGATCCGGCGCGCCAGCGCATGGCCCTGAACCTCGGCCTGGTGCTGGCCCTGGTCTTCCGGCTGGCCCTGATCGCCCTGGCCAGCCAGGTGCTGGCCTTCTGGCCCCTGCAGCTGCTGGCCTCCGCCTACCTGCTCTGGCTCTGCGGCCGCCACCTGCTGGGCAAGGACGACGGCGCCGACGACGACGATGCGGGCCAGGATCCGACGGCAGCCGACCACGCCACCCACGGCGCCCACCACGGCCCGGGCCATCCCCACCACGGCGCCACCCTGGGCTCGATCGTGGCCACCCTGGCCCTCACCGACCTGGCCTTCTCCCTCGACAGCGTCTCTGCGGCGGTGGCGGTGACCGACCGGGTGCCGCTGGTGATGGCCGGCGGAGTGATCGGCATCCTCGCCCTGCGGCTCACGGCCGAGCTGTTCCTGCGCTGGCTGGAGATCTTTCCCCATCTGGAAACCGCCGGCTACCTGGCCGTGGGGCTGGTGGGCCTGAAGCTGCTGCTGCGCCTGGTGCTGCCGGCCGTGGAGGTGCCGGAATGGGCCCTGCTGCTCGTGGTGGCCGCCCTGTTCGCCTGGGGTTTCTCCCTGCGCACGGAGCCCTCGACCCTGCCCGGTCAGGGCAGCGGCGACGCCTGAGGCCCGCGGAACGATGCAGATCGAGCTGCGCCAGATCGACTCGGACCGGCTGATCACCACGATCGAGATCGACGACCTCGGCGACGTCCCCCACCCCGGCCGCTGGCTGACCGTCGGCGAGGGCAGCTTCCTGGTGCTGCAGCGCCGCCACCGCTACCGGCTGCGGCAGGGTCGCTACGAGCTGGCGACGGTGGCGCTGCAGGTGAAGCCCCAGCGCCGACCGGCGGATGCCCTCTGGTGGGACGGGCGCTGGGTGATCGGTGACCCCCACTGCCGCTTCAACGCCCGCAGCCCCCTGCTGCGCTGCGCCGTGCTGCCGGAGGGGCCCTGCGAACGCTGCAGCCACCGCACCCCCCGCTGAGGCGATGGCGCCGCCGGCCGGTCCTAGGCTGGTGGCCACTCCGTGTTCGCGCCCGATCACCGCCCCTACCTCCAGGCCCAAGGCCCAGGCCACGCGGACCCGACGCAGCGGCAACGGCTCCTCCCCCACGTCCGCACCGGTGGCTGCACCTGTCGCTGCTTCCCTGGCCGCCGATCCCCTCACCCCCAGCCACACCGCCACGGGCCTGAACCCGCCGGTGGCCGGACTGGCGACGGATTTTGCCGTGCTGGGTCTCTCGGAGCCGATCCTCAAGGCCGTGGCCGCCAAGGGCTACAGCAGCCCCTCGCCCATCCAGCTGCAATGCATCCCGGCGGTGCTCGCCGGCCACGACGTGATGGCGGCCGCCCAGACGGGCACCGGCAAGACGGCGGGTTTCACCCTGCCGATGCTGGAACGGCTGCGCCATGGGCCCCACGCCCGGGCGGGTGTGGTGCGGGCCCTGGTGCTGACGCCCACCCGCGAGCTGGCGGCCCAGGTGGCGGACAGTGTCACCGCCTACGGCCGCTACCTGGATCTGCGCTCCGACGTCGTCTTCGGCGGCGTGAGCGCCAACCCCCAGATGCAGCGGCTGCGCCGCGGTGCCGACGTGCTGGTGGCTACCCCCGGCCGGCTGATGGACCTGCACCAGCAGAACGCCCTGCGGCTCGACCGGGTTGAGATCCTGGTGCTTGATGAAGCCGACCGGATGCTCGACATGGGCTTCATCCGCGACATCCGCCGGATCCTCTCCCTGCTGCCGGCGAAGCGCCAGAACCTGCTGTTCTCGGCCACCTTCTCCACCGAGATCCGTCGGCTGGCCACCGGCCTGCTGCACAACCCCGTGCAGCTCCAGGCCACTCCCGAGAACCAGGCCGCGCCTCTGGTGGAGCAGGTGATCCATCCCTGCGACATGGACCGGAAGGGGGATCTGCTCAGCCATCTGATCCGCAGCAACGACTGGCGACAGGTGCTGGTCTTCTCCCGCACGAAGCACGGCGCCAACCGCCTGGCGGAACGGCTCGAGAAGGAGGGGCTGGGGGCGGCGGCCATCCACGGCAACAAGAGCCAGGGGGCCCGCACCCGGGCGCTGGCCGAGTTCAAGAGCGGCGAGGTGCGGGTGCTGGTGGCCACCGACATTGCCGCCCGCGGCATCGACATTCACCAGCTGCCCCATGTGGTCAACCTCGATCTGCCCAACGTTGCCGAGGACTACGTGCACCGCATCGGCCGCACCGGCCGGGCGGGCCAGAACGGCCATGCCATCTCCCTGGTGGCGGCCGAGGAGCACGAGCTGCTGCGGGCGATCGAGCGCCTGGTCGGCGCCCCCCTGCCCCGCCAGGAGGTGTCGGGCTTCGAGCCCACCGTGCTCTCCGCGCCGCCCCTGGATCTCAGCGGCGGCCGGGGACGGCGCAGCCAGGGACCGCGCCACGGGCAGGGCCAGGGCCACGAAAGGGGCCGGCGCCGCAGCGGTTCCCGCTGAACCGCATTGGTTGTGACAGCCTCCACCGCCTCCCTAGGGTGGACTGAGGATCTGACTTCTTCCGCCATGCCCTACGAACCCGGATCCACCCAGTGCCGCGTGCTGATCGACTGCAAGGCCCAGATCGAAGGCATGCTTCTGGCCCTGGAGCGCATCGACAACAGCCGCCACATCCGTGATCAGCTGGTGGCGGTCCACAACCAGCTGGAAGGGCTGCACGAGCTGCACCGGCGCCAGCCCGAAGAGCTCGCCTCCGGCAGCTGAGCCGAGGCGGCCGCCCGCGCGGCAGGTTCAGCCAGCCCCGGACGTCTCCTCTCCCCGGGCACGGTGCTCCCACCCCTGGCAGGCCGCATAGGCGCCGGCCAGGGTGGGACTCATCACCCGCTGGCCCGGTATCCGCTCATGGCTCGCCACGTAGCAGCCCAGCGTGTCGCGGAAGATCCGGCAACCGGAGCCGGTGCTGTTGACGAAAGAAAGGTTGCTGACCATGGCATCCCCACCCATTCACTGCCATTGGTCTACTGCCTGGATCAGCGGTCCAACACTGAGACGCCGCTAAGGGAACAAAACGTCAACACCTCTTGCCGAAAGAGCGGATCAAGGGGTATTTCCACCGATTGACTCGCCAGCCGCCAGCCCCAGCTGCTGGATCAGGGCCTGCCCCTCGCTCGGACGCCGTCCCGGCAACTGGGCCTGACGCAGCAGCACCGGGCAGCCACCGGTGGCCACCACCAGCCCCTCTCCCTCCACCACCGCCAGCACGGTGCCAGCCGCCGCCGTCCTGTCCTGGCCGGGGCTTCCCCAGCGCTCGGCCAGGGCGGCCGCCACGGGAGTGAGCTGGTCGGCCAGGCGGGTGACCAGGGGTTCGGCGGCCAGCAGCTTCAGTCGCCCGGCCCCCCAGGGGCAGGAGGCGTTGGGGTACAGCCCCATCACCCGGCGATGGATGGCCAGGGCGGAGCTGCCCCAGTCCACCAGGGTGTCCTCCTTGGTGAGCTGGCGGGCATGGCTCACCCCTTCGGCCGGTTGGGGATGCACCCCGAGGCGGGCGAGCCGGTCGGCCTCGGGTCCGGTACCCGCCGCCTCGATCAGGGGCAGGGCCTCCACCAGCAGCTCCCCGGTGAGACGCGCCAGCCGTTCCGACAGCTGACCGGCGTTCTGCAGCAGCGGAATCGCCAGACGCCGCTCCAGCAGCACCGGGCCGGTGTCGAGGCCCTCCTCCATGGCCATGATGCCGACGCCGGTCTCGGCGTCGCCCTCCAGCAGGGCCCACTGGATCGGCGCGGCGCCCCGCCAGCGGGGCAGCAGGGAGCCGTGGCCGTTCCAGCAGCCCAGGGGGGGCTGGGCCAGCACCACCGGCGGCAGGATCTGGCCGAAGGCCACCACCACGGACAGGTCCGCCCCAAGGGCGGCCAGCTGCTGCTGGCAGGCCAGATCGCGTCGGATCCGCTCCGGGGTGAACACCGGCAGAGCCAGCTCCAGGGCCCGCTGCTTCACAGGGGAGGCCACCAGGGCCTTGCCCCGGCCCCGGCGCCGGTCGGGCTGGCTCACCACACCAACGATGCTGTGGCCGGCCTGCCGCAGGGCGTCGAGGCTGACCACGGCGTAGGCCGGGGTGCCCCAGAACAGGATCCTCAAGCGTCGCCGGTGATCGAGAGACCCTCCACCCACACGTGGGGGCAGAGACCGTCAGGGGTCACCTTGGCCGGACCCTCGAAACCGACGATCGCCTGGAGCAGGGTGCGGATGTCACCGGCCACGGTGGCGGCCTCGATGGAGCGCGCTGCGCCGCCCTCCACCAGCCAGCCGTCGAAGGGGAGGGAGAAGGAGCCCTGGCTGGCCTTGACGCCGGCATGGAGGGCCGAAAGGGAATCGATCACCACCAGACCATCTCCAGCGGCGGCGCCGGAGGCGAAGCGGTTGAGGCCATGGGCGCCCCCGTCACTGCCGGGGGTGGGGCCGATCTCGAACCAGTCGGGACCCACCGACACCTTGGCCCCCAGGCCGGCATGGCCCGTGGGGGCGACCCCGAAGGCCCGGGCCGTGGCCTCCGAATGGAGGAAGTGGCGCAGCACCCCGCCCTCCACCAGGGACAGGCGGCCGGTGGGGGTGCCTTCCCCGTCGAAGGCGGCCGCGCCCACGTTGGCTGGATGCAGGCCGTTGTCGTGGAGGGAGAAGAAGGGGACGGCCAGTTGCTCGCCCAGGGACTCGCGCCGGCTGAGGCTGACGCCATCCAGCACGGCACGGGCATTGAACAGGCTGCTGAAGGCACCGATCAGATCGAGGAAGGCCTCGGGACTGAACACGCAGGTGTAGCGCCCGGTGCGGATCGGGGCGTAGTCGAGGTGGGCGATGGTGCGCTCCGCCGCCTCCTGGACGCAGCCGGCCACATCGAGATCGGCGGCGCCGTAGGCCAGACGCACGGCACCGCTGCTGCGGGGCTTGCGGCCCGCCTCCTCGGCCCGGGCATAGAGGTAGAGTGAGGCGGTGGTGAGGCGCTGCTGGCGGCAGGCGCCGGCACTGTTGATGTAGAGCCGGTCGCTGCTGCGCTGGGCCAGGCCGTTGTAAGGGACCGTGCCGATGGCGGGGTGGCGTCCGAGCAGGTCGCGCTCGGCGTCCTTGAGGGTGTCGAGCAGGTTGAGGATGCTCACCGGCGGGCGGAGCGGCTGCTCCAGGACCGGCAGTGGCGCGGTGGCCAGCGGGGAGAAGTCAGGGACCTCATCGACGTTGCCGTAGGCGCTGGCGTCACGGGCCCCGGCCAGGGCCCGGGCCAGGCCGGTATCGGAGAGGTCGGAGGTGCTGGTGATGCCCACCAGACCGTCATCGTTCCAGACCCTCAGGGTGATGGCGCTGCGCTGGGCGCCCTTCATCTGCTTGGCTTCGCCCCGGTCGACCTGCACGGAGGTGTCGGTGCTGCAGGAGGCGCCCAGATCCCAGCGCCGGACCCCTTCACGCTGGGCCAGTTGGTCGAGCCGCTGGCGCAGCACCTCGGCATCGAGGCTGGCCGCCGCTGAATCGCTGGTGGCCATGCTCAGCGTCCCCCCACGGTGATGGTGTCGACCTTGATGTGGGGCTGGCCCACGGTGACGAAGATGCTGCCGCTGACCGAACCGCAGAAGCCGGCGGCCAGCTCGAGATCATTGGCGCACATCGAGATCCGGGGCATGACCTCCTTGGCGTCGCCGATCAGGGTGGCCCCCTTGACCGGCCTGGTGAGGGTGCCGTTCTCGATCAGGTAGCCCTCCTCGACGGCGAAGTTGAACTGGCCGGTGGGGCCGACGCTGCCGCCCCCCATCGACTTGCAGTACAGCCCCTTGTCGACGGAGGCGATCAGATCCTCCGGGCTGTGGGGGCCGGCGGCGATGTAGGTGTTGCGCATGCGGCTGGCGGCGGCGAAGGCGTGGCTCTGGCGCCGGCCGCTGCCGGTGCGGGGATGGCCGGTGCGGCGCTCCCCGGCCCGGTCGCTCAGAAAGCGCTGCAGGATGCCGTTCTCGATCAGCACGGTGCGCTGGGGCTCCATGCCCTCGTCGTCCATCGCCAGCGACCCGAAGGCGCCGGCGGTGAGGCCCTCGTCGATGGCGGTGAGGGAGGGGTGGGCGATGGGCTGGCCCACCATGTCGGCGAAGGGGGTGGTGGCCCGCTCCACCTGGGTGGTCTCCAGCAGGTGGCCGCAGGCCTCGTGGAAGATCACACCACCGAAGCGGTTGGCCAACACGACGGGGAACTGGCCGGCCTCAACGTAATCGGCATAGAGCATGGTTCCGGCGCTGCCGCAGACATCCACCGCGGCGGCCTCCACATCCCAGCGACGCAGGTCGTCGGGGCTGTCGGAGGTGCCGTAGCGCCGGCCCAGGCTGGCCCGGTGGTCGCCGTCGGCCGCCAGCACGTTCAGGCCCACCGACTGGTGCAGCCGCACGTCCCGGGCGAAGGTGCCGTCGCTGGCGGCCACCAGCACCTCCTGCCAGTCGCGTGCATAGCTGCCGCGCCGCACCTGCAGGTGCCGGCCATGGGTCTGGAGCCGGTCGGTGCCTTCCAGCAGCCGACTGGTGGCCTCCGCCAGGGACGGGCAGGCCTGCAGCCAGCTCTCCTTGCTGGCAGCGAAGTCGCGCAGCTCGGGCAGCCCGTCGAAACCGCCGCCACTCTGGGAGGGGAGGAGCAGCCCCAGCATGCCAAGAGCCTGCTCAAGGGCGGAGCGCAGACCGGCGGGGGTCAGGTCGTTGGTGGAGACGAATCCGTCCCGATCCCCCAGGAACACCCGCAGACCCGCCCCGGCCCCGAAGGCCGGGCTGACGCTGGTGATGGCATCCTGCTCGGCCAGCAGGCCGAGGTGGTCGGAGCGCTCCAGGAACACCTCCACCAGATCGGCCCCGGCCGAGCGACCTGCGGCCAGGAGCGGCTCGAGGACGGACCGCCAGGCCGGATCGCCGAGGGCCGCCGGGGACAGGGTGAGCGGGGGGGCGGCCGGTGCGCCGGTGGGAGGGGAGACGACCAAGCGGCGAAGAAAGGAACTCAGCCGATTCTGGCGGGTCGGCTCAGCGCACGGCGGGCTGGAAGCGTTCGCTGCGGATCGGCGCCATCAGGAACAGCCGGGCCATCTGGACACCGTTGCCGACCCAGTGGGGCAGCTTGCGCAGGGCCCGAACCGGGGCCGGGGCACCGGAACGGTCGGCCTCGGCCAGGGCGGCGTTGTTCTGCACCAGTTTCTCCAGCCGCTCGTAGAACTCGGGATGCTCGACATTGAGCACCACGGGGAACACCCGGGCGGAGGTCTCGTTGGTCTTGGCGATCACGTACTTGTCGTAGGATCGGGCATCAAGCCCGAGGGCCTCGTAGAACTCCTTGCGGGCCACGTCGCGCACGTACATGGTGGCGAACACCGCCAGCAGGAAGAAACGGCACCAAAGGCGGGCGGTGAAGCCGCGCACGGTGTCGGGCTGGGCCTTCATCAGGGCGTCAAAGAAGTCGCCATGGCGGTTCTCGTCCTGGCACCAGTTCTCGAAGAAGTTGAAGATCGGGAAGATCTTGCTCTCAGGGTGCTTCTCCAGGTGGCGGTAGATGGCGATGTAGCGCCAGTAGCCGATCTTCTCGGAGAGGTAGGTGGCGTAGAAGATGAACTTGGGCTGGAAGTGGGTGTAGGCCTTGGTGGCCGTCAGGAAGCCCAAGTCGAGCTGGAGGCCGAAATCGGCCATGGCCTTGTTGAGGAAGCCGGCATGGCGGGCCTCATCACGGGCCATGTGGGCGAAGCATTCCGCCAGCAGCGGGTTGCGCTCCTTGATGCGGCGACTCAATTCCTTGTAAAGCAGGAACCCCGAGAACTCCGAGGTGCAGCTCTGCTCGAGGAACTCGACGAACACCCGGCGGGTTTCCGGATCCAGCTTGTCGGCGGCACCTTCGAACTGGCCGTCGCGGACGAAGTGGTGGCGGTTGTAGTCCTTGCGGAACTCCTCGCAGATGGCCTCCAGTTCCACTTCGTTGGGCCGCAGATCCATCGCCGCCATGGCGTCGAAATCCGTGGTGTAGAAGCGTGGGGTGAGGATCGTGTCCTTCACCGGGTCCTTGATGGCCGGGGCATCCGGGGTGCCCACCCGGGGGGCGGTGGGGGCTTGGGTGGCGGGAGGCACCATCGCGCGGGCGTTCAGAGAGCTCGGCCGCCATCGTAGGCATCGATCCCCGCGATCGGTCCGGATGTGAAGCCGCGGATGTGAAGCCGGCGAACGGGCCGGCGCCTCAGTTGGGGCCCAGCCACTTCTGGCCGTTGAGCCGCTGCACCACCCGCGACACCAGCAGCGAGAGCGTCATCTTCTTCTCGTCGATCAGGAACGACTCCAGGAGGCTGGGGCTGCCGGCACCCTCGGTTAGGGCGATGGTCTTGGCGGAGCTGATGTCGGGCCGGGTGAAGCAGAGCCAGAAGCGGCGCTCGCCCGGCAGCCGACCCCGGACCATCCAGCAGTCGGCTCCCACCACTGGCATGGCGCCCTGCTCGAACTCCAGCTCCGGGGCCGGGCCACCGTAGGCCTCGATTTCCTTGACCAGGGCCGGCAGCAGCAGCTCCGGCACGAAGACCTCGAAGGGCTTGTCCTCAGGGGCGGGCGGCTTGGCTTTCGCGGCGGCGGGGGCCTCTGTTTTCACCGGGGCGGCGGTCTTCGCCTCCGGCGAGGTGGCGACAGGGTCGGGGGTGTTGCTGGGGGTCTCGGTCACCGGAGCGGTCCCTGGGCGCGGAGGTGCGGGAACTTTAGGCAGCGTCCAGGGGCCCAGGGTTGTCGGGGCGACCGGCGTCACCATTCCTCGCCGTCGTCGTGGCCCCAGTCGTCAACGGTGCTGGCCGGGGCCGGGGCCGGCTGGCGCGACGCCACCGCCGGCTCGGGACGGAACGGGCGCGGTTCGGCGGTCTCCGGGCGGTGCAGCACCCGGTAGGGCACCGAGACCGTCGGCGCCGGCTCGCCGGGGGCGCGGCTGGGGCCGGCGGCAGCCGGCGATGGAGTGGCCGATGGAGCGGCGGGGGCTGGGGCGGCGGCGGCGCGCCCCTCGGACCAGCCACCCCAGGGGGCACTCCAGGTGTCCTCCTCCAGCCGATCCGGGCGACGGACGGTGCGCCGCAGGGGCGAGCGCCCCCCCTGGCGCAGGGCGAGGGCGGTGGCGCCGGCACTGAGGGCCGCGCCCCCGCCGGCGGCGGCCGCCATCCACAGGCCGATCGGCAGCGACGGGGTCTGCCAGGTGAGCAGCCGCAGGGCCAGGGAGGGGCTGGGGTTGAGGGCCGCCACCAGCAGGGTCACCAGCAGCGGCGAGAGCAGGGGCAGCAGCAGCAGGCGGTGCAGCACGGTCCGGAGCGTCAGGGGGTGGAGACATCGTCCGGTGCTGGCCGGCCCACGGGCCCCTGCCAGCGCTGCAGAGAACCGAGCTGGAGGCCGAGGGTGTCGAAGACGCGGATCACCAGGAAGTCCACCATCTCACCGATCGTGGTGGGCAGGTGATACCAGGCCGGAACCGGGGGGGCGATGCGGGCCCCGGCCTCGGCCAGGCGGGTGAGGTTGCGCAGGTGCACCAGGTTCCAGGGCAGTTCCCGCGGCGCGATCACCAGGGGCCGTCCCTCCTTGAGGTGGACATCGGCGGCCCGTTCGATCAGATCCAGGGCCACGCCGGAGGCGATCCTGCCGACGGTGCCCATGCTGGCCGGCAGGATGACCATGCCACGGGTTAGGTAGCTGCCGCTGGCGATGGCGGCGGCCTGGTCGTTCCAGCGATGGCAGTGCAGCCGACCGGAACTGCAGCCGGTGCGTTCCCGCCAGAAGCGCTCCTGGGCGTCGGGCTCCGACGGCACCCGCAGGCCCATCTCCGCCTGCCAGACGCCGATCGCCCCCCGGCTGGTGACCATCTCGACCGGCAGGTCCTCCTCGAGCAGCAGCTGCAGCGCCCGCTCGGCCAGGGGCTGGGCGGAGGCGCCGGACACCGCCAGCACCACAGGGAGCGAGGAGGGCGCCATCGGCGGATCAGCCCTCGTCAGCGGCGCCGTTGGCTTCATCGAAGCCGTCGTCCGCCGTGCCATCGGCGGGCCCTTCCTCCACCCGCTCGAAGTCCTCGGGCTGGAGTACCGCCAGGTCGATCTGGTGGCGCAGGGCGTCCACCTTCTGGATCTCCACGTCGACCCCGTCGCCGACCATGTAGGTGCGACGGAACTTGCGCCCCACCAGGCGGTTCTGGCGGGAGCGGTACTCGTACCAGTCGTCCTTGAGGGAGCTGACGTGCACCAGTCCCTCCACCTGGGAGGGGGGAACCTCGACGAAGAAGCCGTAGCTCTGCACGCCGCTGATCACCCCGGGCAGGGTCTGGCCGACCAGGGGCTCGGTGTGGCGGGCCTGGGCCAGGGCGAGCACATCGGCCTGGAGCTCCTGCAGGAAGCGGCAGCGGCCGTTGAGGCGCTGGGCGAGGCCGTGCTCCAGGCCCTGCTGGTAGGGGGCCAGCTGGCCGGGGGTCAGCAGGGGCCAGTCGGTGCTGCCGTGGCAGGCGTCGCTGGCCAGGTCGGTGCTCACCTTGTGGCGCACGCTGGGCCGGTCCTTGCCGTCCACCAGCAGGCTGACCAGGAGCTGCTGGTTCCAGATGTCGGCGTAGTGGAGGGCCGGACAGCACCAGGGGGCCACGGCGGTCTCCTCACCGGCCACCGCGTGGGGGCCGGCTTCGGCCGCCAGCTGCACCGGCCGGAGGGCATCGCGCAGCTGCTGCTGCAGGGGCCGTCCACGATCGGTGGCGGCGAAGACGGCGGCGAGCTCGGCGGCGCTGGCGTTGCCGTCGGCACTGAGCTCCATCGGGATGTCGAGGGCCAGGGCCGCCTTGGCGACGTCGTTGATGTCGGTGGCCTCCGCCGCCGGATTGAGGGCGAACAGGGCGGGCAACTCCAGGGCCAGCAGGTGGCGGCCCAGGGCCCGCTGGGCCACCAGCACCGCCTCCCGCAGGATCGCCACCGGATCCTGGGCCGGCAGCTCCACCAGCCAGCCCTGCAGGGCCGCATCCGGGGCGGGCACCCGCAGGTCGCCGAGGCTGTCGATGGCGGGCATCGGCAGCTCGAGATCGATCGAGCCGGCAGCGAGGCGCCGCTGGCGCAGCAGGCCACTCAGCTGGACCAGCTGCTCCAGCAGGAGCAGATGATCCTTGAGGGCCTTGAGGGCCGCGGGGACGGTGCGGGCCTTGGGCTTGCGCTCGGCCAGGGCCTGCATCGCGACCCGGTCCACCCGGGCATCGGGGCTGATCTGGCTCAGGCTGAAGCGGAAGTGCTCGAGGGCCCCCTCGGCGTCCAGCTCCAGGGCCACCGACACCGCCGCCTGGCTGTCGCCGGGACGGAAGCCGCAGGCTTTGGCGAGGGCCGGGGGCAGCAGGGGCAGCCAGCGCCGTCCCAGGCAGATCGCCTCGCCCTGGTCCCGCAGCCAGGTGTCGAGGCTGTTGCCCATGCCGATGCGCTCGGCCACGGCGGGACTGTGCACCCACAGCCGCCAGCCGCCTTCACGCTCCTCCAGGGAGATGGCGGGCAGCACCGGAGCCTCGCCGCCCTCCCAGACCTCCAGGATCAGGGTGGGCAGGGCCGTCAGGTCGGTGCGCTTGGCGGCGGGTTGCTTCAGGGTGGCGCGGGGGGAGGCCGGACGCTCCTGCAGGCGATGCTTGGCCAGCAGCAGGTCGGTGTCGGCTGCTTCCCCGCCGTGCACCGGCAGGCTGCGGGCGACGTGGCCGGCCGGACCGAACTGGGCTACGGGGAAGCGATCGATCTTCACCTCCACCACCGCCTCCTCGGCGGGATCGAGGTGGACCGCGTCCTCTTCGGGCAGGGCGACGGAGGTGAGCAACCTGTCGTCGAGGGGGACGGCGACCAGTTGACCCTCCTGCCGCTCAACCTGGGCCAGCAGGCTGGGGGTCTGGCGCTCGAGGATGCACTGCACGCCCCCCTCCGGCGAGCGGCGGCGGCCGCCCTCGCGGGTGATCTTCACCAGGACCCGATCGCCGTTCCAGGCGTGGTTGAGCTGGTGGTCACGGATGTAGATGTCCTCTCCGCCGTCCTCCCGCAGGGCGAAGCAGAAGCCCTTGCTCGAGCAGCGCAGCCGGGCCGGGATCAGCTCGGGAGTCTCACGGGCGCGGAGGCCTTCCCCGTCCTCCTCCACCAGCCCCAGCCGCAGCAGGGCATCCAGGCCGATGCGCAACTGCTGCTTGCAGGTCTTGGTGGTCAGGCCCAGCGACTTCTCCAGCTTGGCCAGGGCCACCGCATCGGTCGTGGAGAGGTGGTCGAGCAGATCGGCGACCGTGAACTTCATCGGATGGGACATACGCGGAGGATGGCGCTGCCGGAGCAGCGCGGTGACCAGGGTGGTCCGGAGCGCCAGGGGGGTCTTCGGCCTCCGTGGACGGGGGATGGCCCGGCAGCGCCCGCCGTCACGGCGAACGTCACCCGGGGACTCTAAGGAGCGGGGGTCTCGGCATCCTCGCCAGCGGCCTCGGTGGTCGCGGCGGGAGCCTCGCCGCCGTCCGCGCCGGAGCGCAGGATCAGGCGGGTGCCGATGATCAGGAAGCCGGCGGAGGCCGCCAGCTGCAGTCCATCGGTGGGGATGACGCTCGAGAGGGAGCCCCCCGCCGCCGCCCCCACCAGGCTGGCGAGCACCAGGGCGAAGGCGCTGCCGGCAAACACCGCCCCGGGCCGGTTGGAGGTGCCGCTGATGCTGACGATGGCCAGCTGGGTCTTGTCGCCGAGCTCCGCCAGGAAGACGGTGGCGAAGGTGGAGGCGAGCAGGGCGAAGGGCATGGGGCGGCGGGGGACGGACTCAGGTGTTGAGGAGGTGGAGCGGCGCCAGGTGCAGCACCGCCTGACGGCCCAGCCACAGCCCCAGGGCGACCATCAGGATCCCCGCGGCCCGCTCCAGCTGGTGGGGGGGCATGACGGTGGACAGCCAGCGCCCTAGCAGCACCCCGACCAGGCTGGAGCAGATCAGGGCCAGCGAGGCGCCCACGAACACAACCACCGGCCGGCCCGACTGGGCCGACAGCAGCAGGGCGGCGAGCTGGGTCTTGTCGCCGAGTTCGGCCAGGAAGACGGTGGTGGCGGTGCTCAGGAACACCGTGATCCAGCTCGTGGCGGCTGGAGTTTCGGGGGTGCTGCTCATGAGGGCTGGCGGATCGTCCGAAGGAAACGGCGCATCACCGGATCGCGTCCGCCCAGCTCGGCGCGGATCTGCTGCCGGCAGGAGGCGATGGCCAGGGCATCGGGGTCGTCGCCGGGCTGGCCGAACAGCGCCACCAGCTGATCCACCCGGCAGAAGTCGGGTCGTTCCGCATAGATACGGCAGCGGCGTGAACCGGTGTCGAAATGGCGGCACCAGCCGTCCTCCCCCACCATCGCGAAGTAAACCTCCTGCTGGTCGGGGTCGAGGGCCTCGATCGCGTCGCCCCGCAGGGCCGGATCGAGACGGCAGCAGGAACCGCAGCCGCTGATGCACTGCCAGTGCTCGGTTCGGGGCACGGGGACGCCACGGGGTTGCTCCATTCACTCACACCCGAGGCCTTCTTCCGAGGCCTTTTTGCGAGCCCTCCTTCCCAGCCCACGCCCCCGCCAGCCATGACAACCGATCACGGCCGCCGGGGCGGGGCCCTGAAGCGGCCGCCGGGCGACCTACACTCCTGGCCGATTGTCCCCCTCGCCGGCAGCCGCACCATGGGTATCGACTTCCATCTCATCTCCAACTTCGGCGCCCTGGCCCTGATCACCCTGGCCGGTCCGGCCGTGATCTTCATCCTCTACTACCGCCGCGGCGCCCTCTGATCGCTCCGGAACCAGCAGGTCGGCCAGGGCGTGGTAGACGGGTCGGCGCTGGATCGCCTGGCCCGTGTAGGCCGCGATCACAGCGGCGGCCACCAGGCCTGGCATGAGCTGCTGGTCGCCCGCCATGCGGATGGCGAAGGCGATCGTCATCACCGGCAGCTGGGTGGCGCCCGCCAGTCCCGCCGCCATGCCCAGGGCCAGGCCCAGATGGGGATCCCCTGCCAGGGCCCGCACCACCCCTGCGCCGAACACACCACCCACCGCGAAGGCCGGGTCGATCAGTCCCCCGGGGATCCCGGCGGAGAGGGCCAGCACCGGCCCGACCAACCGTGAGACCAGCAGCATGATCCAGCTGCCGTCGATGGTGGTGTCAGCGTCCTGATCAAGGATCAGGCGCATCAGGGTCTCGCCATCGCCGCCACTGGCGCCGCCGGTGACCAGGGCCAGCAGGGCCAGGGCAACCCCGGCCGCCAGGCCGAGACGCAGGGGCTGACGGCGGGCGAGTGGGGTCATCAGACCCGTGGCCCGCACCAGCAGCCAGGCGAACAGACCGCCGAGGGCCCCGCCGCCGAGGCCGATCGGAACCGCCCAGAGCAACTGCTCGGTCTCCGCCACCGGGCTGGGGTTGATCCCGAGGGCGAACATCGGCTGGCCGCCGAGGCCGCTGACCAGAGCCGCCGCGCTGGTCAGGACCAGCGCCGGCCACACCAGCCGCTGCTGGAAGCTGCCGGTGAGCTCCTCGACCACGAAAACCATCCCCATCAGGGGGGTGTTGAAGCCACCGGCCAGCCCGGCCCCTGCCGCTCCGGCCAGCAGGTGGCCCCGGCTGGCCCGGTGCAGCAGGCCTGGCCAGCGCCGCAGCAGGGCCTGGCCTACGGCCGCACCCACCTCCACCACCGGGCCCTCGCGGCCCAGGGGCAGCAGGGCAAGGCTGGCCACGGTCCAGAGGCCCAGCCGTTCCCCGGTGGGGGCGGCGGAGAGCAGCTGGGCGCCCCGGTGGGGATCCTCCAGGCAGAGCATCACCTGGGGAATGCCCGAGCCGGCGCCGCGGCGCCACGGACCCCGCTGGAACCAGAGCAGCAGCGGCACCAGGGGGATCGGGGCCAGGGCCAGCAGCCAGCCACCGGCGCTCCACTCCTCCCCGCTGAAGGCCGGCAGGGTGGAGAGCAGGCGATCCTGAAGCAGGTCGATGCGGTTGAGCGGCCAGCAGGCCAGCCCCACCACGGCCCCCAGCAGCGCCAGCAGCAGCAGGGAACGCACCGGGCCCAGCGGGGACCGGCTCATCCTTCGACCATCCCCAGGGCCATGGCCGCCTCCCGCATCAATCCCTGAACGTAGGGGTGGGGCGGGTCCCCCAGGGCGGCGGGGCCTGCGCCGTCGGATGGGATGGCGGAGCGCAGCTCCTCGCCGGCGGCGTTGCGGATCACCAGGCTGTCCCCCTGGCGGCGGCACCAGTAGGTGCGGTCGCGGCGCTGCAGCACCACGGTGTCACCGCCGCTGGAGCGGATCGCCTCCAGCTCCAGCTGGAACCGCTCCACCCCCTGCCAGTCATCGCGGCGCAGGCGATAGGCCACATCCACCGGGCCCGCCCACTGGTCGGGACCCTGCCAGCGCCAGCCGATCGCCCGCAGCCGCGTCTCCCCCTGGGCCAGCTGCAGCTGCAGGTGGCCGCCGCGCAGCAGCTTCTGCTCCACCACCTGGCAGCGGCTGCTCCAGAACAGGGGGGTGGGATGGCCGATGCCGAAGGGGGCGAGCCGCTGGAGCTGGCGCCAGAACTCCCGGTCGATGCGCTCCAGCCGCAGCAGGGCCTCGGGCTCCACCGTGCGGCCATCACCCGCCGACTCCAGCCAGCCGCTGGCCAGGGCGTCGAGCCGTTCCTGCAGCGCCGTGACGTTCTCGGCCCGCACCGTGAAGCCGCCGGCGGCGGGGTGGCCGCCATAACGCTCCAGCAGCTCGGCGCAGGCCGTCAGGGCCCCATCGACGGCGAAGCCCTTCGGAGCCCGCACCGACGCCCGCAGCCGGCCTCCGCCTTCGCCCGCCAGCAGGGCGACGGGACGGCCGAAGCGCTCCACCAGCCGGGAGGCGACGATGCCGATGACACCGTGGTGCCAGTGGCCCTGGGCCAGCAGCAGGAAGGCGGGCCGGCGGGGACCATCGGCCTCCAGCAGGGCCAGGGCCTCCGCCTCGATCGCGCTGCAGAGTTCCCGCCGCTGGCGGTTGAGGGCTTCGCAGGAGCGGGCCAGTTCCAGGGCCCGCTCGGGATCGTCGGTCGTCAGCAGGTCCACCACCAGCTGGGGGTCCCCCAGCCGGCCGACAGCATTGATGCGCGGAGCCAGCTGGAAGCCCACCGCCTCGGCATCGACCCGGTGCTTCTCCAGGCCCGCCAGTTGCTGCAGGGCCTGCAGGCCGGGCAGGGGGCTGCGGCCCAGCAGGGGCAGGCCATCGAGCAACCAGCGGCGGTTGACCCCTTCCAGAGGGGCCATGTCGGCGATGGTGCCGATGCAGAACAGATTGAGGGCAATCTCCAGACCATGGCGGTGGCGCAGCCGCCGGCAGAGGGCGGTGGCCAGGACGTGGGCCAGCCCCACCCCCGCCAGACCCCGGTAGGGGGAGCCCTCCGGGGTGACGGCCGGGTGCAGCAGGGCCAGGTGCGGCGGCAGCTGGGGGGGCAGGGTGTGGTGGTCGGTGAGAATCACCTCCACCTCTAGGGCGGCGGCGCGCTCCAGGGCTTCGATGGCGGCCACGCCGTTGTCGACCGTGATCAGCAGCCGCACCCCGTCGGCCGCCAGCCGCTCGACCATGGCGGCATTGAGGCCGTAGCCGTCGTCCATGCGGCTGGGGATGGCGGCCCGCGGGCGGGCGCCGAGCCGCTGCAGGACCCCCACCAGCAGGGCGGTGCTGGTCATGCCGTCGGCGTCGTAGTCGCCGCAGATCGCCACCGCCTCCACCCCCTGGCAGCAGCGCACCAGCCGCTCGACCGCCAGCGCCAGGGCGGGAAAATGGGCCTCCGGATCGGGGGCCGCCTCCGGATCCAGCAACTGGCGCACCGCCTCGGCCGTCACCAGGCCGCGACGCCGCAGCAGGGCCAGCAGCTCACCGGGGAGGTCGGCATCCGGAGCCCCGGCCGCCTCGGTGGGGCCGTCGCCGCCGAGGGGGGAGGGCAAAAGCCAGCGTCGCTCGTCGACGGCAGAGAGCAACGAGGAGCAGGCGGGGCCTCCGCATTGTGGAAGCCGGGGCCGCAGGGCGCACCCCTTAGCCTGACTCCCTACACAAGCGCGGCGTCCGATGGCCCCGGCCCTGTCGGCCCTGCTCTGGGACGTGGACGGCACCCTGGCCGAGACGGAGTTCGAGGGCCACCGGGTGGCCTTCAACCGCAGTTTCGAGGCCGCCGGCCTGCCCTGGCGCTGGGACCGGCCCACCTACGGGCGGCTGCTGGCGGTGGGCGGCGGCCACGAACGGATCACCGCCTTCCTGGAGCAGGTGGAGGGCCGCACACCGGAACGGGGCCGGGTGGAGGAGCTGCAGCGGCGCAAGCAGACCTTCTACGCCGAGCTGGTGCAGCAGGGCCGCCTCGCCCTGCGGCCCGGGGTGGCCCGGCTGGTGGAGGAGGCCGCGGCGGCGGGCCTGCGGCAGGGCATCGTCACCACCAGCGGCCGCCGCGCGGTGCAGGCCCTGCTGGAGGGGGCCCCGCCGGCCCTGGGCCGGGCCTTTGCGTTCTGGGTCTGCGGTGACGATGTGGCCCGCAAGAAGCCGGATCCGGAGGCCTACCTGCTAGCCCTGGGACAGCTGGCCGGGACGGGAAGCGAAGCGGTGGACAGAGAGGCGGGCGGAGAGGTGGCAGGGGTTCTGGTGCTCGAAGACTCGCCGGCCGGGCTGGCGGCGGCCACCGGCGCCGGGCTGAACTGTCTGGTCTGCCTGAGCGCGGCGACGCGGGAGGAGCCGGAGGCCCGCTTCAACGCCGCCAGGGCCGTGGTCGAGAGCCTGGAGGAGCCCGGAGACACCATCGTCGTGCGCCGGGGGCCACCTTGCCATGAGGGCCAGGTGACGCTGTCGTGGCTGGAGCGCCTGCTGGACACGCCATGACCCGCCTCCCCGTGCAGCGCACCCGTTTCCAGGGGCTGGTGAGCCGGCTGGGAAACCGCGCGGTCGGCGTGGCGCGGCGCAGCTGGCGGGCCGGCAGCCTGGCCGCCCTGGCGCTGCTGCTGGGCTTCTTCGCCGGTCAGAACCTCACCAGCCTGCTGCTCTTCACCACCCCGGGGGGCCGCCCGGCGGTGGTGCTCGGTCTGCTGCTGACCTTCGAGACGCTGGTGCGGCTGCGGACCCGCCTGGTGGGCCCAGAACCCTCCCTGGCCTGGGTGCTGGTGGACAACCTGCGCATCGGCGCCACTTACGCCATCGTGCTTGACGCCTTCAAGGTGGGAACCTGAGCGGGTGGTGCCACCAGAGCTCTCCATGCCCCCGGAGCCCTCGCCGGATGCCTGGGACGGACGGCTGGCCCGGGCGGGGGATCTGGGCCCCGTGCACCCCAGCCTGCTGCGGCTTTTGGCCCTGCCGCTGCTGCGGCGGCTGGAGAGCAGCCTGCGCGACGGAGTCGTGACCCGACGCCCCGTGCTGGCCCTGAACGGGCCGGTGGGCGCCGGCAAGACCAGCCTTGGCCGCGCCCTGGAACGACTCGCCGCCCTCGGGGGGCTGCGGCTGACGGTGGCCTCGATCGACGACCTCTACCTGCCGGCCGCCGACCGCCGCGCCCGGCTGGCGGGCAATCCCTTCGGAGTGGCCAGGGTCCCTCCCGGCAGCCACGACCTGCCCCTGCTGCTGGAGGCGCTGGCCACCTGGCGGGCCGGGGGGACGCTGCGGCTGCCCCGGTTCGACAAGACCCTGGCCGGCGGGGAAGGCGAGCGGAACGGCTGGCGGGAGGTGCCCGCCGAGGCGCTGGTGATCGAGGGGTGGCTGATGGGCTGCCAGGCCCTGGGCCCCCAGGTCCTGGACGAGCGGCTGGGCAGCGGAGCGGGGCTGGAGGAGCTCGGCACATCTGAACGCCGCTGGCTGCCCCGCTGGGACAGGCACCTGGCGGCCTACGGGAAACTCTGGGCGGCTTGTGACGGCCTCTGGCTGCTGCGACCGGAGCGCTGGAGCCTGCCCCGTCGCTGGCGCTTCCAGGCCGAAGCCCGCCAGCGTCGAGCCGGTGGCGGATGGCTCAACGGCCGTCAGCTCGACGCCATGGTGCGGGCCACGCTCCACTCGCTGCCGCCGGCGCTCTACCAGGACCCACTGCTGGAGACCAGCCGCTCAGAGATCGGCCTAGGGATTCCGTTGGAGGGCGGGGTGATCCTGGACGGACGCCGGCGTGCCCACCCCCTGGGGATTCAGCTCTCTTCGCCGGCTTCGGCGTCCTCAGCGATCGGGTAGACGAAGCCCTGGGCGCGGCCGCTCAGGACAGCCTTGCCGAGCGACATGGCCTTCTGGGCCGCCACACCGGCCTTGGCCTTCCAGTGGGCGTGGCGCTGGTCGCGCTTGCCCTTGGAGGTTTTCTTCTTGGGAACGGCCATCCCGCTAACTCACTGCCAAACGACGATACTGCTTCGCCGACTCGCCTTTCGTCAAATCGCTACAGTCGATTTCCGACAGCAACTCCTGAAAAGGACGCCAGGCCTGTGAGCAGCAGTTCTCCTCCGGAGCCGGCCAGGACCTCCGTCGCCCAGGCCACGCCCGGTGCCGAGGGAGCGTCTGCCACTCCGGCGGCACCGGCCACTCCTGCGCCATCCAAGCCGGCACCGGAGGTGCGTCCCGGCTTCAGCCTGGGGGGGCAGGGCTCCGCGCCGCCCTCCTACAGCCAGCTGCTGCGGGACATCGAAGCCGGAAAGATCAAGAGCCTGGAGCTGGCCCCCGCCCAGCGCGTGGTCACCGCCACGTTCGCCGACGGCCGCAGCCGCCAGGTGTCCGTCTTCAGTGACAACCAGCAGCTGCTGCGCACGGCCGAGCAGGCCCGGGTGCCGCTGACGGTGCGGGACGAGCGGCGCGAGGACGCCATGGCCGGCCTGGTCACCAACGGCCTGCTGGTGGCCCTGCTGATCGCCGGCCTGGTGCTGCTGGTGCGCCGCTCCGCCCAGGTGGCCAACAAGGCGATGGGCTTCGGCCGCAGCCAGCCCCGCCTGCAGGAGGAAGGGGCGATCACGGTGCGCTTCGAGGACGTGGCCGGCATCGCCGAGGCCAAGGAGGAGCTCCAGGAGGTGGTGACCTTCCTCAAGACCCCCGAGCGCTTCACTTCCATCGGCGCCCGCATTCCCAAGGGGGTGCTGCTGGTCGGCCCGCCCGGCACCGGCAAGACACTCCTGGCCCGCGCCATCGCCGGAGAGGCCGGGGTGCCCTTCTTCTCGATGGCCGCCACCGAATTCGTGGAGATGTTCGTCGGTGTGGGGGCCAGCCGGGTGCGGGATCTGTTCCGCCAGGCAAAGGCGAAGGCGCCCTGCATCATCTTCATCGATGAGATCGATGCGGTGGGCCGCCAGCGGGGGGCCGGGATCGGCGGCGGCAACGACGAGCGGGAGCAGACCCTCAACCAGCTGCTTACCGAGATGGATGGCTTCGAGGACAACTCGGGCGTCATCCTGCTGGCCGCCACCAACCGTCTCGACGTGCTCGACGCGGCCCTGCTGCGGCCCGGACGCTTCGATCGCCGCATCAGCGTCGACCTCCCCGACCGTGCCGGCCGGGAGGAGATTCTCTCGGTTCACGCCCGTACCAGGCCCCTGGCCGAGGAGGTGTCCCTGGCCGACTGGGCCCGGCGCACCCCCGGCTTCTCCGGTGCCGATCTGGCCAACCTGCTCAACGAGGCGGCCATCCTCACGGCCCGTCGCCAGAAGAGCCAGGTGGACGACCAGGCCATCGGCGATGCCCTCGAGCGCATCACCATGGGGCTGGCCGCCGCCCCGCTCCAGGACAGCGCCAAGAAACGGCTGATCGCCTACCACGAGATCGGCCACGCCCTGCTGACCACGCTGCTGCCCCACGCGGACAGGCTCGACAAGGTGACGCTGCTGCCCAGGGCCGGCGGGGTGGGGGGCTTCGCCCGCACCATGCCCGATGAGGACATCCTCGATTCCGGTCTGATCAGCAAGGCCTACCTGCGGGCCCGGCTGGTGGTGGCCCTCGGCGGCCGGGCCGCAGAACTCGTGGTGTTCGGCCCCAGCGAGGTGACCCAGGGGGCCAGCAGCGACCTGCAGCTGGTGCGCCGCATCTGCCGCGACATGGTGCTGCGCTACGGCTTCTCCAGCCTCGGCCCCCTGGCCCTGGAGGAGGAGGGTGAGGAGGTGTTCCTCGGCCGCGACTGGATCCGCTCCAGCCCCCACACCTCGGTGCGCACCGGCAACCGCATCGACGAACAGGTGCGCCAGCTGGCCAGCGAGGCCCTTGAGAAGGCCGTCGCGGTGCTCACCCCCCGGCGCGAGCTGATCGATGAGCTCGTGAACCGGCTGATCGAGCAGGAAACCATCGACGGTGACAGCTTCCGCGCCCTGGTGGAGGCCCATGAGGCCAGGGGCGGTTCAGCCCTCGTCGCCCAGGCCGGAGGCAAAGCGGATGTCGAGGCTGCGCAGGTGGGTGTGTAGGCCGGCATCCTGAATCGGCAGCAGCCGGGCCATCCGGCCGCTGCGGTTCACATGGGCATGCCAGTGGCCCGGGGGCGTGATGAAGGCTCCGCCCGGCTCCCAGTCGATGCGGGTGGGGTTGAGGATGGTTCCGTCGGGGCCCAGCTCAGTGCCCACCAGGCTGTAGCAGCCGGGATCGCAGTCGATGATCAGATCGAGGGCCACCGACTGGTGGCGGTGGGGCGGCTGGGTGACACCGTCGGGCACCACCCCGAGCATGGCCCAGAGGGTGTGGGTGACGGTGCGGGTGGCGGGCAGGTCGGCATGGGCCAGCAGGATGCTGAGCCGGTTGGAGCGGGCGGCGCTGGGGTCCGCCAGCAGTTGCTGCAGGGCCTCCTCCTGGCGGGCGGCCGGGTAGTGGACGGCCGTGAAGCGGGGGACGGAGGGCAGCACCCCCAGGTAGTGGAGCAGGGGGGCGTCATGCACCCAGTACAGAACGCTCTCCTCGCTGGCCTGGAGCAGGGGGTCGGCTCCGGCGGGGAGCACGAACAGATCCCCCTGGCTCCAGCTCAGGCTGAGGGGCGCACCGAGGGCATCGCCGGGACGCTCCAGCTGGCCGGCGCCGCGGAGCACATAGAACAGAGAGCTGGTGGCGGCGGCGGCCGCCTTGAGGCCTTCGCCTAGTAGCAGGCGCAGGAAATGGGCCGCCAGGCCCGGGCTGGTGGCGGGTCCGGCGCAGCCCAGGGCGGCGCTCAGATCGAGGGGCAGCACCGCCGTGGGGCCATGGCCGTGGAGCTCGGGCCCCCAGCGGTGGTAGCGGATCGGTTCGGTGAGGCCCGGCCGCACCGGGTTGGCGGCCTGGCGGTAGTCGTAGTAAAGGCCGGCGGAAAGCCAGTCGTGGGGGACGGCGGCGCTGCCCGCTGGAACCGTGGGGCTGGTGGCCTGAATCGGTTCCATGGGTACGGGGCGTATAGGTACAAAAGTTTATGGAATTCTGAACGCCATCGACGCGCCCTTCGGGCGCTTTCCCTATCCGTCCGTGACCTGGGTCATCCGTCCGTGACCAACGTCCGGATCAGCCCCCGGCGACGGCCGGCACGATGCTCACTTCATCGCCGTCGCTGAGGACGGTGGCCTGGTTGTCGAGAAAGCGGATGTCCTCGCTGTTCACGTAGAGGTTGAGGAAGCGGCGCAGCTTGCCGTTCTCATCGCACAGGCGTGCCTGGATGCCGGGGTAGCGGCCTTCGAGGGCCTGCAGCAGGCCGTCGATGCTGGTGGCCTCCAGGCTGACGCTGGCCTCGTCGTTGGTGAACTTCTGCAGGGGGGTGGGGATCAGAACCTGGATGGCCATGGAATGGGTCGGTGGGGCAGGCAGGACGGGAGAAACGGGGCGATCAGGCCCGGGGCGCGGCGGCGCCGTGGGAGGCCTGGGAGCGCTCCCAGGCTTCGTGGAAGCTGGCCAGCTGGGGCTCGATCGTGTATGGGGCCCCGATGGAGGAGGCGATCGCCTCGGTGGTCTTGAGGCCGTTGCCGGTGATGTAGGCGACGGTGGTTTCGGAGGGGTCGATCTTGCCCTGCTCCACCAGCTTCTTGAGCACGGCAATGGTGGTGCCGCCGGCGGTTTCGGTGAACACCCCCTCCATCTCGGCCAGCAGCTTGATGCCGTCGATGATCTCCTCATCGGTGACGGCGGCGATGCTGCCGCCGGTGCGGTTGGCGATGTCGATGGCGTAGGGGCCATCGGCCGGGTTGCCGATGGCGATCGATTTGGCGATCGTATTCGGCTTCACTGGGGTGATGAAATCGCGGCCGGCGGCGAAGGCCTGGGCGATGGGGGAGCAGCCCTCCGCCTGGGCGCCGCTGAAGCGCACCGGCTTCTCGTCGACGAGACCCACCTTGATGAATTCGTCGAAGCCCTTGCGGATCTTGGTGAACAGGGAACCGGAGGCCAGGGGGGCGACGATGTGGTCGGGAAGCCGCCAGCCGAGCTGCTCGATCACCTCGTAACCGAGGGTCTTGGAGCCTTCCGAGTAATAGGGGCGCAGGTTGATGTTGACGAAGCCCCAGCCGTAGGTGTTGGCCACCTCGGAGCAGAGCCGGTTGACCTGGTCGTAGTTGCCCTTCACCGCCATCAGGGTGGGGTTGTAGACAAGGGTGCCGAGCACCTTGCCCAGCTCCAGATCACTGGGGATGAAGACACAGCACTCCAGGCCGGCGTGGGCGGCGATGGCGGCGGTGGAGTTGGCCAGGTTGCCGGTGGAGGCGCAGCTGACCGTGGTGAAGCCCAGTTCCCGGGCCCGGGTGAGGGCCACCGAGACGACGCGGTCCTTGAAGGACAGCGTCGGCATGTTGACGCCGTCGTTCTTGATGTAGAGGGAGGAGAGGCCGAGACGCCGGGCGAGGCGATCCGCCTTGAGCAGGGGGGTGAAGCCGGTGCCCACGTCGATGGGGTCCCCTTCGACGGGCAGGAATTCCCGGTAACGCCAGATCGAGGTGGGGCCGGCCTCGATGGTGGCGCGGCTGACACGGCTGCGAATGGCGTCGTAGTCGTAGACCACCTCGAGGGGGCCGAAGCAGACGTCCTCGCAGACGTGGCGGGCGCCGGCCTCGTAGGGATGACCGCATTCCTTGCAGCGCAGGCCCGTGAAGGTGGAGCGGGAAAGGGTGGCGGTCAAGGGAATCCCGGTCACTGGGCGACACGCTAACAGCGGCGTCCGAGCCCCGTCGGCAAAGCCGACCTCCAGCACCGGGTATGGCGGCGCTGCTGTGGCCAGCCCTGCTGGGTGTGTCGCCGTGGGCCCGCAGCTTGTCGCCTGCAGGGTTCTGCCTACGCTCCGTTTGTGCCCGTTCCCACCCCTCTGCCGTCCCGCCGGAGGCCCCACCTCGCCGTCGGCCTGGCCATCGCCTTCGCTCTGCTGCTGGCCCTCTGGGCGGGGGCCCGGCTGGCCATCGAATGGCTCTGGTTCAGCCAGTTCGACTTCCAGCAGATCCTGCTGCGCCGCTGGATGCTGCAGATCGCTGCCTTCACGGCGGTCTTCGGCCTCGGTTCGGCCCTGCAGCTGGCCCAGCTGCAGCGCTGCTGGCGGCTCAGGGAGCAGGGACCCGAGGCGCCCCGGCCGGGGGCGCCCCTGCTGCGGCTGGGCAACGGCGCCCTGGTGGCGGTGTTGATCGGCCTGGTGCTGCTGCTGGCCGTCGGCCTCAGCTACCTGCTGGTGCAGGCCCGGGGGCTGATCGCCAACCCCTTCAACGGCGACGTGATCACCGGCTTCTCCGTGCTGCGGGATCTGCCGCCCCTGCTGGTGGCGGGCCTGGCGGGGGGCCTGCTGCTGCCGCTGCTGCTGTGGCCCCTCACCACCCTGCGGATCACCCTGGCGGCCGCCCTGGCGGGCTCGGCGACGGCGGTGGCCAGGGGCTGGAGCCTGTGGCTGCCGGCCCTGCTGGCCACCCCCTTCGGCGAAGGGGATCCCCTCACCGGTCTGGACCTGTCGTTCACGGTGCTGCGCCTGCCGGCCCTGCGGCTGCTGCTGAGCGTGCTGCTGGCCCAGGGGCTGGTGGGGCTGGCGGCCTGCCTGCTGCTGACCATCGGCAAGGGCCGCAGCCTGAGCGATCTGCGTTTCGACGGGCTCAGCAAGGCCCAGCAGCGGGTGCTGCAGCCCCAGGTGGCGGCCATGGCCGTCGTGCTGGCCCTCAGCAACGCCCTGGCCCCCTTTGATCTGATGGTGCAGGGCAGCGGCGTGGCCTCGGGGGCGGGCTACGTGGATCTGCACGTGCGCCTGCCCCTGCGGCTGCTGTTTGCGCTGCTGCTGCTGCTCACGGCCTGCGCCCTGCTGGTGCCCCTGCCCCGGGGCTGGGTGCGTCGCGGCGCCCTGCTGCCCCTGGCGGGCACGGCCGTGCTGGTGCCGATCAGCGAATGGGTGATCACGCCCCTGGCCCAGCGCTTCTGGGTGCAGCCGCGGGAGCTGGCGGTGGAGGCCCCCTACCTGGAGCGCAGCATCCGGGCCACCCGCCGTGCCTTCGGCCTCGAGAATGTGCGCACCATCCGGCTGGAACCCAATCAGGGCCTGACGAAGGCGGATCTGGCCAGCGCCCCCGGCACCCTCGACAACATCCGCCTCTGGGACAGCCAGCCCCTGCTGGCCGCCAACCGCCAGCTGCAGCAGCTGCGGCTGTACTACACCTTCCCGTCGGCGGCGGTGGATCGCTATCCGCTGCAGGGCAAGTCAGTCCGCGACGGCTCCCAGCAGGTTCTGATCTCGGCCAGGGAGCTGGACAGCAGCGCCCTGCCGCCCGGCTCGCGCACCTGGCTCAACCGCCATCTGGTGTTCACCAATGGCCACGGCTTCACCGTCTCGCCGGTGAACGCCTTCGGCGCCGACGGCCTTCCCCTGTTCTTCGTCAAGGACCTGGGCAGCAGCGGCCGGGTGCAGGGGATCCCCGAGCTGGGCATCACCGACAAGGAGGCCCTGGCGGCGCTGCCGGTGGGCAGCCCGAGCCTCTACTTCGCCTCCGGGCCCTCCCCCTACGCGATCGCCCCCACCAAGGTGAAGGAGTTCTCCTATCCGGAGGGGGAACTGAACGTCTACACCCACTACACCGGCACCCGAGGGATCTCCCTCGCCCCTCCCCTCAACCGGCTGGGGGCGGCGATCTACCTGCGGGAACCGCGGCTGCTGTTCACCGGCTCCTTCACCGACCGCTCCCTGCTGCTGCTGCGGCGCCAGGTGAACCAGCGCCTGACGGCCCTGGCGCCGTTCCTGCGCTTCGAAAGCCAGCCCTACCTGGTCACCGCCCGGGTGGCCGGCAGTGAGGGCTACCGGCCGGAGCAGTACCAGTACTGGCTGCTGGACGGCTTCACCACGAGCCGCTCCTACCCCTACAGCGATCCCAATCCCCAGGGCCTGCGCTACTTCCGCAACCCGGTGAAGGCGGTGGTGGACGCCCACGACGGCCGGCTCTGGTTCTACGTGAACGACGCCAGGGATCCGGTGCTGCGCACCTGGGTGCGTGCCTTCCCGGAACTGTTCCGACCGCTCTCGGCCATGCCCCGGGGCCTGCTCGCCCACATCCGGGTGCCCAAGAGCCAGTTCGACATCCAGGCGGAGCGGCTGCTGCGCTACCACGTCACCGACGTGCGCGCCTTCTACAACGGTGACGACGTCTGGGCGGTGCCCAACGAGATCTACGGCGAAAGCACCGTGCCGGTGTCGCCGTACCACCTCACCCTGCAGCTGCCCGGCGAGCAGCGCTCCGAGTTCGTGCTGCTGCTGCCCTTCACCCCGCTGAAGCGCTCCAACCTGGTGGGCTGGCTGGCGGCCCGCAACGATCCCCCCCACTACGGGGAACTGATGCTGGTGCGCTTCCCCCAGCAACGGCTGCTGCTCGGCCCCCAGCAGGTCACGGCCCTGATCGACCAGGACCCGACGATCAGCTTCCAGTTCGGCCTCTGGAACCGACTCGGTTCGCGGCTGTTCCGCGGCAACCTGCTGGTGCTTCCGGTGGGCGAGGGCCTGCTCTACGTGGAGCCGATCTACCTGCAGTCGAAGAGCAACGATCTGCCCACCCTGGTGCGGGTGGTGGTCACCGACGGCCGCCGCTTCGTGATGGAGCGCAGCCTGCGCCGGGCCCTGGAGCGGCTGGTGGACGCGGCCCCCACCGCCAAGGAGGAGGCGGCGACCGCCAAACCGCCGCTCCCCGACGGCACGCCGCTGCCCCTGCCCCTGCCCTGAGCGCTCGGTCTGGCCGGCCATCCAGGGAAGGCCGGCCATGAAAAAGGGGCCCCGTGGGGCCCCGATGGATCGTTGGGTGATCGCTGGGGAAACGCCGATCAGGCGGCCACGGCGGTCTTGGGATCGAGGGCACCCTTGGCGTAGAGGGTGGCGTAGTAGTTGATGTCGCGCTGCTTGATCTTGCTGGCGTTGCCGGCACACCAGAACTGCTGGTAACGATCCAGGCAGACCTTCTTCATGTAGGCCCGGGCGGGCTTGTTGAAGTGGCGGGGATCGAAGTTGGCCGGATCCTTGGCGGCGGCTTCCCTCACGGCGGCGGTGAAGGCGAGGCGGTTGTCGGTGTCGATGTTGATCTTGCGCACGCCGTTGCGGATGCCTTCCTGGATCTCCTCAACGGGGACGCCGTAGGTCTCGGGGATGGCGCCGCCGTACTTGTTGATCATGTCCAGCCATTCCTGGGGAACGGAACTGGAGCCGTGCATCACCAGGTGGGTGTTGGGGATGGCCTTGTGGATCTCGGCGATCCGGGAGATGGCCAGCACTTCGCCGGTGGGCTTGCGGGTGAACTTGTAGGCGCCGTGGCTGGTGCCGATGGCGATGGCCAGGGCGTCGACCTTGGTCTTGGCGACGAAGTCGGCGGCCTCGGCCGGGTCGGTGAGCAGCTGGGAGTGGTCGAGGGAGCCTTCGAAACCGTGGCCGTCCTCGGCCTCACCCTTGCCGGTCTCCAGGGAACCCAGGCAGCCCAGTTCGCCTTCCACGCTCACACCGATGGCGTGGGCCACATCCACCACTTCCTTGGTGACGGCCACGTTGTACTCGTAGCTGGCGGGGGTCTTGGCGTCGGCCTCGAGGGAGCCGTCCATCATCACCGAGGTGAAACCGTTGGCAGCGGCGCCGTAGCAGGTGGCGGGGCTGTTGCCGTGGTCCTGGTGCATCACCACCGGGATGTCGGGATAGGTTTCCACCGCGGCCAGGATCAGGTGGCGCAGGAAGCTTTCGCCGGCGTACTGACGGGCTCCGCGGGAGGCCTGCAGGATCACCGGGCTGTCGGTCTCGTAGGCAGCCTCCATGATCGACTGCACCTGCTCCAGGTTGTTGACGTTGAAGGCAGGAATGCCGTAGCCGTTTTCTGCGGCGTGATCCAGCAGCAGGCGAAGCGGTACGAGCGCCATGGGAAATCTCGCGGTATTGGGGTGGGTACGGTTGTGGAGAACCGTGGTCGAAGGACGGCTGGCGGGGTCGTCCCGCCGGGTCTGCCGGGGAGTCTAGGGGATGCCCTCCAGGGTTCCTGCTCCCTGGCGGGCCCAGTCGCAGCACCGCTGGCTGGCCACCGCCTCCGACAGGCCCGGGAGCATCGGACGCCGCTGCCGCACCGCCTGGGACCACCAGCCCAGCAGCCGGCGCACCGGCGCGATCCGGCCGTCCTCCCAGGTGCGGCCGTAGGCCAGGGCCGGATCGGCGGCCACGGGCCGCAGGGCCTCGCCGGGGCGGGCCATCCACAGCTGCATGCCGTGGACGTAGTCGGCCTGGTTGCTCGAACCCAGCACCAGGGTGGCCTCGCTGCCATAGAGCTCGATCCAGTAGCCCCGGCCCGCCCGGGCCACCGAGGAGAGGGCGAGCTGGGCGGGCACGGGGCGGCCGCGCCGGTCCTCGAGGTCGAGCTGGATCAGGGCGCTGTCCTCGGCGTCCACCACCCCCATGGCCCCGGAGCCGGGGATGGGGCGCTCGCCGATGGCGGTGCTGAGGCGGGCGGTGAGGCCCCGGCTGGGACCGATCAGCCAGTGGAGGGTGTCGAAGGCGTGGGTGCCCAGGGCGCCGAGCACGCCGCCGCCGGCCGCCGCCTGGGAATACCAGCTCCAGGGGCGGCTCGGATCGGCGCGGCTGGACATCAGCCAGTCGAACGTCACCAGCCAGGGATCCCCCAGCACCCCCGCCTCCAGCAGGGCCGCCAGCTGCTGCACATGGGGCACGGCCCGGTATTCGAAGTCGACCGCCACCACCAGGCCCCGGGCGATGGCGAGGCGCTGCAGCTCCTCCACCTGGCCGGCGTTGAGGGCCACCGGCTTCTCCAGGAACAGGTGCTTGCCCGCCTCCAGGGCGGCGCGGGCCAGGGCGAAACGGGGCTCCGGCGGCGTGGCGATCACCACCGCCTCCACGGCGGGATCGGCCAGGAGGGCGGCGAAATCGTCGAAGGCGGGCAGTTCGGCCGCCTGGCCCGCGGCGGCGGCCCGCTCCGGCCGGGGGTGCCAGAGGGCCACCGGCTCGGTGCCCGGGGCGTCCCGCAGGGCCGTCAGGATCACCTTCTCGCCGAAGCCGAGGCCGGCGACGGCGACCCGCAGGGGCGCCTCAGGCCGTCGCATCGCTCTCCTGGGTCAGGCGGGCGGCGGCGCAGGCGGCATGCAGCACCCGGATCGTGAGGTTGTCGCCGACGGCGGCCTGCCAGGTGGCTCCCCAGCGGGGCAGGCCATTGACGGCGGTGTCGCGGTAGAGCTCCTCGTCGCAGTCGAGCTGCATCACGTACAGCTGGCCGACGGGGGGGCGGGCGTCCTCGGGCGCATCGGCGGCAGCGGCGGGCTGGAAGCGGCTCAGCACCGAGAGACGGCCCTCGCGATCGAAGCGAAGGCTGCCGGAGTCCCACCACTGGCGGCCCTCAGGGCCGGCCTCCACCTCCTGCCAGTCGACCGGGCCGGCCATGGCGGCGGCGGGAGCCGCCAGCCAGCAGCCCAGCAGCAGCAGCACCGCCAGCAGGCCGGCGGCGAACGGGGCGCGGCCGCCTCTGATGACACCGCTCATGGCACCACGGACACGGCCGGCCGCAGGCTGCCGTGCAGCCGCAGCAGAGTGGCCAGGGTGCCGCGCAGCTCGGGCCGGGGCACGATCGTGTCGACGAAGCCGTGGTCCTGGAGGTACTCGGCGGTCTGGAAGCCCTCGGGCAGCTTCTCGCCCAGGGTCTGCTCGATCACCCGGCGGCCGGCGAAGGCGATCATCGCCTTGGGCTCGGCCAGGATCAGGTCGCCGAGCATGGCGAAGCTGGCGGTGACCCCACCGGTGGTCGGATGGGTGAGCAGGGGCAGGTACAGCAACTCGGCGCTGCGGTGGCGCTGCAGGGCGCCCGACACCTTGGCCATCTGCACCAGGCTCAGCATCCCCTCCTGCATGCGGGCGCCACCGGAGGCGCAGACGATCAGCAGCGGATAGCGGCGGGCGGTGGCCAGCTCCACCAGGCGGGTGAGCTTCTCGCCCACCACCGAGCCCATGGAGCCGCCCATGAAGCGGAAATCCATCACCCCCAGGGCCAGGGGCATGCCGTCCAGGCGGCAGAGGCCGGTGACCACGGCATCCCGCAGGCCCGTGGCCCGCTGGCTGTCCCGCAGCCGATCGGCGTAGCTGCGGCGGTCCTTGAAGGCCAGGGGGTCGGTGGGGGCCAGATCGGCATCGATGGGCTCAAAGCTGCCCTCATCGGCGATCAGGCGGATGCGCTCGGCGCTGTCGATGCGGTGGTGGTGGCCGCAGCCCTTGCAGACACTCGCGTTGGCGATCAGGTCCTTGCGGTAGACCACCAGGCCGCATTCGGCGCATTTGCTCCAGAGGCCATCCCCCTCGTCGGCCTCAGGGCCCTTGCTGGCCCGAACGGCGGGGGCGTTCTTGCGGCGATCGGCAAACCAGTCAAACAGGGACATGGGGCGACGGCGGCGACGAGGAACGGAGACTTGGGGCCATTAAAGACCCAGGCCCCACAGGCGCAGCCAGGGGCCGTGGCCGCCGATCCAAACCGCCAGGGCGGCGGCGGCGAGGAAGGGGCCGAAGGGGAAGGGCTGCTGGCGGCCGAGACGGCCACTGAGCCGGGCGATGCCACCGATCAGGGCACCGCCGAGCACCGACAGGCTCACGGCCAGGCCCAGGCCGAGCGGTCCGAGCCAGGCGCCCATCAGGGCGGCCAGCTTGGCGTCCCCCAGGCCCAGGGCCGGCCGGCCCAGGGCCTTCTCGGCCAGGGCGCTGAGGGCCTCGAAGCCCAGCAGGCCGGCGGCCACCGCCAGCAGGTGGGAGAACAGCAGCGCACGGCCCACCTCGGCCCCCTGCGGGAAGCCGATGCCGGCGGTGGCCGCCAGGCCGAGCAGCACGCCCCAGCGGCAGAGGGGTTCGGGCAGCCAGAGGCTGTCCAGGTCGATCAGGGCCAGGGGCAGCAGCCAGCTGGCCAGCAACCAGCCGGCCGCCAGCAGCAGCCAGGGGCTGGGATCGGGGCCCATGGCGGCCGGGCGGGCGAAGAGCATGGCCACCCATAGGCCGGCGGTGAGCAGCTCCACCAGCGGGTAGCGGACGGCGATCGGCGCCTGGCAGTGGCGGCAGCGGCCGCGCAGCAGCAGCCAGCTGAGCAGCGGCACGTTCTCGAAGCAGGCCAGGGAGGCGCCGCAGCGGGGGCAGTGGCTGCCGGGGAACACCAGCGACTCCTCCCGCGGCAGCCGCCAGACCACCACGTTGAGGAAACTTCCGATGCAGGCGCCCACCAGGGCCACCAGGGGGGCCAGCAGGGGCAGGGCGGCGGTGGGGGCGAGCAGGGCGTCGGGACTCATGGCAGCGGGCGGCTGGATCCCCCGCGGGCACTGCGGCCCCGAGCCGAGCGGGGGCGCAGCAGCTCCATCGGCACGAACTGCTCGTCCGGCAGGAGGATGGGCACCTCGAACACCACCCGTCCCTGGGGGCCTGCACCAAGCAGCACCACCCCCAGCGGTTCGGGGGCGGTGGGGCAGGACTCGAGGAAACGGAAGTAGACCCGGCGCGAGCAGCGCAGCAGTTCGGCGCTGTTGATGCGGTCGAGGCGCAGGGCACCGGCCGAGGGGGAGGCCGAGGACTCCCCGCCCCGGATCCGGAACGAGGGGCTTCCGGATGGGGGGGTGCCGGGTCCGGACGGGTGGATGGTGGGGGGCTGGGCGGTGATGGGATTCACCGATTCCTTTCGGGGGATCTTAGGACCGAAAGGAAGATCAAGCGGCGGATCTTCAGCTGAGTTTCTTCTGCTCCTCGATCATCTTGTGGATGATCGGAGTGAGGATGATCTCCATGGCGAAGCCCATCTTGCCGCCGTTCACCACGATGCTGGTGGGGCTCGACATGAAGGAGCCGTTGATCATGCGCAGCAGGTAGGAGAAGTCGATGCCCCACTTCTCGCGGGCCCCCTTGCGGAAATGGATGATGACGAAGCTCTCATCCGGGGTCGGGATATTGCGGCAGATGAACGGGTTGGAGGTGTCCACCGTGGGCACCCGCTGGAAGTTGATGTCGGTGAGGCTGAACTGGGGGCAGATGTGGTTGATGTAGTCGGGCATGCGGCGCAGGATCGTGTCCACGATCGCTTCGGCCGAGTAGCCCCGCTCGGCGTTGTCACGGGAGATCTTCTGGATCCACTCCAGGTTGGCGATCGGCACCACGCCGATCAGCAGGTCCACCAGGGACGCCACGTCGTAGCCGTCGCCCACCACCCCACCGTGGAGACCTTCATAGAAGAGGAGCTGGGTGCCGGAGGGGATGGGCTCCCAGGGGGTGAACTGGCCGGGCTCCAGGCTGGTGCCGAGGCGGGCGTTGTGCTCGGCCGCCTCCTCCACCGAGTGGAGGTAGTAGCGGCGGTCGCCGCTGCCGGTTTCGCTGTAGGTGCGGAACAGCTCCTCGAGCTTGTCGAAGATGTTGGCCTCAGGGCCGAAGTGGGAGAAGTTCTCGCCACGGGCCTGGGCTTCGGCCATCGCCTGCTTCATCGGGCCCCGCTCGAAGCGGTGGAAGCTGTCGCCTTCCACCACCGCCGGGATGATGCCCTCGCGGGAGAAGATGTGCTCGAAGGCCCGTTTGACGGTGCTGGTTCCCGCTCCCGAGGAACCGGTGACAGCCACGACCGGGTGACGCTTCGACATCGACGCAGGGGGGTTGAGAGGCTGTGAGTTTGGCAGGTCGCCGGTCCGCGCCCCCCGCGGCCTTCACCTGAGGGGGGTGTTCAGGCCGACAGGGCCGCCAGCAGCTGCTCGCCCATGGCCTGGCAGCCCACCCGGGTGCAGCCCTCACCCATGAGCAGGTCACCGGTGCGGTAGCCGGCGGCCAGCACCCGGTCGACGGCGGTCTCGAGAGCGGCGGCGGCGGCCTCCTGCTGCAGGCCCACCCGCAGCAGCATGGCGGCGGAGAGCACCATGGCGATCGGGTTGGCCTTGTCCTGGCCGGCGATGTCGGGGGCGGAGCCGTGCACCGGCTCGAACAGGCCCGGACCCTCCGAGCCCAGGGAGGCCGAGGGGAGCATGCCGATCGAACCGGTGAGCATGGCGGCCTCATCCGACAGGATGTCGCCGAACAGGTTGCTGGTGAGGAGCACGTCGAACTGGCGCGGCTCGCGCACCAGCTGCATGGCGGCGTTGTCGACGTACATGTGGCTCAGTTCGACCTCGGGGAACTCGGTGTGAATCGCCTCCACCCGGTCGCGCCATAGCTGGCTCACATCGAGCACGTTGGCCTTGTCGACCGAGCAGAGCCGGCCGCGGCGGGCCGCCGCCAGGCGGAAGCCCACCCGGGCGATCCGGTCCACCTCATGGTCGCTGTAGACCATGGTGTTGAAGGCGCGCACGCCCCCATCCACCTCGATGCGTCCCTTGGGGGTGCCGAAGTAGATGCCACCGATGAGTTCGCGCACCACCAGCAGATCCACCCCCTCGATCACCTCGGGCCGCAGGCTGCTGGCACCGGCCAGGGCCGGGATGATCTTGACGGGCCGCAGGTTGGCGAACAACCCAAGGCCGGAGCGCAGGGCCAGCAGGCCGCTCTCGGGGCGCTGCTCCCGGGGCAGGGCATCGAAGCGGGGGGCGCCGATGGCGGCGAGCAGCACCGCATCCGAGGCCCGGCAGGCGGCCAGGGTGCTCTCCGGCAGGGGCACGCCGGTGGCGTCGATGGCGGCGCCGCCGACGGGCTGCGGATCGAACGCCAGGCTGAAGCCGTGGCGGGCGCTCACCGTCTCCAGCAGGGTGCGGGCCACCGCGGTGATCTCCGGACCGATGCCGTCCCCCGCGAGCAGGGTGATCCTGTAGCTGGTCATCAAGAGAGGGGGCCGGGCAGCAGGCGAGGCTACTTCTGCAGCTGCCGCAGGGTGCGGGCCATTTCGGGCAGCTTGTTGAAGACGGCGGAGCAGCGCAGCCAGAGCCGGTTGGGGATGGCGGGGTAGCCGCTGACCACCTCGCCGGCGGCGATCTCGCCATGGATGCCGGACTTGGAGGAGGCGATGGCCCGGTCGCCGATCACGGCCCGGTTGGCCACACCCACCTGGCCGGCGAGGATGACGCCGTTGCCGAGCACGGCGCCGCCGGCGATGCCCACCTGGGCGGCCAGGGCACAGCCCTTGCCCGTCACCACCCCATGGCCGACGTGGACGAGGTTGTCGATCTTGGTGCCGGCACCGATGCGGGTCTCGCCGACGGACGGGCGATCAATGGTGGAGCCACAGCCCACCTCGACGCCGTCCTCGAGCACCACCCGGCCGGTCTGGGGCATCTTCACCCACCCCGATGCGGTGGGAACGAAGCCGAAGCCCTCGGCGCCGATCACCGCCTGGGACTGGACCACGCACCCCGCCCCGAGACGGCTGCCGGGATGGAGCACGGCGTTGGCGTGGATCTCACAGCCCGTGCCGAGCTGCACGTCCTCATAGAGGACGACGCCGGGATGGAGCACGCAGCCGGCGGCCACGACGCTGCCGGCGCCGATCACCCCGTGGGCACCCACGTGGACATCGGCGGCCACGGTCGCCCCCGGGTCAACCACGGCGCTGGGGTGGATGCCCGGGGGCTTCGGGGTGGGGGGATGCAGGGCCCCGAGGGCCTGGGCGAAGCCGAGGCGGGGATCCTTGAGGGCCACCCAGGCCAGGCCGCGCTCGCTGGCCAGCTGCTGGATTTCTTCGTCGAGGGGCAGCAGCAGGGCAGCGGCACCGCTGGCGGAGAGGGCGGCCGCCAGGGCGTTGCCGGGTTCAAGGAAGGCCAGCTGGCCAGGGCCGGCGCGATCCAGGGCTTCGGCGCCCGTGATCTCCGGATCCGCCGCCAGGTGCCGCGGGCTGCCGTCCTGCACGGCGTCGATCCGGGTGAGCAGGCTGCTGAAGCGCATTCCCCAGGGGGCGGACGGCCCGGATCGTAGGCCCCACTCAGGCGGCCGGATCGAGCAGCTCGTCGAGGGGCACGAAGCGGTAGCCGCGGCGGCGCAGGTCGGGGATGAGGCAGCGCAGGCTCTCCAGGGTGCGGCCGCTCAGGTCCGGGGTGTCATGCAGCACCAGGATCCCGCCGGGGTGGGCATTGAGGCGCACGAACAGGCGCACGAACCAGAGGGGCGGCCGCAGGGTGTCCCAGGGGAAGATCGATCCCAGCACCAGGCGGTAGGAGCGGGCCGCGAGGGCATCGAGCATGGGCCGGTGGAAGCGGCCGCCACCGGGCCGGAACCAGCGCCAGCGCAGGGTGGCGGGGGCGGCGGCCCGGGCGATGGCCCGCTCGGTGTCGGCCAGCTGCTGCTGGAACAGTGGCGGCGGCAGGAAAACGGAGGGCTCGTCGCGCCAGAGGTGGTTGCCGAGGTCGTGGCCCTGCTGCAGGGCGCGGCGGGCGAAGCGGTGGTCGCGCTCGAGGTGGGTGCCGATCAGGAAGAAGGTGGCCGGCACTTCGAGCTCCCGGAGCAGGGCCAGCAGGGCCTCCGAACCGGGGCTGGGGCCATCGTCGATGGTGAGGGCCAGCGTCTTCTTCCGGCCCGGACCGAACCAGACCACCTCCGGACAGAGGGGCACCAGCAGCAGGCGGATCAGCAGCGAGGGCAGCAGCACCACCAGCACCACCACATCCAGCAGCAGAACCAGGGCCAGAACGGACAGGAGCAGGGTCATGGGCGGGGGCGGCCTCAAGAACGATGACACCGGCGGCGGGCCATGGTCCGGCGGCGGCGGGACTGGCTAGGAGCCTGTTGCGCATAGATCTCCAGCGCGCTCTCCACAGACGCCCCTGAATCCGCCCAGATCCCAGTGACAGCAATGGATCTGGGCGACAGGATGGGTCATGCAGAAGCCCAAGTCCTTCCCCCCCTGGCAGCCGGAGCAAACCACCCTGCTGCCGCCCTCACCCCGTGAGTGGCTGTCGCCTGATCACCAGGTGTATTTCCTTCTGGATCTGGTGGACGAGCTGGATCTTTCGGAAATCCTGACCCCTGCGCAGGCCAAGGATCCACGCGGGGAGAAGGGGTTTGACCCGCGGATGATGACGATGCTGCTTCTGTACGCCTACTGCGTCGGCATCGTCTCCTCCCGCAAGATCGAGCGGGCCTGCTACGAGGATCTGGCCTTCCGAGTGCTCACGGGGAATCAGCAGCCGGACCACAGCCGCATCAGCGAGTTCCGGCGCCGCAACCTCGATGATCTCAAGGATCTGTTCGTTCAGATCCTGCGGCTGTGCCAGAAGGCTGGGATGGTGAGCCTGGGCCATG